>Ga0207639_10000210_pt1 | contig 44226 bp, 35 predicted proteins | sample KBSCornC32_FD_184299 | JGI IMG/M metagenome (GOLD analysis project Ga0207639, IMG submission 184299) | Corn rhizosphere microbial communities from Kellogg Biological Station, Michigan, USA - KBS Corn C3-2 (SPAdes) (version 2) | ecosystem: Host-associated > Plants > Roots > Rhizosphere > Soil ... | reverse complement strand
TTTCCTCGCGCTGACTGCCGTCCGCCCGATTGAGTTGAGAGGCGCGCGCTGGGACGAGTTCGAGGAGCTGAATGGCAAGGAGCCGCTCTGGCGCATTCCCTCCATGCGGATGAAGGGGGATCTCGATCGCAAGGAGGAGGTCGATGGCGACCATCTTGTCCCCCTGACCCCTCAGGCCGTGGCGGTGCTCAAGGTGCTGTGGCCGCTCACCGGCGGCGGCGAGCTGCTGTTCCCCAGCAATCGCCACACCCATCGGCCGATGAGCGAGAACGCCATCGGCTACTTACTCAATCGCGCCGGCTATCATGGCCACCATGTGCCGCACGGCTTCCGCGCCGCCTTCTCGACCATCATGAACGAATGGGCCGAGCGCGAGGGGAAGGATCACGACCGGAATGTCATCGATCTGATGCTCGCCCACGTGCCCAGGGAGAAGGTCGAGGGCGCCTACAACCGCGCGGCCTACATGCCGCGCCGGCGCGAACTTGCGCGGGTCTGGGCGGACATGCTGAGTGAGGGATTGCCCGAACCCGGCACGCTTATCGAAATCCCGGTCAAGGCGATCGGCGCACGGTCGCGGCGCAGTTTCGCGTCGCCGGTCGATGCCGAATTCCGATTTCCGGCCCGTCCGCACGCTACGTGAACTACCGGCCTGGTCTTCTGCCGCAATTCACATAGGCACCGATCGCGCCTAGGATCTGCTTTGCCTCAAGATGGACGTCCCGAGGCATCTCGTCATGGGTCTTCAGGCCGTCGAAGATCGTCGCGACGGCGGCGGCTTTGAGATCCATGACTTGATTGACGAGGCGCACTTCCTTGAAGGGCCTTGGCCTCGCCCTGCCGGATCCATCGCGTCAGGAAGTTGAGCGAACGGAGCAGCATCTTGTGCATGTCCATGCTCAGATGGATGAACTTCAGTTGCAGGTCTTGGCCGTCCGGAATGCGCTCGAGTAACGCAGGCGCGCTCCCACGTCTTCGTTGGCTATAGGATTGCACTCCCCCCGAGATCGCCCGGAAGCGCATCGGGCCGGACGACAGCATGTATCACTGCGCACCAGAAGCTAATGCTCAGTTAGATTGCAGCGAGCACGCCGTGATGCCTCCACACGCATCAGAGTGCTTTTGGCGCTTGCCTCCTTGCGATAATCGTATATTCTAAGTATTGCTTTCATTATGAATGGCGCACTTGAGGTCATACCGGCCCGATACCAATGAGGGGGCAAACATGAAGTACGGCAAATTCCGGCTGCTAAGTGCCGTGGCGACGACGGGCTTGATCTTGGGCCATACCGGCGTTGCTCATGCTCAGGGGCCTGCGCAGGCCGCCCCGGCGACATCTTCGGATTCCGTCGAACCATCGACTCGCGCCACGCGGCCGCCTGAGACCGAGTCACAGGACGGAGCCGTCGGGCCCGATAACTCGGGCGTGTCGGACATCGTCGTTACGGCGCAGAAGCGCTCCGAAAGCAGTCAGCGCGTACCGGTCTCGATTACTGCGGTGTCGGGAGCCGACCTCTCGGCGCGCGGGTATGTGGACACGCGGAGCCTGGTCAAGGCGGTTCCCGGCCTCAATGTGACGATGACTGCGGGCTACAATGGCGGCCTGAACTTCAACCTCCGTGGTGTCGGTCAGAACACCTTCTCAGGCGTTCAGGAGGCCGGCATTGCGACCTACCAGGACGAATTCTACCTGGCGTCGTCGCAGGGATCGGTGTTCGCAACGTTTGACAACGATCGGGTCGAGGTACTTCGCGGACCTCAAGGAACGCTGTACGGCCGGAGCGCGAGCGGCGGTCTGATAAATTTCATCAACAAGCGGCCTGGCACGGGCTACGATGGGTTCGTTACGCTGGGCGTGGGGACCTACGGGGGCAAGCTCGTGGAAGCGGCTCAGGATGTCGCGCTCGACGAGGCGGGTGACAATGCGCTGCGGGCGTCGGTGCGCTTCAACGGGTCTGACGGCTTCATGCACAGCCAGACCGGGGGAAAGAATCTAGAGGGAGGTGATCAGTATGCGGGTCGCCTTCAGCTCCGTTTGAAGCCGGCGTCCAATTTGACGATCCTGCTGAAGGGCGAATACGGGAAGGTGCTCAGTGACCATTCGGTCGGGTTCAAACACATCAACGCCTATGCGGATGGCAAAGGTGACGTACTTCTGATCGGACCGACCCAAAACGTTTTCGGAACTCCCGGAGCGGACATCTACGGCTACCGCGATACGAGCAGCGACTTCTGGAGCACATCTGCTACCCCGGGCTACACTCGCACCGTGCGCCAGTTGTACACCGGCCGCGCCGACTGGGATTTTGGCGGCATGACGTTGACATCGCTTACAGGATATTTGGATATCAAAGGCCGCTATATCGAAGATACCGATGGAACATCCGCCAACGAGCTGACCTACGACTCCCACGGCCATAACAGAGAGTTTACGCAGGAACTGCGTTTGAGCTCTGACCCAGCGGCAGCGATCAAATGGACCCTTGGCGCCTTCTACTTTAATTACAAAGTGGATCAGGATGGCGCGCTGAGCGGGCCAGGGGTCTTTCCCTTCGGACTTACCGATCCATTCTCGGCTAGAAACTTCGTTAGCCAGAAGCGGCATAGCTTTGCAGGCTTTGCCCAGATCGAGCTTCCCCTCGGCGAAAAGCTGTCCCTCACGGCAGGCGGACGGGTCGAGCGCGAACATGCCGAGATCCGGGAAAATCAGGTCTTCACGCCCGTAGCGGGCACGGCCGCGCTATTCGGACCTCCGGGCACCTTCACGCCGGAATTGAACGGTGACTTTGCACGGATCGACAAGACCTATGTGTCCGGCGGAGCCACGCTGACCTACAAGGTCGATCACGACATCCTGCTGTACGCTTCGCTTAAGCGGGGTATAAAGCCCGGTGGATTCTCAACGCCGGACACATTCCTGCCGCCTGCCCAGATGAGCTTCAAGGAGGAGAAGCTTGACGCGCTGGAAGGAGGCATCAAGTCGAGCCTGCTGGATCGGACCCTCAGGCTCAATCTCTCAGCCTACCACTATTGGTACAACGACTACCAAGCCGTCCAATATGCGCTGGTGACCTACACCGGCAACGCCACGGCACGGGTCACCGGCGTGGATGTTGAGATCGTCTGGGCTCCGGTACGTTCGTTCGAGGCCGGGATAAGCGGCGGCTATGTGCGGGCCGTCGCCAAGGACATTCCATACCGCAGCGGCGGCGTGATCCAGTACCGTGATCGCGACTTCCCGAATGCCCCGAGATTGCCGATCAACGCTTATGTACGGTATCGAACGGATCTGGCCGGCGGGGATCTGACGTTCCGTCTGGACGAGATCTACCGCAGCAAAACTTACTACGAGATCCAGAATAAGTCGGCGCTGACGCAAGAGGCATACGCGCTCACTGACGCGACAATCGGCTGGAGCAAGGATGACTGGTCGATCACGGCCAACGTTTCCAACCTCTTCAATAAGAAGTATTTGGCGTTCGGCCAGGACGCATCGGACTTTGGGTTCATCGCCGGCACGCTCGGTCGGCCGAGGATGTTCATGCTTCAGGTGAACAAGCGCTGGTAGGGGCCGTCCGAGCGGCCGGACGCCCGCGGCCAGTGTGCTGAGGCCGACCATCGGCTGACGCGGCGCGGAGCCGTTGTGGTGGCGACAAGACTGCCGTCACTACAACGGTCCCGAGCTGTGGCGATGTGACATTAGCGCCTAGCGAGGCGGCGTTGCGTCGCCTCCTTCCCTATTTACCTAAGCCAAGCTCTCGTCTCATAGCCGCTTTGGTTGACGTGCGTTGATGCAGAACGCAAACACTAGGGAGGCCGCCGGTCGACCTTCCTGCGCCGGATGTGACCTGCAGGCAGGGTAGGGGTAAAGTGGTGAGTGACAAAATTTCAGGCCGGAAGCCGGAAACGACCAGGCGATGGCCAGTGCAGCAACGAAGCCGCGATCGGCTAGAGCGTGTCTTGCGTGTCGCCGAGGGCCTTATCGTCGAGCGCGGCTTCGCCAATCTCAACATGCGAGAGGTTGCCGAGATCGCAGACGTCAATATTTCCACCATCTACGCCTACTTCCCGAACAGCCAGTCGCTGCTGCGGAGCCTCGCCCTTCGTTACATTGAGGAGTCCGAGACCCGTGCAAAGGAGCTCTACGGTCGCGTACTCGATCAAAACTCGCCGCGCGAGAAGATGATCGACGACATTCTGGATGTCGTCATCGAGTTCTACCAAAGCCACCCGAACTGGAACGCGATCTGGCGCGGCATGCAGTCGGACAACGAGCTGATGGCCATGGACATCGAAGACACGCGGGTGAACTCGGTCCTCCTCGGCTCGCTGCTCGCCAAAATCAATCCCGCCCTGTCGGACGACCTTGAGCTGACGTCGATGATACTGACGACAATTAACGGTGCCGTGATCCGACTTGCGGCAGAGCTCAGTGTTCGAGAGCGGGAGGCCTGCTACCGGCAGCTCCGCCAGCTGGTTCGCAGAATGCTCATCTACTAGCTTGTCGTCACCCCGATGCTATGCAAAGAAAGTGAAACTTAGATTTCGAGGCAGCCTCTGTGGCGGAGCTTCGCTAGGGTCACGGGAAAGGCATTGCCTAATGAGGGGTTGGACACTGTCGCTGCGGAGCCGAAAGTCTGCGGTTGGTCTCGTTTTCACATGAACATTGGTTCCACCACAGGCGAACTCGGGCATAGCCTTCAGCCAAGACATGTGGCCATGATCGCCCTGGGTGGCGTGATCGGAGCTGGCCTTTTCGTCGGTGCGAGTTCGGCGATCGCCGCTGGCGGGCCAGGCGTCGTGCTTGTCTACGCGGCCTGTGGCCTCTTGGTTCTGATCATCATGCGCATGCTCGGCGAGATGGCGGTTGCACAACCGGGTCGCGGCTCGTTCGCTGAATATGCGGCGCTCGGGCTCGGACCTTGGGCCGGTTTCGTGATCCGATGGCTTTACTGGTACTGTCAGATGTTCGGCGTTGGTGCGGAGACGGCTGCCGGCGCGAAGCTCCTGCACGAAGCGGGTGTGCCGGGCCCCGTTTGGACGATCGGCTTCGGCCTAATCGGCCTGATGACCATCGTGAATCTGCTATCGGTCCGGGCCTATGGCGAACTTGAGTTTTGGCTGGCCCTGCTCAAGGTTTCTGCGATAGGCGCGTTCATCGTGATAGGCTTCGCGTTTGTGACTGCGCTGGGACCAGGCCCTAGCCAGGCGGTCGCGACCATCACGCAGCACGGTGGCATCTTTCCCGAGGGCCTGGGTGGCCCCCTCGCCGCGATCCCCATCGTCATATTCTCGATGTTCGGTAGCGAGATGGCCACGATAGCGGCAGCCGAGTCGGCGGACCCCGCGGCAAACATCGCGAGGGCCGGGAGGAGTGTGGCACTCCGCATCGCCGTGTTCTACGTCTCAAGCGTGGTCTTGATCATCGCCATCGTGCCTTGGACATCTATCGTTCCCGGGCTTTCGCCGTTCAAGGCGGCATTGGACGTGATTGGCATTCCCGGCAGCGGTCGGGTCATGTCCTCAGTGGTCATCATCGCGGTCCTGTCCGCGCTGAATTCCGCAATCTACGTGTCTTCGCGAATGCTCCACGAGTTGGGTAGGAGCGGCGACGGGCCGCATTTTCTTGCGAGCACGGCCCGCAACAAGACGCCCTACGTCGGCGTCCTCGTGGCGTTCACCTTCGGCTCGGCGGCGATGCTTGCGCAGATGTTCGCAAACCAGGATATGTTTACGCTGCTCGCTGGAAGTGCCGGCGCGATCATGCTCTTCATATACGTCCTGATCGTAGCGGCGCAGGTGCGCCTACGCTTCCGTTGCGAAGCCGCCGGGATCGCCCTCGGCTTCAAGGTGTGGTTGTTCCCTTGGCTCAGCTACGCGACCATCATGCTCATGCTCGGCGTCCTCGCGGTTCTTGCCTCCGTGCCCGGTCAGCTTCTCACGCTCGCGATCAGCGCGACGACCATCGCGATTGTTTTCGTCGCTCTCTGGATGCGCCGACGGGCCGAAGGTCGAATGCTGCTCCTTCATTCCACCGCTGGCGAATGACCGTCTTGTGAGCGGCGGCGCCATATTACGGTCAGTCACTTGCAGATTCCCCGCAGTTGTGTAACTAAAGCATTGCTTTCATTATAACCACGCGCCGCGGTGAGCCGAAGCCGCGTTTAACGAAGTTGTCGAGTGAAAGGCGCCCTTGCGCAGGACATCCGCGGCGGTCCCGCCGCCGACTGCAAAGCTGGCTCACGCCGCAAACGCAGAGGCGCCTTTCCTGAACCAAGTCATGCGGTGCCCCGGAGGCGACGCCTAGAGGAGAATATTGATGACTAGTGACAAAGGCCTCCCGTCACATTCTTTGCCTGATGAAGGTCGGCCGTGGATTGATGTCATGGGCGAACTCAAGGCGCTCAAATCGCAGGACTATGATTGGCGCCACGGGAGGCTGCCGACCTATACCTATTTCTATAACGACGACGTGCTGGAAAAGCAGACCCAGGCATATTCGGAATACATCGTCGAGAATGCGCTCGGCGAGGGCGTGGCGTTCAAAAGCCTGTCGACGATGCTGGCGGACATTTACGAAGCCGGGAAAGATCTCTTTCACGCGCCAGAGACATACGGCGCCACCTTCACCGGTGGCGGTTCGGAAAGTCTTTTCTTGGCAGCGAAGACCTGCAGGGATTTTCACCGTTCTCTGCGCGGTGAGCCTCTGGGCCATTACAACATCGTAGCGGGACAGTCCGCCCACCCCACCCTCGACAAGGCGGCGCATTATCTAGACATCGAGGTTCGCCGCACTCCTCTGGACACTGAGTATCGGACGACTGCGGAGGGCCTTGCGTCCGCGATCGACGATCGAACGATCATGCTCTTCGGCTCGGCGCCCTGCTACCCTTACGGTGTGTTCGACCGGCTCGCCGACATCTCCGATCTCGCGAAGGAACGTGACATTTGGTTTCACGTGGACGGTTGCTGGGGCGGCTTCATCTCGCCCTTCGCCGAGAAGCTCGGCTATCCAATTCCGCCTTGGGATATGCGGCTCCCGGGCGTCACCAGCCTCTCGGCTGATCTCCACAAGTTTGGCTACGCGGTAAAGGGCGCGAGCCTGATCTTCTATCGCGACAAGAAGCTGCAGGAGCACGAATTCTTCGAGTCGGACAGGTGGGCCCGAGGCACCTACCGGACATCGACGGTCACGGGCTCTCGTTCTGCGGGCGCGATTTCCTCTGCTTGGGCGATGATGCAGTACCTCGGCAGGAAGGGCTACCTCGATGCTACGCAAGCAACGATGTCCGCCACGATGCAACTGATCTCCGGGATCAACGCTATTTCTGGCCTCAAGGTCGTCGAACCATACGGCGAGTCCAACCTCTTTAACTTCATGGCGACAGACGAGAGCGTGGACGTGATGGCGATAGCGGATGTTCTGGACGAGAAGGGGTGGATGCGCGGCAGGATGCGCGAGCCCATCTCGATACATCAGGGCGTTACCGCGGCCCACCTGCCATATGTCGAGGAATATCTGCAGATCCTGCGCGAGGCGGTCGACTCGGTCCGCGAGAGTGGGCGAGCGGGGCAGTACAACGAAAGAACTTATTAGGTTCGCTGGCGGCGCAGACATGCCCGCGCCGCCAAATCTTTCTGTGCGGTTCTGGCAATCTAGGCCGTTGCGATCTTTGCAAGCCCGTTCCCGCCTCAACGGCGCGCGAGTTTAGACGCTAGTGGATATCTGATGAAGGAGAAGGACATGGAAAAACTCGCGGGACGCACCGCACTCGTGACCGGTGCGGCCGGTGGCATTGGTCTCGCGATCGCTCAGGCGTTTGCCGACCAAGGCGCAATGGTCTGCCTCGCGGACCGGCAGGCGGACAAGGCCACGGGAGAGGCCGAGACCATCGGTCGGGAAGCGTCGGCCGTCTTTCTTGACCTCGCCGATGTCGCGGGATTGGAAAAGGCGGTCGCGGGTGTGACCGAACGCATGGGGCACATCGATATCCTCGTCAACGCTGCGGGGTTCTGTCACTGGCAGGCTTGGGACCAGGTCACGCCGGACAACTTCGACCAGATCGTTGCGGTGAACACCCGAGGCCTCCTATTCCTGACCCAGTTCGTTGCTCGAGGAATGACGGCCCGCGGCGCCGGCGGAGCGATCATCAATGTGGCATCGATCGCCGCGCGGCGCGGCGATCCGACAAACGTGGTCTACTCGATGAGCAAAGCGGCCGTAACGAGCCTCACGCAGTCGGCGGCGGCGGCCTACGCGCCGAAGGGCATTCGCGTTAACGCGATCGCGCCCGGGTATGTCCAGACGGCGATGCTTGACAAGCTGTTCAACCACCACGGGGAACGCCTGCAGCAAGATCGATCCGAGCAGGAGCAGTCAGCGGTGACGCGTATACCCTTGGGCCGGATGGGGACGCCGGAGGATCAGGCGCGTGCGGCCGTGTTCCTGGCTTCGGACGACAGCAGCTACATCACGGGCCAGCTCCTGAACGTCGATGGCGGCATCTACATGAACTGACATCCACAGGCCAGGATCGGATCCGACATGAACGACCAGCGAAGGGCCATTCGAACGGCCCACGCCTACCCACCCGTACGCCACGTGAGAGACGCGGGCACCAGCGAGACGTGGCAGCCATGAGCGACGATTATGTAGCCGCCAAGCGGGAGAGCGAAACGGATCCGGAGACGTTCTGGCTGTCCGCCGCCCAGGCGATCGATTGGGTGAATCCGCCCCGCACCGCCTTCGAGGTGGCGCGAGGCTGGTTCCCAGACGCATCACTCAACACCTGCCACAACTGCGTCGACCGGCACGTCGCAGCCGGGTTCGGGCAGCAGCCGGCGCTTGTCTATGTCAGCCCCGTTACGGGAGTGAATCACTCTTGGACCTATGCACAGCTCCTTGACGAGGTCGGACGGGTCGCGACGATGCTCACGCGGCTCGGCGCTACTAAAGGCGACCGCGTCGTCATCTACATGCCGATGGTCCCAGAAGCACTTTTCGCGATGCTCGCCTGCGCGCGTATCGGAGCCATCCACTCGGTGGTCTTCGGCGGCTTCGCGGCCAACGAGCTTGCCAAACGCATCAACGACGCAACACCCAAGATTCTGCTGACGGCCAGCTGTGGCATCGAAGGTGCCCGCGTGATCGCGTACAAGCCGTTGGTGGACGAGGCCCTGGATCTAACCGGACACCCCGTCGACAGGGTTCTGGTGCTGCAGCGCGACCACCTCCGGGCCGACCTCACCCCGGACCGGGATCTGGACTGGGCTGCGATGATCGATGACGTCGCGGGTGCATCGATACCGCCCTGCACGCCGGTGGCTGCGGATGATCCGCTGTATATTCTCTACACGTCCGGCACGACGGGTTCGCCCAAGGGCGTCGTTCGTGATAACGGCGGGCACGCTGTCGCGCTCGCGTGGTCGATGGCGAACATTTACCGTGTGGGACGGGGCGAAGTGTTCTGGGCGGCGTCGGACATCGGGTGGGTCGTCGGCCACAGCTACATCGTCTACGCGCCGCTGCTGGTCGGCGCGACAACTCTGCTCTACGAAGGCAAGCCGGTCGGGACGCCCGACGCCGGCGAGTTCTGGCGGGTCATAACGCAACACCGTGTCAAGACCTTCTTCACCGCCCCGACCGCCATCCGAGCGGTTCGGAAAGACGATCCTGATGCCGTCCTCCTCGATCAGATCGGCACAGGAGCACTCAATGCGGTCTTCCTGGCAGGAGAGCGCGCCGACCCTGCCACGGTCGCGTGGCTGGAGAAGCAAACGCGGCTCCCCGTGTTCGATCATTGGTGGCAGACTGAGCTTGGCTGGCCCGCAATCGCCAGCTGCTTCGGGCTCGATGATCACCGGCGGAAGCCTGGCGGCGCCGGTTTGCCAGTTCCCGGCTTCCGCATATCGATCGTCGATGGCGAGGGGTTCGGACTGCCCGCTTTGGAAAGCGGCGAGATCGTGATCCGTGAACCGCTTCCACCCGGAGCATTTCGCTCGCTCTGGAACAATCCAGAAGGCTATTCGGCGAATTTCGACGCTCATCCGGGTTTCTACACAACGGGTGATATGGGGTTCCGCGACGCCGACGGCTTCATCCATGTTATGGGCAGAAGTGACGACCTTATCAACATAGCGGGGCATCGCCTGTCAACGGGACAGATGGAGGAGATCGTCGCGGGCGTCGAAGGGGTGAACGAGTGCGCGGTCGTGGGCGTTGACGACGCTCTAAAGGGCATGATCCCGCTGGCCTTCGTCGTCCCTCGTACGTCGATCGACGCAAACGCGCTGCCAGCGCTGGTCGTCGCGGCGGTGCGGCGGGAGCTCGGCGCAGTCGCCTCGCTGAAAACCGTTTACGCTGTTCCCGCCCTGCCGAAGACGCGATCTGGCAAGATACTGCGCGGACTGCTTCGTCGCATTGCGAATGGAGGCGATTGGACAATGCCACCAACGATCGAGGATGTCACCGTCCCGGCACTCCTGGAAATGTGCGATACACGCCCGTCTTCCGTCCCCTGAAGATAAGCAATTATCGTGAACGCGGAGAAGGGAAAACTGAAAACGGCGCAGGCTCCGGTTCAAGCTACCTGACGTTTCCCGACAGCGTCCACCCTCGCACCATTACAGCGAGACTTGCCGTGCGTGCAAACGCGGCCGATCGCTCGAAAGACTCGAGTGGCACGCACCCGTCGCGCCGATAGCTCTCGCCTGCTGATCCTCAAGAACGCAGCAGGCCCGTAACTGACGGGGCAGGTTCTCTAAATCACTTGCAAAGCAAGCAATGCTTTTATTATGATGTGTGTAAGATGGCGTCGGACATCTGCGTTCTGAGAGGTGCATAGATTTGGCCAAGGTGATCATTACGTGCGCGGTGACAGGCTCGATCCATACGCCATCGATGTCGCCGGCGCTTCCTGTCAGCGCCGAGGAGATTGCCGACGCCGCCGTTGAGGCTGCCGAGGCCGGAGCGGCCATCGTCCACCTGCACGCGCGCGACCCGGGCGATGGCCGGCCTGACCAGTCACCCGAGACGTTCGAGCCGATCCTGCGTTCCGTGAAGCAGCGGTCGAGGGTGGTTGTGAACCTGACCACCGGCGGCTCCCCGTACATGCCGGTAGAGGAGCGCATACAGCCTGCAGCGGTATGGAAGCCAGAGGTGGCAAGCCTCAACATGGGCTCGATGAATTTCGGACTGTTCCCGATGCTGCGCAGGTTCACGACCTTTGAGCACGATTGGGAGCGGGCGATGCTTGAAGGTTCGCACGACCTCGTGTTCCGAAACTCCTACAAGGACATCCGCCATGCGCTCGACACGCTGAACGAAACCGGCGCCCGCTATGAGTTCGAGTGTTACGACACGGGCCACCTGCACAACCTTCACTACTTTTACGTCGAAGGCTTGGTCCAGCCTCCACTGTTCATCCAAACCGTCTTCGGGCTTCTCGGCGGCATCGGTGGGCATCCGGAGGAGGTCTTGCACATGAAGCGCACGGCGGATCGGCTATTCGGGGACGATTACCGTTGGTCTGTTCTCGGTGCAGGACGTAGCCAGATGCCGATCGCGGCGATCGGCGCGGCCATGGGAGCTAACGTCCGCGTCGGGCTTGAGGATTCGCTGTGGATCGGGGCCGGGAAGCTTGCGAGCTCGAACGCCGATCAGGTTCGCCAAGTCCGACAGATCATCGAGGGTCTTGGGCTCGCGGTGGCGACGCCCGACGAAGCTCGCGAGATTCTGGCGCTGAAAGGCGGCGACAAAGTCGGTTTTTGAGACGTCGCCAAGGTGCGACCAAGCAAGTTGAGGATGAAATCGTGGATCTAGGGCTCGTGGGACATCGCGTCATCGTCACCGCAGGTGCGAACGGGATCGGGCTCGCAATCGCCCGCGCATTTGCCAGCGAGGGTGCCAGCGTTCACGTTTGCGACGTCGATGCGACGGTTCTGGCCCAGATGGCGGAAGCCGACCCGTCGATCAGCGCGACCAAGGCCGATGTTTCCGACCGGAAAGCAGTCGGGCGTTTTTTTGACGAGGCGATCGAGCGCCTTGGTGGATTGGACACGTTGGTGAACAACGCGGGCATCGCCGGACCCACCGCCTTCGTCGAGGACCAGGACCCGCTCGAGTGGGAGAGATGCATCGATGTCAATCTGGTCGGTCAGTTCAACTGCGCGAGGATCGCCGTCGCCCATCTAAAACAAAGCGGCAACGCATCGATCGTCAATATGTCGTCCATCTCCGGCCGACTTGGGGTGGCGACCCGGACCCCTTACTGTGCATCGAAATGGGGCGTCGTCGGACTGACCAAATCGCTCGCAGCCGAACTCGGGCCGCACCGGATCCGGGCGAACGCGGTGCTGCCCGGGATCGTTGAGGGCGACAGGGTGGAGCGCGTGCTCGTCGCGCGGGCGGAAGCGCTTGGCAAAACATATGATGAGGTGCGTGCTGCGTTCCTCGCCGGCAACTCGCTGCGGACTATGGTTACACCCGAGGAAATCGCCGACCAAATCCTGTTCCTCGCTTCGCGCCGTGCTCGCTCAATCTCGGGCCAGGCAATCTCGGTCTGCGGGGATTTGCAGACGGTATGAACGGCTTTTGGTCAATCAACATGGGCGATCGCGACGCACGTCCAGCGAGCGCGGAAGGCCGGCGTAGTGCGCCATATAAACGGAGTGATCGTCAGTGAGGTGGGCAACATTCAGATGCGGTGAAGACAGCTCGACTAATCGCGTCGGGGTGGTCGTCGATAACAGGATTTTCGCCATCGCACCGGGAGAGTGCTTGCTAGACCTGATTGGGGGCGGTCCTGACGCGCTTCGCGAGGCTGGCGAGCGGACGCTGCGTGCGCCGGCCTCGACCCACGCCCTTGCAGATGTCCGGTTACGCCCACCCGTCCCTAACCCGCCTTCAATCAGGGACTTCGCGTCTTTCCGAGAGCATATCGAAGTCTCGATGGGCAATCTTGACGTGTCGCTCCGGCCAGACTGGTTCGATGCGCCGACCTTTTATTTCACCTCGCCCAACAACCTGTTCGGGGCCGACGATGTGGTGCGGGTAGCCGGCGACACGGTCCAGATGGACTACGAGCTGGAGGTATGCGCCGTGATCGGATCGGGCGGGATCGATATCGCCCCCGAGGATGCGGGACGCCATATCGCCGGCTACGCGATCTTCAACGACTGGAGCGCGCGCGATCTGCAGTCCGCTGAGATGCGCCGCCTGCCGGTGGGACCGGGTAAAGGCAAGGATGCCGCCACCAGCATCGGCCCCTTTCTGGTTACGCCGGACGAACTAGAAGACCGCAGGTCGGGACGAGGGTTCGATCTGACGATGACCGCCAGCGTCAACGGCACCAGGTTCAGCACCGGCAACCTATCGTCGATCGGCTGGAGCTTCCCCGAGATGATCGCCTTCGCATCCCGCGGCTCGCCGCTCGTACCGGGCGACATCATCGGGTCGGGAACGGTTGGGACAGGCTGCATCCTGGAGCTTGCGGGCAGCCACGGTGCGGACCGGTTCCCGTGGCTGCGTGACGGCGACGAGGTGGTCCTGGAGGTCGAGCGGCTCGGCACCTTGCGTAACACCGTGGCCTGGGGTCCGCGCGCCGTTCCGCTCCGCGTCTAACGGTCCGGATGTCGGTTCACGCGGCGCCTCGTCTCCCGCTCGGCTCGTGAGCTGGATCGCGCGATCTTCAAAAATCCAACGAAAAGGAACTCCCGATGCGCCCCTTTCTCGCCATGTCCCTGGCCGCCGCCGTGTTCGCCGCGGCCGCTCCAGGGGTCGCCGCCTCGCAGAGCGCCGCCGCCGCGCCGCGTGCGCGCGATCTCGGCATTCCGTTTCCCGGCGTGCCCGGCCGCTACAATGCCATCACGGACGTGGCGGGCATCGAAGTTGGACAGACCACGCTGGTCAGGGGCGAAGGTACGTTGCGCCAGGGCAAGGGTCCGGTGCGAACGGGCGTGACGATCATCCATCCTCTTGGACGGAAGGGTCTGGACGCTGTTGCCGCGGGCTTCGCCGTCATTAACGGCACCGGCGAGTTTACGGGGACGCGCGTCATCGAGGAACTCGGCCTGCTCATCGGCCCGATCGCCTTGACGGGAACGGGCAACATACCGGTCGTCGACCAGGCCATGCTGGATTGGGCTGCGCGGCCGGGCTATCTCCCACCAGATCAGCGGTTCCTGCGCGTAGGACCCGTGATCGGCGAAACGTTGGACTCGCATCTGAACGACGTCCTCGGTCATCCGATGACCGAACAGGACGTGTTTTCCGCGCTCGACGACGCGAAGGGCGGCCCCGTTGCCGAAGGCAACGTCGGCGGCGGCACCGGCATGCAGGCCTACGAGTTCAAGGGCGGGATCGGAACTGCATCGCGGGTCGTGAGAATCGGTGACCGGACCTACACTGTCGGCGTCCTGGTGCAGGCCAACAATGGCCGCAGGGAGGATCTTCGGGTGGCCGGCATCCCCGTAGGGCAGATCATCACAACGCAGATGCCCGAAGAGCCGGGCGTGCAACCCGCAACCACGCGCACCGACAAGAATTCCTTGCTCATCGTTATCGCCACAGACGCACCGCTTCAGCCTCATCAGCTTAACAGGCTCGCTCGGCGAGCAGCGCTAGGCGTCGGGAGAAATGGAAGCACCGCGCGTAATACGTCCGGTGAATTTGCGCTTGCCTTCTCGACCACAAACCGTTCGCCAATCAGTGGACGGGCTCCTTCGTACGAGCAGATCAGCGATCTTGACGGCGTGCTGATGAACGACCTCTTCACTGCCACGGTCGAGGCCACGGAGGAAGCTATCGTCAACCAGCTCGTTGCGTCGGAGACCATGGTGGGTGCGAACGGCTACAAGGTCTATGGTATTCCGCACGAGCGTCTGGTGGAAGTTCTGCGAGCGCACTCGATGATCAATGCTGGGCATTGACGCGAGATACCAGTAAAGGGAAGCTGTCCTTTTACCTGCTTGGTGCATACTTACCGACAGCACCATCACGTCTCTATGCGGTGCGACCCCACCTTACGAGCGCGGTTGGAGTTGTCATAAAACCGGGCACATAGGAATGTGAGCCGCTCAGACTGACGGCGAGCGTAACTGGAGAGATTACGACGTTTGCGTATCCCCGCCCACTGGTGCCCACGCCTCTTCCATGAGCAATGACCGACACGTCGCCGCCAAGGCGCACCGAGCTCGTCGAGAGGTTCGGCGTCGTGAGCACATATTTCAGCAGGCCGCCCATGCTGCTGGCGCCGTAGAGCGTCCCTTGAGGGCCCTCGAGAACCTCTATTCGGCTGAGATCGTAGGGGAGGATATCGAGGCCGAAATTTCCGCCATAAGCGTAGGTCGAGCTGGATCCGATAGGTACATCGTCAACATACACCGCAGTCGTCGATGACCCGTACAAGGCGCCGGTGGTGATGCCCCGAATGGTGATCGTTTGCAGTCCGGGAGCGCCCCCGGAATCAACCTGCAGGCCCGGAATGGTGGCCGCATAGTCTCCAAGCTGCTTGGCCCCAAGATTCGTCAACGTTTCCGAGCTTACCGTTCGGACGGTGAGTGGCACATCCTGAATGTTCTCGCTCTTCTTTTGCGCAGTGACGACGATGTCTCCGAATTCGTTTGTGCCGGTTGCCGCGTTGCTCTGGGGGGGGGACTGAACTGGGGACCGCAGACGTCTGGGCACGGGCTATGCCCGCTTGTCCCGAAATCAGCACCGTCATCGCTGCAGTGCTCAACAGGCGAAGCTTTCCGTGGTTCATCGACGTCCCTCTCATCGTATAACGGTGCCACTTTGGCCTCCGTCATGCCCCAAAAAAAGCGATGCTTTTGTTAAATGACCGAGATACGTGCGCAAGCGGGAAAATAAGCATCTGGCTTTAGCGGCCGCAGGCGCCGCGACTCATATGGAACATCGCGCTGCAGTGACGCACGTAGGCTTGCCTGCACAAGTCTGAGGGCGAAGCGCCACACGCCTTTGGAGCGACCCCCTCGACGCCCGGCGAGGCGGATTAATCTAACTAATCGTTGGCTTTTGGACTCTCACATCAGTACGGAGAATTTCCACGCGGCGCCATCATGGCGCGCGCGAAGCGGCTTGGGCGACGGAGGACGGCGTTGATGGTCAACGACGATGTGGGCTCGCGATTGCGATATGTCCGGCAATTGCACAGTATGTCCCAGCGCGCGCTGGCAAAAAAAGCGGGCGTGGTGAACTCGACGATTTCGTTGATCGAATCAGGCCAGACCAACCCCTCGGTGGGCGCCCTCAAAAGGATTCTCGACGCGATACCGATCAGCCTCGGCGAATTCTTCATGCTAGAGCCGCATCGCGACTCCAAGACCTTCTTCAAGAAGGGCGAACTGACCGAGATCGGCAAGGGCGGAATTTCCTACCTGCAGGTGGGAGAGAGCCTGTTGGGGCGGTCCCTGCAGATCTTGCGTGAGCATTATGCGCCCGGGACTGACACGGGAAGAATCCCGCTGACCCACGATGGCGAGGAGGGGGGTATCGTCCTGGTCGGGCAACTCGAAGTGACGGTGGACGACGAGCGTCAGATAATCTCCGCTGGTGGCGCGTATTATTTCGACAGCAAGCGGCCGCATCGCTTTCGCTGTATCGGTCCGGAACCATGCGAGGTTATCAGCGCGTGCGCCCCGCCGAGCTTCTGAGCGCCGATACAGCTGTCGGGTCCGGCGCGGCTCCGATGTGTTGAGGGTGTTGCGTCAGAGCGAACATGCTAAGTGCCTTTTCCATGAAAATCAGCAAGTTAGATATTGTGAAGTAAAGGACTAGGACGCGCTTCGACTTGCCGCGAAGATCGTGGGAGATGGAGAACCCCATGACCGACGCCCTTCAAACGAATAAACCCAGCCTGGACAATTACTGGATGCCGTTCACGGCTAATCGCCAGTTCAAGGCGTCGCCGCGTCTATTGGCGTCGGCGAAAGGGATGTATTATTTCTCCGATGATGGACGTCCGGTGCTTGATGGCACCGCCGGCCTTTGGTGCGTCAACGCGGGACATGGACGCGAAACGATCACCTCCGCGGTAGAGCGTCAACTCGCCACGCTCGATTATGCGCCATCGTTTCAGATGGGGCATCCGATCGCATTTGAGTTCGCTGAGCGTCTCGGCCGCATCGCGCCGGGCGGCCTCGATCGCGTGTTCTTTACCGGTTCCGGGTCGGAGTCCGTGGATACGGCCCTGAAGATCGCCCTCGCCTACCAGCGTGCGGTTGGGCAAGCGTCCCGCACGCGCCTCCTCGGACGGGAACGGGGCTATCATGGCGTCGGATTCGGCGGCATTTCGGTGGGCGGACTGGTCAACAACCGTCGCGCCTTTGCGGCCCAATTGCCCGGCGTCGACCATCTTCGCCATACGCATGATCTCAACCGCAACGCCTTTGTCAGGGGGCAGCCTGAGCACGGAGTGGAGCTGGCCGACGATCTCGAGCGGCTCGTCGCGCTTCACGGTGCGGAGACGATCGCTGCCGTCATCGTCGAACCAGTCGCCGGATCCACCGGCGTGCTTATCCCGCCCAAGGGCTATCTCGAGCGGCTTCGCACACTCTGCACGCAACACGGCATCCTCCTGATTTTCGATGAAGTGATCACCGGATTCGGCCGCCTGGGCGCGCCGTTTGCGACCGACTATTTCGGGGTGGTTCCCGATCTGGTGACCACCGCGAAGGGCCTCACCAACGGAACGATACCGATGGGCGCCGTGTTCGCGAGCCACGCTGTGCACGACGCGCTGATGACGGGACCGGAGGCGGCCATCGAGCTGTTTCATGGCTACACCTATTCCGGCCATCCGGCCGCCTGCGCGGCGGGCCTGGCGACGCTCGACATCTATGAGCGCGAGGGCCTGCTGACACGAGGCGCAACGCTGGAAGACGAATGGCATCAGGCGATGCATACGCTGCGCGCGTCTCCCCATGTGATCGACGTGCGTACAATGGGCTTGGTTGCCGGCATCGAACTCGCATCACGCGATGGGGCGCCCGGTGCGCGCGCCTATGACGTGTTCACTGACTGCTTCAAGCGCGGCGCACTGATCCGGGTGACTGGCGACATCATCGCATTGTCGCCGCCGCTGATCGTCGAGTCCTCCCACATTCTCGAACTGGCCGAGACAGTAGCGGCTTCGCTGGGTCAGATCGCCTGATCCGGACGCCGCTGCCGTCGACCATCATCATCCGGCGAGTGAACCGAAGCAACGGCTAGCTCGCGAGCGTAAAGGAAAATCCAGTGCTTGTCGGAACAGTCAGGGAAGTGAAAAACAACGAGAATCGCGTGGGGCTGACCCCCGAGAGCGTTCAAGAGCTTGTGGGCCATGGCCATACCGTTCTGGTCGAAACCAATGCTGGCGCCGGTATCGGCGCGACCGACGAGGTTTACGCCAGGGCCGGCGGTCAGATTGTCGAGACCGCTCGGGAAATTTTCGATCGCGTCGAGATGATCGTCAAGGTCAAGGAGCCGCAGCCCAGCGAGCGGGCGATGCTGCGCGAAGGACAGATACTCTATGCCCCACTCCGGGGTAACTGAGCTTAAAATCACACCCGGCAATCCAGCAATCCTCCGGATCGCGTTTGCCACCAAAGCCCTTACTTCCGGATCGACGCGAGCATGGCCCAAGTCCTCACTACAAGCGATACGCAACGAGCCCGGCTGGCGCCTAATATCCCGTGAGTAGCTCTCACCTGATGAGGGAAGACTCATCGGATCGAGATGATGCGGGCCGGATAGGGCATCCATCATCAAGGCCGCGTCTTCGACATTTCGCGTCAACGGCCCGAAATGAACGACGTGATCACCCTTCATTTGCGGCACGAGCGGTATACGGCCGTAGGTCGGCTTCAGGCCATATAATCCGCAAAAATGGGCCGGCAGGCGAACAGATCCCGCACCATCACTTCCCAAATGCAGTGGCCCGCAGCCGGCGGCGGCGGCCGCCGCCGCTCCGGCGGAGGATGCCCCAGCGTTGAAACCATGCTTCCACGGATTATGCGTAATTCCGTGAAGCGGACTTTGGCTCACCGCCTTCCACCCGAATTCGGATGTGGTTGTTTTTCCTAAGACGATCGCACCCGCATTTTTCAGGCGTGTCACGAGTGGATTGTCGTGCGCCGCTGCCATGGCCTTCGTCAACGTCGAGCCCGATCGAGTTGGCATACCCCGAACGTCCACGTGGTCTTTGATCGTGACGGGAACGCCGAGAAGGGGGGGGCAACGGGTCACCCCTGAGGATAAGCTCCTCCGCTCGCCTTGCCGACCGAAGCGCCTCTTCCGGTGCGAAATGGGCGAACGCGTTGATGCGTGGCTCGACCCTTTCGATCCACTCTAAGATATCCGTTATGACTTCTACAGGTGACAGCTTCCGCTGGCGGATGAGTGCGGCGATCTCGTTCGCGCCGAGATAGCCTAGATGGTTGATGGTCATCCGGATGTCATCGTGAAGCTGGTGCGAAACCCGCCATCAGGTGGACGAGTTCGGGGCGAGAGATATCTTCTCGCCGCCCGTCCCACACCACTGTTCCCAAGCGTAGGACAACGATTCGATCCGCGACATCAAAGATGCTTTCAAGATCGTGCGATATGAGCACGACGCCCACATTCTTTGCCGCCAGGGTCCTGATGAGTGACAAGACATTCTGTGTCTGCTTTACCCCGAGCGCTGCCGTCGGCTCATCCAGAATCACGCAACATCCGTCGCCTGTCGCACGCGCGATCGAAACCGATTGACGCTGCCCACCCGACATCAGCCGCACTGGCCGAAACATATCGGGTAGGTCGACGCCAAGATCCGCCAGCCGTTCCTGCGCGATCCGCGCGGCAGCGCGGTCGTCGCGTAACGACAGAAGACCGAAATCGAACAAGCGGGGTTCGCATCCCAGCGTGAGATTATGTGCCGCGCCCAGGTTCAGACACAGCGCAAGATCCTGATAGACTGTACTTACTCCGGCTTCGCGGACCGCGGCCGGCGAAGGCAGGTCTATCGTCCGGCCTTTGATCTTGAGCACGCCGGTGTCGGCCGTGATCGCACCCGACAACATCTTGATCGTGGTGCTCTTGCCGGCGCCATTATCACCCACCAGGCACACTATTTCGCCAGGACGAACCTTGAATCCTATATCCCGCGCCGCCTGAACTGACCCGTATGTTTTGCTTAATGCCTCACATTCGAGGACATATCCGCTCGCCTCGTTCGGTATCGCCCGCTCAGGGATGACCGGCTTTAGTTGCGACGGGCTTAAAGTGTCGGTGATGTCGGACCGGCTGATCGGCGTCCTGGGCCCCCGATCGCGGCGAGTAGCCGAAAACTGGTCACCGATTAACGAGGCGATCAGCACCACACCGCTCGTAACCTGTTGCCAAAAATCAGGAACCCCGGCAAAAATAATGCCTGCGTTGATGATCACGATCGTGGCAACACCCAGCGCCACGCCGATTAGGTTACCTGCGCCGCCTGAAAAGGCCACGCCACCAAGTAAGACCGATGTGAGCACGTCCAGCTCGAAACCCGTCCCAATCGCCGGTGAGGCGCTACCTAGTCGAGCAATCGAGAGTACTGAAACAATGCCGATCAACGCTCCGTTGAAGGCGAACAGCGCGGTGATATAGCCATTCGCGTGGATGCCGTTCAGCATCGCCGCGTCTTTATTGCCGCCGATTGCGTAGAGGCGCAGACCCAACACCGTGCGGGCGAGAACGAACGCAGCGAGAGCAAAGATGACGAGGGCAATAACGACGGGCACTGGCACACCCAACAGATGTTGCCGGCCCAGCGCCAGGAGGGCAGGCGGAAATCCCGTAACCGAGCGACCTTCTGAAAAGACATAAGCAAGGCCGCGCAGGATGGACGCGGCGGCTAACGTCACGATCAAAGGATTTATCCGCAATGCGCGAACCAGCAGCCCATTCACAAGACCGAGCGATATACCAAGGCCAACCGCGGCACTCACGGCCAGGAATGCGCTTTGCGTTTCGTGCGCGACCGTCGCCGCGACGATCGAGATAATGGCATATTGACCACCGATCGACAGATCGATGTTCCCCGTGATTATAAGCAGCGTCGTGCCGATCGCTGCGATGCCGGTCGCGGTCATCGCAAGCAGCAGCCCTTGCGCATTTCCCGCGCTCAGAAATCCTTCATATAAAAAGCTGAGCGTAACGCTTAGCAGGATGAGGAAAATACCAAGCGGAAACCGATTTCTGAGGTCCCATGGCGAGTCCTTTGGACCTAATATTCTTAGCATAGTGATATTTGCCATTCTCGTTTCCGACCTTAGTCGCCGATGACGTTGCGCAGATAATTGGAGCGGGTCGCGTAATCGACCTCTCCCCACAATCTTATTGCCGGAAAGCGGTGTGCCTTCATCTTCGCGAGCGCACCCGCCGGATCCGCAGCTGCAGCATCGAAGCGGCTCACATCCTGCTTTGACTTGAGGGGAACGCAACTGACATCCAGCACTTGCGGGATCACTTTGCCGTCCAGCCAATCCGCACAGAAAGATCCGCAGGCGTAAGACGAAAGATTGTCATAGCTGGCGATGACAGCACGCAGAAAGCTGCCATCATCGCCCAGTGTCTGTTTTGCGGCGGTCGTGCCACCGACGGATATAAGCGCGATGTCGTTCAGGGCGGCCACCTTGCCTATCGACCGCAGATAGGCGTCGATACCCAGAATCGTATCGTCCTCGCCCACCCAGACGTTGATCTCGGGATGTGATTGCAGCAGCAATGACGCGAGCCTGAACCCCTCGGCCTGCGTGCCTTTGGCGTCCTGACGATTCACGACCAGGTCGACCTTCGCTTTGGCAAATTCGGCTTTGGCTGCGGTCGTCCGGGGCTGCAAAGCCTCAAATTGGTCTCGGTTTAGATATGCGGCTTTGCCCCTACCGGGTATGTGTTGTTGCACCCAATCGATAGCTGCCCGTGCCTGGGCCTCGCCAAACGACCACTGGTACGACATCGTTTCTACCGTCGATGGCGACGATACCAAGAACATCACGCATATGCCGAGATCGATCGCCTGCTGGGCGACCTGGCTCTGCGCCGCAGCGTCGAGTGGAGGAATAATCAACCCGCCGACGCCACGTCTCACCATTTGCCAGAGCTGATCTATATTCTTGACGGGATCGCTGTCCGAAACCGCATAGAGAAATTCGACGCCGCGATCGCTGCAGGCACGTCGGCACGCATCGCTCAGGCCCGACATATATTCAGTTATCGTCGGCGCGACAAAGCCGATACGGCGGGGAAAATTAGGTTTTGGCCCGCGCCTGTTGCTCGGTTGAAACGGCTTGAATCCTTTTAGCGATGTTGCCGTCATTCCGTCTGCGGCCCGAGGCAGGCGGACAATCGAAGCGGACGACGCCTCAGGCCCGGGATCACAGCCGGTGAGCACCGTCCCCAATAGCAGCGCGGGCGACTTCAAAACGGACCGCCGATCGACGTAATGATCGCCGTCATTCACGAGCTATAATCTCCGTTATGATCGCCCCCATGATCTCAGCCCCCGTTTCCTTGGCCTCGCTGACGGGGCACGTGCTGACCGACATCCAAAACTCTTAGATATGTAATTATTGATTACGTCAATGGACGATTGCCTGTCGTGCGACGCAGACGCCCCAAACGGGATTGCGGCCTTACGATCATTGATATAATCCGTAATTACAACGTCACGTACACCCTTGGGATGGGCTGTCTCCAGCCGCATCGGATGGCACACGGTCGTGATATCCGGATCGTGCGAGGCGAGGCCTGGTGGAATAAGCTAATGAAAGATCGCCGATGACCATGACCCTCCCCGCTCAGCTCTACGAAAAACTCGCCGAGATGTCCGCCAACGGCCTTCTGAAACAGGAGACGATCATCACCCGCAAGCAAGGATCGCGGATCTCTGCGGGCGGTCAAGACTATATCAATCTTTGCTCGAACGATTATCTCGGCATGGCGAACAATCCGCAAATCATTCAGGCCGCCACCGCCGCGATGGAACGTTATGGTTTCGGCATGGCGTCGGTCAGATTCATATGCGGCACGCTTGATCTGCACCGGGAACTCGAGCTGTCCGTGGCGTCGTTTCTGGACAAGGATGACGCCATCTTGTTCGCCGCCTGCTTCGATGCGAATGGGGGGCTGTTCGAAGCAGTCTTCGATGAAGGCGACGCGATCATTTCAGACACGCTCAACCACGCCTCACTCATTGACGGTATCCGGCTCTCACGTTCCAAGCGGTATCGTTTCGCTACGGGGGACATGACCGATCTTGAGACAAAACTACAATCGGCGAAGCTCGACAAAGCGCGCCATCTGGTGATCGTGACCGACGGCGTGTTTTCGATGGACGGCACAATCGGCAAGCTGGCGGAAATTTCCGACCTGGCCGAACGATATGGCGCGATTGTGGCTGTCGATGATTGTCATGGAACGGGCCATCTGGGGCCCGCAGGTCGGGGAACGCCGAGCCTGATGGGAGTGGCTGATCGCATCGACATCATCACGGGAACCTTCGGAAAGACGCTCGGAGGCGCAATGGGCGGCTTCATTGCGGCACGACAGCCGATCATCGACATGCTCCGCCAACGCGCACGACCTTATCTGTTTTCCAATGCGCTCGCTCCCGCCATGACCGGCGGCGCGCTAAAGGCATTGGAATTGGTGGAACAGGCCGGCGCGGCACGCACGCGACTCACCACTAACGCCACCCGCTTTCGTCGCGGCCTCGAAGGAATCGGATATGCCCTGCTGCCAGGCCAAACGCCGATCATCCCCGTCATGCTGGGAGACGCGGCGATAGCGCAGCGCCTCGCCGACGCATTGCGCGGGCACGGCGTTCATGTGGCCGCCTTTTCCTACCCGGTCGTTCCCAAGGGCATGGCCCGGATCCGTACCCAGATCTCGGCCGCGCATAGCGAAGCGGACATCGACATGGCCCTCGCCGCCTTCCTCGCTGCGGGTAAGGAAGTGGGTGTCCTTTAAGGAGCGTCCTCTCGGAATCGGCCCTTCGACTTTCAGGAAGTGAGGGAAAAATCGTGCTGCTAGACAAATTGCCCCAGCTTGGCACCGAGCCAAGCGGCCGTCGGACCGGAACGGTCCGGCTGGATGCCGAACTTCAAGTCCCCTTCGCCATCATCGAAACCGGGCTCCCTGGGCCCCGGCTGCTGATCTCGGCCGGCGTCCACGGCGCGGAGTTCGGCGCGGTAGCCAGCGCTTCCGATCTCATCTCAGATCCGCCGCAGTTGGATCGCGGGTCATTGTTGATCCTGCCCGTTCTCAACGTTCGCGGATTTTACGCGCGAGCGCCGTTCGTGATGCCCGAGGACGGCCGCAATCTAAACCACGTCTTCCCTGGTTTGCCCGACGGCAGTGCCAGCCAGCGGCTGGCGTTTTGGCTGGACCAGCACGTCTTTCCTCAAGTTGATGCCTATATCGATTTGCACAATGGAGACATCGTCGAAGACCTGGTGCCATTCACGATCTTTCCCGCAGCCAACCAGGCATCGCGGGAACTCGCCGCAACATTTGCGCTGGGGCTGTCCCTCGCGTCCCCGGGTAGCGGCTTCGCAATCGAAGCGGCGAGCCGTCATGGCATCCCGGCGATCATCGCGGAGACCAGCGGCAACGGATTGTGGAGCGCCGACGACGTCCAGCTGATGCGAAGCGGTATCCTGCGCGTCCTAGGCTCGCTGGGTATGTACGACGGCCCTACGGATGCGCCCAGCGGTCAGGAAAATCTTATCGAAAAATGGGACCCCAAGGCACCGGAATCCGGCCTGTGGTATCCAGCGAAGAAGTTGCTGGACACCGTGGTGGAGGGAGATACGCTGGGCGTGATAAGGAACATCTTTGGGGATGTCTTCCACACGATAACCGCCGAACGGGCGGGGTTTGTCCTCTATCGCCTAAGCAGTCTTTCGGTAAACCGCGGCGACGCCCTGATGGGTGTGGCGTACCCATGGCACGCTTAGACTTGAGACAGTTCGGTCGAATACTTAGCGGCCGACCCTGCCGGGATCACCGAGGTCCCAGTATATGCCGGCCATCATCGCCAGGCCTTCACGCGCGATCGACTCCAGCATGTGCTCGTCAGGTGCGTGCTGGGCGCAATTCGGATAGGAATGCGGAATCCATAGCGTAGGCATCGCCAATATCTCGGCAAATGCGTCGTTCGGCAGCGAGCCTCCCAGATTTGGCAAGATGACGGGCTGATGCCCTAACGTGCTTTCAATGGAACGAGAGGCAAATTCAACCCACGGACTGTCGAGTGGCACGCGGGTGGCCACGAACGGCTTATCCGCGGTTCGTTCGACGATGACCGAGGTTAAACCGGCGGCCGCAAGCGATCGGCGGATGGCCGGCACGACCGCTTCGATGTCCGTACCGACCACGAAGCGCAGCTGGCAGGTCGCGACCGCCTTGCCCGGAATGGCGCTAATGGGCGCCGCCGGCGTCCCCGAGCTAAGTGCCAAAACCTCCAGACTGTTCCATCCATAGAGCTTCTCGGCAGGTGTCAGGCCCGGCTCGCCCCAGTCATGGTCGATTGCCGGACCATCGCCATCTTCGCTCACTACGCAGCGCGACAACGCATCGCGCACGTCGCCGGGAATATGTGTCGGTCGCAGTTCGGGCAAAGCGATACGGCCGCTCTGCTCCACGAGATGCGCGATGGCATGGGATAGCGTGATGGCCGGATTGGACAAAAGGCCGCCCCAATTTCCGGAATGATGCGCCGCCGGGCGTGGCTCTACCCGCAACGTGAAATTGACGGCCCCGCGCGATCCTAGAAAAACTGTTGGTGCGTCGGCCGCCAATCTCGGCCCGTCCGAGGCGATCAGCACGTCAGCGGCCAGCAACTCACGCTGCGCGAGGCAGAACTCGTGTAGTCCTGGCGAACCGAGCTCCTCGCCTGCTTCGACAAGGAATTTCACGTTCCATCCAAGCTTGCCGCCGCGCTGTTCAATGACGTTCTGGAGAGCTGCGAGATTGACGGTCAACTGCCCTTTATTGTCCGCTGTCCCCCGACCATATAATCGGTCGCCATCCGCCTCGAGCTGCCATGGTGATCGGTCGCGCTGCCACGAGCCCTCCAGCCCTCGGATGACGTCGGCATGTCCATATCCCAGGACAGTGATGAAATCAGCGTCTTCGAAGCGCTGCGCGACCAGGAAGGGCGGGCCGCTGCACGGATTGGGGAACAACTTGCATTCGAACCCAAGCTCTTCGAACCGCTTTCTCAAGACGTCGTCCAGGTACCGATAGAGCTCTGGCGCGCGATCGGGTTTCTGACTCTCGGTGGGGATACTCACGAGGCGGGCCAACTCAGCCCGGAATTCGCCCCGATCAATCACAGCCACCGCGGCATCGATCGCATGTGCTCGGTTCGTCATTCGATCGCTCCCTGCATCAGATTTTCTTGCGCCATTCTCCCGGCCACCCGGATTCTGACCCTCAGGGCGTTCCCTCGCATATAGGCTATTGGGAGGTCCTCGAGTTCGATCACCTCGATGGAATCGGGCTCCGCGCCGGCCTCACGGGCCTTGGCATCCGCCAGGGACCGGGCGGTAGCCAGTGCGTCATCGCGCGAAACATCCTGAAAGATGTGGTCGATTTCGCCGCTGACCTGCGCCATCGCAGCACCCACGGCGTTCGCCACCCCTGGTTCCGCTACGCGGACGACGTTTGAGATGCCGGGAATCTCATCCGGTACGAGGAACGCTGCCCCGCCCACTGCGATCAAGGGGACATCCTCGAAGCTGGTTTTCATGTGATTGACCGCATCGATACCGATTTCATGAATACGATGCAGCGCGTCCTTCACGAATTGCGCGGATAGATGCGAGACACGCGATGGGTCGCCCATGTCGGTCAACCCCGCGGCCACAGCTATATCTGAACATGTCAGTGTATTACCCCCGAAGACCAGCGCTTCGGAGGCCAGGCGGAATCCGACGCTCTTCGGTCCAATGTTCCTCGGATTGGCTTGGTCCACTATAGTGCCGCCTCCCAGACCCACCGAGAAGGTATCTGGCATTCTGAACAACGTGCGGACGCCCCCAACATAGACAACATTGTTTGCTTCACGCGGAAATCCGCTGGCCAGCGTCCCGATATCCGAGGTGGTGCCACCAACATCGTTGACCATCGCATCCTTCAAACCAGATAAAAAAGCTGCGCCACGGAGGCTGTTAGTGGGACCAGATCCGAAACAGAGCACGGGGTACGCCGTGGCGTGCTCGGCCCTGACCATCGTACCGTCGTTTTGAGTAATGAAGAGCGGGGCAGCGATCCCGCTGGCCAAGCGCGCTTGCTGGAATCCCTCGATCGTTCGACGAGCGAGATCCTGGAGACTCGCATTGAGTAGCGTCACATTCTCGCGCGCGAGCAGACCGATCCGGCCCAGTCGATGCGAGCATGTCACCAGAACCTCCGGCGCAATGTCGCGAATAATTCGTTCCGCTTCGATCTCTGCAGCTGCCGTCAGCGGGGAAAATGCGGCGGTGACGCCGACCGCGCTTATCCCCGAGGCGCGGATAGCCCTTGCAGCTTGAGCGATGGCCTCATGGTCCAGCGGAACGATCGGGCTTCCATCGACTTCATGCCCGCCTCTGATCTGGAACACGGGGCCTTCGACATGGCGGCGAAGATCCTCGGGCCAGTCGGCGAAGGGACGGACCTGCGCCGCCGCGGGCAGGGCGATCCTCATGGCCGCAACAGGCGACAAGCCGTCCCTCTGAACCACCGCGTTGACGAAATGTGTCGTCCCGATCATCACGGCCGAAATGTTTTGCGCTGTCGTCCTGTTCTGTACGAGAGCGTTCATCGCCGCGAGGACGCCGGACGTGATGTCGCGGGTGGTCGGCGTCTTTATCCGCGCGACAATATCATTTCCCGCGATCAGAACAGCGTCGGTATTCGTGCCTCCGACATCGATGCCTATACGTTGAGTCATGCAGCGAACACCGATTTGAAGTCGAGGTCATAGCCAAAGGCGCGAGGGCCGACGTGGCGCAATCCAGCTTCACTGAGGAGGATAGCCGGCGCGGGCAACACAATGACCGACACGCGCTGTCCGAAGCGAATGGTTTCGGTTCCCAGCGCTTCGCCGGAAAGTGTGTCGAGCACGCAGATCAGGTCGGGGACGGTGACGCTCAGTTCTCCATCGAGCCAGCCGACTGAAAATTCATTCTGAAAATCGAGCTCGAATCGACTGCCGGAAAATCGATCCAGTCCCTCGATGATGAGATGACCACGCAGATGCGCTTCGGTGGCGCGGCGCTCGACATCGGCAACCTTGCCTTTGAACAGCAGCAAGCCGCCTTCTCGATCAATGACCGCCTTCACCACATCGTCATGGCGGTCTCGAGCTTCCTGGACCGCCGCGCCGAGTGACAGCGCCTTGGTGACCGTGTGCAGGACCGTTGCCGTCTTGGCTTCATGTCCCGAGCGAGGCGCCTTGCACGTGGCCGCCGACGATCCGAAAACCGCGCATGCACGCCGCGTCATCCGCTCCATCCAAGCCCAGTCGACCGCCTCGGTGAAGATGATCGAATTCCCCCGGATGTCGGCCATCGTCCACGGATGCGGCTTCAAGCCGCAGATCGCGAAGGTCGTCATGTCGGCCTGGGGGAATGCCCGGCCCATCGCATCGCAATCTACGACCGGCAAGTTCAGATGTGCGGCAGCCAGAAAGGGCTGGAGGCAATTCGCTCCGCCAATTTCCCACAGCATGATGCCGTCGAACGACTGGCCGATATAACGCTCCATCATTCGAACCGTTTCAGCCATGATCACGCCGTCGTTCAAGCGCTCCTGAACCACCAGCGGAGCGTTCATCTGGCCAACGCAAGCGATCAGGGCATCATCGGGCAAACCCAAGGGGTCGACGATCCTTATCCTGTGACCCAGCCGATAGAGCTCCTTCAACTCCAGTAGTGCATGGTAGGGATCGCCGCCGCCGCCGGTTCCTAAGATCCAGGCCCCGGTCGCCAAATGCTCCAGCTCTTCGACCAGCATCCACCGGTCTGCGTTGGGGGGGGGGCCATTCATCATCGCGCTGAAGCCCTATTCGTCGCGTCTTCGCCAACGCGGTTCATCTGCCGGCTCCGACCAGAGCAATACCGTCTCGACGCGCGCCGAGCACCGCGATCGCCTCTATCTCGACAAGCATGCGCGGCTGCGCGAGCCCGGTCGCGACTATCTGGCGGGCGGGATAGGGTGCAGGGAAATACTCTCGATATATATCGTCGAACGCGTCCAGAAATCGTATATCGGAGAGCGTTACGTTGGTCTTCACGACATCGTCCAAGCTCGAGCCCATCGCCCCCAAAATCTTGTCGAGATTGTCGATCGTCCGATGGATCTGGGCGGCCAAACTTCCCGGTGCGTCCAACCTGTCCGCCGCGTCGAACGGGCAGGCACCGGCGGCGAAGATGATTTGTCCGGCACGCACGCCATGGGAATGGGGGCCTTTCAACGGATGCAAATCGTCGAGATAGACCGTGTCCGCGCGAAGTTCGGTGCGATCGTGCCAAGGACCGGCGACTTCGGATTCCACCGTAATTCGCTCAGGATGACGGGAAGAGACGATCTCAACGCCGATCAGCGCGTCGGGATTTGGGAGCTCCCCCTGGATAGACGCCCGTCCCGCATAAGGTTCGTGGAAAAACTGTTTGTACGCCCCATTATAATCGCTGAAAGAGTGCCAGTTCACGGGGGTGCCATTGACCTTGAGCACCTCTGAAAAGGTACTGCCGTCGGCAGCGATCGCCTCTTTGATCTTGGCCAGCACCGTAGCCGATTGCCCCGCGAGATCGGCTCCACATTCGCATCCTTCGCAGAAAAAGCCGTTGGTAAAAAAAAGATCACCGATCCGGCTACCGAATGCCGGCTGCAGAGCCGCGGTCGATGGTCCGATTGGGACCGGCTCGGCACCGCAACTCGCGATGATCTCGACACTTAGCCGCATCCGGTCGCGGGTTTTACCGCCGACGCATGCACGCGCGGGCAGATTGGGCCCAAACAGGGCACCGTGGACGGTGTCCCACTCCTCAAGTGCCGACCATTGATCGACGGTGATCTTGCACTTCGCCACCTTGCCGGGACTACTTCCCATCGCGGCGAGGACGTGCCGGATGTCTACGACCAGCTCGTCGAGGGCGTCATCACCGTCTTGAATGCCGAGCCCGCTGGTGAACACCAACCCGGCCACGCTAACGGCAAGGCTTTCGGCACGGTCGCTAGAGGGGAATCGATCTGACTTTAACACGTTCATCGCTCGCCCCCGCGCCGCATCGACAAGCTCGCACAGCGCAAGCCATCGCTCTTGCCCCTTATGCGACAGTTTCCGGCGGGTGCAAGTAATTCGTAATTATGAGTTACAGGTGGAAAAGGCCACGGACCATGCTATGACTCGTCGGAATCGAAAGAAATCGAGAGGTCAGCGATGCTCGAGAATAAGACCGCCATCATTACCGGCGCAGCCGATCCGGTGGGAATCGGTTTCGCGGTGGCCCGCTTGTTCGTCGAACATGGCGCCCGCGTGGCCATTATCGACCTCGACCAAGGGAAAGTCGATCACGCCACAAAATTGCTGCAGGAAGTGGCCCAGCGGCCGGATGCAGCACTCGGCTTCAGCGGAAGCATTTGCGATAAGGAACGGTGCAAGGAAATCGTCGCGGCCGTCACGCGGGCCTGGGGTCCGATCGACGCGCTGGTCAACAACGCGGGCGTGGTCCAGGCGCGCAAACTTATCGACATTACCGAACAAGATTTCGATTCGGTCATTGGGGTAAATCTCCGAGGCACTCTGCTCATGTCGCAGGCCGCCATCGCCGCGATGCGCGACGGCGGTAGTGTTGTAACGATCGCATCAATCGCAGCGCAGCGCGGCGGCGGACTGCTCGGCGGTCCGCATTATGCCGCCTCAAAGGGCGGCGTGGTTTCCCTGACGAAGAGCATAGCGCGTGAGTTCGGCGCCCGTGGCATTCGGGCCAACAGCATAACCCCTGGCATCATCATGACCAATATGAACGCTGATGCCTATAGCGCGGACGCCAAGGAGCAGCTGCTCACGACAATCCCGCTGAACCGGTTTGGTACACCCCGCGACGTTGCCGGCGCGGCGCTGTTCCTCGCGTCCGACCATTCGTGCTTCATCACCGGAGCGGTTATCGATGTTAATGGCGGTATGTTGATCCATTGAACCGACGCGCCAGGTCCCAAACGGCAACGAATGGCGCGTAGCTTCCCATCATCGCGATAATCGAGCCGGCACTGCGGCGGGCTGCCTTAAACGGTAGGCAACACCCTTGCAGATGTGTATTTCGGATTACCGATTACGAATACCGATAAGGACGGAGCAGCGATGGTGGCCACAAAAGGTGCGGTGCGAGCATCCCGGACAAATAACGTGAGTATGGATTTCGCACTGGAACCGCGCCCCAGCATGCATCTGGAAATTGTGCCGGTGTTGCGCGAAATGATTCTCACGGGGGTGCTGGCCGAGGGAACGCCTATCAAGGAAGCCGAGCTTTGCCAGCGACTGGGAGTGTCCAAGACGCCACTGCGGGAAGCTCTGAAGGTTTTAGCTTATGACCATTGGGTCGAGCTTTCGCCCAACCGCGGCGCCACGGTTACCAAAGTCACGATTGAAGAAGCCGCCAATTTGTTTGAGATACTGGAGGGCTTTGAGGCTATGGTCGGAACGCTAGCAGCGAAGAAGATCAGCGACGTCGAACTACGGACACTAGAAAAGCTTCAAGCAAAGCTGGGCCAGAGCCTGAAACAGCTGCGTGAGCGCGAATATTTCGACACCAGCCAGGCTATCCACAATCTCATTCTCCAGTGCACGCGCAATGACCAACTGATCGCGATGCATGAGAATTTTTCTCATCGGATCCGTCGCGCCCGCATTACAGCAAATCTTAGTGCGGAACGCCGGAGCGCATCCTATGACGAGCATGTCGAGATCCTGGAAGCGGCCAAAGCACGCGACGGCAGGAAGCTCAGCAGCGCGTTGAAGAGACATGCGGCAGAGACGGGAAAAGCTGTCATCGCTGCGCTGAAGGCAAGGGGCTAGGCGGCGCGGGCACCGACTGGGCGTGCCCGATCGACGTAGCCCTATTTGCCGTCATGATCGCGTAATCTCGGAATTTTCTCGGCCCCGGCGCTGATACTCGGCGGCGATTATCGCGCAGAGGAAGATCTGCAACTGATGATAGATCATCACCGGAAGGATAATCGATCCTATAGCCTTTGCCGGAAAAAGGGCGGCAGCAATCGGAACTCCCGACATCAGGCTCTTCTTGGAGCCGCAAAAGAGTAACACGATCCGGCTCTCCCTCGGGAGGCGCAGGAACCGACCGGCCGTGTATGTGCCGCCGATTGCGAGCATCAGGAACAGCGCCGCTATCATCACGATCTTGGCGAGATCCGGAGCTCCCAGCGTTTTCCACAGGCCGTGGTTCACCGCCTCACTGAACGCGGCGAACACCACAAGCAGGATCGACAAGCGATCGATGATCGCAATCAACCGGCGTTGGTTCTCGATATGGCGGCGAATGAGCGGCCCGAACATCTGGCCGATCGCAAACGGCATCAGGACCTGGATCAAGATCACCTGGCCGGCTCCGGGCGCGATCGTCACGCCGGTCTGCGTGTTGATCAGCAAGGTAGCCAGCAGCGGCGTAAGGAAGACGCCGCTCAGATTGGACAGCGTCGCCGCGCAGATCGCCGCAGGAACACGTCCTCCGGCGATCGCAGTGAAGGCAATGGAGGATTGTACGGTGGATGGCAGGATCGCCAGGAATATCAACCCGGTCAACAATGTCGGATCGACGTAACCGGCAAAGAGATGCGCCAAGGTGACCCCGAAGATCGGAAGCATGACATAAGACGCGATCAGGACGATGCCGTGAAGCCGCCAGTCGACAATTCCGGAGATCACGGCATCGCGCGATAATTTCGCGCCGTGCAGAAAGAACAGCAGGCTGATGGCCAGCTTCGAAGCGGCGTCGACTACCGTGAACCCACGCCCCGTGGCCGGATAGACCGACGCGATCGCTACCGCGATCACGAGACCGAAAATCAGTGGGTCGAGCCGGGCCACATATCGCAGCATTTCAGGCTGCGGACGGCTTGGCTACGGCGAGAGCAGCGAGAAGATCGACGGAAACGCTGATGTGGGCATACCACAAGCGCAACATGCTCAAACTATGGTCGTGCAGGTCCTCGGACGTCGCCACGCATGCATCGGCTATCACGACCGTCCGATAGCCACGGTCTGCCGCGTCGCGCACCGTCGAGGCGACAGCGCCGTCGGAATGCAATCCGGCAACGAAAAGTGTGTCGATGCCAACGTTGCGAAGAATCTGATCTCCGAGCTCGCTCGCGAAAAAACTCGCCCCGGAACGCACAAGCCTGAGATCGGGCGATACGTCACCCATGACCCTGATATCGGCATCTTGCCGTCCATCCGACGACCTACTGTCGACAATCATGATACCGGCCGACCGACAGGCGACGACGATTTTCTGAAGCACGTCGACCGCCGCGTCGCAACGCACGGCAAATGCGATCCGATCTTCCTCCACATCTAGTCCATAGCTGGGCGGAATGTGATCGATCGCCCCGAGCTGGTCGCCATCAATGACCAGCAGCGCCGTATGAGGCTGCAAAATCGGCGGTAGCGGTTGTGCGCGCCATATCCGTGCGAGATCCGGCCCGACCATCATGGCACGCTGTGTTCGGCGATCAGCGCCGCCGCGTCCGATGTCGTAGTGATCGTCGCAAACCACTTGCCCATGACCGCAATCGAATGGCGATGATTGGCCTCGGTCCAGTCGGTACAGCCGTCCTCGACAACCAGGACGTTATAACCTCGGTCAGATGCGCCCCGCACGGTGTTCTCGACGCAACTCGCCGTGACCAACCCGCAGACCAGAAGTGATCCGATACCCATCCTGCGAAGGATCAGATCGAGTTCGGATCCGTTAAACGCACCCGAGCAGATTTTGCCGACCACTGTCTCGCCTTCGACAGGACCAACTTCGGCAATGATCGGCGAGTTGTACGAGCCGGGTTGCGTCGATCCCTCCTCGGGGGCGCCATATAGGCGAAAAAGTGGCGACCCATCACGGCCATCGTCGGTATAGGACATCGTTTTCAGGTGGATGACAGGCAGCCCTGCTTGTCGGCATCTGGCCTGGAGTGTCGCCAGATTGTCGATGACTTTCCGAACCTCGTGGGCATAGCGATCCGCGACATCCTCCAGTCCCACCCGCCGCGCGCGATCGGCAAGGCCGAAGATCTGCGATTCCTGCATGTCGATGCACAACAATGCCATTTCGCCCAGACCGGCATCCCTTTCGGACGAACGCCCGGAAGACGGCCGCATATCGGCACGACTCCTGATGGCCGGTGCCATCACTGCTGCGAACCAGTCGAGCGGGTTGCGAGAATATGCTCATATGTCGCAAGATGCGCCCGCGCGGCACCGAGCAAAGGGGTGGCGATCCCAGCTGCGAGCGCGCGATCGCACAAGTCACCGATCACTGTTTCATATTCGGTCGGTATGTTTTCGATCAGGTCGCGGTAAAGAGAAGACACCTGCGCTGAGCGGGTATCGCCGAGCCTTGCCGCCAAGTCGTCAACAAACGAGCTCGGAAGCGCTGTCCCTACCGCGGACACCACGGCGCAGACCTCTCGGAGGACCGCCTGGGAGAAAAGGCTACCTTCAGGGGTCGACGCGACCGCGCCAACGGGAGCTCTCATCGTACAGGTAACGGCGCCGATCGTTGCGATCATGCACCATTTCATCCAAATCTCGCTGACGATATTGGCGCTGACCCTCGCGGTGAAGCCTGCATCCACAATCCGCGCGTGCAACTTATCAAGCCTTCCGCTTCGCGTACCGTCAAGCTCACCATATGCCAGCTCGTGCTGATCACTCAGTTGGTCGATACTGCCATCGGCGCGCACCACCGCACCGATCTTGCAGACACAACCGAGCAGCCGTTCCTTACCAAAAGCATGTTCTAGAAGATCATAATGCCGCATGCCGTTGAGAAGCGGCAGTATCAGGGTATCGGGGCCGACATAGGGCGCGATTTCAACGATGACTCCGGGCAGGCTCTGCCCCTTCACCGCGACTATCACCACATCGAAAAACTCTTCCGCTTCTCCAACCTGTACCATCTTCGGTTGGACGGTGAACGTACCGCCACGACCGTTGATAACCAAGCCGCCGCGTTCGATCTGCTGCTTGCGCCGCGGCCTCACCAGAAAGGTCACATCCCGTCCAGCTTTGGCCAGATGGGCGCCGAAATAGCCGCCGGTCGATCCCGCACCGACCACCAATATGCGATCCATTCGCGACGCCTTCACTAAATTATCGATCAATACAACAGCCTTGGCTCGTCGAACTGCTTGAGCAGGCGGCCGCAGCCTCCCGCCTGACCGAAGTATCAGGCGGGGGTCGGCATGCTTTTTACAGTTTGAAGTCAATGGCCAGCCCGATCGTTCGCGGCTGCACCAACGTCGCCTCGATCTGGTCATTAACGCCGGTCAAGGCGTTGGTTTGCACGGTATAGGAGTTGTACGCCTTCTTGTCGGTCAGGTTCTTGACAAACAGCCTGACAGTGTAATTGCTGAAGGTCACCTCCCCGTTCAGGTCGAAGATCGTATACTTGCGCACGGGGAAAGAATTGGAGGCATGATTGACCGCAGAGTATCGCGTCCCCTGGTAGCGAAATGCCGCGCCGAGATGCGACGTGACAGTGGGCGCCAATTCGAACTCATAATCGACTTGCCCCGCTATCCCGAGTTTCGGCGTATAGGGAAGACGGTCTCCGCTCAGGCCGCCGACCGATGGGACGTCGGATTTAAGAATGGCGTTCGTATAGGTCATGTTAGCTGAAAGCGACAGCCCCTCCAGCGGCACGACCGCTGCCTCGGCTTCAATTCCGCGGCTACGCGCCGCTCCACCATTTGAGTAATAATATTGCCCCAGATTGGTAATACCAAGGACGAGGATGTCCTTCCAGTCAATATTGAACACGGCGACATTGAGGGTGGCGCGCCGATCCGGCGTCTGCGCCTTCACGCCCAGTTCGTAATTTGTAACCGTGCTCGATTTATAGGGTCCCGCCACTGATGCGGGAGCGAAATTGGGACCGCCCGCCTGATAGCCCGTCGAGACGGAGCCATACAGCATCACATCCTTGCTGAGCTTGAACTGAGGCCCAATACGATATGTCCACACTGATTCCGATGATGTGCTCTGCGTATTGCTGTCACCATAAAAGATGCCGGTGCTCACATTCTTGAATTTCTGATGGTTGTGGGCAAAGCGCACCCCGCCCTGAATCTTCAGGTTCGGCAGAATCTCATAACCAGCGTTGGCAAAAGCTGCATATTCATAATATTTCGTCGGAAGAAGCTGGTAGCCGATGGGATCTACTGCGGGGATTGGTACGCCTGCGAACGACGTGGCAGTATTCACCTGCCGATTGTAGGTGTCTTCGAACGCGTAGAACGCGCCAACCAACCATTCGAGTTTCGAGCTGGCCGGAGAGGCAAGCCGCACTTCCTGTGTGAGCTTCTTCTGCCGCAACGTCCAGATATAGTCCGTTATGCCCGGCGGGACGCCGAATAAAGGGAAGAGCGGTCCATATTGCCTGGACTGATCGAGTATCTGTCGGCTTGAAGTCTTCGAGTAGCTCGATGCCGAGGTGAGAGCGGCCCACCCGAGGTCCGCGTCCACGGTCGCTGATGTATAGTAAATTTTCTTCTTGAAGGGTTGATCGGTATACACGTTGTCGCCATAGGCGCCATCGATCGGTTTCAATGAAGTGTCGAGCGCGACCGAAGCGTTGCCATCGGAATTGACTCGTTGGTACAGCCCGTTCAACCGCACCGACACTGCGTCCGATAGTTTCCACAGCAAAGCGAGACGAGCACTTTCCTGCCGGGCGCCGTTCACGTTATTCTCGTCAGTCTGGAAATTATCGATGTATCCGGGCGTCTTCTGATAGCCATAGCTAGCGATCAGGCCGAGCTTTCCAGGCAAAAGTGCCCCGTTGAAAGCGGCGCGGATGCTGCCGCCCAATTTCCCCGTGCCGGACATGCCGAAAAGATCGGCGCCGCCACGTATTTCTGTGTCATTGAGCTTTGGCGTCGTCAGCACATATTTAAGCAAACCGCCAAGCGCGTTGGCGCCATATAGGGTCCCCTGGGGTCCACGTAGGACCTCGACCCGAACAAGATCGTAGGGAAGGAGATCGAGAGCGAAATTGTTGGCGCCGGCATAACCATTGCTGCCACCGATCGGCGTTTCGTCGATGTAGGTTGCAACCGGTGAACCGCCTGCCGCTCCAAGCGGTGAGACGCCCCGAATAGCGATGCCGGACTGACCCGGGCTACCCGCCGACACTAGCTGGAGACCTGGCACATGACCAGTAAGATCAGTGAGCTGCGTGATGCGAAGCCGGTCCAAGTTCTCGCTACCGACGATACTGACCGCCGCGGGAACGTCCTGAAGCAACTGGGTACGTTTTTGTGCTGTCACGACAATCTCGCCAGACCCGCCTTCGGAATCGGCCGCGAACGCGGGGGTCACGCAGGCAAAGCTAGCGGCCCCATAGGCAAGAAACGCAAGGCCGCTGATGCCGTCTTTAAACTTCGTCATATCTTTTCCCCCTTCTGGTGCCAGTTAATTGCTCTCCTATCTTCCTGCGAAACGGTTCGGCTGCTACCGATTTTGTAATTACGAATTATGATATGCATCGGCGCGCATTGATTATGATGTCAAGATATTTTTGCCGCGTCCCCAGTTTTGCGGTGCGCGCGCGCCACGGCTGCACCGCCATCAACAGCGCGCCTGCCGCAGCGGATTTTCACCAATATACTGAGATAGGACAATTTTTTTGCAGCCGCCGATCGATCACCGTCTAAAGGCACGCTTCCCGCCCTTCTGCGGCAAAGCTCCAGGAGGGCGCGAGCGCCGGCATCGCCGGGGAAGGATTGTAATTATAGATTATAAATGAAACAGTGATGCTGAACGAGTCGCCGCTCATAAGTTACCGCCATCGGCGACAGTCGACTCGGTCGAGATTTGCGCCCATCGGGAGTTTGCCGTGACTGCCATACCGAAACTGCCAACCAAATTTTTTCAGGCCGAGGATGTCTTGGAACTTGCCTATGCGAGCGATCCACAAATTCGACCCGATGGCACGAGCGTGGCCTATGTATGCCGTACCAACAGCGCGACAACAGATCGCACCGAAGGGGCGCTCCGGCTTGTCGATGTACGAACTGGGATAGAAAGCGATATTCCCGTATCGGTCGACGTTTCTGAACCGCGCTGGTCCCCCGATGGGCTGAAGCTGACTTTCGTGGCCGCCGACGACGATCGTCGGCCGGCCATCCATATATATGATACCGAGCGCGGAGAGACGACGGTACTGGCGAGCGTCCCGAGGCGCCCTCGCCACCTGCGCTGGTCCCCTGACGGCACGCGCCTCGCGTTCATTATGTCGGTCGCAGAACCCGAAGAAGGCATGGGGCGACAGCTTGAGAAGCCGGCCAATGCCGAATGGTCCCGTCCACTTCATGTGACCACGAGAGTAGAATATCGCGTCGACGGCGTGGGCAACAAACCTGTCGGGCGTGATCATCTCTTCCTGGTGGATATTCGGACGCGGGAATTACGGCAGGTCACCTTCGGCGACTGTGATGACGACGGACCACTCGCGTGGTCGCCCGACGCAAGTTCATTGATCTTCTCGGCGTTCCGCGACCAAGTTTTATCCCCGGCGCCGCGACCCTCGCACATTTACCGTCTTGCCCTGGCGGATCTCGGGGCGACGCAGCTGACGACAATCAACGGCCCATGCACCGCCCCCTCTTACTCGCCCGACGGCACGCTCATTGCGTTCAGTGGTTACGACTCGCGCGAGCATGAATATAAGACCAACCGCATATTCGTAATGCAGGCGGACGGCGGAGCCGTCCATGATATCTCGCCGCTCGACCGCAGCCTCGAAAATCCGCGCTGGGATGCCGACGGCTCCGGGGTCTATGCGACGTACGTCGATCATGGCGTAATCAAGTTGGGATATTTCGGTCTCGACGGGGAGACACATGAGGTGGCGACCGACCTGGCCGGCTTTTGGCTCGACGTCCCCTACGCGGTGTCACCACAATTTTCGATTGCGCCAGACGGTAAAATCGCCTTCCTCCAGGCTTCGGAAAACCGAACTCCCGACGTGGCGATCCAGGAGGATGGTAAGGCAACCAAGCTGACCCACCTCAGCGAATGGCAACTCGCTTCAAAACATCTCGCCACTCGGCGGGTTCTCGATGTCCGCGCCGGCGACGGCGCCACTGTCGATGCGTGGCTGGTGCTGCCGCCCGACTTCGATGAAAGCCGCAAATGGCCCCTGATCCTCGACATCCATGGAGGTCCCTTTGCCAGCTACGGGCCGATGTTCTCCACCGATTTCCAGATCTACGCCAGCGCTGGCTATGTGGTTCTCTATGCCAATCCACGCGGGTCGACGACGCAGGGCTTCGACTTCGCCAATGCCATCTCCCTGAACTACCCTGGCCCGGACTATGATGATCTGATGACTGCCGTGGATGCGGCGGTATCGACCGGCTTCGTTGATCCTCAGCGAATGTTTGTGACCGGGGGTTCGGCCGGCGGAACCATGACCGCATGGATCGTTGGAAAGACGGATCGGTTCTGTGCGGCGGTCGCGCAGAAACCCGTTGTGAACTGGCTGAGCCAAGCACTTACTTCGCAGCAACATATCGTGGTGCATCGCGTCTTTACCGGGCGGCCGTGGGAGAATTTTCAGGCCTATTGGACGCGCTCGCCCCTCTCTCTCATCGACAATGTCGTGACCCCGACAATGTTGGTCGTGGGCGATCTTGATGAAGTCACACCAAAATCCGAAGCTGAGCAATTTTATCAGGCTCTGCTCTATAAAGGTGTGCCCACAGCCTTAATCGCTGTGCCGGATGGCGGACACAATCTGAGCGCCCGGCCTAGCCAGTCCGCCGCGAAAGCCAATGCTGTTCTCGGATGGTTCGCCCGCCATGATCCCGCACTATCCGACTGACACCCCTTGTAACCGCGGGGCTCGGCCTCGCCCCCGGTCACGGCATCTGGCGCCGGAATATAGTCATGACCCAGAATTTCGACCTCATGATGGCCAATGCGACGGTATGGACTCCGTCCGGGCCGCTGGACACTTCGATTGGCATTCGCGATGGAAAGATCGCCGGGCTGGGCGTGGACGGCGACGCTCAAGAGACCATCGACTGTGTCGGCCTCCACATTCTGCCGGGCATCATAGACAGCCACGTCTATTTCCGGGAGCCGGGTCTGGAGCACAAGGAGGATATCGAATCCGGTAGTCGCGCCGCCGTACTGGGCGGTGTGACAACTGTGTTCGAAATGCCGAACAAGCCGACGACCGATTCTGCCGACGCGCTAGCCCAGAAACTTCATCTCGCCCACGGCCGGGCCTGGTGCGACCATGCTTTTTACATCGGGGCGACGACCCGCAATATCGAAGATCTCGCAGAGCTGGAAAGGCTACCCGGAGCCGCTGGCGTAAAACTGTTCATGGGCACATCCACAGGCGATCTGCTCGATGCCGACGATCGCGAATTCACGCGCGTGCTCGCACATGGCTCGCGTCCTGTCGCCGTCCACGCCGAAGATGAGACGCGCCTGCAACAACGGGCCGGCCTCCGGGTCGAGAACGACCCGTCGTCACATCCCATTTGGCGCGACGACGAATGTGCGATGCTGGCCACTCGCCGGATCGTCCGGCTCGCGCGGGAAGCCGGGCGCCGCATACACATCACCCATGTTACGACGCCTGCCGAAATGGCATTTTTGTCTGCGCACCGCGATATCGCGACCTGCGAGGTCAACCCGCAACACCTGACGCTCGCGGCCGAAGATGCGTATCCACGGATCGGTACCCATGCGCAGATGAACCCGCCAATTCGTTCCTCAGCGCACAGGGACGGACTGTGGCACTGGGTCCGTCAGGGCGTGCCGGATGTACTGGGATCGGACCATGCACCGCACACTCTCGAGGAAAAGGCGCAGGCCTATCCTGCGTCCCCATCCGGCATGCCCGGTGTCCAGACGATGGTCCCCGTCATGCTGGATCATATTGCCCATGGCCGACTAACGATGGAGCGCTTCATCGACCTCACCTCCAGCGGCCCTGAACGTGTCTTCGGTCTCCTTAACAAGGGCCGCATCGCGGTCGGCTATGACGCAGATCTCACGATCGTCGATCTGAAGCTTCGTTGGACATTAACCAGGGATTGGCTTGCATCGCGCGCCGGGTGGTCTCCATTCGAAGATATGCAGCTTACCGGCAAGCCGGTCGGCACTATCGTGCGGGGCGAGCGGGCGATGTGGGACGGGGAATTGGTCAATCGGCCTCGAGGCCGGCCCGCCAGCTTTGCCAGCGCCGATCTCAGGTCACGTTATGCATAGGGAATGAGCCTTCTTTTAAGGCTCTAATTGCTGGACATGATCAGCAATGGAAGGAATACTTGTTCTCACGACGGGCGGCACGATCGACAAGCAGTACTTCGATTCACTGAATCAGTACTAGTTTGCCGAAACATTTGCCCGGATTCTATGAACCCGAAGTAGGCATTCAACTTCGCTTGCAATGCTGACAAATGAGACTGTTCGTTCGTCCAATTCCAAGCATCAACGATAGTTAAAATGATCTCGCCCGTTTCGCGATCGGTTCCCGCAGCGTCGATGGTTTCTGGTTGATCAATAGCCATGCGTGATGTTGGCACATCCCTCCGGAGCGAGGCAATTGAGACGAATCCAATTGGTAGCTTTCATATCGTGCCGAACTCTGATTCAGCGGTCGCATGAGCCGATATGACCTGACCGACTTCGAGTGGGGCGTGATCGAGCCGCTGCTGCCCAACAAGCCGCGCGGCGTTCCTCGGGTTGATGACCGGCGGGTGCTGAACGGCATCTTCTGGGTGCTCCGGTCCGGTGCACCATGGCGCGACTTGCCCGAGCGCTATGGTCCACGCACCACCTGCTATAACCGCTTCGTGGGGTGGGGAAAGGCAGACGTATGGGACCGGCTGATGCACGCCATCACGGCCGCCCATGACGGCGACATTCACATGATCGACAGCACCTCCGTTCGCGCCCACCAACAGGCCCCGACGGCAAAAAGGGGGATCGAGATCATTGTCTCGGTCGCTCCCGAGGCGGGCTCACGACCAAGATCCAGGCGGTTGTCGACGCGCAAGGGCTCCCGGTCCAGCTCAGCCTGACAGCGGGGCAGGCCCATGACGGACCTGCCGGCCTCAGCCTGCTGAATCGCCTCTATCGTGCAGATGATTGTCGATATTCAGTCCGCATTGGGAAAGGCAGGCACCTCATAACCCCAATCGGCATAACGCTCGCAGATGAGATTCTGCATTATGGCAAGTTCATCCGAGTTGTCGCCTACCCGCTTGCTCATTATGATAGGTGAAACCGCAAGCTCGACGATGTCCCGATATACGATGCCCTCAGAGCGTGCCTGGCGAACTGATTGAGGCACGATTGCCAATCCTTCACTCGCCGCCACCAGTCCGATCGCGATCTGTAGCTCCCTTGCCTCGTGGATGACACGCGGTTCCAGCCCATGATCGTGAAATAGTGAGATCACCTGGTCGGCGTAGCTGGGACGCGGCTGGCGTGGATAGATGATGAGCGGCTCCGCAGCGAGCGCCGCGAGGGTGACCGGGCCTTCCTGTTGCGCCAATGGGCGATCTGCCGCGATCGCCGCGACCAGCGGCTCGTACCGGAGAATGATCCGACGCACCGCAGGATCCTCGAAGCGGATGCGCCCAAAGCCGACGTCGATCCGCCCCTCCTTAAGCGCGGCAATCTGGTCTAGTGTGCTGCTCTCCACCAAGATCAACTCGACCTCGGGAGCCGCGGATCGGAACGCCCGGATAAGTTCCGGAAGCCGTGCATAGATGGTCGATGCGACAAAGCCGATCGTGAATAGCCGTTTTTCGGACGCGACCGCAGCTCTCATCATGGCGCGCAGATCTTCCATCCTGCCGAGTAGCTGCAGTGCCTGAGTGTGCAGGAGATGACCCGCTGGGGTCAGTTGCAGAGGTCGGGCAGTGCGATCGAGCAACTCGGCGCCGATCTCTGCCTCAAGTTGCTGGATCGTGCGGCTGAGCGGTGGTTGGGCGATATGCAGCCGCTCGGCAGCGCGATGGAAGTTTCGCTGCTCGGCGACCGCGACAAAATAACGAAGCTGTCGAATATCCATACCGATACCCTATGAGTATCGATCCGACACTGCAACGGTGTTTGCGCTGTTCGCCTCCTGATCGCTACATCGATGCTCGGAACATGGGATTGGAGGGATCGGGAATCATGGCAGCGATCGCATCGATTGATACCTTTATTGTCGATATCCCGACAATACGACCGCACGTTCTAGCGATGGCGACGATGCACCATCAGTCGATCGTGCTCGTGCGGATGCGTGATTCCGATGGCGTCGAGGGCATTGGCGAGGGCACCACGATCGGCGGCCTCAGCTACGGCGAGGAGAGTCCCGAGGGGATCAAGCTCGCGATCGACACCTACTTCGCTCCTATTCTCAAGACCTGTGATTCTACGCGGGTTGGGGCCGCAATGGCCAAGGTGGCGCAAAGCGTTTTCGGCAATCATATCGCCAAATGCGCCGTCGAGACCGCGCTTCTCGACATTGCGGGCAAGCGGCTCGGCGTGCCCGTTTCCGAGCTGATCGGCGGTGGGCGAATCCGCGACAGTCTGCCCGTCGCATGGACGCTGGCGAGCGGCGACACGGCGCGCGATATCGAGGAGGCAGAGCGCGTTCTCACCGAGCGCCGTCACAACATCTTTAAGCTTAAGATCGGCAAGCGCGCGGTGCGCGACGATGTTGCTCATGTCGCGGCAATCAAGAAGGCTGTCGGTGATAGTGGCAGCGTCCGGGTCGACGTCAATCAGAACTGGGACGAGGCGCAGGCGGATCTGGGCATGCGGCTGCTTGAAGACGCGGGCGTCGACCTCGTGGAGCAGCCGGTTGCGCGACACGACCACGCGGCCATGGCGCGCTTGTCGGCAAAACACATCGTGCCGTTGATGGCGGACGAGGCGCTGCACGGCCCTATCGACGCGT
>Ga0207639_10000208_pt1 | contig 44428 bp, 40 predicted proteins | sample KBSCornC32_FD_184299 | JGI IMG/M metagenome (GOLD analysis project Ga0207639, IMG submission 184299) | Corn rhizosphere microbial communities from Kellogg Biological Station, Michigan, USA - KBS Corn C3-2 (SPAdes) (version 2) | ecosystem: Host-associated > Plants > Roots > Rhizosphere > Soil ... | reverse complement strand
TGAACTCGCCGCCGAATCGCTCCGCGCCGATCTTCGTCAGCGCCGCCGTCAGCGTCGTCTTGCCGTGGTCGACGTGGCCGATCGTGCCCACGTTCACGTGCGGCTTCTTGCGCTCGAATTTTTCCTTCGACATGGCTGCGTTTCTCGCTGACTGTGTGGTTGGTGATGCTTTTCGTTGAAAGTGCGACCACGGATGGCCGCTCTTGCTCTCGCGGTCATGGCCGACCGCGCTGGTAAATGGTGCTCACGAATGGAATCGAACCATCGACCTCCTCCTTACCAAGGAGGTGCTCTACCGACTGAGCTACGTGAGCGTGTATTTCAGCAGTCCTCCATGACTGCGAAGAACAAACCGGCATCCTGCCGGACTTTTTCAACAAGAGCATGCCTCTCCATGGCGACTTCGCGTGTGCCCCGGCATCCTGCCGGATTTTTCAACAAGAGCCTCTCAATGGAGCGGGAGACGGGAATCGAACCCGCGCTAGTAGCTTGGAAGGCTACAGTTCTACCATTGAACTACTCCCGCGCCGGACGAACCTGCTTGGGTATTGCGCCGTCGGCTGGTGAGGCCTTCGGGTACCGCTTCGCGCCGGACGCAATCTACCGTCGCGCTTCTTTGAACTGGTGGAGGGAGGTGGATTACTGCGGGCATCCTGCCCTCCGCCCCTCCGGGGCCAGCCCTCCGGGCTGTTCAAATCCGCTCCTGCGGATTTGTCGAACCGGTCGCTCGTCGGTGGTTCGAACCCACCTCGTGCAGCCGTCTCGCGTTCAATCATGGTGGAGGGAGGTGGATTACTGCGGGCATCCTGCCCTCCGCCCCTCCGGGGCCAGCCCTTCGGGCTGTTCAAATCCGCTCCTGCGGATTTGTCGAACCGGTCGCTCGTCGGTGGTTCGAACCCACCTCGTGCAGCCGTCTCGCGTTCAATCATGGTGGAGGGAGGTGGATTCGAACCACCGAAGGCGTAAGCCAGCAGATTTACAGTCTGCCCCCGTTGGCCGCTTGGGTATCCCTCCTTTCACGGAGCCGCGCATTGTCCTTGCATGGGGCTGCCAGTGTCAAGGCTGGAACGATGGGAAAACCCACCATGCGAGGTGCGATCGGAACGCGTTCAGGACTGAGCAGGCGAGCGGAAGCGGGAGACCTCGGTTTCCATCGTCTTGGAGAGTTCGATCAGGCGCTGCGCATAGTCGGCCAGGCGGCGATCCTCGTCGCTGGTCGGCTGCCAGGACGGAACCGGCGTCGGCTTGCCGTCGGGCGCATCGAGGGCGACGAAGATGATCACGCAACTGGTCGCGATCCGTTCGGCGGCGGTCTTGAGGTCGCGCGCGATGACGTCGACCGAGAAGTGCATGCTCGAAGTGCCCGTGCGGATCAGCTTGCAGCGCACCGTGACGAGATCGCCGATCAGGATCGGCTGCACGAACTGGATCCCGCCGACCGCGACGGTCACGCAGTACTGGCCGCTCCAGCCGACCGCGGCGGCGTAGCCGGCCTGGTCGATCCATTTCATGACCATGCCGCCATGCACCTTGCCACCGAAATTGACGTCGCCTGGTTCGGTGAGGAAACGAAACTCGACTTCGCGCTGTTGGCCGGGCATCTCATGCTCCCGCGGGGGAACCGCCAGCCTAACGCGAACAAGCGCCTGAATGTGACCCCCGTCGCGTCGCCGGAAGGCGTAGCTGCGTAGCCTGTTGCCGTCCATCCGAAACAGGGGAAAGCTCGATGGCCGTCCGCACCGCATTTGCGCTTGGACTCACGCTCGCACTGGCCGGACAAGCCGGCGCCAACGAAGTCACGATCCAGAACGACTCGCTCGCCGATTTCGGTGCCGCCGTCATCGTGTACGGTTTCGTGGAAGGCGAACGCGCCGCCTCGTGGCTGACCAGCCCCTGCGACGGGCAGCTTGTCGCCGCCCAGATTTTCTGGACCTCCCCGTCAGGGACCCAGGCCGCCGTGATCGGATCGGCGATTTACGTCCAACGTAACGGAAGCTTCCCGAATCCCGGTGCGATCGCGGCTGAAATCGATGGCCCCGTCTTGAACGATGGGGTGCTGAACGAGTGGCGCTATCTCGACGAGAACAACTCCATTCCCCTCAGCGTCCCGGTCACCAACGGCGAAACCGTGGTCGTTGCGTTCGAGTTCTCCGAAGCCCCCACGGCCGGCCAATCACCTAGCATCGTGCGCGACACCAACGGCATCACCGCCAATCGCAACGCGATCTACGCCGACCTCGGCACTACCTTCGCGTGGTTCGATGCGAGTGCGCTTGGCGTGTCGGGCGACTGGGTCATCCGCGCGGTCGTCAATTGCGGCGCGGTAGCGACCAATGCGGACGTGTCGGCCACGATGAGCGCCGTTCCGGCCGCCTACACCCCCGGCGACCCGTTGCAATACACCATCACTATCGACAATGCAGGTCCCGTCACGGCGAGCAACGTGACTCTCGTGGATGTGTTCCCGACGGCGTTCCAGTCGCCGACATGGACCTGCAGCAGCAGCGGCGGCGCCTCCTGTCCCGCGTCGAGCGGCAATGGCAACATCACGGGTACCGCCGCATTGCCGGCAGCCGGCCAGTTGACCTTCGTCGCCAACGGCAGCGTGGCCCCGGGTACCACTGGCACGCTGAGCAATTCGATGACGGCCGTGGTCGTCGCTCCAACGGATCCCAACACGTCCAACAACATCGCCACGCTGAACCTGCAAGCCGCCAGCGCACCGATCGAGGCGGACGTATCCGTTTCGCTCACCGCAGCACCTGAGGAATACGCCGACGGGGCTCCGCTGCAATACACGATCGTCGTCGCCAACGCTGGCCCTGATGCGGCCAGCGTCGATGTCAACGACACTTTTACGGCTGCCTACCTGTCGCCGACCTGGAGTTGTGCCGCAACCGCTGGCGCAACCTGTCCGAGCGCCTCCGGCAATGGCGACATCGCAGGAACTGCGGTACTGCCTGCCGCCAGCCAGATCACATTCGTCGTGGACGGCACCGTCGCTGCAGGAACGACCGGCGGACTGAGCAATACGGCCAATGCAAGCGTGCTGGCGCCGGCGAACGACCCGAACGCGGCCAACAACACGGCCACGCTCGTTGTCCAGCCTTTCATCGACGACGTCATCTTCGCGAACGGATTCGACCCGATGGCGCTGACCCTGCGACCTGTTCCGGCGCGCGCGATCGGCGTACCGCCGCGCTAGCGCTGCGCGCGACGCGTGAACGTGATCGTGCCGAGCGGCACTTCCTTGCCGCTCTTCGGCCCGATCGCGGTCATCGTCAGTACGCGCGTGTCGCCGCGGAACGTTTCGGTCATGCGGTATTTCGCCGGCGGATGGGGGTCGGGCTGACGCAGCTCCGACGTCCATGTCATCGTCTTGGATGCGCGGTCGTAGGTGCCTTCATCGAGGCGAATGTAGTCCTGGTTGCTGTCGACCCAGATGCCGACGTAGCGGTTCTTCTTCGGATCGAAACCCCAGGTGCCGTGGCCGCCGTATTTCGCGTCGACCTCGAAGTCGTTGCGGATCCAGCGGTCGCCCGTCACGAACGTATTGGTCTGCACGCCGGTCGCGCGGGTCGGCGCCTGGTCCGGCGTGGCGGGCGGGAATTCGATCGCGGCGTCCCACACGCCCTCTTCCATCTTCAGCACGTCGAGCTCGGGCGCGACGGCAGGCACGGTATCCGCGGCAGTCGCGCACGCGGCGGTGAAGAGCAGGGTGACGGCAAGAGCGGGACGCATGGTTCCTCCGGCAGGGCGCCGCCAAAGGTGGCGGTCGTCGAAGGAAAACGAGGGCGAGCGCGGAAACCTATCAGCCGCGGCGCGCGACGGCGCGCCAGGCCCCGCCAAGGTCAGACGTTGAAGCGGAAATGCAGCACATCGCCTTCCTGCACGATGTACTCCTTGCCTTCCAGACGCAGGCGCCCCGCGTCGCGCGCGCCGGACTCGCCCTTGTACTTGATGTAGTCGTCGTAGGCGATCGTCTCGGCGCGGATGAAACCGCGTTCGAAGTCGGTGTGGATGACGCCGGCGGCCTGCGGCGCCGTGGCGCCCTTCCTGACCTGCCACGCACGCACTTCCTTCTCGCCCGCGGTGAAATAGGTCTGCAGGCCGAGCAGCTTGTAGCCGGCACGGATCACCCGGTTGAGACCCGGCTCGTCGAGGCCGAGGTCCTTGAGGAACTCGTCGCGATCCGCGTCCTCGAGCTGCGCCATTTCCTCCTCGATCGCCGCGCAGACCGGCACGACTTCAGCGCCTTCGACCACTGCGCGTTCGCGCACGCGATCGAGATGCGGGTTGTTCTCGAACCCGTCCTCGCGCACGTTCGCGATGTACATGAGCGGTTTCAGCGTGAGCAGGAACAGGTCGCGCACGAGTGCCTGTTCGTCGGCGTCGAGGCCGAGGCTGCGTGCCGACTTGCCCTCGTTCAGGCCCGTGGCGAGCTTCTGCAGCACCGGTCGCTTCGCCAGCGCTTCCTTGTCGTTTGCCTTGGCGGCGCGCTCGACGCGGTTGAGCGCCTTGTCGACCGATTCGAGGTCGGCCAGCGCGAGCTCGGTATCGATCGTTTCGATGTCCGCGATCGGATCGACCTTGTTCGCGACGTGCACGATGTCGGGATGCTCGAAGCAGCGCACGACATGCGCGATTGCATCGACTTCACGGATGTGCGCGAGGAACTTGTTGCCGAGTCCCTCGCCCTTCGATGCCCCCGCGACGAGACCGGCGATGTCGACGAACTCGATCGAAGTCGGGATGATCTTCAGCGGCTTGGCGATCGCCGACAGCGCGCCGAGACGTGGATCGGGCACCGGCACGACACCGACGTTGGGCTCGATCGTGCAGAACGGAAAGTTCGCCGCCGCGATGCCCGCCTTGGTGAGCGCGTTGAAGAGGGTCGACTTGCCGACGTTCGGCAGGCCGACGATGCCGCATTTGATGCCCATGACGCGAAATTCCGTGATTGGTGATTCGTGATTGGTGATTCGTGGAACAGGCGCCATCGACGCGCGCTTCGTCCTGAATCACCAATCACCAATCACGAATCCTTGCTGCTGGTGTGCAATTTCTTCATCGCCGCCTCGAACTCCCCGGCAACCGCAAGCGGGAGCACATCGAGCGAACGGGCGATCGCATCGAGCATGAGGTCTTCGTCGATCTTCGACGGACGACTCAATACCCAGCCGCTGACGCGATCCTTGTGACCTGGATGACCGATACCGATCCGCAACCGGTGGAACTTGCCGTGGCCGATGTGCGCAAACAGGTCGCGCAGGCCGTTCTGGCCACCGTGACCACCGTCGAACTTCAGGCGCGCGGCGCCGGGCGGGAGATCGAGGTCATCATGCACGACCAGCATCTCCTCCGGCTCGATCTTCCAGTAGCGCAAGGCCGCGCCGACGGAGGCGCCGCTCGCGTTCATGAACGTGATCGGTTTCAGCAGCCATACCGGGTTGCCGCTGACCGCGACCTTGGTGGTTTCGCCACGCAATTTCGATTCGATGCCGAAGCGCGCCGATTCGCGCTGGGCCAAGGCATCGACGAACCAGAACCCCGCATTGTGGCGAGTCCTGAGATGTTCGGCGCCGGGATTGCCGAGGCCGACGATGAGGCGCAAGCCAGCCATGCGGACGCATGTTCCGGACGCCGCCCGCGCCTGCGCGCGGACGACGCCGGAAACAGTGCATTACTTCTTTTCGTCTTTCTTCGCCGGGGCAGCCTTGGCCGGTGCGGCCGCGGCGGCGGCCGGAGCGGCTGCTGCCGCGCCCTCGACCGGTGCGGGCTCGGCTTCTTCCTTGAGTTCCTTGGCGACGACGACCGCGTGGTCGTGCTCCTTGCCGAAACGCAGCTCCGGGATCTCCACGCCTTCCGGCAGCTTGAGGTCGGACAGGTGGACGATGTTGCCGATCTCGAGGGCCGACAGGTCGATCTCGATGCTCTCCGGCAGGTTCTTCGGCAGGCAGGAGATCTCGACCTCGTTCAACTCGTGCGTGATGACGACGCCCGACGCCTTGCCGGCCGGCGACGCTTCCTGGTTCAGGAAGTGCAGCGGCACGCGCACGCGGATCGCCTGGTTCTCGCTGACGCGCTGGAAATCGAGATGCAGAACGAGCTGCTTGAACGGATGGCGCTGCATGTCGCGCAGGAGCACCTTCTGCACTTCACCGCCGAGGGTGAGGTCGAGGATCGACGAGTAGAACCACTCGTTCTGGCTCGCGTGCCAGACATCCTTGTGCTGGATCTGGATGCTGACCGGATTGAGCTCGCCACCGTAGACGATCGCCGGGACAAAACCAGCGCGACGCAGGCGGCGGCTCGCACCCTTGCCCTCGTCGTTGCGCTTGTCGACCTTGATTTCGTGTGTCTTTGCCATGTTCGTGTTGCCTTCTTGCAGTGAAACCGCCTCGCGGCGGCGTAACGCTCCCCCGCGACCAGGAGAGCTTCGGTTCCCGGGGAAATCCGGGAGTCATTCGCGGAACACGTCGACGCGACGTCGACGTTCCCGCATCAATCCACGTACAACGAACTCACCGATTCGCCATAGGCGATGCGGCGGATCGTTTCGGCCAGCAGCTCGGCGACCGAGAGCTGGCGGATCCTGTTGCAGGCCCTGGCGGCCTCGGTCAGCGGAATCGTGTCGGTGACGACGAGTTCGTCGAGCGCCGAGCCTTCCAGGTTCCTGATCGCCGGGCCCGACAGCACCGGATGCGTGCAGTACGCGACGACCTTGCGCGCACCGTTCTTCTTCAATGCCGCCGCCGCAGCGCACAGCGTTCCGGCGGTGTCCACGATGTCGTCGACGAGGACGCAGACCTTGTCCTTGACCTCGCCGATGATGTTCATCACGGTCGATTCGTTCGGCCGCGGGCGACGCTTGTCGATGATCGCGAGGTCGGCATCATCGAGGCGCTTGGCGAGCGCGCGTGCGCGCACCACGCCACCGACGTCCGGCGAAACCACGATCAGGTTGTCATTCGCGTAGTAGCGCCAGATGTCGGCCAGCAGTACCGGCGATGCGTACACGTTGTCGAGCGGGATATCGAAGAAGCCCTGGATCTGGTCCGCGTGCAGGTCGACCGTGAGCACGCGGTCGGTACCGACCACGCCGATCATCTGCGCCGCGAGCTTGGCCGTGATCGGCACGCGCGCCGAACGCGGGCGCCGGTCCTGGCGTGCATAGCCGAGGTACGGAATCACCGCGGTCACGCTCGCCGCCGAAGCGCGCTTGAGCGCATCCACCAGCGCGAGCAGCTCCATGAAATTGTCGGCGGTCGGAGCGCACGTCGGCTGCACGACGAACACTTCCTGGCGCCGCACGTTTTCCTCGATCTCGACCTGCACCTCGCCGTCGCTGAAACGACCGACCAGCGCCTTGCCGAGCGGCACGTTCAGCTCCGAGCAGATCGTCGCCGCAAGATCACGGTTCGCATTGCCGGTGAAGACCAGGAGGCCCGAGGTGTCCATGTTGGTATCCACGTTCTCTCCAGTGCCTTCACGGCGCAATGCCGTATCCGCCTGCGATCCTGCGATCGCGATGTGTCCCGCTCATGGCTGGGGCGGCAGGATTCGAACCTGCGAATGCCGGGATCAAAACCCGGTGCCTTACCACTTGGCGACGCCCCAACATTTCCGTGACGCGCCGGCGATGCCGTCGCGCCGAATCAGGCCAACCGTTCGTGCAGCGGCGACACCGGCACGCCGCGCGCGAGGATCGCCCGCATCCCGCCCGGGCATTCTCCCACGATGGCCTCGCCCGCCTCGCGCGAATCCACCGCGACGAACACGCATCCACCCGAACCGCTGAGCCGCGCCGCGCCATGCGTCGCGAGCCAGTCCAGCGCGCGCGCGACCGCGGGAAAGCGTTCGCGCACGATCGGCTCGAACACGTTCGCCGTGGTGGCGCCCGAAAGAAAGAGCGGAATTGTCAGATGCGGCGCATCGCGTGTCAATTCGGGAGACCTGAACAGGTCGGCGGTCGGCACGCTGGCGCGGGGGTCGACCACTACGTACCAGCGTTGCGGCAGGTCGAGCGCGGTCAGCGCCTCCCCCACCCCCTCGGCCCAGGCACTGCGGCCGCGCACGAAGACCGGCACGTCGGCACCGAGACTCAGGCCCAGCGCCGCCAGCGCATTCTCGTCGAGGCGGGTGTCCCACAGCGCATTCAGCGCGACCAGGGTCGTCGCCGCGTCCGAACTGCCCCCGCCGAGGCCGCCGCCGAGCGGAATCCGTTTGTCGACGGCGATGTCCGCGCCAAGCCGCGACCCGCTCGCCGCCTGCAGTGCGCGCGCCGCGCGCACCGCCAGGTCCTGTCCAGCATCGATCCCGGGCAGCGGGTCGAGCCGGTGGATCTCGCCGTCGGCGCGCACGCGCAGGCGCACGACATCGCCCCAGTCGAGCAGCTGGAACACGGTCTGCAGCAAGTGGTACCCGTCGGCGCGTCGGCCGACGACATGCAGGAACAGGTTCAGCTTGGCCGGCGCCGGCCAGTTGCTCCAGCCGGCGTCCGGCGCCGCGGGGTCCATTCAGCGGCCCCACTCGCGAATCGCGAGGCGCACCTTGTAGTCGCCGCGGCTGGCGAACACCTTGCTTGGCATCGGCGGATCCTGCGCGACGTCGTAGTCGAGGTAGCGCACCGTCCATCCACCCTGGGCAATCATCGCCGGCAAGCCGTCGTCGCGGAACTCGATCTCCGCCGCGCCTGGCGCGCGCTGCCCACGCACCCAGTAACGCAGGTCCGCCACCGGAACCTTCCAGCCGAGTTCGCGTTCGAGCAGGGAGGCGGCATCGCGGCCATCGACCTCCTGTTCGCGCAGCCCGTCGAGACGCGCATGACCATCGTCGCCACTCAGTACCCAGGTCTTGCCGGTGACCGGCGCGTGCACGCTGAAGCGGAATGCCGAAGCATGCTGGGTCCACTCCAGCGAACCGCTGCCGCTGTCATGGCCATCGGACACGCCGAGTCGTCCGCGCAGCGACCAGTCGTCCATTGTCGCCAATGCAGCTTCGCGCGCTGCCTGGTTCGCGAGTGCCGCGGCATCGGCGCGCACCGGCTTCGTTCGCTGGCCGACGCACGCGCCGAGCAGAAGCGCGGCGGCGACCAGCGCAACACGAAACCCGGCGTCGCGGATCATTGCGTCAGGCGCCGGATCGTTTCGATCAACGCCTTGTTGCGCGCGTCCTTCTTGCGGCCTTCGTCCCACACCCGGCGGGCTTCGTCGCGCTGACCACGCGCCCACAGCACTTCGCCCAGATGCGCCGCGATATCGGGATCGGGCTGCTTCGCATAGGCGTTGCGCAGGTTCTCCAATGATGCGTCGAGATCGCCAAGCCGATAGCGAACCCATCCCATGCTGTCGATAATCGCCGGCTCGTCGGGCTTGAGCTTGAGTGCACGCTGGATGAGGTCGAGTGCTTCGTGCTGGCGCGCATCGTTGCCCTGGCTGCGGTCGGCCAGCGTATAGCCGAGCGCGTTCAGCGCTTCCGCGTCGTCCGGCTTGAGCTCCAGCACGCGACGCAGGTCGCGCTCGCCACCGGCGACGTCGCCATGGTCGACCGCGAGCAGCGCGCGCGCATACAGCAGGCGCGCATCGTCGGGCAGGTTCAGGAGCGCGCGGTCGTAGACCGCGAGCGCGTCGACGAATCGCTGGCGTTTCGCGAGCAGGTCCGCCTCCAGCAGCCACACGTTGCGCTGCTGCTCGGTGTCGCCGGCCGCGACGCCGGCGAGGCGATGCAACTGCTGCAGCGCTTCCGCGGTTCGATCGAGCTGATCGAGCACGAGCGCGATGCGCATCTGTGCGTCGAAACCGTGCTCGTCGTCCTCCGGCACTTCGCGGTACCAGGCGAGCGCGGCCTCGCGCTTGTCGATGAGTTCGGCCACCTGGCCGAGCAGGTAGATGCGCTTTCCCTCGCGCGCGGACTTGTCCGCCTCCATCTCGCGGTACAACGCAGCGAGCAGCGCCTTGTCGTCGGCACGCGCCGCATAAGCTGCGCGCGCGCCGTAGCTGAGGTCGTCCTGCGGCCCCTGCGCGAGCGCGTTCGCAGCCGCGGCGTTGTCGCCGGCATCGGCGAGCAGGGCCGCATAACCGCTGCGCAGGCGCGGATTGACCGAATCACGTGCGATCGCCTCGGTGTAGATCGTGCGCGCGGCCACCTTGTCGCCGCGGTCGAGCGCGAGTCGAGCGCTCCACATGTAGGCATCCGCACCGTGGAAACGCGTGACTGCGGCATCCGCGACGCGACGCGCGAGCGCCTTGTCGCCGAGCTTGAACGCGAGCTGGCTCAATGCGACGCGGTTCGCTTCGCTGGCGCCTCGCGGCTCCGGCGTGATCAGCCTGGCAAGCAGGTCCGCCGCTGCGTCCTTGTCTTCCGCGTTCAGCAGCATCTGCGCGATCAGGCGCCAGGCCGCATCGTCGCCGCGCGCGGCAATGCCCGCCAACAGCGATTGCGCTTCGTCGATGTGCTTTTCGCCGAGGGCGATCCATGCGCGCGCCTGCACGACCCCGGGATCGCCGGGCGCAAGCTGCTGCCAGCGCACGAGCGCGCGCGTCGCGAGCGGCCAGTCCTTCTGCGACAGCGCCAGGCGGGTCGCCTCCTCCGCCAGCATCGGGTCGCTCGACAGCACCGAAGCTTCGGTGAAGCCCCGCGCCGCACCCGCAAGGTCGTTGCCCTGCAACGCGAATTGCGCCACGAGCAGCTTCAGCATGAGGTCCTGTTCCGGCGCAACCGGCGTAACCATCGGCTGGACCACGACCTCCGGCGAATGCCGCGCGGGCGGACTCGCACACGCCCCCAGCGACAACCCGATCGCGATCGCGAAGACCCGCCATGCGCGACCTGCACTGCGCGGCGGGAAACGCCTATCGACCATCGAAACGTGCATGCAAAGCCTTGTCTTGCTTGATATCGCGGGGTACCACCCGCACAATTCGCAGGCGCCGCCGCGGCGCGCGCCGCACCAGGCTAGCTTAGCTGATCCTGGCGCCACGACCGGGTCGCAAACGACTCTTTCCGGGGCGAAAACCGCGAACCCTTCGACCATTCCACATGGCGCTGATAGCCCTCGGACTCAACCACCTGACCGCCCCCGTCGCTCTGCGCGAGCGGATTGCCTTCCCGCCGGAGGCAACCGCCCCCGCGCTGGCGGAGCTCGCGGCCGTCCCGGGCGTGCGTGAAGCGGCGATCCTTTCGACGTGCAATCGCACCGAGCTCTACTGCAATGTGGAGAGCGGCGCCGAAGCAGCGCCGGCCGCATGGCTCAACCGTCATCGCGAATTGACCAGCGGACGGGTCGACGAGTTCCTCTACCGCCACCATGACGCCGATGCGGTGCGCCACCTGTTCCGGGTCGCGACCGGGCTGGAATCGATGGTCCTCGGCGAACCGCAGATCCTCGGCCAGGTCAAGGACGCGTATGCGTTCGCACGCGATGCGCACACGCTGAAGACGCCGCTCGAGCGCCTGTTCCAGAATACGTTCGCGGTCGCCAAGCGGGTGCGTTCGGACACGCGCATCGGCGCCAATCCGGTGTCGGTCGCGTTCACCGCGGTGCGCCTTGCCGAACGCGTGTTCGCCGATCTCGCCGAGGCCTGCGTGCTGCTGATCGGCGCGGGCGAAACGATCGAACTCGCCGCACGCCATCTGACCGAGGCGAAGGTGCGCCGCCTGATCGTCGCGAACCGCACGCTCGACAACGCGCAGACGCTGGCGACGCGCTTCGGCGGCTACGCGATCGCACTGTGCGACCTCGGCAAGCACCTCGCCGAGGCCGACGTCGTGATCGCCTCGACCGCGAGCCGCGAACCGGTGCTGCTGCGCGAGCAGGTCGCCGCGGCGATCGCCGCGCGCCGGCGCAAGCCGATGTTCCTCGTCGATATCGCGGTGCCGCGCGACATCGAGCCTTCGGTCGCCGATCTCGAGGACGTCTACCTCTACACGATCGACGACCTGCGCCAGGTCATCGACGAGAACCTGCGCTCGCGCCGCGAGGCGGCGCGCGAAGCCGAGGCGATGATCGAGCTTTCGGTCGAGCATTTCATGGGCTGGTGGCGCACGCTCGACCTGCAGAACCCGGTCGTCGACCTGCGCCGCAATGCGGAAGCGAACCGCGACGAAGCGCTGGCCAAGGCGCAAGCGATGCTCGCGCGCGGGAAGTCGCCGCAGGAAGCGCTCGCCTTCCTCGCCAACACGCTGACCAATCGACTGCTGCACGCGCCGAGCGCGAACCTGCGCGCTGCCGCCCTGCGCGGCGACGAGGAACTGTTGCGCGCCGCGGAACGACTGTTCGATACCGCACCCGACGCGAGTACCGAACGCGAGCGTTAGCGGACTCGCTGCCGTCATGGCCATGCTGCCCGAGCGCCTGACCCGGCATCGCCGGCACCAAATCCTTTCGAAAAACCGCGTCCCTGCTTCGTCGGATCACGCACCGGAAGGCCCCATCCCGAATCCCGGCTCCCCACTCATGCAAGCCACGATCCGCCGCAAACTCGAACAACTGGCCGAACGCCACGAAGAGCTCGAGCACATGCTCGCCAGCCCCGAAGTCCTCGGCGACGCGAAGCGCCTGCGCGAAGTTTCGCGCGAGCATGCCCAGCTGGCGCCGCTGACGGAGGCGCTGCGCGCCTATGACGAAACCGGCAGCGCGCTCGAATCCGCCCAGGCGATGCTGAAGGACCCGGAACTCAGGGACCTCGCAAGCGACGAAGTCGGTCTGCTCGAAGCCGAGCGCGTGCGTCTCGAGGACGACCTGAACAGCCTGCTGATCCCGAAGGATCCGCGCGACGAAGGCAACCTGTTCCTCGAGATCCGCGCCGGCACCGGCGGCGACGAAGCGGCGATCTTCGCGGGCGACCTCATGCGCATGTACCTGCGCTACGCCGAGCGCAAGCGCTGGACCGTGGAGATCCTCACGTCCAGCGACGGCGAACATGGCGGCTACAAGGAAGTCATTGCGCGCGTCGAGGGGAGCGGCGCCTATTCGCGCCTGAAGTACGAATCCGGCACGCATCGCGTGCAGCGCGTACCGGCGACCGAATCGCAGGGTCGCATCCATACTTCGGCCGCGACCGTCGCGATCCTGCCGGAGCTCGACGACATCGATGAGATCGAGCTGAAGGACGTCGACCTCAAGGTCGACACGTTCCGTGCCTCCGGCGCCGGCGGCCAGCACGTCAACAAGACCGATTCGGCGATCCGCATTACCCACCTGCCGAGCGGCATCGTGGTCGAATGCCAGGACGAGCGCAGCCAGCACAAGAACCGCGCGCGTGCGCTGTCGCTGCTGAAGGCGCGCCTGCTCGACGACGCGCAATCGAAACAAAACGCCGCGCAGGCCGAATCGCGCAAGCTGCAGGTCGGCTCCGGCGACCGCAGCCAGCGCATCCGCACCTACAACTTCCCGCAGGGCCGCATCACCGACCACCGCATCAACCTGACGCTCTACCGCCTGCCCGAAATCATCGGCGGCGATCTCGACGAGCTCGTCGATTCACTGACGCGCGAGGACCAAGCCGACCAGTTGCAGGCGCTGACCGCATCGGCATGAGCGCGGCGTCGCTGCGTGAGGCGGAGGCAATCCTGTGGTTCGTGCCGACCGACATCGGTCAGCAGCCGGGCGAACGGATCGAGCGTGAACAGTTCGCCGGTCGGAACGGCCGCCGAGTTACCCGGCGGGTGCCAATTGCGAAGCTCGATTCGACCCGGAATGGTCACTTCCCTCCGCTGCTGCGGGCAAAGCGCTCGATCACCGCGCCATACAACATGGGCAGCCGCTCGAGTTCCTCCAGCGCGACATGCTCGTCGACCTTGTGGATGCTCGCGTTGCAGACACCAAGCTCGACGACTTCCGCCCCGAGCGGCGCGATGAAACGGCCGTCGGACGTGCCGCCGCCGGTACTGAGTTCGGGTTCGATGCCGCACCGCTCGCGGATCGCCGCCAGCGTCGCTGCGCGTAGCGGGCCCGCGGGCGTCGCGAAGGGTTCGCCCGACAGCCACCAGTCGAGCCGGCTCGCCCCGTCGCCGAGTTCGACGCCGTTGCGCTGCAGTATCGCTTCGGTACGTTCGCGCAAAGCGGGGGCCGTGCTCGCGGTGCCGAAGCGGAAATTGAATACCGCATGCAGTTCGCCCGGGATCACGTTGTCGGCGCCGGTACCCGCGTTGAGGTTGGAAAACTGGAACGAGGTCGGCGGGAATGCATCGTTGCCTTCATCCCAGCGCTCCGCCGTCAACGCGTCGAGCGCGGACGCGAACGCATGGATCGGGTTGTCCGCCTTCTCCGGATAGGCGACATGGCCCTGCACGCCGCGTACCGTGAGGCGCCCGGTCAGCGAGCCGCGCCGACCGATGCGCACGAGATCGCCGAGGCGTTGTTTCGAAGATGGTTCGCCGACGACGCAGGCGTCGACGCGCTGGCCGCGGCGCCGGAACTCTTCGGCGACACGTCGCACGCCGTCGATCGACGCGCCCTCCTCGTCCGAAGTCACGAGCAACGCCACGGTCCCCGAATGCTTCGGATTCGCACGCACGAAATCCTCAAGCGCGACGACCATCGCGGCGACTCCGGATTTCATGTCCGCCGCACCGCGCCCGTACAAGCGCCCGTCGCGCACGACTGGCTCGAATGGCGCGCTCGCCCACGCTTCCTGCGGTCCACTCGGCACCACGTCGGTATGACCGAGGAACACCAGCACCGGTCCGTCCGAGCCATGCGTCGCCCACAGGTTGTCGACCTCGCCGTAGCGCAGGCGTTCGACCGAGAAGCCGGCGCGGTGCAGGCGCTCGGCGATGACCGACTGGCAGCCGGCATCCTCCGGCGTGACGGACACGCGCCGGATCAGGTCGCAGGTCAGATCGAAGACCGGTGAGCCCGACATTCAGGCCTCCCGCGGGAACAGGCGCTTGTACAGCGCGTCACTGAAACCCTGGTGCAGGCTGCCATCTTCCTTCACCAGCAGCGGACGACGGATCAACGCCGGATATTCCCTCAGCAACAGTGTCCATTCGGCGGCACTGCCGGGCGCCTTGCGCCCTTCCGGCAGGCCACGCCAGGTCGGCGACGCGCGGTTGACGAACTTCTCCCAGCCGCCGAGTGCCGGCGCCCATTCCTTGAGCGTCGCCGGCGGGATCGGATGCGCGCGATAGTCGATGAACTCGTACGGAACCTTGAACCGGTCGAGCCAATTGCGCGCTTTCCTGCAGGTGTCGCACTTGTCGAGGCCGTAGACCTTCGCCGTCATCTTCAGGCCCTCAGCAATTCGTTGATCGCGGTCTTCGAGCGTGTCTGCGCGTCGACCTTCTTGACGATGACCGCGGCATACAGGCTGTGGCTGCCGTCCGCAGCCGGCAGCGAACCGGCGACGACGACGCTGCCCGCGGGCACGCGGCCGTAGCTGGTTTCGCCGGTGGCGCGATCGTAGATCTTCGTCGACTGGCCGAGGAACACGCCCATGCCGATCACGCTGCCGCGTTCGACGATGACGCCCTCGACGACCTCCGAGCGCGCGCCGACGAAGCAATCGTCCTCGATGATCGTCGGATTCGCCTGCAGCGGTTCCAGCACACCGCCGATGCCGACGCCACCGGACAGGTGCACGTTGGCGCCGATCTGCGCGCAGGAACCGACCGTGGCCCAGGTGTCGACCATCGTGCCGGCGCCGACGTGCGCGCCGATGTTGACGTAGCTCGGCATCAGCACGGCGTCCTTCGCGACATGCGCGCCACGCCGCACCAGCGCGCCCGGCACCACGCGCGCACCAGCGTCGCGGAACGCCTGCTCGCCCGCATCGGCGAAGCGCAGCGGGACCTTGTCGAATGCCGCCATCGGCCCGCCATCCATCACGCGGTTCGCACTGATGCGGAAATACAGCAGGACGGCCTTCTTCAGCCACTGGTGCACTACCCAACCGCCGATGCCATCCGGTTCGGCGACGCGCGCCGCGCCCGTTTCGAGCGCATCGAGCACGCGCTCGATCGCCGGGCGCAACGTGGCTGCGACCTCGCCTTCGGACAAGGCGGCCCGACGCTCCCAGGCATCGTCGATCAGGGGCTGGAACTGATGCATGCGCGTGCGACTCCGCAATCCAAGGCTGCGCATCCTGCCACGCCGCGGCGACGAACGCCGCATCAGCGGACCTGTGTCTCCGTGGGCGACGGCCCGAGTCGCTCCAGCAAACGTGCGCGCAGCGCGCCACGGGTCGCCTCGGCCAGCACTGCATCGGCCTCGTCGGTGAGCAGGAAGAAGTCCTCGACGCGCTCGCCGAACGTCGCGATGCGCGCATCGTGCACGCGCACGCGTGCGTCGCGCAGTGCCTGCGCAACTTCGGCAAGCAAGCCGGGGCGATCGCTGCAAACGAGGGCGAGCTGGGTGACGCCGTCGATGTCGACGAACTCGACCTGCGGAGGACGCTGGAAATGGCGCAGCCGGCGCGGCAGGCTGCGCCGCGCGACGCGCGCGACCAGATCGCGTGCTTCGAGCAGTCGGCGCAGTGCCGCGGCGAGATCGCGCGCTCGCGCCGGCGCGAGCGGGGCCGCGGCGTCGAGCACCTCGAACGTGTCGAACACGCGGCCGTTGGCGGCGACCAGCAGGCGCGCGCCCACGACGTTGAGCCCGAGTCGATCGAGCGTCGCCGCGATCGCGGCGAACAATCCGTCGCGATCGGGGGCGCAGACGAACAGCTCGCTGCTGCCGCCGCGCACGGATTGCGGGTTGACCGCGACCACGATGCCGCCCGCGCCCGCCTGCTCGATCGCGCGCGCCTGCCACGCCAGCTCGGCCGGGCGGTGGCGCAGGAAGCTCGCCTCGGGAAAGCCGTCGAGCAGGTTGTGGGCGAGCTCCGCGGACATGCCGTCCTCGTGCAGCAGGTCGCGCGCGCGCGCGCGGCAATCGGCTGCGCGTTCGTCGGCGTGCAAGGGCCGACCGAGGTCCGCGCGCAGCACATAGCGCGCGGCCATGTGCAGGTCGGCGAGCAGGCGCGCCTTCCATTCGTTCCAGAGCTTGGGATTGGTGCCGGCAATGTCGGCGATCGTCAGCAGGTACAGGTGGTCGAGGCGCTCGCGATCGCCGACCTGCACCGCGAAGCGATGCACGATGTCGGGATCGGCGATGTCCTGGCGCTGTGCGGTGACGCTCATCAACAGGTGCCAGCGCACGAGCCACGCGACGAGGTCGATGTCCGCCTCGGGCAGATCCATGCGCGCGCAGAAAGCGCGCGCCTCATCCTCGCCAAGCACCGAGTGGTCGCCGCCGCGGCCCTTCGCGATGTCGTGGAACAGCGCGGCGAGCAGCAACAGTTCCGGCTTGTCGAGCGCGGCGAACGTTTCCGCTGCGAGCGGGAACGCGCTCCGCGCGTCGGGGTCGGCATAGCGCGCGACGTTGCGCAGCACGCGCAGCGTGTGTTCATCGACCGTGTAGACATGGAACAGGTCGTACTGCATGCGCCCGACCACGCGGCGGAACGCGGGCAGGATCGCCGCGAGCACGCCGTGCCGGTTCATCCGGGCGAGCGCCTCGACCGCGGGCGCACCGTGACGCAGCAGGGCCAGGAATGCGGCCAGCACGTGCGTATCCGCCGCGAAATCGTCGCCGTAGTGGCCGAGCGCCTGTTGCAGCAGGCGCATCGTCTGCGCCGACAGGCCGCGCAGATCCGGGTGGTCGAGCTGCAGGATGAATACGTCAACCATCGCGCGCGGCCGGCGCAGGAACAGTTCCGCGTCGCGCACTTCGATGCGTGGTCCGAGCGCGACGAAGTCGCGATCGAGCTCGCGCGCGACCGCGGGCACCGGCTCCAGCCACTCGGTGCAGCGCTCGAGGAACTGCACGCCGAGGCGCTCGGTGATCGTCGCCGCGCGATAGTAGGCTTGCATGAACTGCTCGACCGCGAGATTGGTCGAATGCTCGTCGACGTAGCCGAACTCGCCGGCGAGGCGTCGCTGGTAGTCGAACAGCAAGCGCTCTTCCGGCCGGCCGGCGGCGAGATGCAGCGCGTAGCGGTAGCGCCACAGCGTCGCCTGCGTGCGCTCGAGTGCAGTCGACTCGGTGCGGTCGAGCAGGCCGCAGGCGACCATCGCGTCGAAATCGCGGGCATCGGCGACGCGCCGGCCGAGCCAGCGCATCAAGTCGAGCGTGCGCAAGCCGCCGGGACCGTCCTTCAGATTCGGCTCCAGGTTGTAGGCGGTGTCGTTGTAGCGCGCGTGGCGCGCGCGCTGCTCCGCGCGCTTGGCCTCGAGGAATGCCTGCGCAGGCCACAGCGACGGGCCCGAGGCCATCGCGACCAGCGCATCGGCGAGGCGTGGACCGCCCGTGAGCAGGCGCGCGTCGAGCAGCGACGTGTAGACGCTGACGTCGTGCGCGGCCAGCGAGCGGCAATCTTCGAGCGTGCGAACCGCGTGGCCCGGCTTCAAGCCGACGTCCCACAGGCAGGTGAAGAATGCTTCGAGCGCGCGCGCCTGGCCTCCCAGTACGGCCGCCTCGCCGAGCACGAGCAGGTCGACGTCCGAGTGCGGAAACAGCACGCCACGCCCGAAGCCGCCGACCGCCAGCAGGCTGCAGTCGGTGGCCTCGCCGACGCACGAGCGCCACACGTGCACGACCACGGCCGCGACCGCGCGCGCGCGCAATTGCACGAGGTCGCTGACATCAACACCGGCGTGGAACGCGCCGGCGAGCGCTCGCTCGCTGTCGCCGAGCACCTGGCGCAGCGCCAATCGCGCCTCGGCCGAAACGCCGCTGCGCGGCAGCGCGGCGGGCAGGCGCGGCAGGTCGGGCAGGCGCGCGTCGAAGGCGTCGCGCGCGCTCATTCGGCTAGGCCGCGCTCGGCCACGCAGTCAGGATTTCGTAGCCGTCGTCGGTGACCGCGATCGTGTGCTCCCACTGCGCCGACAGCGAATGGTCCTTGGTGACCACGGTCCAGCCGTCCGGCAGCAGGCGCGTATGCGGCTTGCCGGCGTTGACCATCGGCTCCACCGTGAAGGTCATGCCCTTCTGCAACTTCAGGCCGGCGCCAGGCTGGCCGTAGTGCAGCACCTGTGGATCCTCGTGATAGACCTGCCCGATGCCGTGTCCGCAGTACTCGCGCACGATCGAGAACCCCTGCGCCTCGGCATGTTTCTGGATCGCATGGCCGATGTCGCCGAGCGTCGCGCCGGGACGCACCTGGGCGATCCCGCGCAGCATCGCCTCGAGCGTCGTGTCGACCAGGCGCTTCGCCAGCACCGACGGCGTGCCGGCGAAGTACATGCGACTGGTGTCGCCGTGCCAGCCGTCCTTGATCACGGTCACGTCGATATTGACGATATCGCCGTCCTTGAGCGCCTTGCCCGGATGCGGGATGCCGTGGCAGATCACGTGGTTGACCGAGGTGCACAGGGTCTTCGGGAAGCCCTTGTAGCCGACGTTCGCCGGCACCGCCTTCTGCACGTTGACGATATGCTCGTAGGCGAGCTGGTCGAGCTCCTCGGTGGTCACGCCCGGCTTGACGTGCGGCACGAGTATTTCCAGCACCTCGGCGGCGAGGCGGCCGGCGACGCGCATCTGTTCGATCTGCTCGGGGGTCTTGACGGTGACGGGCATGGGTCCTCGGGTGACTGGATGGCTGGCGCGCGGGTGCGGAGCGGGCTATAATCTTACGGTTACGTCGCCGACGATCCGCAAGTCGTTGGCAGCGAAACGAAAAATGCGGCCCAGATGGGCAATCCACAAGCCGCAAACGGCAATCGTGCCGAATCCGCACACGTACCGTCACCGCGTTCGGGGTGCTCCGCAAGGAGTCGCACGCGGCGGGTACGTGGAGGTCCAACCCCGGAATCATGCGAGTCCCTCGCAACAGCCCGCACGTCCGCGTGCAGGCTTTTCATCGGGAACCCGCTTCGATTCCCTGTTCAAGGAATACCCACAATGCCTCAAGTCACCATGCGCCAGATGCTCGAAGCTGGCGTGCATTTCGGCCACCAGACCCGTTACTGGAACCCGCGCATGGCGCCGTACATCTTCGGCGCGCGCGGCAAGATCCACATCATCAACCTCGAAAAGACCATGCCGCTGTTCAGCGACGCGATGAATTTCATCTCGGCGATCGCACAGAAGCGCGGCACGATCCTGTTCGTCGGCACCAAGCGCTCGGCGCGCGAGGCGGTCAAGGAAGAAGCCGCACGCTGCAGCATGCCGTACATCTCGCAGCGCTGGCTCGGCGGCATGCTGACCAACTTCCGCACCGTCAAGCAGTCGGTCTCGCGCCTGAAGGAGCTCGAGACGATGGCGGGCGATGGCAGCTACGAGCGCCTGGTCAAGCATGAAGTGCTCGGCCTCGTGCGCGAGAAGGAAAAGCTCGAGAAGTCGCTCGGCGGCATCAAGGAAATGAACCGCCTGCCGGACGCGCTGTTCGTGATCGACATCGGCCACGAAGACATCGCGATCAAGGAAGCGAAGAAGCTCGGCATCCCGGTCATCGCGGTGGTCGACACCAACTACGACCCGGCGCTGGTCGACTATGCGATCCCGGGCAACGACGACGCGATCCGCGCGGTCCAGTTGTACGCGAGCGCCGCCGCCGACGCCGTGCTCGAGGGCAAGGCCGCCGCTCCGGCGATCGCCGCGAGCGAGAAGGACGACTTCGTCGAACTCGATGCCGACGGCAACCCGGTCTCGAAGAAGGACGCACGCGAGCGCGACGACCGCCGCCGTCCGTCCGGCCCGCGCAAGCCGGGTGGCGACAAGCGTCCGCCGGCCGGTCGTCGTGGTCCTCCGGGGCCGCGCGGTCCCAAGACCGACGCGCCGACTGCAGAGTAAGCGTCACGTCCGGGCCGCATCATAGCGGCCCGCGAAAAGCCCGATGCCCGGCAGCGGCCGCGTGAACGCCGCGTCCGGCATCGAGTTCATCTTTGGCCGTCATCCCGGCGAAAGCCGGAATCCAGTTTGCGGCTTGCAGAAGAAGCTGGATTCCGGCTTTCGCCGGAATGACGGGTCTTGTTTCGAGCGACGCGACGCGTCGCTCCCGCATGAGGTACACCATGGAAATCACCGCAACCCTGGTCAAGGACCTGCGCGAGCGCACCGGCGCCGGCATGATGGAGTGCAAGAAGGCGCTCACCGAAAACAAGGGCGACATCGACGCGGCCGCCGAATGGCTGCGTAAGTCCGGCCTCGCCAAGGCCGACAAGAAGGCCAGTCGCGTCGCCGCCGAAGGTCGCATCGCGATGGCGCAGGACGGCGGCAAGGCGGTGCTGGTCGAGATCAACTCCGAGACCGATTTCGTCGCCAAGGACGAGAACTTCCTCGCCTTCGCCGACAAGGTCGCCAAGGCGGCACTCGCCTCCGGCGCGAAGGACGTCGAGACCCTGAAGGCGGTCAAGCTCGCCTCCGGCGAAACCGTCGAGGAAGCGCGCGCGGCGGTCATCGCCAAGATCGGCGAGAACGTGCAGGTGCGCCGCATGGTGCGTGCCGACAGCGCGAACAACGTCGCGGCCTACGTGCACGGCGGCCGCATCGGCGTGCTGGTCGAGGTCAAGGGCGGCGACATCGACTTCGCGCGCGGCGTGGCGATGCATGTCGCGGCGATGAACCCGCCGTACAACAAGGCGGCCGAAGTGCCGGCCGATTTCGTCGCCAAGGAAAAGGAAATCGAACTCGCCAAGATGAGCGAGAAGGACAAGGCCAAGCCGGCCGAGATCCTCGAGAAGATCATCGGCGGCAAGGTCGCGAAGATCATCAACGAAGTGACCCTGTACGGCCAGCCGTACGTGCTGAACACCGACCAGAGCGTCGAGGCCGCGGCGAAGGCCGCCGGCGCCGACGTGATCAGCTTCCAGCGCATCGCGGTCGGCGAAGGCATCGAGAAGGTGGTCGAGGACTACGCGGCCGAAGTCGCCAAGGCGATGCAGGTCTGAAACAGCGGCGATTTCTTTCGCCGTACTGCTCGAAAAAGGCCGCGGACTCCGCGGCCTTTTTCGTTGCTCAGCCGTCCCGCGCGGCGGCGTCGCGCCGCGTGCCGATCTTGTCGTGGCTGCCGGCGACCGGCAGTCCCCAGCCGTAGCGGATCGCGGCGACGCGCAAGCCGAAGCAGAGCAGCGCACCGACGCACATTGCCGCGGTCGCCGGCAGGCCGAGGCGGTCGCCGGCGACGACCACGGCGGCGCCAGCGAGCGCGGCGACCGCATACAGGTCCGCGCGCAGCACGAGCGGTACCTCGTTGAGCAATATGTCGCGCATGATGCCGCCGCCGATGCCGGACAGCATGCCGAGCAGCGACGCCATCACCGGGTCGAGCCCGTGCGCGAGCGCCTTGTTCGCTCCGACCACCGCGAACAGCGCCAGGCCGGCCGCATCGAACACGCGCACCGGATTGCTCAGCCGTTCGATCGACGGCGCCCACCAGAACGTGACCAGGCCAGCCAGCACCGACACGCCGAGATAGCGCCAGTCGCTGATCGCGGCGGGCGGCACCGCGCCGATCAGCACGTCGCGCACGATGCCGCCGGAATTGGCCGCGACGAACGACAGCACGAGCACCCCGAACAGGTCGAGGCGCCGGCGCACGCCGGCGGTCGCGCCACTGAGCGCGAACACGAACGTGCCGCCGAGATCGAGGACCAGGACCAGCAGCTTGAGGGTCACGCGCGTCTCCTCACCGAGGCATCCTGCCCACTCTAGCGTCTTCGCGTCCGCCGCCCGCGGCCGGTTTCGATGGCGAGGATGAACGGGATCGTCGCCGACACGGCGGTCGTGCCGCTACAATGCGGCTGTTTTGCCTGCCGGAATCGCCCATGCCCGCCGATATCAAGTACAAGCGCATCCTCCTCAAGCTCTCCGGCGAAGCATTGATGGGCGAAGCCGACTACGGCATCGACCCTAAGGTGCTGCAGCGCCTCGCGCGCGAAATCATCGAGGTCCAGCGCGCCGGCGTGCAGGTCGGGGTGGTGATCGGCGGCGGCAACATCTTCCGCGGCGCCGGTCTCGCCGCGGCCGGCATGGACCGCGTGACCGGCGACCACATGGGCATGCTCGCGACCGTGATGAACGCGCTCGCGATGCAGGACGCGATCGAGAAGGCCGGCGGCTACGCGCGCACGATGTCGGCGATCAAGATCAACGAGGTGTGCGAGGACTTCATCCGCCGCCGCGCGATCCGCCACCTCGAGAAGGGCCGCATCGCGATCTTCGCCGCCGGCACCGGCAATCCGTTCTTCACGACCGATTCCGCCGCCGCGCTGCGCGCGATCGAGGTCGGCGCGGACCTGCTGCTCAAGGCGACCAAGGTCGACGGCGTCTACACCGCCGATCCGGCCAAGGATCCGACCGCGACGCGCTACGAGCGCCTGTCGTACGAGGAAGTCATCCAGCGCAACCTGCAGGTCATGGACACCAGCGCGATCGCGCTGTGCCGCGACCATCGCATCCCGCTGCGCATCTACGACATGTCGCGCGAAGGCGACCTCATGCGCATCATGCGCGGCGAGCCGATCGGCACGCTCGTCGGCGGGCGCTGAATCGCGCACGACATCGTGTTGCCGCGAAGGCGGCATTCGCCCCTCCCCTGCCCGCGCGGCGCACCCGCTTCGCCGTGGCGCCGCTTTGCGTCGTTCCGGCGCAAACCCAACCTTCGGCACGCAACCAAACGCTGCCCTAGTCCAATCCTGATAGTGAAGGCGATGCCTTCGCAGCCCGAACGGACCCGGACGCTCCATGTTCCACGGGCCAGCCAGGGAAGCGGCCTGCCTGCGGCAGGATGAGGAGAAGACCATGAAAGCATTGTTCAACATCGCGCTCGCAACGATCACGGCCACCGTGTGCGGTGGTGCCGCCGCCAATGCCCAGCGCGAGCTGGAAGCGGTCACGGTGCAGTCGCACCAGGTCGACTGCACGCCGCCATCGTCGTCGGCATTGTGTTCGGCATTGCATGCGCAGATCCGCAGCCATTTCACGATGCGCGAGATCGGCGTGCTGTTCGGCGCGCGCACGTCGTATCCGGAAGCGCAGACCGCCTACGAGGGTCTGAATGTGCGCTACCAGAATCTGATGCGCGAGGTCGCAGCCAACATCACGTCGACGAGCGACGCGGTCGCTGTCCGCTGAGGCGCGGCTGCGCGCGACTCTCCCTCCAGCCCATCCCGCCGCGGGATGGGCGACGCACGGCGATCGTCGGCGCCAGCGATCCTGCCGTTGTCGACCGCCTCTCACCGCGACGCCGCGACTGGCGCATACTTGGTCACTGGCGGATACGGCCAGGGAGTCGCGGCGATGGCCAGGTTCGATACGACGCGGTGGAGCATCGTGCTTCAGGCACGCGACGCAACGCCGGCCACGGCGCCGGCGCTCGCGATGCTTTGCCGCACCTATCGGCCTCCGGTGCTCGCCTATATCCGTCGGCGCGGCTATGCGCCCGACCAGGCCGAGGACCTGACCCAGACCTTCTTCACGCATTTCATCGAGCGCGCCTGGCATGCCGGTGCGGACCCTGCGCGCGGCCGCTTTCGCGCCTACCTGCTGACCGCGGTGAAACGCTTCCTGATCGACCGCGATATCGAAGCCCATCGCCTGAAGCGCGGCGGTGGCGTGCACTTCGACGACATCACTGCGGAACCATCGCTCGACCTGGCGAGCGATGAAACGCCCGATGCCGCGTTCGACCGCGACTGGGCCATCGCAGTCGTCGATGCGGCCATGATGCGCCTGCGCGAAGAGGCCGAACGCGCGGGCAAGCTCGCGCTGTTCGAGCAGCTCAGCGAATTCGTGGCCGAGCGTCCGGACGAGAGCGAATACGCGCGCCTCGCCGAGGCGCTCGGCATGCGGCGCAACACGCTCGCGGTCGCCGTGCACCGCATGCGCACGCGGCTGCGCGACCTCGTGCGCGAGGAAGTCGCGCAGACCGCGGTCGATCCCGACAGCCTCGCCGACGAGTTGCGCGACCTGCGCGACGCGTTCGGCGAACTGGTGCATTGAGGCGCATGGTGCAGCCGCCCGAAGGCGACGAGGTGCAGCCAGCCGACTCCGCGCAGCACTCGCCGGGCGCCCGCCGCGCGCATGCAGTCATTTCCGGCATCGCCTCCGAGCGCAGCTTGTTCGCCGCGCTCGACGGCGACGATGCCGCCGGCCGGACCGACCCGCTCGCGCTGGACCTCGACGACCCGGCACAGCGCCGCTTCGGCGACTACGAGCTGCTCGAGCTGATCGGCGAAGGCGGCATGGGCGTGGTGTATCGCGCGCGCCAGCTCAGCCTCGATCGCGAGGTCGCGGTGAAGGTGCTCGCGGCCGGTCCGTGGGCATCGCAGGATTTCATCGAACGCTTCCGGCGCGAGGCGCAGAACGCGGCGCGCATTCAACATCCAAACATCGTCGCGATCTACGAAGTAGGCACCGCCGAAGACCTGCAATTCTTCAGCATGCAACTGGTGCGCGGGCCGAGCCTCGCGCACGAGGCGCGCCGCGCACCGCGCATGTCCGCGCAACGGGCCGCGAGCCTGCTGCGGACGGTCGCGGAAGCAGTCGACTACGCGCACCGTCTCGGCGTGCTGCATCTCGACCTCAAGCCCGCCAACGTGCTGCTCGACGAAAGCGGCGAACCCCATGTCGCGGACTTCGGGCTCGCGCGCCGCCTCGAGGATGCGGGATCGACGGGAACGGGAGAAGTGTCGGGCACGCCCAGCTACATGGCGCCGGAACAGGTCGCCGGGCAGGCCCACGCGATCTCGCCCAGCACCGACGTCTGGGGCCTCGGCGCGATCCTGTACGAGCTGGTCACCGGGCAGCCTCCGTTCCGCGCCGCATCCACGCGCTCGACGCTGCAACTGGTCGCCGGCGGCGTCGTGCGGGAACCGCGTCGTTCGACGCCCGATCTCCCGCGCGACCTCGAAGCCATCATCCTGCGCTGCCTCAAGCGCGATCCGGCCGCGCGCTACCCATCGGCGCGCGCGCTCGCCGACGATCTCGGCCGCTTCGTGGAGGGCTACGCCGTGCGCGCACGGCCGTTGAACGCTGCGCAGCGCGTGCTGCGCTGGGTGCGGCGCGAACCGCGCCTCGCCGGCAGCGCTGCTCTGATCGCACTCTCGCTGATCGTCGGCGTGGTCGCTACGGCGATGCAATGGCGCCGCGCGGAAACGAACGCCGTGCACGCGCGCGAAAGCGGCCAGCGCGCCGAGGCGGCGCGCCGCTTCCTGGTCGCGGTGTTCGAACAGGCGGCCCCGGACCAGACGCGTGGCCAACCGTTCAATGCACACGAACTGCTCGCAGGAGCCGAGGCATTGCTGCGCAGGAATACGCCGGCCGACGCGGCGACCCAGGTCGACCTCACCGGCCTGATCGGAACCCTCTACTGGGACATCGGCGACTACGAACGGTCCGCGGCGATGCTCTCGCAAGTCGCGACCGCGGCCGGCGACAACCGCCTGCCGGCCGACGTGCGCGCGCGCATCCTGCTCGGCCTCGCGCGCACCGAACTCGACAAGAACCGCTTCGATGCCGCCATCGAGCACGCCGGCGAGGCATTGCGCCTCGGCACCGGCGAGGCGCGCATCGATCCCGCCGAGACGGCCGAAGCGCGCCGCATTCATGCCGAGGCATTGATCGGCCAGGGCAGCGCGAAGGATGCCGAGCCGCTCCTGCGGACGGCCCTGGCCGAGGATCGCGCGAGGTTCGGCGAACGCAGCCGGCTCGTCATCGACGATCTCGTCGCACTCGGTTACGCGAACAAGGAGCTGTCGCATTTCGATGAAGCGATCCGCCTCGCCAATGAAGCGGCCGCGAGCGCGACCTTGCTGTACGGACGGCAACACAGCCGCGTCGTCAACGCACTCGAGCTGGCTGCCTCCGCACTCGGCGCGCGCGGTCGCTACGGTGAAGCCGAGGCGACCCTGCGCGAGGCGGTCGAGCTCGCGCGTTCGGTATTCGGGCCCGAGCACCGCGAAACGATCGTCGCGCAATCGAACCTGCTGTGGACACTGGAGCGCCAGGGGCGCTACGCGGAAGCGCTCGAGCAGCGACTCGCCTTGCTCGAAACCGAGAAGAAGATCGCCGATCCGCGCCCGGAACAGATGGCGTACGCGTACAACTTCCTCGCCAGCGACTACCTCGGGCTCGGCCGGTTCGCCGAGGCGGAGCAGGCTGCGCGCAACTCGCTCGCCGCCTGGCGCAAGGTGCATGGCTCTGACGACGAGCTGGACAGCGCCGAATCGCAGCAACTGCTCGCGCAGGCGCTGCAGTTCGCCGGCCGTTATGCCGAAGCGGAGTCGGCTTGGCGAGCGGCAGTGCGCATCCGCGGCGCGAATGAACCGGCCGACTCGCTCTGGCTCAATGCCACACGCGCCGGACTCGGCGACCTCCTGCGCCTGCAGCATCGCAGTGCCGAGGCGCGCGACCTCCTGCGCGCCGTCGCGGCCGCGGTGCCGGTCGCACCCAATCCGGTGCGCGCCTCCGTACTGGCCATCCAGGCGGAAACGGAACTGGACGCCGGTTCCGCCGACGATGCCACGCGTTCGGCGGAGGAAGCGTTGACGATCGCACGCGCGGTGCTTCCGCCCGGGAACTTCCGACTCGCACCGGCGCTGCACGCGCTCGCGCGCTGCAGGCTGGCCGCCGGCAAGCCCGACGATGCATTGCGCCTGTTGCGCGAGGCTTTGCCGATGCGCACGCCGATCTTCCCTGCCGCCGATGTCCGCGTGCTGGAACTGCGCGTCGGCGAACTGATGGCGCTCGCGGCATCGAACCATCCGCCCGAGCCGCACCAGCGCGACGAGGTCGAAGCCCTGTTGCGCGCGAATACGATGCCGTACGCGCGCGACCTGCTCGCCCGGTTGCCGCCGCGCTGATCACGGCGGCGCCATCGGCGGGAGCAATCCCGCAGCCGGCGTGGGCCCGCTGCTATACTCGCCAGCCACTCGCACGACGGAAACGGTGGCCGCGCCATGCTCGACAACATCAAGAAGGACATGCAGACGCGCATGCAGAAGAGCGTCGATGCGCTCAAGCACGAACTGATGCGCTTGCGCACCGGTCGCGCCAGCTCGGCGTTGATCGAACCGCTCAAGGTGTCCTACTACGGCAACGAAACGCCGGTCATGCAGGTCGCGAACGTCGCGATCGAAGCGCGCTCGATCACGATCACGCCGTACGAAAAGAACATGATCGCCGCGGTCGAGAAGGCGATCCTCGCCTCCGATCTCGGCCTGACCCCGACCACAGTCGGCCAGGTCATCCGCATCAACCTGCCGCCGCTGACCGAGGAGCGCCGCAAGGAGCTGTCCAAGCACGTCGCGCACGAGGGCGAGAACGCGAAGATCGCGGTGCGCAACGTGCGTCGTGATGCGCTGCACCAGGTCAAGGAACTCCTCAAGGACAAGAAGATCAGCGAGGACGAGGAACGCCGCGCCGAGGAGGAGATCCAGAAGTTCACCGACAAGTTCGTCAGGGACGTCGACGGCGTCGTGAAGGCGAAGGAAGACGAGCTGATGGCGATGTAGTCGACCCGCTCGCGCGCCGCGCGACGGATCACTCCCCTCTCCCGCCGGGAGAGGGCAAGGGTGAGCGTACGGCGCCGCGCAGGACCGCATCGGTGCCATGGCACGAATCGCGGTCCTGCACCGCAGCAGCATCGCGGCGCAAACCGCCCCTACAATGTGACGCATGGATTCCGACTCTGCCGCGCGCATCCCGCGCCACATCGCGATCGTCATGGACGGCAACGGTCGCTGGGCCGAACGTCGCCACCTGCCGCGCAACCTCGGCCATCGCGAGGGCCAGAAGGCCGTGCGTGCGGCGATCGAGTACTGTCGGCGCAAGGGCGTCGAGGCCCTCACCCTGTTCGCGTTCTCGAGCGAGAACTGGAAGCGGCCGGACGAGGAAGTCGGCGCGTTGATGCAGCTGTTCCTCAACGCGCTCGATCGCGAGGTCGACGAGTTGCACGCGAATGGCGTGCACATCAGCTTCATCGGCGACCTGTCCGCATTCTCGCCCGAGCTGACCGCGCGCATGCGCGCAGCGATGCAACGCACGGCCGCGAACACCGCGCTGAGCCTCAATATCGCGGTCAACTACGGCGGCCGCTGGGACATCGTGCAGGCGGCGCGCACGCTTGCGCAGGCGGCGGCACGCGATGAACTGGACCCCGCCGTGATCGACGAATCGATGTTCGCGCGACATACCTGCCTCGACGGCCAACCACCGGTCGACCTGTTCATCCGTACTGGCGGCGAGGTACGCGTCAGCAATTTCCTGCTCTGGCAGATCGCCTATGCGGAACTGGTTTTCTCCGAGGCGCTCTGGCCCGATGTCGACGCCGACCTGCTGGATTCGGCATTGGCCGAATACGCGCGCCGCGAGCGCCGTTACGGCCTCACTTCCGCGCAGATGCGCGCAGCGGGCTGAGGCGCGCACATGCTGAAGCAACGCACCCTCACCGCCCTCGTGCTCGCGCCGCTCGCGGTCGCGATGATCCTGCTGCTGCCGACGGCGACGCTCGCGCTGGTGATCGCGGTGATTTCGCTGCAGGCGCTGTGGGAATGGACGCGCCTCGCCGGCGTCACGTCGAACGCGGTGCGCATCGCGGTCATCGCCGTGAACGCGGGCCTGCTCGCCCTGCTGTGGACGATCCGCGATGAACCGCTCGCGTGGTACGTGATCGGCGCCGGCGTCGCCTGGTGGCTGTTGTCCCTGCTGTGGTTGCGTCATTTCTCCTGGGCGGCGGCGCCGACGCGCGAGAACGCGGCCCTCAAGCTGATCACGGCCGAGTTCGCGGTCCTGCCGGCCTGGCTCGCACTCGCCCATCTGCACGGCGAGGGCGACCATGGCCGCGGCTGGGCCCTGCTCGCGATCGTGCTGGTGTGGGCCGCGGATACCGGCGCGTATTTCGCCGGCAAGCGCTTCGGCACGACCAAGCTCGCCCCGCGCATCAGTCCGAACAAGACCCGCGCGGGCGCCTACGGCGCGATGGTCGTCGCCGGCATCGTCGCCGTCGTCGCCGGCTGGCTGCTCGGCACGCGCGACGTTGCACTCATCGCCCTGCTCGCGCTCGCGCTGGTGACCGTGCTGGCGTCCATTCTCGGCGACCTGATCGAGAGCCTGCTCAAGCGCCAGGCCAATGTGAAGGATTCCGGCACGCTGTTTCCCGGCCATGGCGGCCTGCTCGACCGTGTCGACAGCGTGTTTTCCGCGGTGCCCGTGTTCGTCGCCGGCAAGGCGCTGATCGACTTGCTGCTGGCGCCATGAAGACGCTGGCGGTCCTCGGCGCGACCGGCTCGATCGGCGCGAGTACGCTCGACGTCGTCGCACGCCATCCGCAGCGCTACCGCATCGGCGTGCTCGCCGCGCATCGCAGCGCGGCTGCGCTGGCCGACCTGTGCGCGCGCTTCCGCCCCGAACTCGCCGTGATCGCCGATCCTGCGTACGAAGCGGAGCTGCGCGAGCACCTGCGCGCGCGTGGCGTCGCCTGCCGCGTCGAATCCGGCGCATCGGCGCTGATCGCCGCCGCGGCCGGCGCACGGTGCGATACGGTCGTCGCCGCGATCGTCGGCGCGGCCGGCCTCGAATCGACGCTCGCCGCTGCGCGCGCAGGCAAGCGCCTGCTGCTTGCGAACAAGGAAGCGGTGGTGATGGCCGGCACGCTGCTCGCCGATGCGCTCGCACAGGGCGGCGGGGACCTGCTGCCGCTCGACTCCGAGCACAACGCCGTATTCCAGTGCCTGCCGCGCGAACCGGCCGATCTCGCCGCGGCCGGCGTGCGACGCATCCTGCTGACCGCCTCGGGCGGTCCATTCCGCGGCCTCAAGGCGGCCGACCTCGACGCGATCACGCCGGAGCGCGCCTGTGCGCACCCGAACTGGCGCATGGGCCGCAAGATCTCGGTCGACTCGGCCACCCTCATGAACAAGGGCCTCGAGGTGATCGAGGCGCACCACCTGTTCCGTGCCCCGGCCGAGCGCATCGAGGTCGTCGTGCATCCGCAGAGCATCGTGCATTCGCTGGTCGAGTACGCCGACGGCTCGGTGCTGGCCCAACTCGGCAATCCCGACATGCGCACCGCGATCGCCTACGCGCTCGCGTGGCCGGATCGCATCGACGCCGGCGTGTCGGCGCTGGACCTGGTCAGGCTCGCCCGCCTCGATTTCGAAGCGCCCGACCTCGACACCTTCCGCTGCCTGCGCCTCGCCTACCAGGCGCTTGCGGCCGGCGGGCAGGCCACGATCGCGCTGAACGCCGCGAACGAGGAAGCGGTCGCCGCGTTCCTCGACGGGCGCCTGTCCTTCCTCGGCATCGCCGAGACGATCGAGCGATGCCTCGCCTTGGCCGGTACCGAACCCGCGAGCGACCTGGCCATGATCCTTGACGCCGATTTAACTGCGCGTCGGCATGCTCAACGTATGATCGCCACCCTTTCCGCCTGAAACCCGACAAACCCCGCCATGAGTGAATTTTTCGGTTCCGTGTGGTGGCTGATCGTCACCCTCGGCCTGCTGATCACGTTCCACGAGTACGGCCATTTCGTGATCGCGCGCCGCTGCGGCGTGAAGGTGCTGAAATTCTCCGTCGGCTTCGGTCCGGCGCTGTGGTCGCGCTTCGATCGCCACGGCACCCAGTTCGTCGTCGCCGCGATCCCGCTTGGCGGCTACGTGAAGATGCTCGACACGCGTGAAGTCGAAGGCGTGGTCGGCCCGACCGCACTCGCAGGCGCGTTCGACCGCAAGTCGGTCGGCGCGCGCATGGCGATCACGATCGCCGGGCCGCTGTTCAACCTGATCTTCACGCTTGCGGCGTTCTGGCTCATGTTCGTGATCGGCAAGCCGGATTTCCTGCCGGTGGTCGGCCCGGTCGATCATGTCGCGGCGAGCTCGGGTTTCCAGCCCGGCGACCGCATCGTCGCGATCGCCGGCAAGCCGGTCGAGACCTGGACCGATGCGAGCCTTTCGGTGCTGATGGCGAGCATCGACCGGCGCGACCTCGCCATCGACGTGACCGATGCCGGCGGCACGAGCCGACAGCGCACGCTCGCGCTGTCGACGCTCGCACCGGACCTGGACGAACGCGAGCTGGCGACGCAGATCGGCCTGTCGCCGCGGCAATGGTCGCTGCCGCCGGTGATCGGCCAGGTCACGCCAGACAGCGCGGCCTCGCGCGCGGGCCTGCAGGCCGGCGACCGCATCCTCGCGATCGGCGGCGACGCCATCAAGGACTGGCGCGAAGTGCCCGAGGCGATCCAGAAGCATGCCGGCACGGACCATCCCCTCGAACTCTCGATCGAGCGCGCCGGCAAGACCCTTCCCGTGCCGACGACGCCCACGCGCAAGGCGGCCGAGCCCGACGCGAAAGCCGGCGACGCGAAACCGCAATGGCTGCTTGGCATCGGTCCGCAGGCGAGCGATCCGCATTACGACGCGACCCTGCGTTACGGGCCCCTCGCCGCGATCCCGAGGGCGATTGGCGAAACCTGGAAGCAGACCCGCGACACCCTCGGCATGCTCGGTCGCATGGTTTCGGGCCAGGCCTCGCTGAAGAACCTGTCCGGGGTGATCACGATCGCCCAGGCCGCCAATAGCTCGGCCCAGCTCGGACCCGCCTGGTTCTTGAATTTCCTAGCAATTATTTCCCTGAGCCTGGCGATCCTCAACCTCCTGCCGATCCCGATCTTGGACGGCGGCGGCCTGCTGTATTACCTTATCGAACTGATAAAGGGCAGTCCGTTGAGTGAGCGCGTGCAGGTCACCGGCCAGTACGTCGGGCTGGTCCTGCTGATGGCCCTGATGAGCCTGGCGCTCTACAACGATATCCTGCGGAACGTTTCCTGATCCGCAGGGAGCCTGCGTGGCTGACGCGCAGGCTGCTTGCCCCATAACGAAACAAGGCCGCGACTGCGCCCGTCGCGGGCCCCACGATGCCCTGACGGAAGTGACGAATGAAGCGTATCGCCGCTCTTTTCCTGCTCGCCTTTTTCGCCGCGCGTGACGCCTCGGCCTTCGACACCTTCAAGGTCTCGGAAATCCGCATCGACGGCCTCTCGCGCATCGCGCCCGGCACGGTGTTCACCTACCTGCCGATCGAGAAGGGGGACTCCCTGACGCCCGACCGCGCGAACCAGGCGATCCGTGCGCTCTACAAGACCGGCTTCTTCAACGACGTACAGTTGTCGCGCCAGGGCGACATCCTCGTCGTGAACGTCAAGGAACGCCCGCAGATCACCAAGATCGCGATCCGCGGCAACAAGGACATCAAGGAAGAGGACCTGCTCAAGGGACTCAAGGGCATCGGCCTCGCCGAGGGCGAGGCGTTCGACCCGCTCAAGCTGGCCCAGGTGCAGGACGAGCTGACTCACCAGTACTACAACCGCGGCAAGTACAACGTCTCGGTCAAGTCCTCGACCGTGAACCTCGACCGCAACCGCGTCGAAGTCGCGATCAACATCGCCGAAGGCAAGGCCGCGCGCATCAAGCACCTCAACGTGGTCGGCAACACCGCGTTCAGCGACAAGGACATCGAGGGCGACTTCGAGTCGAACACGACGAACTGGACGTCCTGGTACTCGAAGGACGACCAGTATTCGCGCGAAAAACTTTCCGGCGACCTCGAGAAGCTGCAGTCCTACTACATGGATCGCGGCTACGCGGACTTCAGCGTCGAGTCGACCCAGGTCGGCATCAGTCCGGACAAGCGCAAGATGTACGTCACCGCCGGCATCAAGGAAGGCGAGGTCTACAAGGTCAGCGACATCAAGCTGACCGGCGCGTTGATCCTCAACGAGGAAGACCTGCGCAAACTGCTGCAGGTCAAGGCAGGCGACGTTTTCTCGCGGCGCCGCGTCGAGCAATCGGTCGACGCGATCACCTCGACCCTGTCGAACATCGGCTATGCGTTCGCCGACGTCGAGCCGATCCCGGCGATCGACAAGGAAAAGCGCGAGGTCGGCCTCAACTTCTTCGTCAACCCGGGCAAGCGCGTGTACGTGCGCCAGGTCGTGTTCAAGGGCAACCAGCACACCGAGGACGAGGTGCTGCGTCGCGAGATCCGCCAGCTCGAAGGCTCGTGGTATTCGCAGGCGGCGATCGACCGCTCGAAGATCCGCCTGCAGCGCCTCGGCTTCTTCAGCAAGGTCGAGATCGACACACCGAAGGTGCCCGGCACCGACGACCAGGTCGACGTGACCGTCACGGTCGAGGAGCAGAACTCCGGCCAGTTCACGTTCGGCCTCGGCTATTCGCAGGTGCAGAAGCTGATCGCGAGCGTCGGCGTCACGCAGAACAATTTCTTCGGCACCGGCGACCGCGTCAGCGTGAATGCGATGCGCAGCGGCGCGCTCGAGCGCTACCAGTTGTCGTATTTCGAGCCGTACCTGACCGATGAGGGCATCGGCATCGGCTACGACATCCAGCACACCAAGCTGGACGCGGCCGAAACCAACCTCGCCAGCTACCTCAGCAGCACCGATGCGTTCGACATCTATCTCGGCGTTCCGATCTCCGAGTCCGATTCGATCAACGTGCAGATGGGTCTCGGCAAGACCGGCATCTCCACCTTTCCCGGCCTGACGCCGCCGTCGATCGTCGACTACATCGACAACCTCGGCCACCGCACGTTCCACAGCTGGAACATGCAATTGTCCTGGGCCCACGACACGCGCAACCGCTACTGGAATCCGACCCGCGGCGGCCTGCAGCAGGTTTCGCTCGAAGTCACCCTGCCCGGCTCGACCGTGCAGTACTACAAGGCGCAGTACCATTTCGCCCACTACCTGCGCATGACCGATGCGCTGACGTTCTACGGCCATGCCTCGGTCGGCTACGGTGATTCGTACAACGATCCCAAGAGCGTGCTGTTGCCGACCCACGAGCGCTACGTCGCGAACATCAGCGGCCTGCCCTTCTTCGAGAACTTCTACGCCGGCGGCGTTTCCGACGTGCGCGGTTTCCGCGACAACACGCTCGGTCCGTTCGGCGTCGTGAACCCGATCACCTGTCCGCCCTCGAACACGAACTGCCGCCTGCCGCTCGGCGGCGCGCTCAAGTTCTCGGCCTCGGCCGAGGTGATCTTCCCGACGCCGTTCGTCAAGGAAAACAACGACTCGACGCGCATCTCCGCCTTCCTCGACGTCGGCAACGTGTTCCAGAACAGGCTCTGCAACGTGCCCGAATGCCGCGTCTACAAGAGCTGGGCCGCGGACCAGTTGCGCGCATCGGTCGGCTTGTCGTTCCAGTGGCGTGCTCCGGTGGGCCCGATCGTGATCAACCTGGCGCGGCCGATCCGCAAGAAGCCCGGAGACGATACCGAAACGATCCAGTTCACCTTCGGCAACACGTTCTGAGACAGTCCGGCGTCGACAGCTGAGGAGACGTGCGTGACGCAGCATGCACAACCGGCGAGACGGATACTCGCTCTGCTGCTGGGCGTGCTCGCATTCGCGGGCGCGGCCGGCGCGCAGGCGCCCGCACCGGCCCGCATCGGCTACGTCGACATGAAGCGCCTGCTCGACAACGCGCCGCAAGTCGTGGCCGGACGACGCACGCTCGAACGCGAATTCTCCGCGCGCGACGCCGCCTTGAAGGCGGACGAACAACGCCTGGCGGACCTGCGCCGCAAGCAGTCCGCCCTCGCCAAGACCGAAGCCGATGCGCTGCAACGCGAAATCGATGCGCTCGACCGCTCGATCAAGCGCAATCGTGACGGCTTGCGCACCGAGCTGAAGACGCGCAGCGACCAGGAACTCGATCGCAGCTGGCGCGAGATCAACGATGCCGTGGTCGAGTTCGCGCGCGAGCAGGGCTACGACCTCATCGTGCCGAGCCCGGTGGTCTACGCCAGTCCGCGCGTCGACGTCACCGACCGGATCCTCGACCGCCTGCGGCGCGCGGGCGCGAAGGTCCCCGCGCAATGAATCGGGCGACCATCCACACGCTCGGCGCGATCGCCGCGCGTTTCGAACTGGAACTGCGCGGAGACCCCGACCAGCGTGTCGACGGAGTCGACACGCTGGTGAAAGCGGGCCCGACGCAAATCGGTTTCCTCGCCAACCCACGCTACCGCGCCCAGCTCGGCGAGGCGACGGCTGCGGCGATCGTGCTGCGCGACGGCGATGCCGCCGCCTGCCCGCGCGCGTGCCTGATCGCGCCCGACCCCTACGTCGCGTTCGCGAAGATCGCGGCGCTGTTCGAATACACGCCGGCGCCGACACCGGGGGTTCACCCGAGCGCGGTCGTCGCTGCCGGCGCGCGCGTCGCGCCCAGCGCCAGCATCGGCCCGCTATGCGTCGTCGAAGACGATGCCGTGGTCGAGGACGGCGCCACGCTCGGGCCGCATTGCACGATCGGCCGCGGCTGCGTCGTCGGCGCGCAGTCGCGCCTGGTCGCGCGGGTGACCCTGGTGCAGGACGTCCGGCTCGGCAGGCGCGTGTTGATCCATCCCGGCGCCGTGCTCGGCGCGGACGGCTTCGGCATCGCGTTCGAGAAGGACCATTGGATCAAGGTGCCGCAACTCGGCGGCGTCGTCATCGGCGACGACTGCGAGATTGGCGCGAACACGACGATCGACCGCGGCGCACTCGGCGACACCGTGCTCGAGGATGACGTGCGCCTCGACAACCAGATCCAGATCGCGCACAACGTGCGCATCGGTGCGCACAGCGCGCTCGCCGGCTGTGCCGCGGTCGCCGGCAGCGCGACGATCGGGCGCTACTGCCTGATCGGCGGCGGTGCTGGCATACTCGGCCACCTGAGCGTGACCGACCGCGTCACGGTGACCGCGATGAGCCTGGTCACCCACTCCATCCGCGAAGCCGGGGAATATTCCTCCGGTACGCCGATCCAGCCGAACCGGCTGTGGCGCCGCAATGCGGCGCGCTTCAAGTACCTGGACGAAATCGCGCGGCGCTTGAGCGCCGTGGAAAAGGAACCCGAGTCATGAACAAGCCGCTGTCCCCCGTCGCCCTGCCGATCGGCGTCGAGCAGATCGCTGCGATGCTGCCGCACCGCTACCCGTTCCTGCTGCTCGATCGCGTGACCGCGTTCGAACACGGCACGCGGGTCAGCGCACTGAAGAACGTCACCTTCAACGAACCGTTCTTCCAGGGACACTTTCCCGGCCACCCGGTCATGCCCGGCGTGCTGATCATCGAGGCGATGGCGCAGGCCGCCGGCATGCTGGTCAAGCTGTCGGCACAGCACAACGCCGACGTGCCGTCGATCTTCTACCTGGTGAAGGTCGACAAGGCGCGCTTCAATCGCGTGGTCGTCCCGGGCGACCAGTTGCGCCTCGAAGTCGAACACAAGCGGCGCATGCGCAACATGAGCCAGTTCTGGGGACGCGCCTATGTCGGCGACCAGGTCGCCGCCGAAGCCGAGATGCTCTGCGCCGAGGTCACCAACGGATGATCCATCCGACCGCGATCGTCGACCCTGCCGCACGGATCGGCGCCGGCGTCAGCGTCGGCGCCTACAGCGTGATCGGCGCCGGCGTCGAGATCGGCGACGGCACCACGGTCGGGCCGCACGTGGTGATCGAGGGCATCACGCGCATCGGCCGCGACAACCGCATCTTCCAGTTCGCCTCGATCGGCGCCGCGCCGCAGGACAAGAAGTTCCGCGACGAGCCGTCCGAACTCGTCATCGGCGACCGCAACCACATCCGCGAGTTCGTCACCCTCAACCGCGGCACCGGCGGTGGCGGCGGCAGCACACGCATCGGCGACGACAACTGGTTCCTCGCCTACAGCCACGTCGCGCACGACTGCCGCGTCGGCAACCAGTGCGTGTTCTCGAACAACGCCACACTCGCCGGCCACGTCGATGTCGACGACCACGTCATCATCAGCGGCTTCGCCGGCGTGCACCAGTTCTGCCGCATCGGCGCGCACGCGTTCATCGGCATGGGCGTGATGCTTAGCGGCGACGTGCCGCCATTCCTGATGGTCGCCGCGGACGCCGACACGCAAGGCCGTCCGCGCGGCATCAACGGCGAAGGCCTCAAGCGCCGCGGCTTCGACGCCGAGCGCATCGCCGCGATCAAGCGCGCCTACCGCACGATCTACGTCGGCACCACGCCGCTGGCGGAGGCGCGCTCGAAACTTGCCGAGCAGGCGAAGGACAGCACCGACGTCGCCGCGATGCTCGCTTTCATCGAGCGCGGCGAGCGGCCGCTGGCGCGCTGAGCGCTCCCCCGCATCTCCCGAGCACGACAACAATACCGTCCTGACCTCCTCTGCGAATGGCGGATCGTCCCTCACGCTATGATTTGCGGGATGGACGATGCCTCGACCGTACCTGCCGATCATGAGCCGGGCCGCCGTTTCGCGCTGGTGGCAGGCGAAGCGTCCGGCGACCTGCTCGGTGCCGAGCTGATCGCGGCATTGCGCGAGCACTATCCCGCCGCGCGCTTCGCGGGCATCGGCGGCCCGAAGATGGTCGCGGCCGGGCTGGAGGCATGGCATCCCGCGGAAAAACTCTCGGTGATGGGCTTCGTCGAGGTGTTGCGGCACCTGCCGGAGCTGCTCGCGATCCGCCGTGACACGCTGCGTCGCGTGCGCGAGTTCCGGCCCGATGCGTTCATCGGCATCGACGCGCCGGATTTCAACCTCGGCCTCGAGCGCAAGCTCAAGGCGGTCGGTATCCGCACCGTGCACTACGTCAGTCCGTCGGTGTGGGCCTGGCGTGAGAAGCGCGCGCAGAAGATCGGCCGCAGTGCCGACCGCGTGCTGTGCCTGTTTCCGATGGAACCGCCGATCTACGCGCGGCATGGCGTCGATGCGCGCTTCGTCGGCCATCCGCTCGCCGACGGCATGCCGCTCGATCCGGACCGTGCCGGCGCGCGCGCAGCGCTCGGCCTGCGCCTCGACGAACGCGTGCTTGCGCTGCTGCCGGGCAGCCGCCTCGGCGAGATCGCGCGCCTCGGCCGCGACTTCATCGACGCGGCGCGCCTGCTCGCGCAACAGATCCCCGGCTTGCGCGTCGTCGCACCGATGGCGAACGCGCAGTGCCGCGCCGCGTTCGAGCGCGAACTCGCCGACACGGCAAACGCCGGCGATGTCCTGGTCGTCGACGGCCATGCGCGCGAAGCGATGACGGCTGCCGATGCGATCCTGCTCGCTTCGGGCACGGCGACGCTCGAAGCGATGCTCGCGAAGCGGCCGATGGTCGTCGGCTACCGCATCGCACCCATGACCTACCGCATCGTCAAGGGACTCGGCCTGCTCAAGGTCGAGCGCTATGCCTTGCCGAACGTGCTGGCCGGGCGCGACCTCGCTCCCGAGCTCATGCAGGACGCGTGCACGCCGCAGGCGCTCGCGACCGCATTGTCGCCTTCGCTGCAAGGCAACGCCGTCGATGCCGGCCTGATGGCAGAATACCGCCGTCTGCACCTGCTGCTGCGCCACGACGCGAGCCGCAGTGCCGCGGCGGCGATCGTCGACCTGCTAGCAGCCCCATCCACCGCGGCGTGATGCGCTGCGCTGCGGATTGACGGCGCGCGCGCGCATGCGCACGATGCCGCGCATGGCGAACCCCACCGGATGACCGCCCTGGCCTTCCCTCCCCGCAGCCGCACCGGCACCCTGCGCGCATTCGCGCTGCTCGCATTCATCGCCCTGCTGGTGTTCGGTCCGTTCAGCGAAAACACGACCGACGAGAAGATCTTCGCGCTCGCCCTGGTCCTGCTCGGACTGCTGGCCGCGCTGTTCGCGACCGCGCGGGTGGCGTTCCCGCTGCTGCTTGCATCCCTGCTGTTCGGCGTCATCGAACTGGCCGGCCGCCTCAAGTTCCTCTACCTGCAGACGCCGCTGCTCGCACCGGACCTGCAGTACTTCGTCAACGAAGGCACGATCGAGGTCATCACTCACTATCCGCTGCTGCTCGGCGTCAGCATCGGTGCGATCGTGCTGGTACCGCTGCTGCTGGTACTGTCGTTCCTCGGCGAGAAGCCCACCCTGCTGCGCGCGCAACCGCGCCGCGTGCGCGCGACCGTGCGCGTGCTCGGCACCCTCGCGGCGCTGGCGCTGCTGGCCGTGTGCCTGATCCCGCGCGGACCGTTCAACGCGGTGTTCAACAAGCCGATGTGGATCGCGATCAACGACAAGAGCTTCATCACCGATTTCTTCACCTCGTTCAACGATACGGTCATCACCGAACCGGTGAGCCCGGCCGACGTCGACCGCAGCATCGCCTGGAAACTGAGCCGCCCGATGCAGGCACCGCCAGTGCGTCCGGACGTCGTGATGATGCTCGAGGAGAGCACGTTCGATCCACGCATCCTCAAGCTGTGCACGATCCCGCAGTGCCGGCGGCGCATGTTCGATGCGGACAAGACGACGCGCGCGCACGGACCGATGACCGTGCACACGTTCGGCGGCGGCACCTGGACCAGCGAATTCTCCGCGCTGACCGGCCTCGCCCATACCCTGTTCGGCAACGCCGGCCTGTACGCGCCCTACAACCTCGCGCCGCGCGTCGCGAACACGCTGCCAAAAGCGTTCCAGAAGGCCGGCTACCGCGCGATCGCGCTGTACCCGATGAGCGGCGATTTCCTCAACGCACGCAATGCCTACGACTACTACGGCTTCGACGCGTTCTACGACGGCACCCAGTACGGCCTCGGCTGGACCAGCCACGATGCCGACCTGCTCAAGGTGTTCGAGCGCATCTACGCCGACGAGAAGCGCGTGCACCCGGACACGCCGCTGTTCGTGTTCATGCTGACCCTGCACCAGCATGGTCCGCACATGACGCCGCTGGCCGAGCTGCAGGCGCCGTACGACAAGCCGCTGTTCCCGGGCGCGTTCAAGCCGAAGGCACTCGACGACTGGCTCAACATGAACCTCGGCAACTACCTCGAACGCCTGCAGCAGTCCGACGCGATGCTCGCCGACCTCGAGAAGTTCCTGCTCGGCGGCGACCATCCGGCCGTGCTCGCGCACTTCGGCGACCACCAACCGTCGTTCGACGGCGCGATCAACGAAATCCCGAAGACGGTGCCGAAGGAAGCCGGGCCGATCGCACACTGGGTCACCTACTACATGGTGAAAGCGAATTTCCCGGTGCGCCAGCGTTACGAGTATCCGGTGCTCGACATCTCGTTCCTCGGCTCGCTCGTACTCGATATCGCCGGGGTGCCGAAGAACGAGTACTACCAGGCGAACACGTTGCTGCGCGAACGCTGCAAGGGCCGCTACCTCGACTGCAAGGACGAGAAGATGGTCGCCTCGTACCACGACTACATCTTCACCCGGCTGGACGACCTGCACGAATGAGCAGACGCGCGCTCCGGCACGAACGGGTCGCCGGCGTCGACGAAGCCGGACGCGGGCCGCTGGCCGGTCCGGTCGTCGTCGCCGCGGTGATCCTCGACGCACGCCGGCGCATCGAGGGCATTGCCGATTCCAAGCTGCTGAGCGAGGCGCAACGCGAGGAACTCGCTCCGCGCATCCGCGCCTGCGCGCTGGCCTGGTCGGTCGTGGTCGTCGACACCGACGAGATCGAGCGCCTGAACATCCTCGGCGCGACGCTGGCGGGCATGGAGCGTGCGCTGCGTGCGCTGCAACGCACGCCGCGACTCGCACTCATCGACGGCAACCGGCTGCCACGCGAACTGCCGTGCGAGGCGCGCGCGATCATCGACGGCGACGCGACCGAACCGTCGATCGGCGCTGCCTCCATCCTCGCCAAGACCGAGCGCGACCGCATCATGCGCGCACTCGACGCCGTGCATCCCGGCTACGGCTTTGCACGCCACAAGGGCTATTCCACGCCCGAGCACCTCGCCGCGCTCGAACGCCTGGGCCCGTGCGCGATCCATCGGCGCGGCTTTGAACCCGTGCGCCGCCTGATCGCGCCGGACCTTTTCGCGTCCGTGCCCGTGCCGGCTACCTGAACGGACCCGCGGGCGACTGGAAAACCGCCGGTGACGGTGTATTCTTGTGGACACCGTTGGCGGGGGTGGCCCCTGCCCAGGGGCAATGGACATGCAACCGATGCGCTTCGCGTTTTCCCATGCCGCCGCGGCCGCGGTGGCCGTGGCGGTCCTGTCGACGAGCATCGCGGGGCACGCGCAGACCTGTGCAGCTCCGCTGCCCCTGGTTCCCGACAGCCCGGTCTGGGCATCCACCTGCGGCGCACAAAACTTCGGCACGCGCGACTTCTCCGGACCGGGCGCCGTGCTCGTGTTCGACCTGCAGCAGGCGAGCTCGGTCTACTTCACGCTCTCGGGCATTGCCGGTTTCGACCCGCAGGTCTGCGTGACGGACGCCGCCAACGAGTGCGGCACGGGCCCATGTCTCGCGACCGGCGACGCGTCGTCGACGGTCGTTCTCGACGGCCTTCCGGCAGGTTCCTATCGGGCGATCGTCACTGCTTCGCCGTTCTCGGCACCCGGCAGCTGCGGCGGGTTCGGCCTCATGAACGCGGTGATGCCGGACACGATCCTGGCCGACGGCTTCGACGACTGACACTTCAAGCCCGCGCGGCTTGCGACCGGCCGCGCACGTACGACTTCCTCGGCAATTCCTCACGCTTCCATCAAGCGCCAGGCGGGGCCGCCTGCAACACTCGCATCCGGTGATCACAGCCTGCCTGTAACCGCGGCAGGCGTTCGCCGAATGAACCGGATAACAACCGGCGAGGATGCGTGGATGAACAGGCTCATGGCGTTGTTTGCGCTGGCTTTCGCGCGCTGCATCGGCGCACAGTCGAGCGACCCCTTCGTCTACGACCCGGCGTTCAACGGCGGCTTCACGCTCGAAGACCGCTTCGCCGCGACCACCAGCGCCACCTACCTGCTCGGCCTGCACGTCGCGCTCGCCGGCAATGGCGACACGATCGTCGCCGGCCTGGTCCCGCCCGCGTTCCAGTCGGCGCCGGCGAACAACCTCGGCCTGGTCCGCTACGGTCCAAGCGGCGAACGCGTGGCGTGGAGCAATCCCGATCCGGCGTATGCGTTCTTCGGCAATCGCTACATCGCCTATCCGAACTCGAACTTCATCTTCAGCTGGGTCGACGACGTCAAGATCGTCGACGGTCGCATCTACGTGCTGACGGACGTCGGCGCGCTCGGAAATGCGCGCGACGTCGTCGTGATGGTGTTCGACGACTCCGGTCATCTCGTGCAGTACATGCCGGCGTTCTCGACCGGCCTCGACGAGGCCGGCGCGGCCCTGCTGCCGAACTGCTACGTCGCCTTCATCGGCGGCCCGCGCATCTGTCGCCTGGTCGCGACCGCGACGTACACCACCGGCAGCAGTCGCGAGATCGTGACGATGAAGCGCTTCACGATCGCCGCCGCGGACGGCTCCCTTTCCGTCGACAACAGCTTCGGCGTCTCCAACAATGGCGCGATGGACCATGCCGCGCCCGACGCCCTGTGCGATGCCGGGAGCAACTGCTCGTGGTCGATCCGCGACGCCGTCGTACTGCGCGGCGACACCAATGCGCCGACGTTCTACCTGGCCGGCACCGTGTCGACGTCGGCCAGCGCCAGCGATGCGTTCGTGCTCGGCGTGAACGGCTACGACGGCAGCCTCGAGACCGGTTTCGGCGCCGGCAGTGGCCACTACGTGAACTATCTCGCCGACGCCAGCTTCGGCAGCAGCGTCGCGGCCACCACCACCGGCGGCCAGTCGAGCGATGTCGTGTACCTTGCGTCCAATGCCGGCGAATCCTGCGGGCAGGGCGGCCGCGTCACCAAGCTGCGCGCGCAGGTCGTCCTGCCCGGTGGCACGTCGACCCTGCCGGACTTCAGCTGGGGCGACGGCGGCACGCGCAATGTCGGCGGCAACCCCGGCAGCTGCGGCAACGCGTTCACCACGCTCACGCGCATCGCGCTCGATGGCGATCGCCTGGTGCTGTCCGGTTACGAATACCTCACGTCGTTGCCCGATCCCCTGTTCGCGATCGTGCGTGCGTCGGATGGCGCACTGACCGAATTCGCGCGCGCAGGTTTCCCGGCGCGCCATGCCGACGGCTCGCCATGGGGTCACGCGGTATTTGCCGACGTGGCCGCGGCCGGCAATGGCCGCTACGTTACCGCCGGCTACCTGTACGACGCGGCAGCAGGCGACGCTGTGCTGTTCGGAACCTCGCGCTTCAGTTCGGACCGCATTTTCGGCGACGGCTTCGACTGAGCGCGCAATATCCGCATACGAGCGCGCACATGTGCGCGCTTCCGACCCGCTTGGGCGCTGATGTGGCCCGCCACGTGCAACGTTACAATCGTGTTGCACGTCTGTTGCAACAATACCCAGCGGAGCGGGACATGGATCGATCAGGGATGATGCGGCGCGCGCTCGCGCTGGCCCTCGGCAGCGGCGCGCTCGCGGTCGTGCTGCTGCGCGTCTGGCATGCGGAGGCGGACCTCGCCGAGCGCGTCTATTGCGTGTCCCTCACCGTCGCGCTCGCCCTCGCCGTCGCAGTGGCGACCGGCCGCGCCGCATTCGGCTGCCTGTCTGCAGCAGTGTTCGCCGGCACGATCTGGCTGATCAGCGCGCTCAAGCTGGCC
>Ga0207639_10000207_pt1 | contig 44698 bp, 42 predicted proteins | sample KBSCornC32_FD_184299 | JGI IMG/M metagenome (GOLD analysis project Ga0207639, IMG submission 184299) | Corn rhizosphere microbial communities from Kellogg Biological Station, Michigan, USA - KBS Corn C3-2 (SPAdes) (version 2) | ecosystem: Host-associated > Plants > Roots > Rhizosphere > Soil ... | reverse complement strand
CTCCTTGAGCTCGCCGCCGAGCTCGACCTTGCCGGAATTGCGCTCGATCTCCGCCAGCAGTTCCGGCGCCACATAATAGCTGAAGGCGCGCCGCACTTCGCGGCGCCCGCGATCCGAGATCGAAAATTGGAAGTAGACCATCGCTCCATAAACCAGCGTCGCGCCGACGACCGGAAAACTTGGATCGACGAGAATGCCGTAATTGGCAAAGAGCGCCCACGCACCGGCGACGATGACTGCCACAAGGCCGCCGCCGACAAACAGCCCCGCCAGTGGCCCAAGTCGGAGAACGATGACCGTGAGGATCAGGCCTGCTAGCGCGAACGAGACGAGCTCGAGCCCCTGCACCCAGTCCGCCCGGCTTAGGAATTGTCCCGGCACATCGTTGTTGCCTAAAAAGATCTGGTCGATCGCCTCGGCGTGAATGGACACACCCGGCACGATATTGCCCAGCGCCGTCTGGTGCAGATCGAGCAGCCCGCTCGCCGAAGTGCCGATCAGCACGATCTCGCCCTGGATTTTCGGCGCGAGCGATTGCCAGTTATCGCCGAGGAGATCGCCCGCCGAGACATAAAGGTCAGGATTGGGCGTCCGGTAATAGAGCCAGAGGTCGCCCTCCGCGGTTGTGGGGATCGTGAAGGCACCAACCCGAAGCCCGTCCATCGTGTGCGAGTCGGACGTATCGCCGAGAACGACGATCGTGTCGGCGCCCATGGCGAGGCGCAGCGATTCGATCGAGAGCGTCGGATACAGCTGCTTGCCCGCCGACCAGAGCAGCGGCAAGCGCCGTACGGCCGAAGCCGATTCCTGTGTCTCGAGGCTGAGACTACCGAGACCCGGAGCCGCATCGCGAAGGTTCGGGAGCGGCGTGACGGCCCCCGTGAGCGGCGGGAGCGCCGGCGTCGGATCGCTGCCCGAAATCGCAAAACCGCTCTTGGCCACCCCGCTCATCGGCTGCCCGTGGACCGCGTCCGAAAAGCCCAGTACTGCCCGGCTCTGCTTCAGCGCGTCCGCAAAGAGCGCGTCATTGTCCGGAAATTTCGAGACGTCCGCGCCGGGAAAGAGCGCCGCGAGCGCGCTCGGCGACATCCTGTCCAGCTCGGGAAACAGCACGTCGTAGCCGATCGCCGCAGCACCGAGCTGCGTCAGCCTGTCGGTGAGTGTCGCAAGCTTGGCGCGCGGCCAGGGCCATTGGCCGATGCTCTTGAGGGATGCCTCGTCGATATCGACGACGCGCACCGGGCCTTCGGGTCCAGTGCGCGGCTTGATCCGCTGGAATGTATCGAACGCGACGTCGCGGGCCACTTGCAGCGGATAGGGATCGGCAATGCGCAGCGCTATGAGCGCCACAACGATGAGGAGCCCGAACAGCGTCGGCAGCGAGCGGCGGCTACGCATCGTGTGGTGTCGCGGCAACGGCCGGCCCGAGGGCCGGCGTCATGATTGACTCAGCCCGGACAGTTGCACCCTTCGGTCTCGAATTGGAGCGACTGGAAGTCGCTGTCGCCGCAATCGCAACTGGGAGACGAAAATCCCGTCGTGCCTGCACTGGGCGTCACGTTGATCTCGGGCGGCTTATGGAGACACTCATAGGAATTCGGTATCCGGAACTCGGGATCGAGCGGAGACTGATCGTTGGCGTATTTGAAATATTGCTTCAGCAGATCACGGTCTTCGCCGCTGATGTCGTTTGCATTGCCGACCACGACCGGATCGTGCGGATTGATCTGGCCGACTTCGCACAGCGCCGCCAGGTCTTTGCATAGTTTCTGCGCCTTGTCGCAAATGATCGAGCGGCCATCATCCATCATGATGTGCGGAATGCCCTGCGGATCGACATAGATCTCCATCGCCGTTCCGCGCACGCCGATCGTGCCGGTCGGCGTGTTGATGATGTAGTCTGGCTTGGGCGCGGTGCCGGTGACGAACCGGAACGTGCCCGCCAGCATGTCGACGGCGAACTTGCCCGCCGAACCGTTGGCGCGGATCAGATAGTCTTGGATCTCGAGATTGGAATTGGGTCCCACCACCAGCTTGGTGTTGTCCGAGAACAGGATTTCGACCTGCCCCTTGGGGCCTGTCTTGATGATGTCGCCGATATTGATGTCGGCGCCCACCGAGAGGGTGCGCGTCGCGGCCCCATTGACCGCGTCGGCGGCCGGATCGACACCCTTGGCGGTACCGGCCGCGGCAAAAGCGAGCGAGGGGCCCGCGAGCAAGGCAAGCGCGGCAAGCGCTCCCACAATGAATTTACGCATGGAATCCTACCCTATTGGCGGGCCGCCGCAGGGCGCCCGGGTTGCACATAATTCCTGGATAGCCAACGCTATCATCCCTGAACGCAACCTGACAAATCCATGCGGCTTGCGCATGACGCTACCTTACGGCAAGACTGCACCATCGAAGGGTAGCGTCCGGCACGTCGTCAAAGCGTACCGGCTTCGGCTGGGGGGCCGGAGAAGGAAGGATGACGGCGATTTTCTTCGGCCTGCTGATCGGCCTCGAAATCAAGCACTTCATTGCCGACTACCTGATGCAGCCCGGCTGGATTCTGGGTGGCAAGGGTGACGTCACCAAGCTTGGCGGCTATGTCCATGCCGCCATTCATGGCATCTTTTCCGTGGTCATCTTGCTGATCTTCGGCACGCCGCTTTGGCTCGTGGGTACGCTGTTCGTGATCGAGTGCGTCATCCACTACGTGCTCGACTTTGCGAAAATCCATTATTCACGCGGCGTCGATATCGAAAAGGATGCCGGCCGCTACTGGGCGCTGCATGGCCTCGACCAGCTCTTCCATCACCTGACTTATGCGGCGATGATCTATGCCGTGCTGAGGGTCGAGGGGCTCGCCTGAACTAGAACGGCGTTATCGCGACTTGCCCTTGGGCTCGTCGGGCGTTTGCGACAATTGCGCCAGGATCTTGTCAACGAGATCGAGGTCCTCGCGCCGGCCCGCCGATTGCTGCTGCAGATCGACGAGATAGGACGTCGTGTAATAGAGCCGCCGTGCGAGGAGCGACGCCACTTCCAGCGCGATTTCGGGTTTGCTCGACAAGAACCCGATGGCGTCGTCGAGCACATAGGCTTCCACATCCGACAGCGCCTTGACCGTCGCCGTATACGGCATGTCGAGCAGACAACTCATCTCGCCGAACATCGAACCCGGCTCCTCGACATAGCTGACCTGCGTGTCCTTGCGCATGATTTCGACCTGACCCGAGATGAGGACAAAGAGCTTGTGCTCTTCGCCCCCTTCCTGGATCAGCACAGTACCGGACTTGAACGTCTGGGCCTTGCGGCCTTTGCAATAGTCGAGAATGTCCGGCATCGCTCGCCCCTCAGTGATTGTCGCGCGGCAGCCCCGAGGTCTGCGCGATCCTTTGATATTTGACGGCTGGCGTCAGCACCGCGCCGTCGCCGAGCTGGTCGACGATGCCGCGCTGGATCTCCTGCCACGGCGTCTGGCTCTTGGGATATTTGTAGCCGCCCATCGAGGCCAGGTCGTCGCGGCGCTTCTTGAGCTCCTCGTCGGAGATCAGGATGTTGGCCTCGCCTGTATTGAGGTCGATGCGCACGCGGTCACCCGTCCGCAATACAGCGAGATTGCCGCCGGCCGCCGCCTCGGGCGACGCGTTGAGGATCGAAGGCGAACCCGACGTTCCGGACTGGCGGCCGTCGCCGATGCAGGCAAGCGCGGTGATGCCTTTCTTGATGAGATAGTCCGGCGGCCGCATGTTGACCACTTCCGCCGCGCCCGGATAGCCGATGGGGCCGGCGCCGCGCATGAACAGCAGCGTGTGCTCATCGATCGCAAGCGATGGATCGTCGATCCGGTGGTGGTAGTCCTCGGGGCCGTCGAACACGACCGCCTTGCCCTCGAACATGCCCGGATGCGCGGGGTTGTTGAGGTAGCGCTCGAAGAACTCCGGCGAGATCACCGAAGTCTTCATGATCGCGCTGTCGAACAGGTTGCCGTGCAGCACCAGGAACCCGGCGTTGGCCTTGAGAGGGTTGGTGAACCGGCGGATCACCTTGTCGTCGCCGATCGGGGTATTGCGGCAATTCTCGCCTATGCTCTTGCCATTGGCCGTCGGGGCGTTCTCGCGGATCAGTCCCTGCGTCATCAGTTCGTTGACCACCGCCGGCACGCCGCCCGCGTGATAATAATCCTCGCCCAGATATTCGCCGGCCGGCTGCATGTTGACGAGGAGCGGCACCTTGTGGCCGTACGTCTCGAACTCCTTGAGCTCGAGCGGCACGCCGATGTGCCGTGCGATCGCCTCGATGTGGATCGGTGCATTGGTCGAGCCGCCGATCGCGGAGTTGACGACGATCGCATTGATGAAATTGTCCTTGGTCAGGATGTCGGAGGGTTTGAGATCCTCCTTGACCATGTCGACGATCCTGAGACCGGTCCGGTAGGCCATTTCCTGCCGGTCGCGATAGGGCGCCGGGATCGCGGCACCGCCCGGCAGTTCCATGCCGAGAGCTTCAGCCAGCGAGTTCATGGTCGAAGCCGTGCCCATGGTGTTGCAATAGCCCGTCGAGGGCGCCGACGACGCGACCAGATCGACGAATTGCGGATAATTGATTTCACCGGCGGCCATCATCTGGCGCGCCTTCCATACGATCGTGCCCGACCCGGTGCGCTCGCCGCGGAAATAGCCGTTAAGCATCGGGCCGACCGAAAGCGCGATGGCCGGAATATTGACCGTGGCCGCGCCCATCAGCATGGCGGGCGTGGTCTTGTCGCAGCCAATGGTCAGCACGACGCCGTCGAGCGGATAGCCATAGAGCACTTCGACCAGGCTGAGATAGGCAAGGTTCCGATCGAGCCCGGCCGTCGGCCGCTTGCCAGTCTCCTGGATAGGATGAACCGGAAATTCGATGGCGATGCCGCCCGCTTCGCGAATGCCTTCGCGCACCCGCTGGGCCAGCACGATATGATGCCGGTTGCAGGGGCTGAGGTCCGAGCCCGTCTGGGCGATGCCGATGATCGGCTTGCCCGATTGCAGCTCCTCCCGCGACAGGCCGAAATTGAGGTAGCGCTCGAGATAGAGCGCCGTCATGTCCGGATTGTCGGGATTGTCGAACCACGCGCGCGACCGCAGCTTCCGGTCGGGCTCGCCCTTGCCTTGCGACGTCATAGTGTCCTCTTCAGAAAACCGATGCCGCTGACATAGCGCATCGGCGGAATAATTGAGAGATCAATCGTGCCTCTAGCCGTCGCCGCGGCGGAAATCCGCTATTTTCTGCGCGTGCTGGGCCGCACCACCAGCCGGAGCGGCATTTCAACCACCGGCTGGGGCGGCCGGCGGCCTTCGAGCCGCGCACGAACGAGTTCGCCGCTGGTTCGCCCGATCAGATAGGGATCGGAATGGATCGAGGTCAGTCCCGGCACGGTATGGGCGGCAAAGAACAGATCGCCATAGCCGGCGATCGCGACGTCGCCCGGGATCGAAACGCCCATTTGGCTGGCCCGGACGATCGCCCCGGCGGCCATCACATCGGTGCCGAACAGGATCGCGTCGCACCCGGGCAGCTTGTTCAAAGCCTGCTCGAAATAGGTGATTCCTTCCTCCATTCCGGTCGTCCCATCGGCCGGAATCTGGAGCGAAACCTTGCGTCCATGCTTGGCGAGCCCCGCCGCGACGCCCGCGATGCGGGAGCTGGCGCGGGTCCCGGCATGTCCGACATAGGCGATCCGCTCATAGCCTTGGGCGCCGATATGGTCGCCCAGCAGATACCCGCCTTCATAGCCGGGTGTGCGCACCAGCATGTCGATGGGTTGGGGCGTGTCGCCCCACATCTCCATGATCGGAATGTCGAGGGTCTTGAGGAACGATCGCGCCCCGTCATTGCGCACGATGCCGCTGAAGACCAGCGCCGCCGGTCGGAACGGAAGCATGGCGCGGAGGCGCTCGGCCCCGATATTCTCGTCGTAGCCGGGCTGGGCGAAGAGCAGCTGGAACCGGCTCGTCTCGAAGGCGTCGATCAGCCCCTGCATCGCCGCGGCATAATGGAGGTTTTGGAGGCTGGCGACGAACACCGTGATGAAGGTCGACTGCCCCGACCTGAGGCTCGAGGCGATCGAATTGACCTTGTAGCCCGTACGCTCTACCGCTTGGCGGACACGCTCGAGGGTCTCGGCCTTCACCTTTTCGGGGCTGCGCAAGGCGCGCGACACCGTAATCGGCGACACGCCTGCCTCGCGCGCAACGTCTTCGACGCGGACAGGTCGGTCCGCGGCCAGTTTCGGCCTCAAATTCTTCAAAATAACACCCACCCCAGGTACCACAAGACCTAGCAAGAAGATAACGAATGGGAAAGACCACCCGCTTTGCTCAGCCAAGCAAAGGAACGCCGCTTCGCACGCGTTATTGTCTTTGAGCGGAAACAAACCCCATGCTTAGTTTCCTCACTAGTTGGAGCGTCCGCCCCGCTATGCTTAAGCTCCTTGCCGCCCTCGCGATTTCGCTGACGGCCAGTCCTTCCTGGGCGCTCTGTCAGCTTTGCACGGCCGAAATCCGGCTCGACACCGGCCTCGCCGATTGCCTGCTCAAGCGCGCCCCCGATACGCTCAAGCAACTGGCCGCGAGCCCCAAGGGTTTTACGATCGTCGATCTGCGCGACTGCACGACGCGAGGGAGCCTGCCGACCGGCGCAGCGGCCGACAGCCCACCCCCGGTTCTCGACGACCGTTTCGTCGTCGATGCGCCGGGGCTCAATTGCCTCGCCGGGCAGATCGACGCGCTGGACGACGACGCCATGACCCCGAGCCGGGTGTTCGATCTGGTCAAGGGCTGCCCGGCCCAATAAGGCGGGCCAGGCGCAACGGGCCATTGCCCAAGGGCCGGATGCCGGGCAAGTTGCCCGCGTGGAATATTTCTCGCAGCAGCTGATCAACGGCCTGACGCTGGGCTCGATCTACGGCCTCATCGCCATCGGCTACACCATGGTCTACGGCATTATCGGCATGGTGAACTTTGCCCATGGCGATGTGTTCATGGTCGGCTCCTTCATCGCCCTGATCGCGCTGCTGGTGCTGGGGGTCAGCGCGGCGATGCCGATCGCAATGCTCGTGGCGGTGCTCATCCTCGTCATCCTCATCACCATGACCTTGACCTCGGTCTGGGGCTGGACGGTGGAGCGCATCGCCTATCGGCCCCTGCGCGGCTCGTTCCGTCTCGCGCCGCTGATCACCGCGATCGGCATGTCGATCACGCTCCAGAACTTTGTCCAGCTCGTCCAGGGCGCGCAGGTCAAGGCGCTGCCGTCGATCGCCAGCGGCGGCTATGCGCTGTTCGGCACCGACCGCTTCATGGTGCGCATCTCCAACATCCAGATCATCATCATCGGCGTCACGGCGCTGCTGACGATCGGGCTCGCGCTCCTCATCTCCCGCACCGCCATCGGCCGTTCGCAACGCGCCTGCGAACAGGATGTGCGGATGGCCGCGCTCCTGGGCGTCAATGTCGACCACACCATCTCGCTGACCTTCGTCATCGGCGCGGCGCTCGCTGCCGTCGGCGGCGTGATGTACCTGCTCTATTATGGCGTCATCGATTTCTACATCGGCTTCGGCATCGGCATTAAGGCCTTCACCGCCGCCGTGCTCGGCGGCATCGGCTCGTTCCCCGGCGCCGTGCTCGGCGGATTGCTGCTCGGGCTGATCGAGACCTACTGGTCCGCCTATTTCTCGGTCGAATACAAGGACGTTGCGGCCTTCTCGATCCTCATCGTCACGCTGATCTTTTTGCCCTCGGGCCTGCTCGGCCGCCCCGAAGTGGAAAAGGTCTGATGGCGGACGATCCGGCGCTGCAGCCCACCGCCGATTTCCGTCCCGAGGGCGCGGAGGTGCAGGCAGAAGCGCGTCAGGCCGGTCTTCCTCCGCGATCTGCAAAACCTGTGGAGTCCCGTTCTATAGCTGCACTCAAGGATGCGGCCATCGCCGCGTTCGTGGCGCTGGCCCTTTCAGGCCCGATTGTTGGGCTGGTGATGGTGCCGGGGCCGAGCAAGGCGCTGATCGTGCAGCAGCGTTGGGTCCCGGTGGCGGCGATTGTCGCCATCGTCTTCATCGGCCGCCTGTTGCTCAATCTCTTCGTTTGGAACCGCGCGCGCCAGGCCGCGACGCAACCGCGGCCGCTCGCGCAAAGGCTTCCGCCGATCGGCGCCTTCGCGACACCGCTGTTGCTGGTGCTCGCCGTCGGCCTGCCGATCCTCGTGATCTATGCAGTGCCGGACCAGAGCCGCTACATTCTCGGCGTCGGCACGCTGATCCTGACCTACATCATGCTCGGCTGGGGCCTCAACATCGTCGTCGGACTCGCGGGGCTACTCGACTTGGGCTACGTCGCCTTCTATGCGATCGGCGCCTATTCCTATGCGCTGATCTCGACCGAGTTCGGCTGGTCGTTCTGGATCTGCCTGCCGCTCGCGGGTCTCTTTGCGGCAGCGTTCGGCGTTATGCTCGGCTTTCCCGTGCTGCGGCTGCGCGGCGACTATCTCGCGATCGTGACGCTCGCCTTCGGCGAGATCATCCGCCTCGTGCTCCTCAACTGGACGCAGCTCACCAAAGGCCCGGCGGGCATCAACCAGATCCCCCGCCCGAGTTTTTTCGGACTGCCCTTTGCCGCGGGGCCTGGCGGTTTCTCCGAGACCTTTGGGCTGGCATATTCGCCCAACCACCGCATCGTCTTTCTCTACTACCTCATCCTGGCGATGGCGCTGATCACCAGCGTCGTCACCATCCGCATCCGCAATCTGCCGATCGGCCGCGCTTGGGAAGCGTTGCGATATGACGAGATCGCGTCGCGTTCGCTCGGCATCAACACCACCAACGTCAAGCTCGCCGCCTTCGCCATCGGCGCGATGTTCGCGGGCTTCGCCGGCTCGTTCTTCGCGACGCGCCAGGGCTTCATCTCGCCCGAGAGCTTCAACTTCATGGAATCGGCAACGATCCTCGCGATCGTCGTCCTCGGCGGCGCCGGCAGCCAGCTTGGCGTCGCGATCGCTGCCGTCGTGATGATCGGCGGGCTCGAGGCGCTGCGCAATCTGAGCCTGCTCAAGTCCGTGTTCGGCGAAAACTTCGATCCGACCCAATATCGCCTCCTCGCCTTCGGCCTTGTGATGGTGGCCATTATGGTGTGGCGGCCGCGCGGCCTCGTGTCGCGCCGCAGGCCCTCCGTCCTGCTGAAGGACCTGAAGCGCCCCGCCACCGACTCCGCCCGACAGGCCGGCTGATGGAGACGGACGCCATCCTCAACGTCGAGCATCTGAGCATGCGCTTCGGCGGCCTCACCGCAGTCGACGATCTTTCTTTTGCGGCACGGCGTGGCGAGATCACCGCGCTGATCGGTCCAAATGGCGCCGGCAAGACCACCGTATTCAACTGCATCACCGGCTTTTACAAACCGACCGCCGGGTGCCTCGCACTCGGCCACACGCACGACGCGTTCGCGTCGGTTCAAACCACCGTTGCGCGTAACGCTCGCCACGCACAGGGCGGCGATCTCTTTCTCCTCGAGCGCATGCCTGAATACGAGATTGCCCGCCGCGCCCGAGTCGCGCGCACCTTCCAGAACATCCGCCTGTTCTCGGGCCTGACCGCGCTCGAAAATCTGATGGTCGCGCAGCACAACCGGCTGATCCGCGCCTCGGGCTACACGGTCGGAGGCATCTTCGGCCTGCCGCCCTATCGACAACGCCGTCAGGAAGCATTGGAGCGCGCTGCGTTCTGGCTCGAGCAGGTGGACCTCATCGACCGGGCCGACGATCCGGCGGGGGACCTGCCCTATGGCGCCCAGCGGCGGCTGGAAATCGCGAGAGCCATGTGCACCGACCCGCTGCTGCTTTGCCTCGATGAGCCCGCGGCGGGACTCAATCTGCGCGAGTCGGGCGAGCTCAACGCGCTGCTGCGCCTCTTGCGCGACGAACACAAGATTTCGCTGCTGCTCATCGAACATCACATGGGCGTGGTGATGGAGATCTCCGACCACATCGTCGTGCTGGACTACGGCAAGAAGATCGCCGACGGCACGCCCGTCGCCGTGCGCAACGATCAGCGCGTGATCGCCGCCTATCTCGGCGTCGAGGACGAAGAGATGGCGGCAGCCTCCGGCGTGTCCTCGTGACCGAACCGCTGCTGCGCATCGCCGGTGTCACCGCCTATTACGGCAACATCATCGCCTTGCGCGGCGTCGATCTCGAGATCAATCAGGGCGAGATCGTCGCACTGATCGGCGCCAACGGCGCGGGCAAATCGACACTGATGATGACCGTCTGCGGCAACCCCCGCGCGCGCAGCGGCTCGATCGTCTTCGACGGCACCGACATCACTGCGATGCCGACGCACGAGATCATGCGGCGCGCCATTGCGCAGGCGCCCGAGGGCCGGCGTATCTTTCCGCGCATGAGCGTGCTCGAAAACCTGCAGATGGGCGCGACGACGATCGGGCTGGAGCATTTTTCCGAAGACCTCGAACGCGTCTTTACGCTCTTTCCGATTCTGAAGACGCGCGCCCAGCAGCGCGGCGGCACGCTTTCGGGCGGCGAGCAACAAATGCTCGCGATCGGTCGCGCGCTCATCAGCCGGCCGCGCCTGCTGCTTCTCGACGAGCCTTCGCTCGGTCTCGCCCCGCTTGTGGTACGCCAGATCTTCGATGCGCTGCGCGAGCTCAGCACCCGCGACGGCCTCACGATTTTCATCGTCGAGCAGAACGCCTATCACGCGCTGAAACTCGCCGACCGCGGCTATGTCATGGTCAATGGCGCGATCACCATCGCGGGTGAGGCCAAGGAGCTTCTGGCGCGTCCCGATGTGCGCGCTGCCTATCTCGAAGGCGGAGCACCAGCCAAATGATCGATTTGAGCTTCAGCGAAGCGCCCGCCGATTTCGTGCTGATTACCCTCGTGCTCGGCGGTGGTGCAGCATTCCTCGTCGGCCGCGCCGTGGCCGTCACCTGGCGTGGACTACCCTCGCTGCTGGCCTATCTGATCCTCCTCGATTGCGCCGTGCGCTTCATCCACTTCGCTCTGGCGCACGACACGCTTCTGGCGCCTGTCTCATTTGCAATCGATCTCGTCGTCCTCATCGCCGCCGGCGGCCTCGGCTTCCGCCTGATGCGGGCGGCGCAGATCAGCCGCCAATATCCCTGGCTCTACCGGCGGACCGGCCCCCTCACCTGGGCGCGCCGCGATCGCGAAACCCCATAGCTGCAATGCCGGGCTCGCGCGTTGCGCGCCCTATTTTCGCGGGCTAGGCTGATGCTTCGGGCGATCCCGCCTGAGGGTTCATTGCAACAAACACGGGATCAGGGAGTACCATCATGAAGCATCTGCTCGGGGCCGGCATCGGCCTCGCATTCCTCATGGCCCTGTCGGGCGCAGCCTATGCGGACATCACCATCGCGACCGTCGGTCCGATGACCGGCGACAATGCCTCGACCGGCGCGCAGTTCAAGGCCGGCGTCGGGCTCGCCGTCGACGACCTCAACGCCAAGGGCGGCGTGCTTGGCCAAAAAGTCCAGTGGACCTCCGAGGACGATGCCTGCGATCCCAAGACCGCCGTCAGCGCCGCCGAGCTCGTCGCCGGCAAGGGTGTTGCCGCCGTGATTGGCCACTACTGCTCGGGCTCGTCGATCCCCGCCTCCGCCGTTTATGCGGATGCCAAGATTGTCCAGATCTCGCCCGGCTCGACCAACCCGCTTTACACCGACCAGCGCCCCGGCCCCGGCACGTTCCGCGTCTGCGGCCGTGACGACGCGCAGGGCGCCGTGGCCGGCGCCTACATTGCCAAGAATTTCGCCGGCAAGAAGGTCGCCATCCTCAACGACAAGAGCGCTTATGGCCTCGGCCTTGCGACCGAGACGCAGAAGGCCCTCAACGCCGCCGGCATGAAGGAAGTGATCTTTGATTCCTACAATGCCGACGACAAGGACTTCTCGCCCATCGTCAGTAAGCTCAAGGACGCGGGCATCGACGTGCTCTATGTCGGTGGCTATCGCGCCCAGGCGGCGCTCTTTGCCCGTCAGATGAAGGACCAGGGCATGACAGTCCAGCTCATGGGTGGTGACGACCTCGTCGCCAACGAGTTCTGGACCGCCGCAGGCGATGCCGGCCAGGGCACGATGATGACCTTCGCGCCTGATCCGACCAAGAACCCCTCGGCCGCTGACGTGGTCGCCGAGTTCAAGGCCAAAAACCTCGATCCGGCCGGCTACTCGCTCTACGCCTACGCCGCCGTCCAGGTCTGGGCCGCGGCCGCGACCAAGGCGGGCTCGACCGATTTCGACAAGGTCGTCGCCGCCATGAACAGCGAAACCTTCGACACCGTGCTCGGACCGATCAAGTTCGACAGCAAGGGCGACGTCGTGGGCGCCAAATTCGTCTGGTACGTCTGGAAGGACGGCAATTACAGCGAAATGGCGATGTAACGCGGGTCGTCATCGAGTCTGATGCCCCGGCCCTCGCGCCGGGGCATTTTTTGCACCGCCGGACAAAACAAAAAGGGCCTCGCGGCCCTTGTCGTCTCGGCTTTCCGAAGGTGGGATTTGGAGCGGGCGAAGGGATTCGAACCCTCGACCCTAACCTTGGCAAGGTTATGCTCTACCCCTGAGCTACACCCGCACTCCAAGCCGCAAACTGCCCGTAAATCTTGGCATTGCCGCGACGCGGGCCTATATGCCCAATCGATAAACCCGTTGCAACCCTAAAACGTCCCGCCCAGGCACCCCGCCGGGGCGAGCCCGTGCTAAGGGTAAAGAGCCAGCAAGGATCCCAGGTCCCGTGAACGTCAACATCTCGGCTCCCGCCACCAAGTCCGCCCCGCCGGCCGTCCTCGTCAAGGATTCGACCGACCGTGCCTTCAAGGCCGACGTCATCGATGCATCGCTCGAGGCGCCGGTCCTGGTCGATTTCTGGGCCCCGTGGTGCGGGCCGTGCCGGACGCTGAGCCCCACCATCGAGAAGGTCGTGGCCGAGAAAGCCGGCAAGATCCGGCTGGTCAAGATCAACATCGACGAGAACCCCTCGATCGCCGGCCAGCTCGGCGTGCAATCGATCCCCGCGGTCTTTGCCTTCGCCGGCGGCCGTCCGGTCGATGCCTTCATCGGCGCCTATCCCGAGAGCGAAGTGCGCAAATTCGCCGACAAGGTGATTGCCGCCGCCGGTCCCGGCCAGCCGCGCGCCGGCTCGCTCGAGGAAGAGATCAGGAATGCGCTCGCCGGTGGCAAGGAAGCGCTCGGCATGGGCGACCTCAACAGCGCCGCGCAGATCTTTGGCATGGTGCTGCAGCATCAGCCAGAGAACGCCGAGGCGCTGATCGGCATGGCCCGCGTCTATCTAAAGGCCGGCGAGGCGCAGCAGGCGCAGGCCGTGGCCGACACCATTCCCGAGCCCGCGCGCAAGGGTGCCGATTACACGTCGCTGATCGCCGAGCTGAAGCTCATGACCGAAGCCGCGGCGCTCGGCGGTCCCGCCGATCTAGCGCGCAAGCTCGACAAGAATCCGGACGACCACCAGTCTCGCTTCGATCTCGCCCTCGCGCTCAATGCTGACGGCAAGCGCGTCGAGGCCGCCGAACAGCTGGTGACGCTCATGAAGCGCGACCGCACCTGGAACGAGGACGGCGCGCGCAAGAAGCTGCTCGACTTCTTCGAGGCTTGGGGCGCCAAGGATCCGGCAACCCTCAAGGGGAGGCGGCTGCTCTCGGCGCTGCTGTTCTCGTGATGTTGAAACGACCCGAAGCCGCCGCCGACCTGCCGGCCCACGTGCCGGTGCTGCCACTGTCGGGCGCGCTGCTGCTGCCGTTTTCGCACCGCCCGCTCAACATCTTCGAGCCGCGCTACATCGAAATGATCGACGCCGTGCTCGCCGGCGATCGCCTGCTTGGCCTCATCCAGCCCGAGGATACGTCCGAGGAAAGCCCGCGTGGTAGAGCGCCGCTCCAGAAAATCGGCACCGTCGGCCGGCTCACCCACTGGGAGGAGCATGGCGAGGGCCGCTACTTTATCATCCTCGAGGGCGTCAGCCGTTTCGAGCTCGTGAGCGAACTCACAGTCATGACGCCCTATCGCCAGGCCGTGATCGATGTCACCCGCTTTTCCGCCGATTTCAGCCGCGCCTTCGGCGAGGAGGCCGTCGACCGGCCACGCTTTTTGAAGATGATGAAGGACTATGCCGAGTTCGCCAATTTCGAGCTCAACTGGGACGAGATCAACAAGACCGGCACCGCTGATCTCGTCAATTTCGCCTGCATGGTTTCGCCCTATGGCGCCAAGGAAAAGCAGGTGCTGCTCGAAGCCGACAGCCTCGCAGCCCGCGCCGAGACGCTGATCGCATTGGCCGAGATCGAGATGGCGAAGGGCTCGAGCACCACCTCGACCCTCAACTAACACCATGGCTGATGCTTCGGGCCGCCGCTTCGAGGTCGACGTCCGGACGCTCGAAATGCTTGTCTGCCCGTTGACCAAGACCCGCCTCGTGCTGAGCACCGACAAGACCGAGCTGATCTCGGTCGCCGCTCACCTCGCCTTCCCCATCCGCGAGGGCGTGCCAATGCTCGTGCTCGAGGAAGCGCGTCCGGTCGAGCCGGACGAGATGCGCGTGCAGTTCCCGCCGACCGGCTGATACGCTTCACGATCCTAGATCGGCATTCCACGCATGAGCCGCGGCCCATCGCTTTCGATGCCCGCGGCCCGCGCGATGAGGGCTGACTTCAAACGCGGCATGCGGTCGACGAGTCCGAGCCCGACATCGCGCAAAGCGCGCACCGGCGCGACATCGTTGGAGAACAGTCGGTTGAGATTGTCGGTCACCGCCGCCATCAGCGACGTATCGAACCGCCGCCACGCCTGATACCGCGCGAGCACATCGGCCGCCCCATGATCGAGCCCGAGCCGCATCGCATCGATGACGGTTTCGCTCAAAGCCGCCACATCCTTGAGGCCCAGATTGAGCCCCTGCCCGGCCAGCGGATGGATGACGTGCGCCGCGTCGCCGATCAGGGCCAGCCGCGGCGCGACGAACGCGCGCGCCAGTTGCAGCCGTAGCGGGAAACTCTGCAGCCCCTCCTCGACCGCGACATGCCCCAGGCTCGAGCCCATCGCAGCTTCGATTTCGCCGGCAGCCACGTCCAGCGGCAAGGCCTGGAGTCGCGCCGCCTCAGTCGCGCTCTCGGTCCACACCAGCGAAGAGCGGTTGCCGGTCAGCGGCAGGCTCGCGAATGGGCCGGCCGGCCGGAAATGCTCGTAGGCGGTCCCCTCATGCGGCAGCTCATGCGCGATGGTCGCGACGATCGCCGCCTGCCGGTAGTCGTGGCTGACCACCTCGATCCCGGCCATCGCCCTCAGCCCCGACATCGCGCCATCGGCCCCGATGATCAGCGGCGCCGTCAGCCGCCGTCCGTCCTTGACCGAGAGCACGGCTTGAGCGGCCTCGGCAGAGTAGCCCGTGACCTCCACCGGAGCGATAAATTCGGCGCGCGGCTTCACCGCCTCGAGCAGCGCGCCCGTGAGAACGCGGTTCGGCACCATATGTGCATAGGGCTCGCCCGGCGCGACATCGCCGGCAAAATCGAGGAACACCGGTCGGCCGATATCGCCGCGGCCCGAATCGGTGATCTTCATCGCCTGGATCGGCTGTGCCTCGGGCGCGATGGCACCCCAGACGCCGAGGGTCTCGAGCGCCCGCCGCACACCCGCCGAGAGCGCGAAGGCGCGCTTGTCGTCCGGAACGGCGAAGCTGCGGCGATCGACGAGCGCCAGCCGCAGGCCCTGCTGGAAGCGGCTCAGCGCCAGCGCTTGGCAAAGCCCGACCGGACCGCCGCCAACAATTATGACGTCATAGGACACATCGCTGTCCGCCATGAATTCCTCATCGCGCCGGGGCCCTGTCGATGCAAGCTGGCCCTGTCGATGCATGAGCCCAAAATTTCATCAAAACGAATTTCATTGCATAATAAGTAAGCACCGCCCCGCGCGGTTTTGCGCGCGTTGCCGGAATGCGGCGCGACCGCGTACAGATTCGCGCAACGGAATCATGCCCTTGGACTCTCTGCCGGCGTTTGGCACGGCATTTGAGTCTGCTTGAGCCATTGGACACTACGCCAAAGGGGAAAGGGGCATCCATGAAACTGGTGATCGCAATCATCAAGCCATCGCGGCTTGAAGAGGTGCGTCAGGCGCTCAACTCGCTCGACGTCCACGGCATGACCGTGACCGAAGTCAAAGGCTATGGCCGGCAAAAGGGCCATTCCGAAATCTACCGCGGCACCGAATACGCCGTGCACTTCCTGCCCAAGCTCAAGATCGAGATCGCCGTCGACGACGCCGCGTCGGACGCCATCGTCTCGGCCATCCGCGAAAGCGCCCAGACCGGACGCATCGGCGACGGCAAGATCTTCGTCCTCGACCTTCTTGCGGTCACCCGCATCCGCACCGGCGAAACCGGCGCGGCGGCCCTCTAGCACCGGCTCAGGAGACACATCGAAAATGAAACTGCAAAAGACAACCTTGCTGGGGTTGGCCGGGCTCGCGGGACTGACGCTGCTCGCGGCGACCCACCCCGCCCTCGCTCAGGACGCCTCATCGGCGATGAGCTCGGCCGCGGCCGATGCCACCGCTTCGGCTTCCGCCGCACCCGCGCCGGCGCCCTCGCCGATCAATTCGGGCGACACCGCCTGGATGCTGACTTCGATGGCCCTCGTTCTGATGATGACCATCCCCGGCCTTGGCCTCTTCTATGCCGGCATGGTCCGCAAGAAGAACGTACTCGCCACGGTGATGCAATCCTTTGCCATCACCTGCATCGTGACCGTGCTCTGGTTCATCATCGGCTACTCTGCCGCCTTCACCAATGACGATCCGTCCGCGCCCGGCGCCTTCATCGGCTCGTTCGCGCATTTCATGCTCAACGGCATCGGTGCCGGTTCGGTCAGCCCGCTGGCGGGCACCATTCCGGAATATGTGTTCAACGCCTTCCAGATGACCTTCGCGATCATCACCCCGGCGCTGATCTGCGGTGCCTTCGCCGAACGCATGAAGTTCTCGGCTCTGCTGATCTTCATGTCGCTCTGGCTGCTCTTCGTCTACGTCCCGATCGCCCATTGGGTGTGGGGCGGCGGCTTCCTCGGCGGTCTCGGCGTGCTCGATTTCGCCGGCGGCACCGTGGTGCACATCAATGCCGGTGTCGCGGGCCTCGTCTGTGCGCTGGTCCTCGGCAAGCGCAAGGGCTTCGGCACCACCAACATGGCGCCGCATAACCTGGTGCTGACCTTCATCGGCGCAGGCCTGCTGTGGGTCGGCTGGTTCGGCTTCAACGCCGGCTCCGCCGTCGCCGCCAACGGCCTCGCCGGTGTCGCCATGCTCAACACCCAGATCGCGACCGCCGCAGCGGCCCTCGCCTGGATGTTCGCCGAATGGCTGGTGGTCAAGAAGCCGAGCGTCCTCGGCATCCTCTCGGGTGCGGTCGCAGGTCTTGTGGCCGTCACCCCGGCAGCCGGCTTCGTCAACCCAACGGGCGCCTTCATCATCGGCATCGTCGCAGGCGTGCTCTGCTACTACGCGGCGGCTCACCTCAAGAAGATGATCGGCTATGACGACTCGCTCGACGCGTTCGGCGTGCACGGCATCGGCGGCATTATCGGCGCGCTGTTGACCGGCGTCTTCGCCGACCCGGCAATGAACGGCAAGGCGGGCCTCTTCTTCGGCAATCCGGGCCAGGTCTGGACCCAGATCGAAGGCATCGCCGTCACCATCGCCTGGACCGCGGTCGTGAGCTTCATCATCCTGATGATCACCCGCGTGCTGGTGGGCCTGCGTCCCTCCGAGCTCGATGAAGAGGAAGGCCTCGACATCTCCCAGCACGGCGAGAGCGTCACCGAATAGGCTTCGAGTACTCGCGTTCCCGGCGCGGATCACCTCCTCCCGATCCGCGCCGGGCAAACTTCCGGGACAGTCAGTCGCTGTCCCGATCCTTTCCCCCGAGCCCCGCCGGGAAAGGTGTTGGCGGTTTTCCGGTTCGGCGGGGCGCCAGAGAGCCGTTCGATCCGGCGTGCAGTCCATGTTCCTCTTGGCCCGCCACAGAGGCTTCCCACTCGCAAACCGCATGGGCTGCACACCCGATCGAACAGCGTTCTACCGGCGCGCGGTCACCCTCCGAACCAGCGTGCCGCCGCCTCCATAAGGCCCGCAGAACTGCCCTCTCCGACCCAGGCGACATGGCCGTCGGGCCGGACCAGTACCGCGCTCGGCGCTCTTACCTTTCCGATCACCGGCAACAGCCAGTCGTTGTCGGTGCGGGCCGCGACCATACGCACGCGATCGGGCGCAAACGATATTCCCGTCGCGCCGAATTCCAGCAGCAATGGCCTTGCCTCTCGGAGCAGGCTTGACACCCGTACCGTCGCCCCATCCACCAGCAGGTCGAGATCGGGCATGCGCCGACCCATAAGTGGATGACCTTCCCCGAGCTCGTAACGGATATCGAGGCCGGACATCCGCCCTCCCATCATCCGGCGCGGTTCCTCGAGGGCGAGCAGTTCGCCCATCACCTCGTTCAAAGCTTTCGTCCGCGCGTCGGTCCGCACGGCCGCGACGTGCGCCAGGGTATCGCGCAACACCCCCGCTGCCACCGGATGGCGTTCGCTCGTATAAGTGTCGAGTAGCGTATCGGACGAGACTCCCTTCACCACCTGCACCAGTTTCCAGCCGAGATTGACGGCATCCTGGAGGCCCGTGTTGAGGCCCTTGCCGCCGGCCGGATAGTGGATGTGCGCGGCATCGCCGGCAAGCAGCACGCGGCCCTGCCGATAGGTCACTGCCTGTCTTGCCATGTCGGTGAAACGCGTGAGCCAGGCCGGACTGTGCGCGCCATAATGGCTGCCGAACGCGCGGATCATCGCCTCGCGCAATTCGCCGAGCGTCGGCTCGCGTGTGCGGCTGACATCGGGTTCCGTGATCATCACCCCGACCAGCGGCCCGCCCTCGACGAGGCTCAAGCCATGCATGCCCGTCGCATCGTGAAACAGCCCCCATTTTGGTGGCGTCTCCTCGACCTCCACCTCGGCAAGGATGTGGCTGATGGTCGGGTCCCATCCTTCAAACGCGATGCCCGCTACACGCCGGACGACGCTCCGGCCGCCGTCGCAACCCACGAGATGGAGCGCACGCGCCGGCTCACCATCTTCGAGCCGGATGTCGACGCCCGTCTCGTCCTGCGCAAACCCGGCCACCTCCCGGCCGCGATAGATCTTGACCCCGAGCTCATCAATCCAGTCGGCCAGCAGCCGCTCGGTATGTTTCTGCAGCAGTGCCAGCCCGTAGGGATGGCGCGTCGGGAAATCGCTGATGTCGAAATGGACGCTACCGAAACCATAGACCTGCGCCGTATAGCCGGCGGCGAGGAATCGGTTGGCGATCCCCCGCTGGTCCAGCACCTCGAGCGTGCGGGCGTTGAGACCGCGCGCGCGGGAACCCAAGACGTCGGCGCTGGTGCGCCGCTCGACGATCGCGGCGTCGATGCCGGCGAGTTTGAGCTCCGCCGCGAGCATCATGCCGGTGGGTCCGGCACCCGCGATGATGACCTGGTGTTGCATGGATCTGCCTCCTTCGCTGAAGAGGCGTCTCTTTACTGCTCCCCCGCAGGCTTGAAGCAAGCCCCTTGTGCGTTACATGTCAGGATGGGGGGAGGGGCCTTTCACCGTCGTCTCGCCCCTCCCCTCCAGCGCGCCTACTATTTAGGCAAGACGACGGCTGGTTGTGCCGTTTTTTTATGCGCGATGCCTGCGCCGATCCGGCTCTGCGGCGCTGTCCACCACCAACCCACTCTTCCACCACAGCTTTTTACCTCCGGTCTCACTGGCACGATCCTTGAGTCTTTTGCCGCGCGAATAACCGGTTGCGAGCCGGTTGAGGGAAGCAGGCGCCTCGAGGGCGCCGCTGTGGTGGGGAGACTTCAATGGCTCAGTCCGTTGCCGGACTCGACGTATTCTTTCTATTGGTCGGCGCAATCCTGGTGTTCTCGATGCATGGCGGCTTCGCCTTCCTCGAGCTCGGCACCGTGCGCAGCCGCAACCAGGTCAACGCGATGGTCAAGATCATCGTCGACTTCGCCTTCTCGACCCTGGCCTATTTCGTCGTGGGCTATTGGATCGCCTATGGCGTGAGCTTCCTCTCCGGCGCCCCAACGCTCGCGGCGCTGGGCGGCGGACAGGGCCTGGGCCTCGTAAAATTCTTCTTCCTCGCGACCTTCGCGGCGGCCGTCCCCGCGATCATTTCGGGCGGCATCGCCGAGCGCGCCAAATTCTGGCCGCAGGTGACCATCGCGGCGATCATCGTCGGGATCATCTACCCCTTGAGCGAAGGCATCGTCTGGAATGCCAACTACGGCGTCCAGGCCTGGCTCAAATCGGCGCTCGGCGCGCCGTTCCACGACTTCGCCGGCTCGATCGTCGTCCACGCGACCGGTGGCTGGCTGGCCCTCGCCGCCGTCCTCGCTCTCGGCGCCCGCAACGGCCGCTACGGCCCCCACGGCCGGCCCTTCCCGCCCTCGTCGATTCCCTGGCTTGGCCTCGGCACCTGGATGCTTTGCATCGGCTGGTTTGGCTTCAACGTCATGTCGGCCCAGTCGATCGCCTCGGTGTCCGGCCTCGTCGCCATCAATTCGCTGATGGCCATGGTAGGCGGCATCATCGCGGCCGCCGTCGCCGGCAGGGCCGACCCGGGCTTCGTGCACAATGGCGCGCTCGCCGGTCTCGTCGCCATCTGCGCAGGCTCCGATCTCGTCCACCCGATCGGCGCACTGGCCATCGGCGCCATCGCCGGCGTGATCTTCGTACGCGGCTTCCACATCACCCAGGAGCGGCTCAAGATCGACGACGTGCTCGGCGTCTGGCCGCTGCACGGCCTGTGCGGCCTCTGGGGCGGCATCGCCGCCGGCATTTTCGGGCTGACGCAGCTCGGCGGCATGGGTGGCGTCTCCCCGCTCGTCCAGATCCTGGGCTCGGTGGTCGTCTCCGCCTACGCACTGGGCGCCGGCGCCGTGATCTACCAGCTCGCCAAGCGCCTCGTCGGCATCCGCCTGACCGACGAGCAGCAGCGCCGCGGTGCCGATCTCTCGATCCACTCGATCGGCGCCATGCCGGAGGGCGAAATCTAGCGCCGATCGGCATGGCAAATTCCTATGGTTAGCCTCGGATTAACCGGGGCTCACTAGGATCACGCTCTGTTCTAGCGTTCAGAGTGTTGCGATGCCGGCTCGGCCCCTTCTCGAAGATCAATCCTCCGCGCCCGCCATCGCCATCACCATCCCGGTGCGCCTGATCGGCATCGTGATCCTCGGCCTTGTCGGCCTGACGATGGCGGCGCTCGCCTCGTGGTCCGTCGATGACCCCTCGCTCAGTTACGCGACCAGCAAGCCCGTGGCCAATTGGCTCGGCTATCCCGGCGCCATCGTGGCCGATCTGAGCTTCGAGATCCTCGGCCTCGGCATCATCGCGCTGCTGGTTCCACCCGCCATCTGGGGCTGGAGCTTCGTCCGCCGCAGTGTGCCGCAGCGTATGGGCCTCAGGCTCATCGCTTGGATCGCCGCCACCGGCCTCGCGACCGGCGTCCTTGCCTTCCTGCCCGCCCCGACCAGCTGGCCCCTGCCGATGGGCCTCGGCGGCCTGATCGGCTCGGGCTTCACCAATCTTGCGGCAATGGTCACCGGCGCCCACCCGCAGCCGGTCACGGCCTGGCTCTTTGCCATCATCCTCATCGCCCCTGCCCTGGCGCTGTTCTGGCTTGCGATCGGCAAGAACCCACCAGCGGAGGACGCGCCCGCCAAAGGCCGCGGTCGCGCCAAGGCTTCAACCGAAGACGAGCCCGAACGGAACGGCATTCTGGATGTCGTGCTCGGCGCGCTGGTCCATCTGTTCTATGCCGCTGTTGCGGCGCTCAAGCGCGCCATCGCCCGTGCCCGCGCCGATGCCGAAGCCCACCGCGCCGCCGAAGCTGCCTCATGGCGCGCCGATGGCCGCGAGCCGCTGATGGCTGGCGCAACGCCGGTGACCAATGCACTCGCCGGTGAGCGCCGCGAGCCCTCGATCACCATTGACCGCCGCTATTTCGGCGAGCCCGCCGAGGACGATGCTGAGGCGGAAGAAGAATACGAAGAGCCCGCGCCCGCACGCCCGCGCGTCTCGGCGCCCGCCAAACGCCCCGTCGCCGGCTCTCGCGCCGCGCGCGAAGCCCAGGCTTCGCTCCTCGATGAGGACGGCTTCGAGCTGCCGCCGCTGAGCCTGCTCAGCGAGCCCAAGCGCAAGGGCATGTCCGAGGAGCACAAGCCCGAGCGGCTCGAGCAGATGGCCCGCCGTCTCGAGGGCGTGCTCGAGGATTTCGGCGTCAAAGGCGACATCATCAATGTCCGCCCGGGCCCGGTCGTCACCCTGTTCGAGCTCGAGCCCGCGCCGGGCATCAAATCATCGCGCGTCATCTCGCTCGCCGACGACATCGCGCGCTCGATGAGCGCCATCTCCGCTCGCGTCGCGGTCGTTCCCGGTCGCAACGCCATCGGCATCGAGCTGCCCAACGAGAACCGGGAGACCGTTTATCTCCGCGAAATGCTGGCCAGCGAAGACTTCGAGAAGATGAAGGGCAAGCTCCCCATCTGCCTCGGCAAGACCATCGGCGGCGAGCCGATCATCGCCGACCTCGCGCGCATGCCGCATCTGCTCATCGCCGGCACCACCGGCTCGGGCAAGTCGGTCGGCATCAACACCTTCATCCTGTCGCTGCTCTACCAGATGACCCCGGCCGAATGCCGCCTGATCATGATCGACCCCAAAATGCTGGAGCTCTCGATCTATGACGGCATCCCGCATCTGCTGACGCCCGTCGTCACCGATCCCTCCAAGGCCGTGACCGCGCTCAAATGGGCCGTGCGCGAGATGGAGGACCGCTACCGCAAGATGAGCAAGATCGGTGTGCGCAACATCGATGGCTTCAACCAGCGCGTCTCGGAGGCCGCCGAAAAGGGGGAGACCATCAGCCGCACCGTGCAGACCGGCTTTGACCGCGAGACCGGCGAAGCAATCTACGAGAGCGAGACCTTCAACCTCGAGCCGCTGCCATTCATCGTCGTCGTCGTCGATGAAATGGCCGATCTGATGATGGTCGCCGGCAAGGACATCGAAGGCGCCATCCAGCGCCTCGCCCAGATGGCCCGCGCCGCCGGCATCCACCTCATCATGGCAACGCAGCGCCCGTCCGTCGATGTTATCACCGGCACCATCAAGGCGAACTTCCCCACCAGAATATCGTTCCAGGTGACGAGCAAGATCGACTCGCGCACCATTCTTGGCGAGCAGGGCGCCGAGCAGCTCCTCGGCAATGGCGACATGCTCTATATGGCCGGCGGCGGCCGCATCCGCCGTCTCCACGGCCCGTTCGTCGCCGACAGCGAAGTCGAGAGCATCGTCCAGCATCTGAAGAGCCAGGGCACGCCCGACTACCTCGACTCGATCACTGCCGAGGACGAAGAGTTCGATCCCGAGAGCGCTACCGGCGAGGGCGAGTTCGGCGGCTCGGGCGACGAGCTTTACGACAAGGCCGTCAACATCGTGCTCCAGGACAAGAAAGCCTCGACCTCCTACGTCCAGCGCCGCCTCGCCATCGGCTACAACCGGGCGGCGAGCCTCATCGAGCGGATGGAAAAGGACGGCGTTATCTCGGCCGCAAATCACTCCGGCAAACGCGAAATCCTCGTCGGCGACGGCGCCTCAGGCTACTGAGCCCGGGTAAGAATTCGGTAGGAGCTTTGCTGGCAGGATCGCCCCCTGGGGGTCCCACGTATTATGCGAAGCGTCTCGCCTGATCGTCCTCGGGGACACGAGGTCCTTTTCGTCTCCTCGCCGAGCCATGCAACGCCGGCGATCGACGTCGTCGCGCTGGGCTTCGCGCGCCTCGATATCGCCGCCCTGACCGCCCCGGCCATCGCAGGCGCGTCTGCCGTCATCTTCAATCTCGATCTCTCGCTGCCCGCCGAGCGCAACGCGGTCCGCAGCGCCGTCGCGAAGCTGCCCAAGCGGCCTCCTTTGCTGTTCGCCGTCGATCGTGGCACCCATTTCCACCTCCAGGCGACCCAGGCCAACGCCCTTCACGCCCGCGCCGTCATCCGCCGCCCGCTCGACCGGGCGGCCGTGGACGAGGCGCTCGACGAGCTCGCGGTCAGCTTTCACCGCGCGACCGAGCCGCTCGACCGGCGCCCCGGCGGCAAATCGATCGCCGCCGCCCAGGAAGTCATCGGCGCCTCCTTTGCCGCCCTCAGCATGGGCGCCCCCATCGAGCTCGACGCCGCCCGCGCGGCCTCCCAGCAGCTCTTTGCCGGCATTGGTGATGCCGGACTCCATGCCTGGCTCGATCTCGTGCGCGAGCATCATGCCGGCACCTTCCAGCACTGCATCCTCGTCACGGGTGCCGTGGTCGCCTACGCCGCCTACGCGGGGGATCTTTCGGCCGAGGAACGCAACACCCTGCCGGTGGCGGCACTCCTCCACGATATCGGCAAGGCCGAAATCCCGAACGCCATTCTGGACAAGCCGGGCGCACTGACCGATGCCGAGCTCGCGATCGTCCGGCGCCATCCCCGGATCGGCGCCGATTACCTGACCAGCCAAAGTGGCTTGCCCGCTGCCATCGTCGATCCGGTGCTCCACCATCACGAATTCCTCGACGGCTCGGGCTATCCTGACCGGCTCCGCGGCGACCAGATCAACCGCATGACCCGCATCCTGACCGTCTGCGACATTTACGGCGCCCTCGTCGAGCAGCGTGCCTACAAACCCGCCAAGATGCAGTCCGAAGCACTCTATATCCTGCTCGGCATGGCCCAGGCCGGTAAGGTCGACATGAAGATCGCCCAGACGTTGGCCTTGGCGCTTGGCGCCAAGCTCGAAGCTGCGACCGAGATTGCGCCGATCCGCCGCGCCCGGACGTGACCCCGGTGCCCCGCGGTTTCGCGCTCTTGCCTCAATTGCCCGCTAGCGGTTAGGCGTCGGCGACCACAGGATCGATCATGCTGCGACGTACCCTTCTCACCTTGCTCGCGACCGCTGCCGTGAGCCCCGTGTTTGCGCAGGACCAGTCCGCATCGGCACCCGACCCTTCGGCCATCCCGCAGGACCTGCTCAACCCGCCGCAGCCGACCGATCAGCCGCGGGCGCTGACGCAGGACGAGATCGACCTCATCAATGCGATCTCGGCGCACAACACGGCGATCACGACCATGGTCGGCAAGTTCCTCCAGGTCGACACGCAGGGCGCGCGCTCGGAGGGCACGTTCTATCTGCAGCGCCCCGGCAAGATCCGCTTCCGCTACAATCCGCCGAGCCACGAAGAGATCATGTCGCTCGGCAATGGCTTTTACGTCATCGACCGCGAGGAGAAGACGCAATACGCCTACCCACAGGACAAGGTGCCGCTCCGCCAGTTCCTCGAGGCCAATATCGATCTGCTGCATGCCGGGCTGACCTCGATCGCCCAGTCGAGCCACTATGTTTCGCTGTCCTTGCAGGACGACACGCCCGCCGGCACCGTCAAGATCGCGCTCGTCTTCGACAAGGACACCAAGGACCTCGTCCAATGGGTCCTCACCGACCCGACGGGCGTTTCGCTGACCTTCTCGCTCTATGATGTGCAGCAGGGCGTCGATATTCCGCGCACCTATTTCTATCTGAACATCGGCGACTACAATCAGGTGCAGAACCCGAATCCATAAGGCTTTGGGCTCGGTGACAGCTCGCCCGAACGCGGGCAGTCTAGGTTCGCGCCCCGCCTGAGTTGCCGATGCCCAATAGCCTTGCCACCTGGAACATCAACTCGGTCCGGCTCCGCCTGCCCCTCATCCTCGATTTCCTGAGGCGTCACCCGGTCGATGTGCTGTGCCTGCAGGAAATCAAATGCACCAATGAGCAGTTTCCGGCGGCGGGCTTTGCCGAAGCCGGCTATCCGCATCACGCGGTACATGGCCAGAAGGGCTATCACGGCGTCGCCATCGTCTCGAAGATGCCGCTCGCCGACATCTCGAGCCGGGTCTTCTGCGAGATCGACGACAGCCGCCATGTGTCCGCCCGCGTCGATTTCGGCAGCGGACCGCTGACGGTCCACAGCATCTACATTCCCGCGGGCGGCGATACCCCAGACCCCGAGACCAATCCCAAATTCCGGCACAAGCTCAATTTCCTCAAGGAGCTGAAGGCCTGGTTCGGCGAAGATCATTTCCGCGAACGCCAGCTCATCTGCGGCGACTTCAATGTGGCCCCGCACGCCGACGATGTATGGAGTCACAAGCAGCTCCTCGATGTGGTGAGCCACACCCCGATCGAGACCGAAGCGCTCGACGCGCTCCTCACCGGCAATCACGGCTGGACCGATCTCGTCCGCCGGCATATTCCCTATGGAACAAAGCTCTACTCCTGGTGGAGCTATCGGGCGCGCGACTGGCGCGTCTCTGACCGCGGCCGAAGGCTCGATCACATCTGGGCCACCGCCGACGTCGCCGCCCGCTCGAGCGGCATTGAGATCGTCAAGGACGCCCGCGGCTGGAGCGCCAAGCCGTCAGACCACGTCCCCGTGATCGCATATCTCTGAAAGGACAACATGACCGACCGAAAGCTCGTCAGCTCCGGCTCCTATCTAGAGCCGATAATCGGCTTCTCGCGCGCCGTGCGCGTCGGCAATACGATCAGCGTCGGCGGCACGGCGCCGATCGCAGCCGGCGGCGGCACCGCTGCAAAGGGCGATGTCTATGGTCAGGCGAGGCGCTGCTTCGAGATCATCGGCAAGGCGCTGGCCGATGCCGGCGCGCGCTTCGAGCACGTGACACGGACGCGCATCCTCCTCACCGACATGGCGCTCTGGGACGCAGCAGCCAAAGCCCATGCCGAAATCTTCGCCGACATTCGCCCGGTGACGACCGTGATGGCGGTCAAAGGCTTCGTCGACCCCGACTGGCTGATCGAAATCGAAGTCGACGCGATTGTCGGCTAGGCGACGCTCGCCTCACGGGCCCTTTGGCGGTTTCGTCGGCTTGGGTGGCTTGGGATCCTTAGGCGGGGGCGCGGGCGGATCCTTGGGGTCCTTGCTCTGTCCCGGAGGACCAGGTGGACCTTTCTTGGCCAGCCCCGGAGGGGCCGGCTTCTTTGGCGGCGGCACTGGCTTGCCCTTCGCATCGAGAACAGGTGGCAGCTTACCCTCGCCGCTCACCGCGATCGCACCGGCCGTCTGCACCTGGTCGACGAGCGCGACCTGCCGCACCGCGAGCGTCACGTGTGTGTGCGTATGAAAATCCTCGACGGCCACGTGTCCGCGCTGCACGCTGACCGATGACCCGCTGGTACCTGACATCACGGTAAAGCGCGTACCCTTGACCACCGCGGCGAGATACGGCGTCTGGACCGAGAAGTGCTCGACCTGCTCGACCTCGGCCTCGATCGACACGGTGCCAAAGGCTTCCTTGACGATCGTGTAGGGCTTGCCGCTGCCAGGGCGGTCGATGATCTCGATTTGAGTGTCGGGGCCGAGCTGCACCGTCTCGACGCCGCGCGTGAACGTCGCATAACCGTTGGCGAGCGTGTGGATAAAATGCGTATCGGGCACCGCATCGCCGCGGTGCACCACCTGCCAGCTTCCGTCGACCAGTTGCACGACCTGGCCACGCAGCTGCGAGGCTGTCCAGTCGTCGGCCGCCGCAGTGCCGATTGCAGAAATGAAGGTGAGAGCTGTCGCCGACAGCAGCGTCTTGAACATCGGTACCCTGCGGCCCTGCGGCCGTGCCCTGGACGAAGAACTCAATGCGACGCTGAGTTCGCTATAGGGCGGCGGGCATTAAGGCTTGCCTATCCGGGATGGTTAAATCCCGATCGTTCGGGGCCGACGCGGGAATCAGCCGGCGTGGCCGGTGGTCGAGCCGATCTTGGGGCCGATCTTTTCGATCGCGGTCAGATAAGCGGCAAGCTCCTTGCGGATGCGGTCGGCGGCGCGCGCGGCGAGCTCGGGCGATTGCTGGCAGAGCTTCATGAATGCGGAGCGCGGCACGAACAGCGTTTCAACGCTGTCGATGGCCTTGACGGTGACCGGCCGCGGTTTGGCCAGCACCAGCGACACCGTGCCGAGCACGGCTCCCGGCGCCGAGATCACGTAAGGGTCCGATTCATCGCCGCCCTGCAGCGTCGACACCGTGCCCGAAATGAGCACATGGGCGCCCTCCGGCACCTCGCCCGCCGAATAAAGGACGCTGCCCGGTTTCCATTTGCGGCGTTCGGAGGCGAAGGCGAGCATACGGCGCTGCTCGGCATCGCAGACCTCGAAGAAGTCCGCGCGCCCCAGAATCGTGGTCGCGTCGTCGAGCTGCATCCTGCCCCAGGCTTACCGGTTCCCGGCCGCGGCACGGCCGCGCGCCCCGATATAAAGCATAAGGGGACATTCGAAAGCATAGATTATGGCCCAAAAGGCCATATCTTTGCCCCCCACCGTATGATCACGGCACCAGCCGATATCCACCCTCTTCGGTGACCAGCAGGCGGGCATTGGAGGGGTCGCGCTCGATCTTCTGGCGCAGCCGATAAATGTGCGTCTCAAGCGTATGGGTGGTCACCCGGTTGTTGTACCCCCACACCTCCTTGAGCAGCACGTCGCGCGTGATGGTCTTGGGCCCCTGCCGGTAAAGGTATTTGAGGATTGAGGTTTCCTTGTCCGTGAGCCGCACCTTGCCCCCATCCTGCGCTTCGAGGAGCTTGGCGGCAGGTTGGAAACTGTAAGGCCCTATGGTGAACACCACGTCCTCGGACTGGTCGTGCTGCCTGAGCTGCGCCCGGATGCGCGCGAGCAGCACCGAAAAGCGGAAGGGCTTGGTCACATAATCATTGGCCCCCGACTCGAGCCCGAGGATCTCGTCCGAGTCGCTGTCGTGGCCGGTGAGCAGCAAGATCGGGCTCTTGAACCCGTCCCGCCGCAGGATTTTGACCGTCTCTCGGCCGTCCATGTCCGGCAGGCCGACATCGAGAATCATGAGGTCGACATGCACTTCCCGCACCTTGCGCAGCGCATCCTGCGCGGTGCCGGCATCGATCAGCTCGAACTCGCGGTAATGCATGAGCTGATCCATCAGCGTCTTGCGCAATTCCGCATCGTCATCGACGAGAAAAATCCGGCGGCGGATCATCGGCGAACCCCTGATTGACCGGTCGTGAGTTAAGCCCGGCGCCCTACACCGGCCAATCACAAACGGGTGACGCCTGCAGCAACGAAGCGCAAGGCTTTGGGTTTCGGCGCAACAGAGCAATCAGCTCCGCTCGCCGAACAGCGCCGAGCCGACCCGGACGTGGGTTGCGCCCATCGCGATGGCAGTTTCGAAATCGGCACTCATGCCCATCGACAGGATTTTGATCCCCGCACCCCGGGCGAGGCCGGCCAGCAGCGCAAAATAGGGTCCGGCCGGGACGCCCTGAGGCGGAATCCCCATCAATCCGTCGATCGTCAGCCCGTGCACCTCCCGACAGCGCGCTACGAACGCCAGGGCCTCGCCCGGAGCAATTCCGGCCTTTTGCGCTTCCTCGCCGATGTTCACCTGGACGTACAGCCGCGGAACGCGCTGTTGCCTGCGCATCTCGGTGGCCAGAGTCCCTGCGAGTTTATCGCGATCAAGCGTTTCGATGACGTCGAACAGTCTGACCGCCTCGCGCACCTTGTTGGTCTGCAAGGGGCCGATGAGGTGCAATTCTATGCCGGCATAGGAGGCCCGTAACCCGGGCCATTTGGCCTCAGCCTCCTGCACGCGGTTCTCGCCGAATATCCGTTGGCCGGCCTCGAGGAAGGGCCGGACATCGCCGGCCGAAAAAGTCTTGCTGACCGCAACCAACGTCACCGTTTCGGGCGGCGGGCCGAAACGGCGGCGGGCGCGTTCGATCCGGGACCGGATGGTCTCGAGACGTTCGGCGGCATTGTCCTCGGTCATTCCTTGGGCCATTCGCTTGACCGGATTCGGCTTTTCTGTTGATGGTCCGCTACTCATTTTCCCCCCGGCGCGCAACGCTTCCGGGGTTTTCGGGACCCGCCCAAAGTGACCAAATCCGTCGAGCGCTACAATCCGCGTGTCGAAGAGCCGCGCTGGCAGAAGGCGTGGGACGAGGCCAAGTCGTTCGTGGTCGCCAATGACGACCCGCGCGAGCCCTATTACGTGCTCGAGATGTTCCCCTACCCGTCGGGGCGCATCCATATGGGGCACGTGCGCAACTACACGCTGGGCGACGTGCTCGCCCGCTACATGCGCGCCAAGGGCTTCAACGTGCTCCACCCCATGGGCTGGGACGCGTTCGGCCTGCCGGCCGAGAACGCCGCGATGCAGAACAAGGTGCCGGCGCGCGAGTGGACCTACGCCAACATCGCCAATATGCGCAAACAGCTGAAAGCCATGGGACTTTCCTATGACTGGACGCGTGAATTCGCGACCTGCGACGTCGACTACTATCACCAGCAGCAAAAGCTGTTCCTGGATTTCCTGGCAGCCGGCCTCGTGACGCGCAAGAAATCCAAGGTCAACTGGGACCCCGTCGATATGACCGTGCTCGCCAACGAGCAGGTGATCGATGGGCGCGGCTGGCGCTCCGGCGCCGTTGTCGAGCAGCGCGAGCTGACCCAGTGGTTCCTGAAAGTCTCGGACTATTCCGACGAACTGCTGCAGGCGCTGGACGGGCTCAGCCAGTGGCCCGACAAGGTGCGCACCATGCAGCGCAACTGGATCGGCAAATCCGAGGGGTTGCGGCTCTTGTTCGAGACCGTATCGTCGGATCTGACCGGCGCCGGTGCGATCGAGATGTTCACGACGCGGCCGGACACGATTTTCGGCGCGAGCTTCATTGCCCTCTCGCCCGACCATCCGCTGGCGGGCGAGCTGGCCGCCAGGAATCCCGCAATCCGCGACTTTATCGACGCCTTTCACCGCCAGGGAACGGCGACCGAGACGCTGGAGAAGGCCGAAAAGCAGGGCGTCGACACCGGGCTTCGCGTGAAACATCCGGTCAAGCCGGCCCACACGCTGCCCGTCTACGTCGCCAATTTCGTGCTGATGGACTATGGAACCGGCGCTATCTTCGGCTGCCCCGCGCACGACCAGCGCGACCTCGATTTCGCGCGGAAGTACAAGCTGGACGTGATCCCGGTGGTGCTGCCGACCGACGCCGATCCGGCGACGTTCGCTGTGGGCACCGAGGCCTATGTTGGCCCGGGCACGATCTATCACTCCGAATTCCTCGATGGACTGTCGGTCGAAGCGGCCAAGAAGAAGATCGCGGACTTTTTCGGCATCCGGCAGGTCGGTAACCAGCCGCAGGGGACGGTCGAAACCAATTATCGCCTGCGCGACTGGGGCATTTCACGCCAGCGCTATTGGGGCTGCCCGATCCCGATCATCCACTGTCCGACGCATGGCGCGGTACCGGTTCCGGTCAAGGATTTGCCCGTCAAGCTGCCTGACGACGTCAGTTTCGATAAGCCGGGCAATCCTTTGGACCACCACCCGACCTGGAGGCACGTTCCCTGCCCGATCTGCGGCGAACCCTCGCGCCGCGAGACCGACACGATGGACACGTTCGTCGACTCCTCCTGGTACTTCGCCCGCTTCACCGAGCCGCATGCCATCCAACCGACAGTGCCCGGCACCGCGAACAAGTGGCTGCCGGTCAATCAGTATGTCGGCGGCGTCGAGCACGCGATCCTGCATCTCCTCTATTCTCGCTTCTTCGCCCGCGCGATGAGCAAGACCGGCCACCTGAATATCGAAGAGCCGTTCCGCGGGCTCTTTACCCAGGGCATGGTCGTCCACGAGACCTATCGGGATGCGGCGGGCGACTGGGTGCTGCCGGCTGACGTCGTGCTCGAGGGCATGGGTGAGGCCCGCCGCGCGACGCTCGCATCAACCGGTGCGCCGGTTGAAATCGGCCCCATCGAAAAGATGAGCAAGTCCAAAAAGAACGTCGTCGATCCTGACGAGATCGTGCGGACGTACGGCGCCGACTGTGCGCGCTGGTTCATGCTTTCTGATTCCCCGCCCGAGCGTGACGTGCAGTGGACCGAGGCCGGAATCGAAGGCGCCTCACGCTTCCAGCAGCGCGTGTGGCGCCTGGTGCACGACGCGCTCGCGCTCGGCGACGAGCCCGTGGTTGCCGGCAAGTCTGGCGATGCGGAGGCGACGCGCAGGCTCATTCACCGCACGATCAAAGCCGTGAGCGACAACATCGAGGCGCTGCGCTTCAACAGCGCCGTCGCGCAGATTTATGAGTTGACCAACGGTCTCAGCAAATTCGCCGCGACGCTGGAACCCGCACCGACGGCCGATGGGATCGCGACCTTGCGCGAAGGCGTCGAGGCCATTGTCCAGCTCATCGCGCCGATGATGCCGCATCTGGCCGAAACCTGCTGGGGGCTGCTGGGCAAGTCGGGCATGGTCGCCGACGCCGCCTGGCCCAAAGCTGACGCGGCGCTGCTGGTGGATGCAACAGTCGTCGTCGCCGTGCAGGTCAACGGCAAGCTCCGCGGCGAGATCACGGTGCCCAAGGGTGCGCCGCGCGAGTTGCTCGAGAAAGAAGCCTTGTCACTGGACACGGTTGCCCGCATGCTGGACGGCAGGGCACCCAAGAAGGTTGTCATCGTGCCAGACAGGATCGTCAATGTGGTTGTCTGACAGGCCGCGCATTGCCGGACTCGCGATGTCGCTGCTGATGGCGAGTGCGGTCGTTGCCTGCACGGGACCGACGCCGGTTTACGGGCCGCAAACGGTCGGCACGCAGCCTGTCGCGCTGATCTATGCCAAGCCCAACAGTCGACTCGAACAAGTCGTGTACGAGGATTTGGCCCTGAGGCTTGGCAAGGCAACGACCAATGCGCCGACACTATCGGTCAACGTCACGGCCCTCTCGCGCGACCTCGCGAGCAGCGCACTCAATCCCGATCTGCCGACCGTTCAGCGGGAGGAAGAGGTAACCGCTGCCATCCGGCTGACCGACGTCAATGGCAAGATCCTCTTTTCGGGCATGCGATCCGCCACGGCAGACTTCACTGCCAACTCCCAGGGTCTTGCGAGCGACCGCGCGGAGACCGACGCGGCCGTGCGGGTGGCGCATTCCCTGGCCGACACCATCCGCCTCACCCTCCTGGGTGTCCTCGCAAAGTGACGGCGCTCAAGGCTCACGAGGTCGAGCGCTTCATCAAGCGCCCGGACCTCGAAGCGGGGGTCATTCTCGTCTATGGGCCCGACGGTGGCCTCGTAAGAGAAACGGCGCAGCGGCTCCTGCGCACCTATGCAGCCGATGCGGCCGACGGCATGGGTCTGACCACGCTCGACGGGGGCGAGCTCGACTCTGACCCTGGGCGCCTGCTCGTTGAAGCCAAAACCTCTTCTCTCTTTGGCGAGCGCCGCGTGGTTCGGGTGCGCGATACGCGCAAATCGCTGGCCGAGGCGTTGAACGAGCTGCTCGACGATCCGGCGGGCGCCGTCATTATTGTCGAAGCCGGCAATCTGCTCCCTCGCGATGCATTGCGAGTGCAGATCGAAGCGGCGCGCAACGGCCGCGCCCTGCCATGCTACGCCGACAGCGACGAGACGCTGCTGCGTCTCATCGGCGAAACGTTCACGACCGCCGGCATCAAGGCTGATCCCGACGTCGCAACCACGCTTCGAGATGCCCTCGGCAACGATCGCGAAGTCACTCGTCGTGAACTCGAAAAGCTCGTGCTCTATGCGGAGGGGAACAAGGTTCTAACGCGCGAGGATGTGCTTGTGCTCTGTGCCGACAACGCGGCGCTGGTCCTCGACAATGTTGCCGATGCGATCGGCACCGGGCACGCTGCAGAGCTCGACGAGGCGCTGAGCCGGGCGCTGGGCGCAGCGGTCAATCCGCAACAGCTTTTGGCATCGGTCTCGCAGCATTTTGCGCAGCTTCGCCGCTGGCGAGGCGCCGTCGATGCCGGAAGCAGTCCGAGCGCAGTGCTCGATGGGGCGCGGCCGAAGCCGCATTTTTCGAGACGTACCGCGCTCGAGCAACAATTGCGGCTCTGGTCGGATAGCTCACTGGCATTGGCGGGAGAACGCTTGCGCCAAGCGACCGGCGATAGCCGCAAGAACTACGGCCGGGCGGAAACGCTCACGCGGCGCACATTGCTGGCCCTCGCTCAGCTCGCCGCACACCATTGAATCGATGTTCTAGTAACGCAGCTTGGCCAGCAGCGCATCGAGCTGTTCGAGCGTCTTGTAACGGATCTCGACCTTGCCGCCCGTGCTCGAGTGAGCAATGCCAACGCCCATGCCGAGTGCATCGCTGAGCTCCTTTTCGAGAGCAACGATATCGGCGTCCCTTGACGACTCGTTCGCAGGGGCCCGCTTGGGCGCGGCGCCTTTCTGGCTGAGCTGCTCGGCCTCGCGCACGGAAAGATTGCCGGCGATGATTTCGCGCGCCACAGCAAGCGGATCTTCGGCCGTGATCAGCGTGCGGGCATGGCCGGCGGTCAATTCACCGCGCGTGACCATGTCGCGGACCTCCCGCGGCAGTTTCAGCAGGCGCATTGTATTGGCGACGTGCGAACGGGACTTGCCTATGACCTGTGCCAGGTCCTGCTGAGTGTACGAGAATTGCTCGATTAGCTGCTCGTAGCCCTGCGCCTCCTCCAGTGGGTTGAGGTCGACGCGCTGCACGTTCTCGATGATGGCGAGCTCGAGAGCTTCGCGGTCATCGACCTCGCGCACCACCACCGGAACGTCGTGGAGCCCTGCCCTCTGCGCCGCACGCCAGCGTCGCTCGCCGGCAATGATCTCGAACTGATTCGGCATGCCGCTGGGCCGCACCAGAAGCGGTTGCATCACACCTTTTTCTTTGATCGACGCGGTCAGCTCGTCGAGCGCGTCGGTGTCGAAATCGCGCCGCGGGTTGGCACGGTTGGCGATGATCATCTCGACCGGCACCCGGCGCTGGCCGCCATTCGAATTGTCGGCACCGCGCGGCGCCTCGACGGGCGCCATGTCGCCGATGAGCGCTGCGAGGCCGCGGCCGAGTCGGGAGGGTTTGTCGTTCATCTGGGCTCCAATCAGGCCGCCTGGAGCTGCCGCTCGCGTCGAATGACTTCTGTCGCCAGCCGCAGATAGGCCTGGCTGCCGGCGCATTTGAGATCGTAAAGCAGCGCCGGTTTTCCGTAGGACGGCGCTTCGCTCAGCCGTACGTTGCGCGGGATGACGGTGTCGTAGACGAGGTCTCCCATGGTGTGCCGCACGTCCGCCAAGACCTGTTCGCTCAGCGAATTGCGGCGGTCGAACATGGTCATCACGACGCCCTGGATGCTGAGGCGCGGATTGAGCGTCGTCCGAATCTGCTCGATGGTTTGGAGCAACTGGCTCAGGCCTTCCAGCGCAAAGAACTCACACTGCATGGGGACGAGAACGGCGTCGGCCGCGACCAGCGCATTGATGGTCAGCAGGTTGAGCGACGGCGGGCAGTCGATGAGGATGTAGCTCACGGCCTGGCCGTTGATCGTCAACGCAGCGATCTGCTTGAAGGCCGATCGCAACCGGAAGGCGCGGTCGGGCTGGTTGATGAGGGCCGATTCTGCGCCCAGCAAATCCAGCGTCGAGGGCACGATCGCGACGTTCGGTACGTCCGTCAGGACCGCGGCCTGGGCGACATTGGCGTCGCCGACAATCAAATCATAGGACGAGATTTCGCGGTCGTTGCGAGAAATCCCCAAGCCCGTCGAGGCGTTTCCCTGCGGGTCGAGGTCGACGATCAGCACGCGCTCGCCGATGGCGGCGAGGGCGGTGGCGAGGTTGATCGCCGTGGTCGTCTTGCCGACGCCGCCCTTCTGGTTGGCGAGAGTAATGATACGGGGCTCCAAAACGGGCCTCCTAAGACGCTGATTTTGCTCGCAACTTGCCGATTTCCAGGATCGCAGCCCCAGGATCGGTCAGACTGGGATGTACTACCACATCGAAGTCGTAAAGTTGAGCCGCCGCGTCAAGTTCTCGACGATAATTCATACCCTTGGGGAGCAATAAATGGCCTTGTGGGGCCAGATAGCTGGCGCAGATGCGCAAGAGCTCGGGGAGGGCGGCGAGGGCGCGCGAGGTGATGGCGTCGTATGTTTCACGTGAATCAAGCGTCTCGACGCGCACGGCTTTTACGGTGATCGGAAGCGCCAGCTCTCGGGCAACAGTCCGGAGGAACGCTGCCTTCTTGCCAACGGGCTCGACGAGCGTGAAGCGCCGTTGTGTTTCACGTGAAGCAATCGCTAGAGGGATCGCGGGGAAACCCCCGCCGCTGCCCACATCCAGAATGTCCAGATCGCCGTCGCGAAGGAGCGGCAACAACTGAAGGCTGTCCTCGATATGGCGCGGCCACAGCTCATCGAGTGTTTCACGTGAAACGAGATTCTGAACTGCGTTCCACTTCCTGAGCAGAGCAGCGAACGCCTCAAGGTCCGACTGGACGCTCATCCAGCTTTCCGCAACGCACCACGGCGGATCAAGGCGAGCAGCAAGGTCGCGGCCGCAGGGGTCATGCCCTCGATCGACTGCGCTTCCGCAAGCGTGGCAGGACGACGTGTACCCAGCTTCTGACGCAGCTCATTGGAGAGGCCAGGGACATGCGAATAGTCCAGCCAGTCGGGCATCCGCACGCTCTCGTCGCGGCGCATCGCGTCGACATCCGCCTTCTGGCGATCGAGGTAGACGGCGTACTGCGCATCGATGGAAAGCTGCTCCAGAATCGGCGTTCCAATTGCATCGATCTCCGGCCAGATCCGCACGACATCAGCCGGCCCGACTTTGGGGTAGGCGAGGAGATCGAACGCACTGCGGCGATGTCCATCGGCGTTGACGGCGATCTCGTGCTTCCGCGCCTCGCTCGGGGTGATCGTGAGTCGATTCAACAGCTTGCGTCCGTCCTCAAGGGACTTGACCTTGCGTTGGAAAGAAACTTGACGAGTCTCACCAACAAGTCCGCGCTCAATGCCGAGCGGGGTCAGCCGCTGATCCGCGTTGTCGCTGCGCAGGTGCAGCCGGAACTCGGCGCGGGAGGTGAACATCCGATAAGGCTCGGCGACGCCGCGCGTTACGAGGTCATTAACCATAACGCCAATGTAGGACTCGGTCCGGCTGAGGACGATCGGCGCCTCGCCATTAGCGGCCAGCGCAGCATTGGCGCCCGCGAGAATTCCCTGGGCCGCCGCTTCCTCGTACCCCGTCGTGCCGTTGATCTGGCCGGCCAGATAAAGTCCAGAAAGTCGCTTCAGCTCAAGCGATGCGTCCAGTTCGCGCGGATCGACATAGTCATACTCGATCGCATAGCCGGGCCGGATGATGCGGACGTTCTCGAGGCCTGGGAGGGTTCGGAGGAACGCATCCTGGACCTCGGCCGGCAATGAGGTCGAGAGTCCATTGGGGTAGATGGTTGGATCGTCGAGCCCCTCGGGTTCGAGGAAGATCTGGTGACTGTCCCGATCGGAGAAGCGGACGACCTTATCCTCGATCGACGGGCAATAGCGCGGGCCGCGGCTCTGGATGCGCCCCGAGTACATCGCCGACCGATGGAGGTTGTCGGAAATGATGCGATGCGTCTCGGCCGACGTGCGGGTGATATAGCAGCTGATCTGTGGGGTGGTGATCGCATCTGTCAAGGACGAGAACGGCTCGGGCGGGTCGTCGCCCGGCTGCTCCTCGAGTCCCGTAAAGTCGATGGACGATTTGTCGAGACGCGCCGGAGTCCCCGTCTTCAGGCGCCCGAGCTGCAGTCCCAGGGCCTCGAGCCGCGTCGACAACCCCAGTACCGGTTTCTCACCGACGCGTCCGGCGGGGATCGTCTCCTCGCCACGGTGGATGAGTCCTCGAAGGAACGTCCCCGTCGTCAAGACCACGGACTTAGTCGAAAACTGCCGCCCGTCGAGCAGGATGACTCCTGTTATATTGCCATTGTCGACAATCAGGTCGTCGACTTCCCCCTCGATGATGGTGAGGCTCGGCTGTGCGCGCAACGCGGCCTGCATCGCCTGGCGGTAAAGCCTCCGGTCGGCCTGCGCGCGTGGCCCGCGAACCGCCGGACCCTTGCGTCGATTGAGCACGCGGAATTGGATGCCGGCCGCGTCCGCGACACGACCCATCAGGCCGTCGAGGGCGTCGATCTCGCGGACAAGGTGACCCTTGCCCAATCCGCCGATGGCTGGATTGCAGCTCATCTCGCCAATGGTCGCGAATTTGTGGGTGACCAACGCCGTCGGCACGCCGAGCCGCGCGGCAGCCGCGGCAGCCTCGGAACCGGCATGGCCCCCACCGACAATAATGACCCCGAAATCGCTCATGCGCGTGGCTCTACGCCAGCGCATTCCGCGGATCAACCAATGGCCGACCTACTTGCCGATACAGAAGCTCAGGAACAGCCGGTCCAGCACCTGCTCGGTGTCGATCTTTCCCAGCAGGCGCTCGAGCCCGAGCGAGGCCTGGCGTAGATGCTCGGCCGCGATCTCGTCGGTCGCGCCGTCCGAGATGAAGCGGTCGAGCGCCGATTGTGCCGACCGAAGCGCCACCAGATCGCGTTCGCGGCTGACGAGGGCAGGGGCGCCGGTACCGGCAGCCTCCGTCGCAAAGGTCTCGAGCGCGACGAGCAACTCGTCGATTCCCGTCTGCGACTTCACCGAGAGCACATGCTGAGCGTGGACCATCGCGACGTCAGACTTGGTACCAACAGTCCAGAGCGGGGTGCGCTCGGGTGGGTCCAGCGGATCGACATCCGGCGCCACGAGCCAGAGGACAAGATCGGCGCGATCGATCTCCGCCTGGGCGCGGCGCACGCCCTCCGCCTCGGCCCGACTGTCGGTCGGCCGGAGTCCCGCCATGTCGATGAGGATGACGAGACGGCCGCCCAGGTCGAGCGATACTTCGCGCACATCGCGCGTCGTTCCTGGCTCGTCCGAGACGATTGCGAGATCGGATTGCGATAGGGCATTGAGCAGCGACGACTTGCCGACATTGGGCGGACCCGCCAATGCGACGCGCAAGCCTTCGCGAACAATACGGCCACGTCCTACCGACTCGATCGCTTGCGCGAGCTCGCCGGAAAGTCGCTCGATCGACGCGATGACGGTTGCCGGTAATTCCTCTGACACATCCCCTTCGTCGGAAAAATCGAGCCGCGCTTCGATCTCGGCGCGTATGTCGAGCAAGGCCTCGCGCCATCCTGCGATCTTGTCCGAAAGCCCACCGGCAAGTCGCGCGACCGCCTGCGCGCGCTGTGTCTCTGTCTCCGCTTCGATGAGATCGCCCAGGCCCTCGACTTCGGTCAGATCAAACTTGCCGTTGAGGAACGCACGGCGGGTGAACTCACCGGCTTCCGCGAGACGTACGTCCGGCATCGCGGCGACTACGCGAAGGAGACCGCGAACGACCGCCGGTGAGCCGTGCACCTGAAGCTCGACAGTGTCTTCGCCGGTGAAAGAATGTGGCCCCGGCATCCATGCGACGAGGCCGGAGTCGAGCACTCCACCATTGACGGCGATCGAGCTCAGAGTGAGCCGCCGTGGCTCAGGAATCGCAATAGAGAGGGATTCCAGAACGGAGCGCGTTGCGGGTCCCGAGATGCGGATGACGGCAACACCCGAGGGCGGTGCGCCCGACGACAGGGCGACGATGGTGTCGCTGTCGGGCGCCACGGCTTGTGCCCGTCAGGTGTTCATCGAGTCGAAGAAGTCGGAGTTCGTCTTGGTCTGACGGATCTTGTCCATCAGGAACTCCATCGCGTCGACCGTGCCCATCGGATTTAGGATACGGCGGAGGACGTACATCTTCCTGAGGATGTCCGGCTCGACCAGCAGCTCCTCCTTGCGCGTACCGGACTTGGTGACGTCCATCGCGGGGAAGATGCGCTTGTCCGAAACCTTACGATCGAGCACGATTTCGCTGTTACCCGTGCCCTTGAATTCTTCGAAGATCACTTCGTCCATGCGCGAGCCCGTATCGATCAGCGCGGTCGAAATGATGGTGAGCGAGCCGCCATCCTCGATGTTGCGCGCGGCGCCGAAGAAGCGCTTGGGGCGCTGCAACGCATTGGCGTCGACACCGCCGGTGAGCACCTTGCCCGATGACGGAACGACCGTGTTGTAGGCGCGGCCGAGACGCGTGATCGAGTCCAAAAGGATCACCACATCGCGCTTGTGCTCGACGAGACGCTTGGCCTTTTCGATCACCATCTCGGCGACCTGGACGTGACGTGAGGCGGGCTCGTCGAAGGTCGACGAGATCACCTCACCGCGCACCGAGCGCTGCATGTCGGTGACTTCCTCCGGGCGCTCGTCGATGAGCAGCACGATGAGGTAGCATTCAGGGTGATTGGTCGCGATCGACTGCGCGATGTTCTGGAGCAGCACCGTCTTGCCGGTCCGCGGCGGCGCGACGATCAGGGCGCGCTGGCCTTTGCCGATCGGCGCGACGAGATCCATGACGCGCGCCGACTTGTCCTTGTTGGTCGGATCGGGGAGCTCGAGGCGCAACCGCTCGTCGGGATAGAGCGGCGTGAGGTTGTCGAAATTGACCTTGTGACGGACCTTCTCTGGGTCCTCGAAATTGATGGTCGCGACCTTGAGTAGCGCGAAGTAGCGCTCGCCTTCCTTGGGGCTGCGGATCTCGCCCTCGACCGTGTCGCCGGTGCGCAGAGAGAAGCGGCGGATCTGGGAGGGCGACACATAAATGTCGTCGGGGCCCGGAAGGTAATTGGCGTCTGGGGAGCGGAGGAACCCGAACCCGTCGGGCAGCACCTCGACGACGCCCTCGCCGGTGATCTCGATGTCCTTGTCCGCGAGCTGCTTCAGGATCGCGAACATCAACTCCTGCTTGCGCATGGTCGAGGCGTTCTCGACCTCGTGCTCTTCGGCAAAGGACAAAAGTTCGGCCGGAGATTTGGCCTTGAGCTCACTGAGCTTCAGATTTTCCATGCGGTGGTCGACCCTGGAGGGATAGGAAATTTGGGGGAAGGCACCGCGCTTGGTGCGCCGGGCGGCGCGCGCTTTTGGTGCGACGGCGCTCACATAGCGTGAAGTGGCCTGCGGTTCAAGATACCAGTGGGCCCAGCAGCGGATTCACGTGAAACAGATCGGACTGCGAACGACCCGCGGGTCAGAATGGCTTCACGATCACCATGATCACGATGATGATAACGAGAACAAAGGGCAGCTCGTTGACGAGGCGCCAGAAGCCCTGGGGACGGGTATTGGTGTCGGTGGCAAAGGCGCGGACTTGGCGGCCGTAATAGCCATGGATGGCCGTGAGCAGGATCACCGACACCGCCTTGACCCACACCCAGCCCTGCGACCAGTCGATGATGCCGGGCGTCAAGACCATGGTCAGGCCGAACACCCAGGTGAGGATCATCGCGGGGGTGATGATGCCGCGATAGAGGCGGCGCTCCATGATCTTGAAGGTCTCGGACTGGATCGAGCCCTTCTCGGCCGCGGCGTGATAGACGAACAGCCGCGGCAGATACATCATGCCCGCGATCCAGGCGATGACCGAGATCACGTGCAGGGCCTTCACCCACGTTTCGGCGAACCCCGTCCAGTCCATCAGCGCCCCCGTTTGACGATCTCGACCAGCCGCTCGACGTGAGCGATCGGCGTGTCGGGTCCTATCCCATGTCCAAGATTGAAGATATGCGGCCGATTGGAAAATCCGGCGATGATCTCGTCGGCGCGCGCTTCCATCTGCTCGCCGCCGGCGAGAAGACGGAGTGGGTCGAGATTGCCCTGGACGGGAAGAGCGCGGGGCAGGGCCATATCCGCAAACGCGACGGGCATGGAGTAGTCGAGGCCGAGCGCATTGACCCCGGTAGTTGCGGCGTATTCGGCGATCATGCCGGCAGCGCCGCGCGGAAACCCGATGAAGGCGGCGGCCGGAATCTGTGCACGCACGCCGGCGACGATCCGCCGATTGGGTTCGATCACCTGCGCGCGGAAGGCCGCTTCGTCGAGATTGAGCGCCCAGCTCTCAAACAGCTGCACCGCGTCGGCCCCCGCTTTGAGCTGCGCGACGAGATAAGCTACCGATGCCTCGACGAGGATATCGATGAGGCCGGCAAAAGCCTTGGGCTGGCGCAGCGCAAACAGCCTTGCGGCCGCCTGGTCCGGCGAGCCTTGGCCCGCGATCATGTAGGTCGCCACTGTCCAGGGTGAGCCGCAAAAGCCGAGCAGGGTCTTGTCGGGGGACAGAGCAGACTTCACCCGGCGGAGCGTTTCGAACACCGGGTTCAACCGCTCCAAAGCCCCCTTAGGATCGAGCCCGATAAGGGCTTCGGGCGTGATCGGATCGAGGCGCGGACCCTCGCCGACCTCGAAGCGCACCTTCTGCCCGAGCGCGTCGGGGATGACGAGAATGTCCGAAAACAGAATTGCCGCATCGAGCTCGAACCGGCGGAGCGGCTGCAGCGTTACTTCGGCGGCAAGCTCGGGCGCATAACAAAGATCGAGGAAGCTGCCGGCCTTTTCCCGCACCGCGCGATATTCGGGCAGATAGCGGCCGGCTTGCCGCATGATCCAGATAGGCGGGCGCTCCTGACGCTTCCCTTGTACGACGTCCAGCAGCGGTTTGGTCACCGCACTCACAGTCGGGTCCAGAAAGAAGAGTCTAGATTCTTTATCATCAGCATCATGGCCGTGTTTTGCAGGAATTCATCCAACGGGGATAGGGTACGGGAAGCGCGGCGGCTTACCGCAGGATCGGTCCCGCAGCCTGGGGAAAACGCACTGGGGAGTGTGGAGTGCTCCGCCGGCAGCCGCGCATTTACGAAGCATTAACCCTAAACCGGGGACCTCTCGATCTGTGGACAGGCTGGGGATGGATGGAGGCCGCTGGAACGCGACTCTCCCCGATTCCCGCGTTAACCTTTTGTTAATGATTGGGACCAAGAGCCTGTGAGTCCCAAAAGGGGCGAGGGTGAAAAACCCCTCCGGCGACACCACCGGGCGCTGGTTTCCACCGACCTCGGGCGATGCCGATTAATGACTCTGTGAAGTTCCCGGCCACCTCCACCGCAGGCGACCCGACTCGCCTCGCGCTCGCTCAGGGATTGCCGGGCGGACTCGAAGCTCCTAGCAGAGTCGAGTCATTTCGGATGCTAACCTATCGGCTGTGGGATTCACGTGAAACGCGCCTTCGTCATCGGACATCCGGTCAATCACTCCCGCTCGCCGATGATCCATTCCTATTGGCTGAAGCGCTATGGCATTGAGGGCAGCTATGAGGCGATCGACGTCGCGCCCGACGAGCTGCCGAGCTTCTTCGGCCGGCTCAAGGCGGGCGAGTTTGCCGGCGGCAATGTCACCCTGCCGGACAAGGAGGATGCCTACGAGCTTTGCGACGAGCGCGAGGCGCTGGCCGAGGACATCGGCGCCGTCAACACGCTGGTGGTGCGCGACGGGCAGGTGAGCGGTTCCAACACCGACTATCTCGGCTTTCTCGGCAATCTCGATGAGCGGGCGCGGGGATGGGATAAGGACCTGAAGACCGCGATCGTGCTGGGCGCCGGCGGCGCCTCGCGCGCAGTCCTGGTTGCGCTCAAGACGCGCGGGGTGAGCGAGATCCGATTGTTGAACCGCACCGTCGCCAAGGCCGAGGAGATCGCCCTCGATCTCGGGGGTCCGATCGTCTGCGGTCCCTTGGGCGATTTCGAAAAGCATGCCGCGAGCGCCGGCCTCCTCGTCAACGCCAGCACGGTGGGCATGAAGGGGACGAGCTTCGAAAGCCTCGATCTCGGCCTATTGCCCAAGACCGCCCTGGTCACCGACCTCGTATACACCCCGCTTGTGACACCGCTCCTCGCCGATGCACACAAGCTTGGCCTCAGGACGGTCGACGGTCTCGGCATGCTCCTCCACCAGGCCGTCCCCGGCTTCGAAGCCTGGTTCGAGTATCGACCGGAGGTCACCGCTGAGCTGCGGGCGATGATCGAGGCGACGCTATGATCCGCTTGGGGCTGACCGGGTCGATCGCCTCCGGCAAGTCGACGGTGCTCAAGGCCTTTGCCGATCTTGGCATCCCCGTGTTTTCCTCAGACGCAGCCGTGCATGATCTCTACGAGGGTGAGGCGGTCCCGGTTGTGGAAGCACTTTTCCCCGGAGTTACCACTGACGGCAGAATCGATCGCGCCGAGCTGGGGCGCCGCCTTGTGGCCGATCCGGGCGCCCTGCCGCGTCTTGAGACGGTGGTGCACCCGCTGGTGCGGGCGCGCATGGCGAAATTCTTATCCGAAGCCGAAGCCAGCGGTGCGGCGATCGCCGTCGTCGACGTACCGCTACTCTTTGAGACCGGATTCGACTACGGCCTCGATGGGATTGCCGTCACCGTGGCGCGCGACGACACGATCCGCCGGCGCGCTCTCGCGCGACCCGGCATGAATGTGCAAAAGCTGGACGCCATCCTTGCCCGCCAGATGCCCCAGGCCGAAAAGCGCAAGCGGGCCGATCATGTGTTCGATACGGATCGGCCGATCGAGGAGACGATCGCTGAAGTCGCAGCCCTCGTCGCCGAACTGAAGAGAAGCAATTGAGCCGCGAGATCGTCCTCGATACCGAAACTACGGGCCTCAACCCGGCGACGGGCGACCGCGTGGTTGAGATCGGCGGGGTCGAGCTCATCAATCACATCC
>Ga0207639_10000205_pt1 | contig 44810 bp, 30 predicted proteins | sample KBSCornC32_FD_184299 | JGI IMG/M metagenome (GOLD analysis project Ga0207639, IMG submission 184299) | Corn rhizosphere microbial communities from Kellogg Biological Station, Michigan, USA - KBS Corn C3-2 (SPAdes) (version 2) | ecosystem: Host-associated > Plants > Roots > Rhizosphere > Soil ... | reverse complement strand
CCTGCCGGGTACGCCGATCGTCGAAGGCCAGTTCATCTGGAAGGCGAACGAATCGATCCTTGCATTGCTGCGCGAGCGCGGCGTGCTGCTCGCCGAAGCGAAACTCACGCACAGCTACCCGCACTGCTGGCGCCACAAGACGCCGGTCGCGTTCCGCACCACGCCGCAGTGGTTCATCGGCATGGAGACGCAGGGCCTGCGTGCTGCCGCCTTGAAGTCGATCCGTGACGACGTCGACTGGTATCCGGCGTGGGGCGAGGAGCGCATCGCCGGCATGATCGCCGGGCGTCCGGACTGGTGCATCTCGCGCCAGCGCACCTGGGGCGTGCCGATCGCGTTGTTCGTCGACAAGGCGACCCAGCAGCCGCATCCGCGCAGCGTCGAGCTCATGGAGCAGGTTGCGCAACGCGTCGAGAAGGAGGGCGTCGATGCCTGGTATGCGCTGGATGCGTCCGAGCTGCTCGGTGCCGACGCGGCGAACTACGACAAGGTCACCGACATCCTCGATGTCTGGTTCGATTCGGGCACCTCGCACTGGTGCGTGCTCGACCAGCGCGCGGAACTCGCGCGCAAGCCGGGCGACCAGGTCATGTACCTGGAGGGTTCGGACCAGCATCGCGGCTGGTTCCATTCCTCCCTGCTGACCGCGACCGCGATGCATGGTCGCGCGCCGTACGACGCGGTGCTCACGCATGGCTTCACGGTCGATGCGCAGGGCCGCAAGATGTCGAAGTCGCTCGGCAACGTGGTCGCGCCGCAGAAGGTTGTCGACACGCTCGGCGCCGACGTACTGCGCCTGTGGGTCGCCTCGACCGACTATCGCAACGAGATTGCGGTCTCCGACGAGATCCTCAAGCGCGTCGCCGATTCCTACCGGCGCATCCGCAACACCGCGCGTTTCCTGCTCGGCAACCTCGACGGTTTCGATCCGACGCACCACCTCGTGCCGCTCGCGGATTGCCTGCTGCTCGACCAATGGGCGGTGCAGCAGGCGCACGACGTGCAGCAGGCCGTCGTCGCCGCGTATGCGCGTCATGATTTCCCCGAGGTGATTGCGCGCGTGCAGAACTTCTGCACCAACGAGCTGGGTTCGCTCTACCTCGACATCACCAAGGATCGCCTCTACACGATGCCGACCAACAGTCGCGGTCGGCGCAGTGCGCAATCGGCGATGTTCCACATCGTCGAGGCGATGGTGCGCTGGATCGCGCCGGTACTGTCGTTCACGGCCGAGGAGATCTGGCCATTGATCCCCGGAGCGCGTGACGAATCGGTGCTGTTCGCGACCTGGTACGACGGGCTCGCCGCCATGCAGGGCATGCCGGAGCAACGACGGTTCTGGACCGACCTGCTGGCGATCCGCGCGGCATCGGCGCGCCTGCTCGAAGGCATGCGCAGCGCGGGAGCGATCGGCGCTTCGCTGCAGGCCGACGTCGTCGTGCATGCGGATGCGGCGACGCGCGCGCGCTATGCGGAGGTCGCCGACGAGCTGCGCTTCTTCTTCATCACGTCGAGCCTCGAGCTTGCCGATCTCGCCGTGCTGCCCGACCCGGCTGAACGCACCGATGTGCAGGGCGTCGACCTCGACAGCGGCACTGCATGGGTCGCCGCCAAGCCGAGCGATGCGCGCAAGTGCATCCGTTGCTGGCACTACCGGCCCGATGTCGGCGCGCATGCCGAGCACCCGGAGATCTGCGGTCGTTGCATCGAGAATGTCGACGGTGCGGGCGAGACGAGGCGGTGGTTCTGATGCCGGCCAGGATGAATGCATTGCCCTGGCTGCTGCTATCGGTGCTGGTGATCGTCCTCGACCAGTTCACCAAGCACGTCGCCTTGGTCGAGCTTCAGCCGTATCAGCCGCAAACGGTCATACCGGGCCTGCTGAACTGGACGCTCGCGTTCAATCCGGGCGCAGCGTTCAGTTTCCTCGCCGGCGAGGATGGCTGGCAGCGCTGGCTGTTCACCGCGCTCGCGATCGGCGTCAGCGCGATGCTCGCGTTCTGGCTGTCGCGCATGCCGCGTGGCGACTGGCGCAACGCGGCAGCGTTTGCGCTGATCATCGGCGGCGCACTCGGCAACCTGATCGACCGGTTGCGCTTCGGGCATGTCACCGATTTCGTGCAGGTGTACTGGGGCGACTGGTCGTTCCCGGCTTTCAACGTCGCCGATTCGGCGATTTCGGTCGGGGCCGTGATGCTGGTGTTGTTCGGGTTTTTCCTCGGTGGGAAAGCAGCCGCCAAAGACGGATAATCGGCGCATGGAAATCCTGCTCGCCAATCCCCGTGGCTTCTGCGCCGGCGTCGACCGCGCGATCGAGATCGTCGAACGCGCGCTGGAAACGTTCGGCGCGCCGATCTACGTGCGTCATGAAGTCGTGCACAACCGCTTCGTGGTCGACCGCCTGCGTGCGAAGGGCGCCGTGTTCGTCGACGAGCTGCACGAAGTGCCGGATGGCTCGACCGTGATCTTCAGTGCGCACGGCGTGTCGCAGGCGGTGCGCGGCGAGGCGGGCGAACGCGGCCTGCGCGTGTTCGACGCGACCTGCCCATTGGTGACCAAGGTGCACATGGAAGTCGCGCGCCACGGCAAGGCCGGGCGCGACGTCGTGCTGATCGGTCATGCCGGCCATCCCGAAGTCGAAGGCACGATGGGGCAGTGGGACCCGGCCAATGCGGGCGCAATCCATCTGGTCGAAACCCCGGAGTGCGTCGCGAAGCTGCAACCGCGCAACCCCGAGGAGATCGCGTTCGCGACCCAGACCACCTTGTCGATCGACGACACGCGCGTGGTGATCGACGCGCTGCAGCGACGCTTCCCGGCGATCCAGGGTCCGCGCCACGACGACATCTGCTATGCGACGCAGAACCGTCAGGATGCCGTACGCGAGCTTGGCCAACAATGCGACCTGGTCCTCGTCGTCGGTTCGCCGAACAGTTCCAATTCGAACCGGCTGCGGGAACTTGCCGAGAAGCAGGGTGTTCCCGCGTACCTGATCGACGGCGCCGCGGACATTCGCCCGCAATGGCTCGACGGCCGCACGCGGGTCGGCGTCACCGCCGGTGCCTCCGCACCGGAGAGCCTCGTGCGCGAGGTGATCGCGGCCCTGCGCGAGGCGGGCGCCGTCGGCGTGCGCGAACTCGACGGCGAGCCTGAGAACGTGACCTTCGCCCTGCCGAAGGAACTGCGCCTGCGCGTAGTAGCCTGATCCAGGAGCGAAAAACGCGCCGCTGCGCCGCTCGTCCGGCAATTCCTACCTCTGCGACCGCGCCCGCTTGTCGGCCCAGGGGGCCCTGCGTAGGGTAGCCTCACCTAGGGGTTTGTCGGGGAAGGCGATGTCGAAGTCGAACATCAGGGCCGCGTGGCGGAGTCGTCGCGAGACGGCCGGATTCACGATATTCGAGCTGATGATCGCGGTGGCGATCGTGGCGATCCTCGCCGCGATGGCGTTTCCGAGCTATCGCGAATTCACGCAGCGCATGAACGTCAGCAACAACACCAATCAGCTCGTCGGTGCGCTGAACACGGCGCGCAGCGAAGCAGTCAAGCGCGGGCGTCAGGTCGCGGTGATCGCCAACGGCGGCGACTGGAGCACCGGCTGGGAGATCGTCGCCGGCAAGGCCACGGCCCTGGGTACGGTCACTCCTCCGGTTTCGCCCGGGGCGACGTCGGCGGCCTGCATGGCCTACATGGATCTCGACGGCGTGACGCCGCTCTGCCCACGCTTCGACGGGCCGCTTCCGGACCGATACACGCTCCTTGCCAAGGGTGCCGGAGCCGGCGCCAGCGACACGCAGATCGTCTTCGGGGGTACCGGCGCACTGGTCGGAGCGACTTCGTACGACTTCAGCGTGTGTCTGCCGAGCCAGAATGCGGATTCGGCGCAGTCGCGCATGGTCCGTGTCGATCAATCCGGAATCATCACGACCTATCGCGACACCGCGTCGTCGCTTGCCGGCACCTGCGGCTAATGGAGACCCGCATGCGAATCGTTCCCTCCCGCGGATTCACCCTGCTCGAAGTGTTGATCGCGTTGCTGATCTTCAGCCTCGGCATGCTCGGCCTGGCCGGCTTGATGGTCGTGTCGGTCAAGACCAACCAAAGTGCCTACCTGCGCACGCAGGCTTCGTTCCTCGCGCAGTCGATGGCGGACCGGATGCGAACGAACACGAGCAAGATCAACGACTACAACGGCGACTACGATGCGTCCACGGCGAGCGGAACGCCTTGCACGAGCTGCACGCCGGATCAGCTGCTCGATCGCGATCGAATCGTCTGGAGCAAGCAGCTTGTCGAATCCCTGCCGGCGAATTCGACGGCCAACATCAATTGCACCGGGGCGGTGATTCCCGCATCGAGTGGTGCGGGTACCTACGACGGCATCTGCGAATTCACCATCCAGTGGCCCGAAGCCGAGCTCAAACAATCCAATGGTTCTGGCGCTCCTCGTACGCAGACCTTCGCATGGGTATTCCAACCGTGAGCGCCGCGCTGATGAATCGATCAATCCCCATGTTCCGCTCGCGTCCGGCCGGGTTCACCTTGCTCGAGATCATGGTCGCGCTCACGCTCGGCATGCTGCTCAGCATCGGAATCGTCAGCCTCTTCGGAAGCACCAGCCGCACCAACCGGCTGCAGAATGGCTTGGCCCGTCTGCAGGAGAACGGACGTTTTGCGGTGGGCAAGTTGGAGTCCGATCTGCGCATGACGGCTGCGCAGTACTGCAGCAACATGGCCGGTGCCGGCATCAAGGGCGTGGTACCGGTGCTGCCGGTACGTGCGCCGCTGGTGTTGACGGACAACCTGAACGTGGCGGACCCGGGACCCGGGGCCGGCGATACCAGTGTATCGGTCATGAAGAGCCTCGATGCGGCCGGTTACCCCACCAGCGTGGTGGCGACGGGGTCCTACAACCTGAGCCCGCGCTACTTCGTGCAAGGCTATGCCTGCACCGGCGCGACCTGCGCGCCGGCCGGCCTGCCAACCGGGTTGCCCGTGGCGGGCACGAACGCCGGCCAGCGCGTCGAAGGCAGCGACGTGCTGACGATCCGTTATTCCCGCGGCAGCGGCTGGCCTTTCGTGACCTCGGCGGGATCGTGCGTCAGCGGTGCGACCCTGCAACTGAACAGGCAGACGGGCGACGACACGCCGAACTTCATTGCCGGCCAGCAGCTCGCATTGGTGACCGACTGCGTGAATTCGAGCGTGCTTCCGGTTTCCGCGTTCGCCGGCAACACGGTGACCCTTGGAAACTTGATGCCGGGAGCCACGGCGACCTGCAGCAACTCCGGCACGCGCGACATGCGCGTGTTCAACTTCTCCAAGGATTTCGTCACCGTCACCTACTTTCTGGCATTGCGCGAGGACCTGGATCCGGATGCGCGCCCGAACAGCCCGACCGCTGCAAAACGCGTGATCCCCGTACTCATTCGCCGCGAAAACGGATTTGACCAGGAGCTGGTGCAGGGCGTCGACCAGCTGGCATTCCGCTACGGCGTGCAGGACTCGACTGGCAAGACCAATTTCCTGACCGCGGACCAGGTCGAAGCGGGCGCCGTCGCCTGTTCGGACCCGCCGGATGGCGTCGTCAACGAACCGGGTTGCCTGTGGCGCTCCGTTCGCACGATCGAAGCGCATCTGCTCGTCAACACGGTCAGTGAAATCATGAACCTCGACGAGGTCAGTCGGCAGTACCACTTCCTGGATACGCCACATGCGACGACCGATGCGACCGCACTGCCTTCCGCATTGCGGGCAGGCAGCATGCTGCGGCGCGAGTTCATAGCGCATATTTCCAATCGCAACTTCAACTTCTGAGCGCGACCATGAATATTCCCCGTCATTCGCCCTACGCGCAGCGCCAGCGTGGCGCCGTGCTCTTCGTCGCGCTGGTATTCCTGATCCTCATCACGCTGCTCGCATTGACGGCCACCGGCGCGTCGATCCTGCAGGAAAAGATGACCGGCGGCATGCGCAACCGCCAGCTCGGCCTGATGGGAGCGGAGACGGCTTTGCGTGGTGGCGAAGCCTACCTGCTCAACCTCGACTTCATCGGCGGCAACCAGTTGACGCAGTGTCCGCAGAATGGGGGCGCTGTCTCTTCCTGCGCCTTCGTTCCGCAGGCGGACAACAGCGTCGACCCGCCCGGGATCGTGCTGAATCCGTCCGTGCAGTCGTTCCGCGCGTCGCATACGTGGATTCCCGCGCCGGGGGGTTCGCCCACGTACGGCCATCCCCTGACAGGCTTTACGGGGGATCTTGAAACCGCCTCCCTGCACGCGGAGCCGGTACTCATGATCGAGGCGGTGGGAGACGACATGGCCGGGGTTTCGTTCCGCCAGTCCGAAGCACGCGACTCGGCGAGAAAGGGCGTGGGTTCCCCCACCTTGTATCGCATCACCGGTCGCAGCCAAGGCGGCAGCGGCGCGGTCATTCGGGTCGCGGAAAGCGTCTATTCCGCGGGACTCAACATCGGCAACGCCGGGGCCAACCCGGACGACACACCTTGACCTTGAGCCAGGCACGTCCAGAGGATCCGATCATGCAAGCTGTCCGATTCCATCGTTTTCTCGCGCTGGCTGCGCTCGGTTGTGGTGCGTGCTTGCTGGCAGCGATTTCGGCTGACGTCAGGGCGCAGGCCGTCATCGCTCCCGGCACCATCGACCTGATCGCGACACCGCCGGAGCTGACCGCAACCGTCGATCCGAACATCGTCGTCACCTTCGACGATTCCGGCTCGATGGCGAGCAACTTCATGGGTGACAACCGTCCGTTCGACGACGGCACCTGGACAGGGCCGTGGCGTTGCGCGGGCGTGATCGATCCACGCGTGAGTTCGGCGACCGACATCCGTTCGCGCTCGATGAATGGCGTGTACTACAACCCGAACGTGCTCTATACACCGGCGGTACGGGCCGATGGCACCGCGTTTGCGAACGCCGGCGCGAGCCTGGCGGCGGTCTGGGCGGACGGTATCGCGGTCAATCGTCCGCGCCTGCCGGTCACGCCCGCGGCCGCGGCCTACAACAACAACCCCAATGATGCGGGCACCGGCAGCGACAACCGCGTGACGATCATCAACGGAATCAAGAGCGGCTCGACCGACCGTCGCTGGACGTGCGGCTACACGCCATTTCCGACCGCCTTTGCCGGCGGCGAGAACGTGAACAACGGCGGTCCGTACTACTTCCGTTACAAGAGCACGGCGCCGACCATCGCGGTCAATGCATTCGGCGATCCGACCGCGGCCGGGATCACGAATCTCTACAACACGAACAACTGGGAAGCGGTGAGTGTTCCGAACGCGAATGCCGTCATCGAAGGTGTGACGGTAAACCAGTGGCAGAACTTCGCGAACTGGTACGCCTACTATCGCACGCGCAACCTGATGACGCGCTCCGCTCTGTCGCGCACATTCGCCAAATTCGCCGGCAACGTGCGCGTGGCATGGCAGAACATCAATGCCTCCACGTATGCGCTTCCGGGCACGGCGATCGTCACCAACCTGCTCGACAAGGCCGGCGTCAGCTGCAGCGCGACCGATCCCTCGACCGCATTCCCCGCCACCGCGCAACCGGATTGCTACCGCAGCGCTTTCTTCAACTGGGTGTTCCAGACCGGCGCCAGTGGCACGACGCCGGACCGCGCGGCGACCATTCGCGCGGGTAACCTGTTCAAGCGTGCGAATACCAGCAACCTGATCGATCCCTACTGGCAACTCGCCGATCCCAGCGTGGGCGCCGCGGGCATGGAGCTCAGCTGCCGGCAGAACTTCCACATGCTGGTGACCGACGGCTACTGGAACGAAAGCGATCCGACCGTCCCGACTCCTTACTACACCTCGGAAGCGTCGAGAACCCTGCCCGACGGCGTCGCATTCAACACGAGCGCGGCCGAGTCGCGGATTTTCTGGGATGTCGACGGCACCCTCTACAACTCGTCGCTCGCGAACATCGCGTTCAACTACTGGGCACAGGACCTCCGCACCGACCTCGCGAACAAGGTGAAGCCGTACGTTCCGGACAAGTTGACCGGCATCACCGGTTCGGCGCCCGTCGGAGCGGATCCGCTGACGAACATGGAGGTCTACTTCAACCCAGCCAATGACCCGGCGTCGTGGCAGCACGTCGTGCAGTTCATGGTCACGCTCGGTATTGCCGGCAACCTCAATTTCTCCAACGACATCGATTGCGCCGATCTGAACAGCGATCTGTGCAAGTTGCGCAAAGGCCAGGTCAATTCCTCCGGGGTCACCGGCTGGCCGCGGCCAGCCAACAATTCGGCACCGGCGATCGACGATACCTGGCACGCGGCGGTCAATTCGCGTGGCTCGTATTTCAGCGCGAGCAACCCGGGCAATCTCGTCACCCATCTCGAGGCGATCATCAACAGCGTGCTCGCGCGCGGTGCGTCGTCGACGCCGGTATCGCTCTCGCTGCCACTGGCCGCGGCAGGCAACACCGCGTACAGCGCCGGTTACGACAGCAGCGACTGGTCGGGAACACTGGTCCGCGAGAACATCGATCCGGTCACCAATGCGGTCGGCGCGACCGCCCCATGGGATGCCGGCTGCCTGCTGACGGGCGGCAGCTTCGACGGCACCGCGCGTCGTTGCACCCAGCCGACGGGCGGCCCCTGGGTCGCACCGCCGGGATATCCGAGCACCGCGCGCGCTCCCGACAGCAGGCGCATCTTCACCTCCAAGCGCGACCTCGCTGGCACGACCGTCGGCATTCCATTCCGCTGGAACACGGCGACGCTCGGCACCGAGCTCGTCGATGGATTGAACCAGAAGCCGACCGACGCGACGTTGTGCAACGCGGCGACGAATGCCATTGCCTGCGACACGTTCGGTACCAACCGCGTCGACTACGTGCGCGGCATCCGCATGAACGAGGCGACGACCACGCCGCATTTCCGCGGACGCAGCTCGGTGCTCGGCGCGATCGTGAATGCTAGCCCGCTGTATGTTTCGTCGCCCCGTTCCGGATTCCACGACACCTATCCCGTCGGAACGCCGGAGCAGGTGGCTTATGCGTCGGATCCCGCCAAGGGCTATGCGACCTACCAGTACACCAATCGCTCGCGCCAGCCGATGGTCTACGTCGGCTCCGATGACGGCATGCTGCATGCGTTCGATGCGTCCACCGGCGTCGAGAGCTGGGCGTACGTGCCGAGCACATTGATCCAGAACCGTCGCCTTGCGCGTTCGACCGCCGATACCGCGGGCTTGACGCCCGGCGTTGACGTGAAGCCGATCGAGAACGACGCCTTCATCAACGGCTCATGGCACACCTACATCATCGGCGCGCTGCGCCTCGGTGGGCGTGGCATTTTCGCGATCGACGTCACCAATGTGCCGCAGTCGAGCGACACCGAGGCTGCGGTCGCCGGTCGCGTCAAATGGGAATTCAACAGCGGGCCGACGCGCGTTCCCGCCAGCGTGCCCAGTCCCGATCCGGTCTGCGCGCCCGGAGCGACGAGTTGCTCGTCGCTCGGCTATACCTATGATTCGACCAACGTCGCGCGCATCCGCTATGGCAACAAGTGGGTCGTGCTCGCCTCGAGCGGCTATTTCCCGTCGTTGTCGAAGGATGCGGCCATTCCGGATGACGCGAACGAGCCCGCTGCCAAGCACACGTCCATGCTGTTCATCGATCTGGAAACGGGCAAGTTGATCCGCGAGATCCGCACGGACATCGCGCCGCAGACGCGCCCGACCGGATTCAAGACGTATGGTCTGTCCACGCCGAATGTCGTCGACTTCAACGACGACCAGGTTGATGACGCCGCCTATGCAGGCGATCTCGCCGGCAACCTGTGGCGCTTCGATTTCAGCGATGTGAACCCGGACAACTGGAAGGTCGACCTGATGTTCACGACCTACGGCGACGGCGGCGCGGCGAATGTGGGTGATCAGCCGATCGTGTTCAACCCGACCGCGATGAACGATCCGGTCACGCGTCGGCCGATGATCGTCGTCGGTACCGGCAAGTATCTCGGCCGCGGCGACCGCACCAGCGCGATACCGCAGCAGGCGTTCTACGGCATCCGCGACTATGCCGGGTCTTCGTCCTATCCGATCCGGGTCAATCAGTTGCTGACCCAGAACATCACGCAGGGCGCCACGTCGCCATCCGGTGTGGCCCAGCGCCAGGTCAGCGGCTACGCGCCTCCAGCGGCGAGCTTGCCGGTCACAACGCCGTTCATGGTCCTGAATACGGCCGATGCGTTCGGCAACCCGACCCGTGTCCGCGTTCGCGCCAACGGCTGGCGATTGCCGTTGAACATCGCGGCCGAGCCGGGCGAGCGCGCCGAACGCCGTCCATTCCCGTTGTACGGCCCGAACGTCACCATCCTCTACACCATGATTCCGAAGGGCACTGATCCCTGCGATCCGGGTCGACGTTTCGCCTTGATGTTCGTCAACGGTGCGACCGGCGGCGCGGCATCCCGCACCGGTGTCGGAAACGTGGGACCCGTTATCGGCAGTCCTGCGCCGCCTCCGGAGCCGCAGCAGAACAGGGAGGGCGAATTCGTCATGCCGCCGATCCCCGGCTTGCCGCCCTCGACGATGAATGACATCAATACGCAGATCAAGGCAGCGGCTCCCTACATGCCATGGCATCGTGGCGCATGGAAGGAATTGCTCGACCTGCAGTAAAGAACGCCGCGGATGGCGGGCCGTCATGGCCCGCCATCGTTTCATGCAAACTGACAGGGGTACTCGATGAACATCCGCGCCAAAGGCTTCACCTTGATCGAAATGCTGATCGTGGTCGCGATCGTCGCGATTCTCGCCGCCATCGCATATCCCGCCTATCAGAACTACGTGATGCGTACGCGCCGTGCGGACGGCAAGGAGCTCGCGATGCGCATCGCGGCTGCCGAGGAACGCTATTTCACCAACCTCAATACCTACGCCGATCTCACCACGCTCGGCAGCGTCGACACGACGTCGGAGAAGCAGTACTACACTGCCGCGGTCGCCGTCGGCAACGGCGGCCAGACCTATCTGTTGACCCTGACGCCGCAAGGCGCACAGCTATCCGACAAGTGCGGCAACCTGACCATCAACAACACGGGCTTCAAGGATTGGAGTGGCGCCCACCCGCCGACAAATGGAGCGTGCTGGTGATTGCCGCATAACGTGGATCGGGCCGCCTGACGCAGCGTCCGCCCCCCGGTTGTCGCGACTGCCCCGAATGTCTATACTCCGCGGCCCTCGCCGGAGTAGCTCAGTTGGTAGAGCGGCGCATTCGTAATGCGTAGGTCGGGGGTTCGATTCCCTTCTCCGGCACCATGTCTGGCCCGATGGCGCTGCATAGACGTCGCCATCGGGCTCGCCGGATGATTTTGGCGCACAGTCGTCCATCCAGCGCAGGACGCAAGGGGCGGTTAGCTCAGCGGTAGAGCATTGCCTTCACACGGCAAGGGTCGCAGGTTCGATCCCTGCACCGCCCACCATCTCCAGGCCGCCGCCATCCATGGCGAGGCGAGCCGTCCGGGACGCGTGCGCAAGCATGCGCGGACGCGCGGACGCGCAGACGCGGCCCCGTCCGACAGCCTGTCTTGCATCCTGAGATTCCTCCCCGTTACAACGGAGGCCGGCCCCGGTCTTGCGCCGGATTTCCCTTCTCGATGCGACGGCAGGAGGCATCCGCTTGGTTGAGCACGGACTGATCGTCCATCGCGGCAGCCGCATCGAGCGGCTGGCGCAGACGCTGGCCGGCTTGCTCGACGAGCAACGCCCGCCGGACCCGCTGCAGGCGCAGACCGTCGTCGTCGCGCATCCGGGCATGCAACCCTGGCTGCTCGGTGTGCTCGCGAACCGCCGCATTCCCGGCGGTGGCCATCCGATCGCCGCGAATCTCGACATGCCCCTGCCTTGGGAGTGGCTGCATCGGCTCGCGCGCGATGTGCTCGGCGAGGCTGCCGATGCCGATCGCGCATGGCGGCACGATGCCTTGCGGTGGTCGATTCTCGCGACGCTCGACGATGCCGGCGAGCCGGCCCTGCGCGCACTGTCTGCAGGCGGCGATGCGCGTCGTCGCTTCCAGCTCGCCGATCATCTCGCGGGCGTCTACACCCAATACCTCATCTATCGCGCGGACTGGATCAGGGCGTGGGAGTCCGGAGCGCGCGCCGACGACTGGCAAGCCGCTCTCTGGCGCCGCCTGCGACGGCGTATCGCCGCGCCGCATCGCGCCGACCGCGTCGCACGCCTGCGTGACGCGCTGGCGCACGCGCCGCCGTTGCGTGCTCCGCTGCACGTGTTCGGGATCAGCCACCTCGCGCCGGACATGCTCGCCGTGCTGCGCATGCTCGCAGTCCGATCCGAGGTCCACATCCACTTCCCGGATCCCTGTCGCGAGCATTGGTCGTACCTGCGCAGCCGACGCGAGCTGTTGCGCGTCGAAGGTGACGCGCAAGCGCTCTACTACGAGGTCGGCCATCCGTTGCTCGTGTCGCTCGGTCGCATCGCGCAGGATTTCTGCATCACGCTCGAGGACCTCGACGCGGACGATCGGCGCGATCCTGCCGAGGACGACGAGTCGTGCGTGAAACAGCGGCCCCTGCTCGACCGCGTGCAAGCAGGCTTGCGACGCATGCAGCCCGAACTCGTCGGCGAGGCGTTCCGCAACGCGCCCACGCCGACGGGGGCAGAGGCATTCGCGGCGCGCCTGAAGCCATTGCGCGCGGATGCGAGCCTGCGCGTGCACGCGTGCCACACGCGTCTGCGCGAACTGGAGGTGCTCAAGGACGCGCTGCTGCGCCACCTGGCCGAGGACCCCGCGCTGCGCCATCGCGACATCGTCGTCATGGCGCCCGACATCGCGGCGTACGCGCCGTACCTGCCCGCCGTATTCGGCGAAGCCGCGCGTTACCGGGATGAGCCACTGCACGTGCCCTGGCATGTCGCGGATGTCGGTCTGGCGAGTACGCATCCGCTGGTCGGCGGATTCTCGCGCCTGCTCGATCTCGGCGAAAGCCGCTTCACTGTCAGCGAAGTGCTCGGCCTGCTCGACGTACCGGCACTCGCACGCCGCTTCGGTTTCGACGACGAGGCACGCGACGCGCTCGAACGCTGGCTGCGGCGAGCACACGTTGCGTGGGGGCTCGACGCCGGCATGAAGGGGGATGTCGGCGGCGCGCCGATCGCGGCGAATTCGTGGCAGTTCGGACTCGACCGCATGTATGCCGGCCTCATCGTCGGGAACGAGGACGAGGACGCACTCGTCGACGGGGTCTTGCCGCTCGACGGGGTCTCCGGCATCGCGACCGAGGCGATCGGCCGGCTCGACCGCCTGTTGCTCGAGTTGCGCAGCCTGCGCGACGGCTATGCGCACCCGCGCAGCCTCGCGGACTGGCGTACATGGCTGCTTGAACGGGTGGAGGCCTTGTTCCGCATCGACCCGACCGATGACGGTGAGCGACGCGCACTCGATGCGTTGCGTCGTCGCATCGCCGAACTCTCGATCGAAGCGCGCGATGCCGGAGTCGAGGCACCGCAACCGTGGGCGATCGTGCGCGAGCCCCTGCTCGCGAAGCTGTCGGCTGTTCCGGAACGGCAGCCGTTCCTGCTCGGTGGGGTCACCTTCTGCGGCCTGGTTCCACAGCGCTCGTTGCCGTTCCGGCTCGTCTGCCTGCTCGGCATGAACGAAGGCGAGTTCCCGCGCACGGCCGCCGAAGGCGGTCTCAACCGCATGACGAAGCAATCGCGCCGCGGTGATCGCGAGACGCGCAGCGAAGATCGCTACCTGTTCCTCGAGGCATTGATGGCTGCGCGCGCGCGCCTGCACGTGAGCTATATCGGCTGCGGCATCCATGACGGCAAGGCGCGCAATCCCGCTGCGCCGCTCGCCGAGCTGCTCCAGTATCTCGACGAGGAGCACGGCATCGCGGCCGATGCGGAGGTCGAGCGCCCGTGGCACGTGCGCCATCCGTTGCAGCCGTTCGACCCGCGCTACTACGAAGTCGCGTCCGACGGCACGCGCGACGATGAACGCCTGTATTCCTATGATCGCACCTGGCTCGCCGACGCTACCGTCGAAGACCGCTGCGAACCGTTCCTCGATCTCGCGGCGGCGCCGCCCGCCGCCGCGGTGGCGGGAGGGGATATCGAGCTTTCATCCCTGCGTCGCTACTGGAAGGACCCCGCACGCACCACGATCGAGCAGGCCGGCATCGGGCTCGATGCGCTCGACGACGCGAGCTGGCCGGACCGGGAGCCGCTCGAATCGCGGGTGGCGCCGATCGATCGCTTCGATCGCCGCCTGCTGTTCGACGCGCTGTCCGGCGATCGCGAAGTGCCGGATCGACCACCTGCATGGCTCGCGCATTCCGGCAGGCTCGCTGCGGGCCGCATCGGCGATGCGACCTACGAAGAGGCGCGCGACGCCGCGGCGATATTGCTGGCCGCATCGCGCAGCATGCTGGGTGCGCCGGCGCGACCGGAGCCGCAGAAGGTGGAAGTCGACCTCGGTGACGGTCTGCGCCTGGCAGGTCGCATCGGGCGCGTATTCCGCACGCATGCGGGGCTCGTTCTGTTCGACGTGAAGGCAGCCGGCAGCGCCGGCCTGCGCGAGTGGATCGATTTCTACGTCGACTGGGCCGCGTTGCGGCTTGGTTGTGATGACCGACCCGCCGCCGGCTATTTCGAATTCGACGGTTCGGCATGCGAGCCGAAATGGTTGGCGCCGCTGAGAGCGCAGTCGGACGACCAGTTGCGCGATGGCCTGCGCGTGCTCGCGGACCGCTTCCGCAACCGCGCGGGTCGACCTCTGCTGTTCTTCCCGCGTACCGCCTATGCCTACGCGAAGGCTTCGGCCGACCAGCGCGGCGACGATGTCGAAGGTGCGTGGCTGGGAGAGGAAGGTGTCCGGATTGGCGAGCGCGATTACTCGCCTGGGCATGCGCATCTGCTGACGCGCGATCTCGACATTCTCGACCCCGCAACCCCCGAACACGCCGAATTCGTCGTGACGGTCGAACAGGTCGCCGCGGTTCTGGACCCCGACAAACGCGTGTTGTTCGCGCCGCCGGGTGTCCGTGGAGGCAAACGCTGATGGCTTCGACGAAGCGACTCGAACCCTTCGACTGGCGCACGATGCCGCTTGATGGCCGCGCGCTGATCGAGGCGAGTGCGGGTACCGGCAAGACCTGGAGCATCGGCATGCTCTATCTGCGCCTGCTGCTCGAAACCGGGCTCGGCGTGGAGCGCATCCTCGTGACGACGTTCACCGTCGCTGCGGCACAGGAGCTGCGCGAGCGCCTGCGTCGCCGTCTCGCCGAAGCGGAGCATTGGCTGCAGTGTCCGCCCGGCGCGCTCGAACGGGAAGCGGGGGTGTCCGAGCTCGGCGCATTTCTCGTCGCCCATCGCATCGACGAGGAACGCGCAGCGCTCGCGCTGCGGCGCATCCGCCTCGCGCGCGCCGACATCGACCGTGCGCCGATCGCCACGATCCATGCGCTGTGCCAGCGCATCGGACGCGATCATCCCCTCGAAAGCGGCACCGGTTTCGGTGACGAACGCCTCGTCGCCGATGAGGACCTGCGTTGCGAATGCGTCGAGGACTTCTGGCGCAGGCGCTATCTCGACGCCGAGGTCGACGCGGACGAGGAGGCCTTGTTCCGCGATGGTCCCGAAGGTCTGCTGCGCGACCTCGGAACGATCGCGGCGTCGGGTGACCAGTGGGACGAGCCGGACGGGATTGCGGCATTTCAGCGTCGCCTCGCCGCGCTTCGCACGAAGGCGAACATCGACCGCCTGCGTGCGCTCGCTTCCGATCGCGCACTCTACGCCGGGCAGAATCGCGCGTTGTCGGGTCGACTGAAGGACGTCGCCGATGCGTTGGCGGGTGCCGGCGACCCGACGGAAGTGGTTCGCGCGAAGCTGGACAGGTATTTCAGCGACAACGAGATCGACAAGCAGCAGGCTGACGACGCACCGCTGCGCCTGCGCGATGATCCGCTGGTCCGCGAGCTGCAGGTATTGCGTGAGCTGCTGAAGTTGCGGCGGACCTTCGTGCGCGGACGCGTGCTCGCCGACGCCGCACGCGCCTGCCGCGACGGCGTGCCGCAGCGCGCGTCGCGCCGTGGCGTGGCGACGTTCGCGATGCTGGTCGATCGCATCCACGCGCGACTGTCGGATCCGGTGGCCGGCGCGATCCTCGCCGATCGCTTGTTCGACGAGTTTCCGGTCGCGCTCGTCGACGAATTCCAGGATACCGACGCATACCAATACGCGATCTTCGATCGCATCTATCGCGATGCCGGCGGTGCACCGCGTGGCGCGCTGGTCATGATCGGCGATCCGAAGCAGGCGATCTACGGCTTTCGCGGCGGTGACATCGGCACCTATGTCCACGCCGGCCGGCAGGCGCAGCACCGCTGGTCGCTGGCGACGAACCAACGCTCGGCAAGCGCGCTGGTCTCCGCACTGAATGGACTCTACGGTGATGGCGGCGGCTTCGGCGGCACCGATATCGACTACCAGCCGGTCTCGGCCGCGGGCCGCGCCGACCGCGCACCGTATCGCATCGACGACCGCGATGTCGGCGATCCATTCGTGCTGCATCTGTTCCGCGGCGATGCGATCGACGGCAAGGGCGGGCCCGAGCGGCGCGTGTCGATCCTGCATGAGCGCGCCCTCGACGACTGCGCGAACGATATCCTGCAGCGCGTTTCCGATCCGACGCAGACGATCGACGGGCGACACGTCGTACCCGGTGACATCGCCGTACTGGTGCCGACCAACAAGGACGTCGTGGCGCTGCGTCGCCGGCTGCGTGAACGCGGCGTGCCGTGCGTTGGCAGCGGGCGCGGCAGCGTGTTCGAGAGCGAGTCGGCGAGTGATATCGCACTGCTGCTGCATGCGGTGTTGAATGCCGAGGACGAGCGCGCCGTGCGCGGCGCGCTGACGACGCGGCTGCTCGGCGCCGACCTCGCCGCGGTCCGGCGCTGGGTCGAGCAGCCTGCGTCGTTCGAACAGGAGCTCCAACGCTTCGCCGAATGGCGCTCGCTCGCGCGCAGTCGTGGCGTGCTCGCGCTGCTTGGCGAGGTACTGGCGTCGCGTGCGACAGCGCTGCTCGCGGACGTCGATGGCGAACGCATACTGACGGACCTGCGTCACCTCGGCGAACTGCTTGCGGCCGAAGAGCCGCGCCAGCAGGGCCTCGAAGGTCTGCTTGCCTGGTATGCGACGATCCGCCGCGAAGGTGCCGACGACGACACGGTCTCGACCGACGCGCGCCGCCTGCGCATCGAGAGCGACGCCGATCGCGTCCAGCTCGTGACCATCCACGCGAGCAAGGGGCTTGAATACGCGATCGTGTACCTGCCGCTCGCGTGGCGCGTGCAGGACGTTTCCGGGTCGCGCATGCCGGAGGTCCTTCGCTACCGCGACGAACGCGGACGCCTGTGCATGGACCTCGGCTCGGCCGATTTCGTCGCGCACCGCGCGCGTCACTTCAGTGACGGGCTCGACGAACGCCTGCGGCTGCTGTACGTCGCGATGACGCGCGCAGTGCATGCGCTGCACGTCTACTGGGTCGATCGCGGCTGCATGCCGACGGACGGCGTCATCGACGCAGCCGCGGCGTGGAGAGTGCCGGCGATCGATGTCCTCCTCGAAGCCGCGCTGCGGCGCGCGCATGTCGTGCGGAGCACGGATGCCGAAGCCGACGTGCGTGCGCTCGTGCAGCGGTTGCCGGGCGTCGCCGTGGTCGGACCGTTCGACGGCGCGCCGGGCCGCCATCCCGGGCGCGAGCGCGCGGGTCGCGCGCGCATCGTGCAGGCGCCCTCGCCGGACGTGCGTGCATTCGAGTGGCTGCACAGCTTCAGTTCGATCGCTCGCGGCATCGTCGCTCACGCACGCGAAGGCGGCGCAGCCGACGAAACGGGCGCGGACGCCACGCCGGATGCGGGAACGGTCGCCATCGCGGATCAGCGCATCCTCGCGTTGCAGGGATTGCGTGGGCCGCGCTTCGGCGATGCGATCCACGAACTGTTCGAGCGCGCGCCCGCGGAGCCATTGTGGCCGCGGCATCGCGATCTGATCGCGAAGACACTCGAAGCACACGGCCTGCGCGTCGCGGTGGACGAAGGTGATCCGCATGAGCGAATCGGCGAACTTGTCGATCGTTGTCGAAGCGCCGATCTCGGCGATGGCCTGCGTCTGGATGCGCTCGCGCAACAGGTCGCCGAGTTCGAGTTCCAGTTCCCGGTCGATCACGTGCCGGTCGCGCGCTTGCGCGCGCTGTGCACGGCCCATGGTTTCGGCGGCGTCGTGCCTGCCACGCTCGACCGCGTGTCGTTGAATGGAATGCTCGGCGGATTCGTCGATCTCGTGTTCGCCTGGGACGGCCGCTATCACGTGCTCGACTACAAGACGAACTGGCTCGGGCCTGGCCTGGATGCGTATGCCGGCGCGACGCTCGATGCCGCGATGGCGGCGCATCACTACCCGTTGCAGGCGCTGATCTACACGGTTGCGGTGCATCGCTACCTGCGCCAGCGCCTGCGCGACTACGCCGCCGCGCGCAACCTCGGTGGAAGCTGGTACCTGTTCGTGCGTGCCGTCGGGCTCGCGCCGGGCTACGGCGTCTGGCGCCGGCGCTGGCCGCCGGCGTTGATCGAAGCGCTCGACGACGCGTTCGCGGGCATGGAGCGTGCCGCATGAACGGCGATTCGGTCGCGCGCGACGTCGACAGCGGACTCGCCAGCTGGGTTCTCGCACGGACTGCTTCACATCTGCTCGCGCGCACTGCCGGAGCGGCGAGCGCGGCGGAAGGGGAAGGGCACGCCTGCGCGTTGCTGGAGGGCTTCGATGAAGCGGAGCTCGAGGCGCTGCGCGCTCACGCGTGGGTGGGCGCGGGCGATGGGTTCACTCCGTTCGTGCTCGATGCCGCGCGGCGCCGATTCTGGTTGTGGCGCAACTGGCGTCATGAACAGCGCCTTGCCGACGCACTACGCGCGCGTTGCGATGCGCGCGTGCAATTGCTGTCCGCCGATGCGGTCGCGCGCGACGTCGATGCCCTGTTCGCCGGCAGCGATGCGCGGAAGACCTCCGATCAGCGCGCGGCGGTAGCGGTGGTGCCCGGCACGCGCTTCTTCGTGCTTACCGGCGGCCCCGGTACCGGCAAGACCACGACGGTGCTGCGCATGCTGCTGATGCTGCTGCGCCACGCGGTTGCCTGCGGCTTGCCCGAGCAGCCGTCGATCGCGCTCGCCGCGCCGACCGGCAAGGCCGCGCGGCATCTTGCGGCGTCGGTAGCGCGCGGCAAGGCCGATCTCGCGACGCAACTGGCGGCGGGTTCCGGGTTCGCCGGCCTGCTCGACGCGATTCCGCATGAACATGCGAGCACGCTGCATCGCTTGCTCGGCTATCGGCCGCATCTGAACGGTTTTACCTACGGTGCGGGCGAATCGTTGCCGGCCGACGTCGTCGTCGTCGACGAGGCGTCGATGGTCGATCTCGCGATGATGCGTCAGCTCGTCGAAGCGTTGGCGCCGACGTCGCTGTTGATACTGCTCGGTGATCCGGACCAGCTGGCGTCGGTCGATGCGGGGTCGGTGCTCGCGGACATCGTCGCGAGCGAACGCAGCGAAGCATCGCCGTTGCGCGGACAGGTCGCGAGCCTGCATCAGGCCTGGCGCGCGGGCGGCGCCCTGCAGCAGGCGATCGAGGCGATCCGCGACGGCGAGCCAGGATGGAGCGCGCGGCGCTCCGGCACGGAAGAGGGCGTCGTGCTGCGGGAGTGTGCCGACGCCGCGGTGCTGCATGCGCGCGTCGAAGCCTGGCTCGATCGGCGCGCCGAGGCGCATGCGCGCCTGTTCGGCGGCATCGAGGCGCCGGCGGCGTTCGCTATCCTGCGTGAAGCGCAGGTGCTGTGCGCCCTTCGCGACGGCCCGTTCGGCGCGCGCGGCGTCAATTCGCACATCGTCGCGCGCCTCGCCGAGTGTCACGGATTCGATGCGGGCCGCGCGTGGTACCACGGTCGCCCGGTCATCGTCACGCGCAACGACTATGCGCACGGCCTGTTCAACGGCGATCTCGGTATCGCGCTCGACGGCACGGAAGGGTTGCGGGTCTGGTTCGAAAGCGCCGATCGCGCGGGTGCTGGCTGGCGCAGCTTCCCGCCTCGCGCGTTGCCGGCGTGCGAGACCGCATGGGCGATCACGATCCATCGCAGCCAGGGTTCCGAGTACGGCGATGTCGCGGTCGTGCTGCCACCCGAAGTCGAACATCGCCTGCTGAGTCGCGAACTCCTCTATACGGCGGTCTCGCGCGCGCGCCGCAGCGCCGAGCTGTGGGCCGTTCCGGCAGCACTCGAGACAGCGCTCGCGCGCCGCGTGGCACGCCATGGGGGGCTGCGCGACCGCTTGGCTGCTCCCTAGCATCACGGCTTCCGCCACGTCCACGAGAGCATCGGGGGTCAGCGCAGGACCGAAGGCCGGCGCAGGATGCCGGCGCGCGGGTCGGGCAGTGGAGCGCGAAACGTCGCGCTGCTACGCTGCGCAATTCGCCGAACGTGCCGACGATGTCCGCTTCCGTGCATTCCCATGATTCGATCCGCGCCGTGCTCTGGCAGGGCGACCGCTTGCGCCTGCTCGACCAGCGCCTGCTGCCGCGCGAGGAAACATTCGTCGACTGCCGTACGCCCGAGGAGGTCGCGCAGGCGATTCGCGACCTCGTCGTGCGCGGTGCGCCGGCGATCGGCATTGCAGCGGCGTGGGGCGTAGTGCTCGCCGCACGGCGCGATCCGCGCGGGCTCGAAGCGGCGCTCGCGCACCTGCGCGCGGCGCGACCGACCGCGGTGAACCTGATGTGGGCGCTCGACCGCATGCAGCGCGCGATCGCGCGCGGCGCGGACGCCGATGCGCTCGCGCGGGAGGCGCAGGCGATCCAGGACGAGGACCTCGCTGCCAACCAGCGCATGGGTGCGCTCGGCGCCGCACTGCTCGGTCACGACGCCGGCGTGCTGACCCATTGCAACACCGGTTCGCTCGCGACCGCGGGATTCGGCACCGCGCTCGGCGTGATCCGCGCCGGCGTATCGGCCGGGCAGGTCGCGCGCGTGTTCGCCGGCGAAACACGGCCGTGGCTGCAGGGCGCGCGCCTGACGATCTGGGAGCTGCTGCGCGATGGCATTCCGGCGACTCTGGTGGCCGATTCCGCGGCCGCGCACCTGATGAGCACCGGCCAGGTGCAATGGGTGATCGTCGGTGCCGACCGCATCGCCGCGAATGGCGACACCGCGAACAAGATCGGCACCTACCAGCTCGCGATCGCCGCGCGCCACCACGGCGTGAAGTTCATGGTGGTGGCACCGTCGTCGACCGTCGACATGGCGACCGCGAGCGGCGTGGACATCGAAATCGAACTGCGTTCGCCCGACGAACTGTTCGCCTACGGCGGGCAGCGTACCGTGGTCGAGGGCGCGCGCGCCTGGAATCCGGTGTTCGACGTCACCCCGGCGACGCTGATCGACGCGATCGTGACCGAGCGTGGCGTGGTCGAGCGGCCGGATGCGGTAAGCATGGCCGCCGTGTTCGGTCGCGACTGAGGCACTTGCGATGGCGTTGCGCCGGCAGATCATGCTGTTCGCGATCAGCGGTGTGCTCGGTTTCGTCGTGGATGCCGGCATCGTGCAGTTCCTCGTTCGCGAGCTCGCCGCGAATCCGTACGGTGCGCGCGTGATCTCGTTCCTCGCCGCGGCGACGACGACCTGGGGCTTCAACCGCCGCTACACGTTCGCCGGTCACGGTGGTGGAAGTCGCCGTCGCGAACTCGCGCGCTACCTGGTCGCGATGGCGTTCGGCTTCGCGCTCAACTACGGCGCCTACGTCGCCTGCGTCCTGCTCTGGCCGCTGGTGCGGCAATGGCCGGCGATCGGCGTCGCGGCGGGCTCGATTGCGGGCGCCGCAGTCAACTTCCTGAGCTCCAAATACTGGATATTCCGCCCCTCCGCCGCGGACTCCGCGCGGCGCGCGCAGGGCGGCGCTAAGTCCCGCTGAAATCAGGGAAAAATCGCCCCTTCGGGCGACCCCTCTGTGGTATCATTTCGTGTTGCTTCAGCGCCCCGTGGACGGCATCGATCGATGCCCTCCGCAGCCGCGCCGGACGGCACGTTTCCGGGTCCGGAAACCGTGCAAACCGGGACGGCGAGCGCACCTCCCGAATTGGACTTGCCGAGGTTCCCGGATGGCTGAGCTGGCCAAAGAAATCATTCGCGTCAACATCGAGGACGAGGTCAGGAAGAGCTATCTCGACTACGCGATGAGCGTGATCGTCGGGCGTGCACTGCCCGATGTGCGCGATGGCCTCAAGCCGGTGCACCGTCGCACGTTGTACGCGATGCATGAGTCGAACACCTCGTGGAACCGCCCGTACGTGAAGTGCGCGCGCGTCGTCGGTGACGTGATGGGTAAATACCATCCGCACGGCGACTCCTCGATCTACGATGCGCTGGTGCGCATGGCGCAGGATTTCTCGATGCGCTACACGCTGATCGACGGCCAGGGCAACTTCGGCTCGGTCGACGGCGACGAAGCGGCGGCGATGCGCTACACCGAGTGCCGCCTCGAGCGGCTCACCTCGGAACTGCTCGCCGACATCGACAAGGAAACGATCGACTACCAGCCGAACTACGACGAGAAGGAACTGGAGCCGACCGTCCTGCCGACGCGGCTGCCGAACCTGCTCATCAACGGCTCGGCCGGCATCGCGGTCGGCATGGCGACCAACGTACCGCCGCACAACCTCAACGAAGTGCTGTCGGCCTGCATCGCGCTGATCGACGATCCGGACATCGGCTTCGACGATCTGCTGCGCCTGGTGCCGGGTCCGGACTTCCCGACGGCGGGCATCATCAACGGCTCGGCCGGCATCGTCGAGGCGTACAAGACCGGTCGTGGCCGCATCCTCGTGCGCGCGAAATGCGACATCGAGAGCGACGACAACGGTCGCGAGGCGATCATCGTCACCGAGCTGCCGTTCCAGGTGAACAAGGCGCGCCTGATCGAGAAGATCGCCGAGCTGGTCAAGGAAAAGCGCATCGAGGGCATCACCGAGTTGCGCGACGAGTCCGACAAGGACGGCCTGCGCGTCGTCATCGAAGTGCGCCGCGACACCTCCGCCGACGTGCTGCTCAACAACCTGTTCCAGCAGACCCAGTTGCAGGTCACGTTCGGCATCAACATGGTGGCGCTGGTCGATGGCCAGCCGCGCACGCTGTCCCTGCGCGAGATCCTCGATGCCTTCGTCCGCCATCGGCGCGAAGTCGTCACGCGCCGCACGATCTTCGACCTGCGCAAGGCGCGCGCGCGAGCACACATCGTCGAGGGCCTGACCGTCGCGCTGGCGAACATCGACGAGATGGTCGAACTCATCAAGACGTCGCCGTCGCCCGACGAGGCGAAGCAGCGCATGCTCGCGCGGCGCTGGGAACCGGGCATGGTCAGCGCCCTGCTCGCCGCCGCGGGTGCCGATGCATCGCGTCCCGAGGACCTCGATCCTGCGGCCGGCCTCAAGGCCGATGGCTACCAGCTGTCGGAGATCCAGGCGAAGGAAATCCTCGAGATGCGCCTGTCGCGCCTGACCGGCCTCGAGCAGGAGAAGCTCAGCGACGAGTACAAGGAGCTCCTGCACACGATCGCCGGCCTGATCGAGATCCTCGAGAATCCGGAAGTCCTGCTCAAGATCATCCGCGACGAGTTCGTCGCGCTGAAGGAACAGTACGGCGACGCGCGCCGCACCGTGATCCAGCAGAGCCAGGAGGACCTCGACATCCTCGACCTGATCGAGCCGGAGGACGTCGTCGTCACGCTGTCGCATGCGGGCTATGCGAAGCGCCAGCCGGTCAGCCTCTATCGCGCGCAGCGTCGCGGCGGCAAGGGCCGTTCGGCGACGAACATGAAGGAAGAGGATTTCATCGAACGGCTGTGGATCGCCAATACGCACGACACGTTGCTGGTATTCACCAGCGCCGGTCGCGTGTTCTGGCTCAAGGTCTACAAGCTGCCTGACGCAGGTCCGAATGCGCGCGGCAAGCCGATCGTGAACCTGCTGCCGCTGGAGCCGGACGAGAAGGTGCAGGCGATCCAGGCCGTGCGCGACTACGCAGAAGGTCGCTACGTGTTCTTCGCGACGCGCTACGGCACGGTCAAGAAGACGCCGTTGCCGGAGTTCGAGTTCCAGTTGCAACGCGGTAAGATCGCGATCGGCCTCGACGACGGCGACGCGCTCGTCGATGTGCAGCTGACCGATGGCAGTCGCGACATCATGCTGTTCGCATCGAACGGCAGGACGGTGCGTTTTGCCGAGGATGAGGTACGCGCGATGGGCCGCACGGCCGGTGGCGTGCGTGGCATCCGTCTTGCTGACGGCGCCCAGGTCGTGTCACTGCTCGTCGTCGAGCACGCGGCCGAACAGGACGACGGCGACGACGATGCGAGCGAAGCGGTGGAAGGCGACGTGCTCGTCGATGATGCCGGTTCGGCGCAAGCCGACGTGCTGACCGCGACCGAGCGTGGCTACGGCAAGCGCACCCCGCTGTCGAAGTATCCGCGCAAGGGTCGCGGTATCCGCGGAGTCATCGGCATCCAGTGTTCCGAACGCAACGGCAACCTCGTCGGTGCGGCGCTGCTCGACGACGCGCACGAAGTCATGCTGATCTCGAACCAGGGCACACTGGTGCGCACGCGCGCGGCGGAGATCGCGCGGGTCGGCCGCAACACGCAAGGCGTCACGCTGATCCGCCTGCCGGCCGACGAATCGCTGGTTGGCATCGTCAAGGTCGACTCGCTCGGCGACGATGACGACAACGGTCCAGGTAGCGACGACACTGTGTCGGGAGAAGGCTGACCCGCGATCCGCGGCGCACCCGCGACAAGCCTCCATTTCGGATCGCACGGGTCGCGCCTGCGGCGTTCCTGCAATGGAAGCATGCCGCGTGCCGCTCCCGCGGATCAGACGGTCGGTCGATGGCTGCGGACAGGTTGCCCGTTCGGCAACCTGCAATCCGGGTCAGACAGTTTGTCCGACCGCAGCGAGCATCGCCTCGGCCGAAGAGACCTTGAACTCGCCCGGCGCTTCGATCGCGAGTTGCTTGACGACGCCGTCCTCGGCGTACAACGCGAAGCGTCGACCGCGCAGGCCCATGCCGTACTTGCTCGCGTCCATCTCGAGGCCGAGCGCGCGCGTGAAGTCGCCGTTGCCGTCGGCGAGCATCATCAGGCCGTCCGGCACGTTCTGCGCCTTCGCCCACGCGTCCATCACGTACGCATCGTTGACGGCGATGCAGGCGATGTCGACGCCGCGTTGCCTGAAGGTGTCGTACTGGTCGACATAGCCGGGCAGGTGACGCTCCGAACAGGTCGGAGTGAACGCACCCGGCACGCTGAACAGGACGACCTTGCGGCCATCGAAGATCTGCGCGCTCGTGATCGCCTGTACGCCGTCCCTGAGGACATTGAGGTTCGCCGCGGGGATGCGGTCGCCGACTTGGATCGTCATGATGGTTGTCGTCCGGGGGAAGGCCGCGGCGGTTGCCGCAAGCGCGGATCATACGTGGCAGCGGGCGCGAGCGGCAGCATCGCCGCTGTCTGCTCTTGAAACCTCCGGGCGTGAACCTATCTATCCGTCATCGCGGCGCACGCTGCCGCATCCATTCGCGGAGAGAGTCATGATCGTCACCCACTACAACCCCTGGTTCGTGCGCGGCAACCTGCAGGCAAAGCAGGCGCTGGACCGCTTCTTCAACGGCGATGCCGCGACGGCGGAAACGCCGGCGCAGGCGTGGACGCCGCGTGTCGACGTACGCGAGGAAGCGGCGCAATTCGTGATCCTGGCCGATCTGCCGGGCATCGATCCGGCGGATATCGAGATCCAGATGGAGAAGAACGTGCTTGCGCTGAAGGGCGAGCGCAAGGCCGAGGTGTCCGGCGAGGACGCCAAGGCCACGCGCGTCGAGCGCCAGCACGGCCGTTTCGATCGCCGCTTCGTATTGCCGGAGGGTGCCGATGCCGATGGCATCCGTGCAGCGGGCAAGCATGGCGTGCTCGAGATCACGATCCCGAAGAAGGCGCAGGCCGCGCCGCGACGCATCACGATCAACGGCTGACGCGAGGCGGGCGCGACCGCGCCGGGCTTGCTACGCTGGACCGTGCGGCAGGCGCCGCCGGTCGTCGATCAGGCCACCGGCCCGCGGCATGTCCGCGGGCCGGTTTCGTTTTGCGATCCGGGATCGCCGCGATCGGATGCATTGCCGCGACCCGTTGCAGCGAGCGGGAGGCGCCGCGACGGCCTTCCGTGGCCGCACTCTTCAATGCAGGCAGGGGAAGTGGATGGAGTTCAAGGACTATTACGACATGCTCGGCGTGAAGCCGGATGCGACCGACGCGGAGATCAAGTCGGCGTACCGCAAGCTCGCGCGCAAATACCATCCCGACGTCAGCAAGGAAGGCGGCGCCGAGGAGAAGTTCAAATCGATCAACGAAGCCTACGAGGCGTTGAAGGAACCCGCGCGCCGGCGCGCGTACGACCAGTTGCGCGCGGGCGGTTATCGCGGCGGCGACGAGTTCCGCGGCCCGCCGCCGAACTGGCAGGGCAGTGCGGACTTCGGCGGAGGCGATGGTGAGTTCGGGGATTTCTTCGAATCGCTGTTCGGCAGCCGTTCGGGTGGTGGCCGGCGTGCAGGCCCGCGTCGTGGCCGCGACCTGCATGCGCAGTTGCTGGTCGACATCGATGTCGCGTATCAGGGCGGCACCCAGCGCATCAGCTTGAGCGAGGGACACGGTGAGCGGGCGCTCGACGTGAAGATCCCCGCCGGGATCACGCCCGGGCGGCAGATCCGTCTCGCCGGGCAGGGTTACGCGGGCGCGCACGGCGGGCCTGCGGGAGACCTGATCCTCGAGGTGGGACTGCGCGAGGACGAGCGTTTCCGTCTCGACGGCAACAACGTGCTGTCGACCTTGCCGGTGTCGCCATGGGAGGCCGCGCTCGGTGCGACGGTCACGGTGCCGACGCTCGCCGGCAATGTGGAGCTGCGCATCCCGCCCGGCTCCGATGGAGGCCGCAAGATGCGTTTGCGCGGGCGCGGCTGGCCGGGCAAGGTCGCCGGCGACCAGATCGTGACGCTCGAGGTGCATGTGCCGAAGGCGGAGACCGACGCGGAACGCGCGCTCTACGAGCAGATGGCGCAAGCCTATGTCGGCTACGACCCGCGCGGCTGAGATTTCCCGTGCGAGCGGCGCAGGCCGCGATGCTCGTTCATCGCGCCCGGCAGAGGATCGCGGCTTCCGCCGCTCCCACGGAAACCGATGCCCTCACGCTGCGGGCAGGTATTCCTTGATCACGCGCGTGAGCTCGGCGTCGTCGATCGGCTTGGTCACGTAGGCCTTCGCGCCCTGGCGCATGCCCCAGACGCGGTCGGTATCCTGGTCCTTGGTCGTGACCAGGACGATCGGGATATGGCTCGTCTTCGGATCCTTCGAGATCGTGCGCGTGGCCTGGAACCCGTTGAGGTTCGGCATCACGACGTCCATCAGGATCAGGTCGGGTAGTTCGCGCTTGGCGACTTCGACGCCGGCGGCGCCGTCTTCGGCCGTGATGACCTCGTGGCCGAGCTTCTCGACCGTGCGCTTCATTCCCACCAGTTGCGACGGTGAATCGTCGACGATCAATACTCTGGACATGTTGCGGTTTCCCCTGTTGAAGGGTCCATTCTAGACGCGTGCCGGCACGCCGGCAAAGCCCGCTCAGCCGACCTTGACGACCGTCCGGCCGAGCGAGCCGCCGGCGAGCATCGTAGCGAAAATCCCGGGCAGTTCGGCAAGGCCAGCCTCGCGGTTCGCGATCTCGTTCAGGTGCCCCGGTTTCCAGTCGCCGGCGAGGTGCTCCCAGACCTGCTCGCGGATCGGGCGGGCGGTTCCGGCCGAGGCGACACCGAGCAGGCTGAGCCCGCGGATGATGAACGGCATGACCGTCGTCGCGAGATCCGCCGAGGCGGCCAGGCCGCAGCTCGCGATGCTGCCGTAAGGGCGCATCACGCGGGTCAGGCCGGCCAGCATGTCGCCGCCGACGTTGTCGATCGCACCGGCCCAGCGCGCGGTCTCGAGCGGACGCTGACCCCAGTGCAGCCCTTCGCGCGCGATGCATTGCTTCGCGCCGAGGCCGATCAGCCAGTCGAACTGCTCGACCTTGCCGGTGATCGCATGCGCCTCGAAACCCCCGCGCGTGAGGATGTCGATTGCGAGAGAGCCGACCCCGCCGGTCGCGCCGGTCACGACGATCGGGCCCATTTCCGGCGTCTGGCCATTGCGCACGAGCTGGAATAGCGACAGGGCCGCGGTGAATCCCGCGGTGCCGAGTGCCATCGATTCGCGCAGGGTCAGACCGGCCGGCAGCGGGATCGTCCATTTCGATTCCAGCCGCGCGTATTCGGCATAGCCGCCATCGCGCGTCTCGGATAGCCCGCAGCCGGTGCACAGGACCTGGTCGCCTTCCTTGAACGCGGGATCGGTCGATGCGGCGACGTAGCCGGCGACGTCGATGCCGCCGTTGAGCGGGAACTGGCGCAGGATCTTGCCCTTGCCCGTACCGGCGAGCGCGTCCTTGTAGTTGACCGACGAGTAGGCGACCTTGACCAGCACTTCGCCGGGCGAAAGGTCGTCGGTGCGCATCGTCTCGATGTCGGCGCGGTGACCGGACTGGTCGTTGTGAATGCGGAAGGCGGAGAAGGGGATGGCGATGGTCATTTTTTCATCTCGTCGTCCCGGCGCACGCCGGGACCCAGTGTCTTTGCCATGGATTCAGTTCAGATCGTCGTACAGGTCGCGCCAATATGGATTCGCCCGTTCGATCAGGTCCAGTTTCCATGCGCGCTTCCATTCCTTCAGTGCCTTCTCCCGCGTGATGGCCGCTTCCATCGTGATGTGCAATTCGAACCACACCAGCCTATGCACGCGATGTTGCCGGGTGAATCCCTCGATGAATCCATTCTTGTGTTGCCAGATGCGCTGGATCGGATCGGAGGTTACACCAACGTACAGCGTTCCATTGCGCCTGCTGGCGAGGATGTATGTGCAGGGCTGCCGTATTCGCGACATCTGAGGCGCTGGGTCCCGGCGTACGCCGGGACGACGAAGAAGGGAGCGCCACGTTCCCACGAGCGAGACGTGTCGTCGATCATCGATGCGCGCGATGCCGCGTGCGATTTCATCGCGCTCGAATGTGGGAGCGCGACGTCGGTGCAGGCAAACCTTCGTCGCAACGCCTTCGTCGTCCCGGCGTATGCCGGGATCCATTTTCGCTTTCTGCGGAGTGAAGATGAAAATGGATTACGCGCTGCGCTCGCCGCTCCGGGGCCGTCATTTTGGCGTTCTGCGCGTTGCGCGCTCGTCCGGTCTTCGCCGGAATGACGGCAGAAAGGCTCCAAACTGCATCAGCGATGCTGACGTCAGAATGTCCAGTGCACAAAAAATGTTGCGTAGACAAGGAGCCAGACCGCGAGGAGGACTGCGACGCTGGTCGCACACGTCAGGAAAACCATCCGGGGCGCCGATGATCGGTGCTTGAGCGACGAGGCGATCGCTTCAAGCGCGCTTCCCGCACTGATGGCGAGTGCGATCCCGGAAAAAGCGCGTCAGGGAGAGAAGGCTGTCGCCATCAGCGCGAGAACCGCCAGCAGTGCATACAGCGGCGGATTCTCGACTGACCCATGATGTCGCCTCAATTCGCCTTGTGGATCGCCCGCTTGTCGACTGCCATCGCCGCTTCGTGCACCGCTTCGGACAAGGTCGGGTGCGCGTGCACGATGCGCGCGAGGTCCTCGGCCGAGCCCTTGAACTCCATCGCGACGACGCACTCGGCGATCAGCTCGGATGCGTTGGCGCCAACGATGTGGCAGCCGAGGATGCGATCGGTCTCGGCGTGCGCGATGACTTTCACGAAGCCGGCGGGCTCGTTCATCGCGACGGCACGGCCGACGGCGGCGAACGGGAAGCTGCCGGTCTTGTACGGGATGTTCTCGGCCTTGCACTGCGCTTCGGTCTTGCCGACCCAGGCGATCTCGGGCTCGGTGTAGATCACCCAGGGGATCGTGTCGAGGTTCACGTGGCCGGCCTTGCCGGCGATGATCTCGGCGACCGCGATGCCTTCCTCGAAGCCCTTGTGCGCGAGCATTGGTCCGCGCACACAGTCGCCGACCGCCCACACGCCTTCGACGCCGGCCCAGCAGTGCTCGTCGACGACGACGCGGCCGCGCTCGTCGAGCTTGACGCCGGTGCCGTCGCCGAGCAGGCCGTCGGTGTAGGCGCGACGGCCGACCGCGACGAGCAGCTTGTCGACGACGAGCTGCTTCTCGCCGTCCTTGCCGGCGTAGGTGAGCTGCACTTCGTTGCCCTTCACTTCGGCCTTCGACAGCTTGGCGCCGAGTTCGATCTTGAGCCCCTGCTTGGTCAGCTCGCGCGCGGCGATCTTCGCCACTTCGGCATCGGCGACGCTGAGGAAGTCCGGCAATGCCTCGATGATGGTGACGTCGCTGCCGAGGCGCTTCCACACGCTGCCGAGCTCGAGGCCGATCACGCCGGCGCCGATCACGCCGAGGCGCCTGGGCACGCCGTCGAACGCGAGCGCGCCGGCGTTGTCGACGATCGCCTTGCCGTCGAACTTCGCGAACGGCAGCTCGATCGGCGTGGAACCGGTCGCGATGATCACGTTGGTGCCGGCGATCGTCTGCTTCGCGCCATCCGGTGCGGTGATCTCGACCTGGCGGTCCTTCAGCAGCTTGCCCTTGCCGAGGAACGACGCGATCTTGTTCTGCTTGAACAGCATCGCGACGCCGCCGGTGAACTGCTTGACGATCTTGTCCTTGCGGCCGACCATCGTCTTGACGTCGATCGCGGCATCCTTGGTCGTGATGCCGTGCACGTCGAAATGCTGGGTCAGGTTCCAGAACTGCCTCGACGAATCGAGCAGCGCCTTCGACGGAATGCAGCCGACATTGAGGCAGGTGCCGCCGAGTGCGGCCTTGCCGTCGGCGCCGGTCCAGGCATCGATGCAGGCGGTCTTGAGGCCGAGCTGCGCGGCGCGGATCGCAGCGTGGTAACCGGCGGGGCCGCCGCCGATGACGATGACGTCGAACTGATCCATACGAAGGTCCTTCGAATATTCAAGGTTGCCGAAGGAGGGCTGAGGGCCGAGGGCCGAGGGCTGAAAAGCAACGCGCGCGCCGCTCTTCCAGCCCTCAGCCCTCGGCCTTCAGCCCTCGCTTCAATCACATCCCCAGCAGCATGCGCTGCGGGTTCTCGAGCTGGTTCTTGATGTCGACGAGGAACAGCACCGCATCCTTGCCGTCGATGATGCGGTGGTCGTAGCTGATCGCGACGTACATCATCGGCGCGGCGACGACCTGGCCGTTCTCGACGATCGCGCGTTCCTTGATCGTGTGCATGCCGAGGATCGCGCTCTGCGGCGGGTTCACGATCGGCGTGGAGAACAGCGAGCCGAACGTGCCGCCGTTGGTGATCGTGAACGTGCCGCCCTGCAGGTCGTCGAGCGTGAGGCCGCCTTCGCGCGCCTTCTTCGCATAACCCGCGATCGCCTTTTCTATGTCGGCGAAGCTCATGTTCTGCGCATCGCGCAGCACCGGCGTGACGAGGCCCTTGTCGGTCGAGACCGCGACCGAGATGTCCTGGTAGCCGTGGTAGATGATGTCGTTGCCGTCGACCGAGCTGTTGACGATCGGATGGCGCTTGAGCGCCTCGCAGGCGGCCTTGACGAAGAAGCTCATGAAGCCGAGCTTGATGCCGTTCGCCTTTTCGAACTGCTCGCCGAGCTCCTTGCGCATCGCGCTGACCTTGGCGAGGTTGATCTCGTTGAACGATGTCAGCATCGCGATCGAGTTCTTCGATTGCATCAGGCGCTCGGCGATCTTCGAGCGCATGCGCGTCATCGCGACACGCTCTTCCGGGCGCGCGCCCGGCGTCGGCTTCGCAGCCGCTGGCGCCGCGGCAGGCGAGCCCGTGCGCATGAAATTGACGAGGTCTTCCTTGGTCACGCGACCGTCACGACCGGTTGCGGCGACACTGGCCGGGTCGATCTTGTTCTCCGTCGCGACGCGCTGGCCCGCGGGGGACAGGTCGGCGGCCTTGGCGCTCGCGGCAGGCGCTGCTGACGGCGCTGCGGCAGCCTTTGGCGATTCGGCCTTCGCGGGTTCGGCGGCTTTCGCGGGCGCTGCTGCAGCGGTCGCGCCTTCCTCGAGGATCGCAAGTACCTGCTGGCTCGTCACCGTCGCGCCGGTTTCGAACTTGATTTCCTTCAACACGCCATCCGCCGGTGCGGGTACTTCGAGCACGACCTTGTCGGTCTCGAGATCGACCAGGTTCTCGTCGCGCTTGACCGCGTCGCCGGGCTTCTTGTGCCAGGTCGCGATGGTCGCGTCGGAAACGGATTCGGGCAGGACGGGGACTTTGACTTCGGTGGCCATAACGGATCCTTGTGTCACTCTGCGACGTTATCGGTGCCGGTCGGCGCGACCAATGCCTGTTCGAGCAAGGCAGCCTGTTCGGCGACGTGGGTGGAGAAATGGCCAGCGGCGGGTGCCGGCGAGCGCGCGCGTCCTGCGTACAGCAGGCGCTGCTCCGGCCCGGCGACCTTGTTGAGGTGATGCTGGATCTGGTACCAGGCGCCCTGGTTCATCGGCTCCTCCTGGCACCATACGACGTCCTTCGCGGCCGGATACTTCGCGAGCTCGGCGGCGACCTCGATGCGCGGGAACGGATAGAGCTGCTCGACGCGAACGATCGCGACATCGTCGATGCCGCGCTTGCCGGCGTCCTCGACCAGGTCGTAGTAGACCTTGCCCGAGCACAGCACGACGCGGCGCACCTTCGCGCCCTTCTTCGCGGTCGTGTCGGCGATCGCGAGCTGGAAGGCGCCGTTCGCCAGGTCGTCGAGCGAGGACACTGCGAGCTTGTGGCGCAACAGCGATTTCGGCGTCATCACGATCAGCGGCTTGCGGCAGTCGCGCAGCATCTGTCGGCGCAGCAGGTGGAACATCTGCGCCGGCGTGGTCGGCACGCACACCTGCATGTTGTCGAGCGCGCACAGTTGCAGGTAGCGCTCGAGTCGCGCGGAGGAATGCTCCGGACCCTGGCCTTCGTAGCCGTGCGGCAACAACAGCACGAGCGCGGACAGGCGGTCCCACTTCGCTTCGCCGGACGAGATGAACTGGTCGATCACGACCTGGGCGCCATTGGCGAAGTCGCCGAACTGGCCTTCCCACAGCACGAGCGTGTTCGGGTTCGCGGTCGAGTAGCCGTACTCGAACGCCATCACCGCTTCCTCGCTGAGCAGCGAGTCGACGATGGTGACGTCGGCGCCGTCGCGCACCCGCGTCAGCGGCATGTATTCGCCGCCGCTGCCCTGGTCGTGCAGCACCGCGTGGCGGTGGAAGAACGTCCCGCGGCCGCAGTCCTGGCCGACAAGGCGCAGGTCGCGACCGTCGGCGATCAGCGAGGCGTAGGCGAGGTTTTCGGCGAACCCCCAGTCCATCGGCTGTTCGCCCGCGGCCATCTTCGCGCGATCCTCGTAGATCTTGGCGACACGCGCCTGCAGGCTCAGGCCTTGCGGCAGGGTCAGGATCCTGCCGTTGAGCTCGGCGAGCTTGTCCTTGGCGACGCCGGTCTTGACCGCCTGGGCGAGTTTCGCGCCGACGTGCGGGTGCCAGTCGACCGCGAACTCGTCCTTGAACGCAGGGTCGAGTTCGGCGATCGGCGTGCCGGCTTCGAGCTTCGCGCGATAGGCATCGACGAGTTTCTGCGCATCGCCATCGGCGATGACGCCATCGGCGACGAGTTTCAGCGCGTACAGCTCGCGTGCGGTCTTGCGCGCGCGGATGATCTGGTACATCAGCGGCTGCGTCGCCGCCGGCTCGTCCGCCTCGTTGTGGCCGTGGCGGCGATAGCAGACGAGATCGATCACGACGTCGCGCTTGAACTTCTGGCGATAGTCGAACGCGAGGCGGGTCACGAACAGTACCGCCTCCGGATCGTCGCCGTTGACGTGGAGCACCGGCGCGTTGACCATTTTCGCGACGTCGGTGCAGTACAGCGTCGAGCGCGCGTCGTGCGGGTTCGAGGTGGTGAAGCCGACCTGGTTGTTCACCACGACGTGGATCGTGCCGCCGACGCAGAAGCCGCGCGCCTGCGACATGTTCAGCAGTTCCATGTTGACGCCCTGGCCCGCGAACGCGGCATCGCCGTGGATCAGCACCGGAACGACGTGTTCGCGCGTCTCGTCGCGACGATGCGTCTGGCGCGCGCGCACCGAACCGCACACGACCGGATTGACGATCTCGAGGTGCGACGGGTTGAACGCGAGCGCGAGGTGGACCGTGCGGCCCGGCGTCTTCACGTCGGCCGAAAAGCCCATGTGGTACTTCACGTCGCCCGAGTGGGCCGGGTCGTCGGGATGGTCGAACTTGCCGTCGAACTCGGCGAAGAGTTTTTGCGGCGACTTGCCGAGCGTGTTGACGAGCACGTTGAGGCGGCCGCGATGGGCCATGCCGAGCACCATGTCGTTCATGCCGTCGACGCCGCCGCGGCGGATCAGTTCGTCGAGCAACGGGATCAGGCTGTCGCCGCCTTCGAGCGAGAAGCGCTTCTGGCCGACGTACTTGGTGTGCAGGTAGCGCTCGAGGCCGTCGGCCTGGACGAGTTTTTCCAGCACGCGCTTCTTGTCGTCGACGCTCAGCGCATAGTCGCCGGCCGCGCGTTCGAGCTGGCCGTGCACCCACTGGCGCTGTTCGACGTCGGAAATGTGCATGAACTCGGCGCCGATGCTGCCGGCGTAGGTCGCCTTCAGGCGTGCGACGAGGTCGCGCAGCGTGAGGCGCTGCGGTCCGGCCAGCGAACCCGTGCTGAATTCGGTGTCGAGATCACCCTGGCCGAGGCCATGGAATGCAGGCTCGAGATCGGGTGCCGATGGCCGCGGCAGCAGGCCGATCGCTTCGAGATCCGCCGCCGGGAATGCGTGCTCCATGTCGAGCGGGTCGAGCCTGGCCGCGAGATGGCCGCGCGAGCGGTACGCGGTGACCAGCTTGAGCACACCCGCCTGCTTTTGCGAGATCGCTTCATTGGCCGGGACCGCCGCCAGCACGGCAGCGCGGACGCCGAGCTTCTGCGCCGCCTCGATGCGCGCGATCGCTGCCGAGTGCGGCCGGTCCCCGGCTTCGCGGCCCTTCAGCGACGCGAAATAGACCTGCCAGGTCGATGTCACGCTGGCTGGATCGACGAGCCACGACTCGTACAGGTCCTCGATGAAGGCGGCATTTCCGCCGGAGATCGGCGAGGTCGCCTGGAATTGCTGGAGAAGGCTGGGTTGGGAAGGATTTGCGCTCACGCTGCCACCATGCAGACGAAAAGGCGCGCCGGTTGCGCGCCTTGGGGTGTGCTCGCCGTGGCCGTCGCTTGCCCGGCTGACATAACAGCGGAAGTATAGCCGTTCAGCGATGATTGTTGCAGGTGCACAAGCCTGCAATATGGGCGCCGGTCAGGAACGCAACCCGCGCAGCCTCAGAACGACAGCAGGCGCAGCTCCTCGCTCGGCGCGGAGCGTTCCCATACCTGATCGAACAAGGCGGCCAGCTGCGCGTGCCGCCCCGGTGCGTAGGTCGAGCCCTCGCCGTCGGGCCGGTTGCCGAGCGGACGGAACAGATAGCCGCGGCGATCGTTGAGCAGGAATGCAGCTGCGTACTGCAGGTCCTGTTCGTCGACCGGCGTGCGGATCGCGATCACGCTCGGCAGGCGCTGTGCCAACGCGATCAGGCGGTGACCGTCGGCGACGGCCTTGCGCGGGTCCTGCACGATGATGCGCACCTGGGCGCGCCGGCCGGACAGCGCGACGCGCTTGATCGCCTCGAGGGCGGCCGTCGTGTCGAGCAGGAAGGGATCGAGGTCGCGGGTGTAGATCGCGAGTTCGTACTTCGCGTCGACGAGCAGGGTCGCGATCGCCTCGCGCGCCTGTTCGCGGTCCTCGACGGCGAGCAGGCGCGCCTGCGGTACCGGCGCCAGCGGCGCTTGTTCCCGCTCCGCGGCCGGTGCGACCACCAGCTGCATGGTCTGGTGCTCGATGGCGCATTCGAGGAAGCGTTCGCCAACGGTTTCGAAGCCGAGGTTCGCGTAGAACGGGATCGCGTGAACCTGTGCGTGAAGCTCGATCGCCCCGATGCCGAGTGCGCGTGCCTGCTCGGTCAGCACGCGCATGATCGCCTGGCCGACGCCCCGGCCGCGCCATTCGGCGAGCACCGCGACGCGCCCGACGGTCGCCGAAGTCGCCGGCGGGGTCGGCGGCACGAGACGGCCGGTGCCGATGGCGCGCCCTTCCGCATCGCGCGCGATCACGTGGCGCGCCTTCGGATCGAATTCGTCGAGCTCGTCCTCGCGCGGGACTTGCTGCTCGACCACGAACACCTGCTCGCGCACGGCGCGCAGGTCGTCGAAGTCGGTGTCCCACGAGGCGGGTTCGACGCGGAAATCCTGCGGGATCATCGATCGCTCCGACGCGGATGCACCAGCACGTAATGCCCTGCATCGACGAGCTGGCGCAGCAGCGCGACGTCGCGCACGTTGCCGCTTGCGAGCGGGAATTCGTCGTGCGCGCCGGCCGTCCGTGCGAGCGACAACGAGCAGGCGTGTCCTTCGCCGGCGACGAACAGGATCGCACTGCGCCCGTCGCGCATCCAGGCACGGCGCGACCACGGATTGCGCCGCACGCTCGCGCCGCTCGCGACCGCGCGCAGGAACGTCGCATCGCTGATGCGACGCGGTGGGGCGGCGGCCAGCTGCGCACTGCGGTAGCGCGTGATGAAGCGGCCGAACCATGTGCGCAGCGTGGATGCGGCAGCGGGTGCGTCGAACTTCAGCCACGGCAGCGCCCGCACCACACGTGCGATCGCCGCATCGTCGATCTCGCCATCCGCGCTGGTCGGCGCGAGGTCGGCGTCGGTGTAACGAGACTCTTCCGGAAGCGCTTCGATCAGGTGGTCGACGAAATCGCCGAGCAGGTCCGCCTGCGACGGCGCGCGCATGCCGATCGAATAGGTCATGCAAGCGCCGATCGCGACGCCATGATGTGGTACGCCGGGCGGCAGGTAGAGCATGTCGCCCGGCTCCAGCAGCCAGTCGTGCGTCGGCGTGAATTCGCGCAGGAGCTTCAATTCCGCATCCGTGCGGAATTCCTTCGGCGCGCCGGGCGCGGTGCTGATTTCCCAGCGTCGGCGGCCGAGGCCCTGCAGCAGGAATACGTCGTATTGGTCGACGTGCGCGCCGACCGAGCCGCCGTCTTCCGCGTAGCTGATCATGACGTCGTCGATGCGCCAGCTCGGCAGGAAGCGGAACGCGCCGAGCAGCGCGGCGACGTCGGCATCCCATTTGTCGACGTCCTGCACCAGCAGGGTCCAGTGCGTCTTCGGCAGCTTCGCGAAGTCGGCCTCGGCGAAGGGGCCGCTGCGCAGCGTCCAGCGATCGCGCTTCGGTTCATGGATCGCGATGCGCGCCAGCGCGAGCTCCTCGCAGGCGAGGCCGGCCAGATCGTCCGGTGCAACCGGATTCTCGAAGTCGGCGAACGCGCCGCGGATCAACAGCGGGCGCTTCTGCCAATGGTCGTTCAGGAAACGCGCAGGCGGCATGCCGAGCCGTTGCCTGGGGCCCGCCTTGACCTCAAGGGCCGATGCAGTCGCCATCGCGTCAGGCCGAACCCGCGAGTTCCCGCGCCAGTCCGGTGTAGCTCGCGGGCGTGAGATCGAGCAGTCGCTGCCTGGCCTCCGCCGGCAGCTCGAGCTTGCCGACGAATTCCTGCAGCGCCTCGCGCGTGATGCCATGGCCGCGCGTCAGCGCCTTGAGCTGCTCGTACGGCTCCGGCAGGCCATAACGGCGCATCACGGTCTGCACGGCTTCGGCGAGCACTTCCCAGCTCGCGTCGAGGTCGGCGGCGAGGCGATCGGGATTCGCGTTGAGCTTGTTGAGTCCACGCAGCAGCGCGTCGAGCGCGATGAGGGTGTGCCCGAAAGCGGTACCGAGTGCACGCAGCACGGTCGAGTCGGTGAGGTCGCGCTGCCAGCGGCTGATCGGCAGTTTCGCGCTGAAATGCTCGAACAACGCATTGGCGAGGCCGAAGTTGCCCTCGGCATTCTCGAAGTCGATCGGATTGACCTTGTGCGGCATCGTCGATGAACCGACTTCGCCGGCCTTCAGTACCTGGCGGAAGTAGCCGAGCGAGATGTAACCCCAGACGTCGCGTGCGAAGTCGATCAGGATCGTGTTCGCGCGGCGCACCGCATCGCCGATTTCGGCGATGCAGTCATGCGGTTCGATCTGCGTCGTGTACGGGTTGAACACCAAGCCGAGATCTTCGACGAAGCGGCGCGCGAAGGCAGGCCAGTCGACTTCCGGATAGGCGGTCACGTGCGCGTTGTAGTTGCCGACCGCACCATTGATCTTGCCGGTCAGCTCGACCGCGGCGATCTGCCGGCGCTGGCGCTCGAGGCGGGCGAGCACGTTCGCGATCTCCTTGCCGAGCGTCGTCGGCGAGGCAGTCTGGCCGTGCGTGCGCGACAGCATCGGCAGCGCCGCGTGCGCGTGCGCGAGGTCGCGCAGCTTCGCGATCACGCCGTCGAGCGCCGGCAGCAGCACGCCGTCGCGCGCATCGCGCAACATCAGCGCGTAGGCGAGATTGTTGATGTCCTCGCTCGTGCACGCGAAATGGATGAATTCCCTGGCCCCGGCGAGTTCGGTGTTGCCGGCGACCTTCTCCTTGATGAAGTACTCGACCGCCTTGACGTCGTGGTTGGTGGTGCGCTCGATTTCCTTGATGCGCTCGCCGTCGGCTTCGCTGAAGGCGTCGCCAATCGCCAGCAGCGCCGCGCGCGCAGCCTGCGAGAGTGGTGGCACTTCGGCGATCCCGGGCTCCCCCGCGAGCGCGAGCAGCCAGCGCAGCTCGACCACGACGCGCCGGTGCATGAGGCCGGCTTCGCTGAACACCGGGCGCAACGCCGCGGTCTTGCCCGCGTAGCGTCCGTCCAGCGGTGACAGGGCGGTCAGGCTCGGGCTCATTGCGATTCCTTCGATGTCTTCGGTTGCACGAGGATGGTCTTGGCACGCGCACCCAGCATCGTGCGCACGGTCAGGTCGAACCCTTCGAAGGCGAGCGTCTCGCCCTCGACCGGCAGGCGTTCGAGGCGGTGGATGATAAGCCCGCCGACCGAATTCACGTCGGCCGGGGCGTCGATGTCGCGTTCGAGCAGGCGTTCGAGGCGGTAGATCGGCGTACCGCCGGAAATCGTGAAATCGGCACCCTTCGGTCGTGGCGCGACGCCGACGGCGCTGCGCGCATGTTCGTCCTCGATGTCGCCGACGAGCACCTCGAGGATGTCTTCGAGCGAGAAGAAGCCGGCGACGCGCCCCGATTCCTCGACGCCAAGCGCGAGGTGGGTGTCGCCGGTACGGAAGCGCTTGAGCACGTCGAGCACCGGCGTATGCAGCGGCAGCAGGATCGGCGGGCGCAGCAGCGCTGCGACGTCGTCGACCTCGCCGTGCTCGGCCATCGCGCGCAGCAGGTCTTTCATGTGCAGCACGCCACGCACGTGGTCGCCGTCGGCGTCGAACCACGGATAGCGGCTGTAGCGGCTGCGGCGGAATTCGTCCAGCACCGCGTCGCGATCCATGCCGTCGCGCAGGGCGGCGAGCTGGTCGCGCGTGCGCAGTACGTCGCCGACGACCAGGTCGGGCAGGTCGAGCGCGTGCTGCATCATCGAGTATTCCTCGCCTGCGCGGCTCGCGTGCTTGGCGTGCACGATCAGGCGCAGTTCCTCGCGCGAATAGTGGTGCTCGTCGCCGTGGGCGCCGGCGTCGAGGCCGAACGCACGCAGCATGCGGTTCGCGCTCGCGTTGAGCAGCCAGATCGCGGGGTACATGAGCCAGTAGAACGCGTACAGCGGCGCAGCGGTCAGCAGCGAGAAGCGTTCGGGACGCCGGATCGCCATCGACTTCGGTGCCAGTTCGCCGAGCACGATGTGCAGGTAGGAGATCAGGGTGAACGCAAGCACGAGGGCGACCACCTGGGTCGTCTCCGCGCCGACGCCGAAGCGGGCGAACAGCGGTTCGAGCAGGCGCGCGAATGCGGGTTCCCCGATCCAGCCGAGCCCGAGCGAGGCGAGCGTGATGCCGAGCTGGCAGGCCGACAGATAGGCGTCCAGATGGCCGTGCACGTCGCCGAGCAGGCGTCCGCGCCAGCCGCGGCTGGCGGCGAGGGTGGTCGCCTGGGTCTGGCGCAGCTTGACCAGCGCGAATTCGGCGGCGACGAAGAAGCCGTTCAGCAGTACCAGCAGAAGGGCCGCGCCGACATAAAGCAGGTTCTGCAGCATGGACCGGTCGGTGGGGACGGCCGGTGATTCTAGCATTCGCTCCCAGCCGGGCCGTTCCAGGGCTGCCATGAAGGTAGCGGACCAACCCGCTATAATCATGGGTTCCACTCCGCAGCAGGACAGACATGAGCCAGTACCGGGTCGAGCGCGACAGCATGGGCGAGTTGAAGGTCCCCGCCGACGCTCTTTACGGCGCGCAGACGCAGCGCGCGGTCGACAACTTCCCGATCTCCGGCCTGACCATGCCGCGCGAGTTCATCCGCGCACTCGGCTTGATCAAGTCCGCCGCGGCGCAGGCGAATGCCGACCTCGGTCATCTCAAGAAGGCCGGCGCGAAGGCGATCCGCAAGGCGGCCGAGCGCGTCGCCGCGGGCGACTACGACGTGCAGTTCCCGATCGACGTGTTCCAGACCGGCTCCGGCACCTCGTCGAACATGAATGCGAACGAGGTCATCGCGCACCTGTGCGCCGCGGCCGGCACCAAGGTGCATCCGAACGACGACGTCAACAACGGCCAGTCGTCGAACGACGTGATCCCGACCGCGATCCAGGTCAGTGCGGCGCTGACGGTCAGCGAGAAGCTGCTCCCTGCGCTGGCGCACCTGAAGAAGGTGCTCGACCTGCGCGCGAAGGAACTGCGCAAGGTCGCCAAGACCGGTCGTACCCACCTGATGGATGCGATGCCGGTCACGTTCGGCCAGGAGCTCGGCGGCTGGTCGGCGCAGATCCGCTCGAACATCGAGCGCCTGCAGGATGCGCTCAAGCGCATGCGCAAGCTGCCGCTCGGTGGTACCGCGGTCGGCACCGGCATCAACGCCGATGCCCAGCTCGGTCCGCGCGTCGCGGCAGAACTGGCCAGGATGACCGGCGTGAAATTCGAGTCGGCCGACAATTACTTCGAAGGCATCAGCTCGCAGGACGCCGCGGTCGAGTTGTCCGGCCAGATGAAGACGCTCGCCTGCTCGCTGATGAAGATTTCCAACGACCTGCGCTGGATGAATTCCGGTCCGCTCGCCGGCCTCGGCGAGATCGAGCTGCCGGCGCTGCAGCCGGGTTCGTCGATCATGCCGGGCAAGGTCAATCCGGTGATCCCGGAAGCGATGGCGATGGTCTGCGCGCAGGTGATCGGCAACGATGCGACGATCACGATCGCCGGCCAGAGCGGCAATTTCCAGCTCAACGTGATGCTGCCGGTCGTCGCGCTGAACCTGCTGCAGTCGGTCGAGCTGCTCGCGAACGCCGCCCGCCTGCTCGCCGACAAGTCGATCGCGGGGTTCAAGGTGCGCGAGGACAAGATCAAGGAAGCGCTCAACAGGAATCCGATCCTGGTCACGGCACTCAACGCGGTGATCGGTTACGACAAGGGCGCGGCGACCGCGAAGAAGGCGTACAAGGAAGGTCGGCCGATCATCGATGTCGCGCTGGAGACGACCGGCCTGCCGCGCAAGAAGCTCGAGGAACTGCTCGATCCGGCTGCGCTGGCGAAGGGCGGCATCCACGGCGGATCGGCCGGAGGCTAAGAAAAGGTAAAGACGCGACCGGGATGGCGAACGGCACATGCCGGAGCGACGAAACGCTACGCAGACTGCGTCGTTTTGGGAGGCATCCGTGCCCGACGACGCGTGCCGGGCGTGTGGGCATGGGGTTGCCTTGTTTGCATGGTTGGTCCGCGGCTTTGCGGATACTTGTCCCGGATGCCACAACGACTGGATAACCGCACGAATTTCGATTGGAGTTTGACATGTTGAAGAGATTGATCCTCGCCTCCGCCCTGGTGGCCGGCAGCGCGTTCGCGCAAGACAACACCGACATCAGCGGTGCGAATTTCCAGAGCGGCAAGGCCGACGGCCAGCTCGCGGCGCTCGGCAAGAAGGCCGCGGCGTCCGGTGCCAAGCTCGTCATCACCGCGCCCGCCGACTGGCACGCGAAGATCGCGGCCAAGGTGAAGGCCGGCGGCAATGCCGATGTCGTGCTGCGCGAGGGCTTCTACGAGAACGTGCTGGTACGCGTCGAAAGCAAGGGCGCCGCCGCGGCCGCGGCCAAGCCGACCGAAACGGAGCGCACCAGCAAGGCCGATGCGGAGAAGGCGAAGGCCGAGGCCGAGAAAGCGAAGGCGGACGCGGAGCGCGTCAAGGCCGAAGCGGCGAAAGCCCAGGCTGAAGTCGAGAAGAGCCGTGCCGAGGCCGAGAAGGCGAAGGCCGAGGCGGAAGCCGCGCGTGCGCGCGCAGACGCGCAGGTGGCCGCCGCGCGCGCTGCCGCGACCCCGGCGCCGGCGCCCGTTGCCGCCGCGCCGGCACCGGCGGCAAAGCCGGCGGCGAGTGCCGCACCGGTCGCCGATACCGATGCGATCCGCGCGCGCCTGGAGAAGTCGATCAACGAGGGACGCAGCGCGCGTGGCGACCTTGCGGTCGGCCGGCTGCAGTCCGGCGACACGATCTACGTCGACGGATCGGTGCGCGGCGTGGTTCGCCGCGAAGGCAACCGTCCGACCCTCTACTGGCTCGATGGCGACCTCGACCTGCGCCGCATGGAGCTGAAGGTGCTGGCACCGAATCGCTACCAGGTGCTTTCGGAGATCCGCGGCGACGGTACCCTGCGGCGCGAATTCACCACCGGGGCGACCTCGGTCGACGCACGTGAACCGACGGCCGGTTCGGCCGAGCGCGGCGCGCTCGAGAAGAGCATCAATGATGGCCGCGCGATCGCTGCGACACTCGCACCCTCGGCGCTGCGCACCGGTGACGTCCTCTACGTCAATGGTTCCGCGGTCGCCGTGGTGCGTCGCTCCGGCAGCGATCTCGCGCGCTACTGGGTCGTCGGTCAGCTCGATCTGCAGCAGGCTGGCCTGCAGCCGGATGGCGCGAACAAGTTCCGGGTCGTCGCCGACACGGTGCACTGAGCATCCGCGCGCTTCAAGCGAAAAAGAAGGGCCGCGCAAGCGGCCCTTTCTTCTTGATATACACGCGCGCTTTCGCGCGTCGACGCCTCAGCGATCGCAGTGCAGGGTTTCGCGGGTGCCGATCGTCGCGTAGGGCCTGAATGCCGCCACGCTCGCAACGAGCGCTTCCTGGCGTGCGCGCAGATCCGCGACATCGCGACACACTTTCGTCGCGCTTGCTTCCACCTTGGCGGCCTGCTGGTCGACCTCGCTGCCGATCCGGTCCGGCTCACCGCTCGCGAGGCCCTTCGCGACGCTGCCGAGCGCGGTGACGGCGGTCGCGATTCCGGCCTTGCCGGTCGCGAGCGCGTCCTTGCGCAGGTTTTCGGCGGACATGTAATACGCACGCACATCCTCGCGTTGCGCCGGCGACAGCATGATGGCCTTGCCGTCCATGGCGAGGTCGCCCTCGTTCGAGACGACCGCATCGGCGATGTCGCCGCGTGCATGCACCGCGATATGGGTCGCGTCGATCCGGCTGATGTGGCGGAACGAAACCGAATCGCCACCGCCGATCTGCGGAGTACACGCACACATCGAGAGCGTGATGAGGGCAATGGGGGCGATGAGGTGGGTGTTCATCGGCATCTCCAGGATTGCCATGCAGCGCCTCCCGCGATCAGGAGGCGCTGCAAGCCTCAGACATTGACTTCGATGCGGCGGCCGCGCAGCCAGATCGCACCGGCCAGCAAGGCAAGTCCCGCGACCACGCCGATCCAGAGGTTGGCGGTCGCGAACAGGGCGTAGGCGTTACCGAGATCGAGACTCTGGATGTCCGGGCCGCCGCGCGCGCCGAGCCAGGCCTTGGGTGAACCGAGGCCGGCCACGCTGATCCAGCTGCCCGGCCACACGCTCAGCAACAGGCGGCCGAGGATCGCGCCGAGGCGCAGGTCGCCGCTGAAATGCGGCCCGCCGAGCAGGCCGACCCACCAGTTGGCGATCCACACCAGCAGCGGCAGCATGACCGCCCACAGGAACGGCTTGCTGCGCGCCCAGGCCGACCAGAACATCAGCCAGCCGACCGCCGGAAGCGACCACATCGCGATCAGCGGCAAGGTCGCGAACAGGCGCCCTGCGACACTGAACGGGTGCGCCGCGAACACCGCAGGCAGCGCGTTCAAGCCATGCACGCCGGCCCACAGGGTCACGATGAGCAGGAACACGACGTAGGCGACCGTGGCGACCGCGATCGCGATCGCGGGAATCACCAGCATCGCGGTCAGCGCCTTCGAAACGATGGTCGCGGAGTCGGATACCGGCAGCGATTTCCAGAACAGCACGCTGCGATCGCGCCGATCGTCGTAGAGCGCGCCGAGCAGGTAGAAGAAGCTGACGAAGAAGACGCCGACCGATGCGAACGAGGCGAGCATCATCTGCACGACGTCGAGGCCCTGGCCGGCGTCCGCGAAGTCGGTGGCGGCGAGATCGCCGCGCAGTTGGTCGAGCGA
>Ga0207639_10000202_pt1 | contig 44984 bp, 44 predicted proteins | sample KBSCornC32_FD_184299 | JGI IMG/M metagenome (GOLD analysis project Ga0207639, IMG submission 184299) | Corn rhizosphere microbial communities from Kellogg Biological Station, Michigan, USA - KBS Corn C3-2 (SPAdes) (version 2) | ecosystem: Host-associated > Plants > Roots > Rhizosphere > Soil ... | reverse complement strand
GCGTCGATCCAGGGCACAGTGGAAGAGGTCCAGACCTCCGCCGACCGAATCCGCGAGGCGATGGAGCTGCAGGCTCAGACGGTGACGATGATCACCGCCGCCGTCGACGAGACCGCGCTTGCCGCCGACTCGATGAGTTCGACGATCGCCGCGATCCGCGCCGACACCGAAAATGTCGCCAAGGACATCGACCAGGTCGAGCAGGGCTTCGGCCACTTCTCCGAGCAGATCGCCGGCTTCAAGTCGACCGCCAAGGAATTCGTGAACGGCATCGCCGCCTGATTCTTCCCCCGCCGCGCGCTCAGCGCTAGGCGGAGAGGATGAACACTCTCATCACCGGAGCGAGCCGCGGGATCGGCGCGGCTGCGTATGCGCTGCTGAAGAAGACCGGCCACGCTGTGGTCGGCCATTCGACCAAGGGCAGCGACGCTCTCATCGCCGGCGACCTCACCGATCCGGCCGCGCCGCGCAATCTCTGGGACACGGCCCTCGACGAGCTCGATGGCCGTATCGATGTCTTGGTGAACAACGCCGGGATTTACGAAGGCGTCGCCGACAATGCGACCGACGACGAGTGGCATGCGGCGTGGCATCGTACGCTGACCATCAACGTGCAGGCGCCGGCCGATCTTTCGCGACTCGCTGTCTCACATTTCCTCGATCGTGGCGGGGAGGGCCGCATCATCAATGTCGCCAGCCGCGCCGCCTTCCGCGGCGACAGTCCGCAGCACTGGCATTACGCAGCGTCCAAGGCCGCCATCGTCGGAATGACCAAGACAGTTGCGCGCGCCTACGCTTCGGATGGCATCCTGTGTTTCGCCGTCGCTCCAGGCTTCACCGTGTCCGAGATGACCGCCGAATATCTGCAGGGGCGCGGAGGAGCCCAGATCGTCGCCGACATCCCGCTTGGCCGCGTCGCTTCGACCGGTGAAGTCGCGGAAGTGATCCGTTGGCTTTCGATCGATGCGCCGCCATCAGCGACCGGCACGATCATCGACGTTAATGGCGCCAGCTATGTTCGTTAGCCTCGCCCTTTTCGCCGCCGCACAGCAGATCGTCATCCCTCTGGGGAAACCGCCGGCGCTGCCCGAAAAACCCATTGCGCCGATCGAAATCACCGGCCCGAAGTTTGCGGAAAAGTGCAAGGACTGGGACGAGTGGGAGAAGCCCGCTCCTGCAGTCCGCGTCTTTGGAAACACCTACTATGTCGGCACCTGCGGGATATCGTCTATCCTGATCACCGACCCTGCCGGAGACATATTGATCGACGGTGGCACCGAGAAAGGCTCGGCGCTCGTGGCCGCCAGCATCGAGAGCCTCGGATTCCGGCTCACCGACGTCAAATATATCCTCAACAGCCACGAGCATTCGGATCACGCGGGCGGGATCGCCGAGCTTCAACGGCTGACCGGCGCGAAGGTCCTGGCCTCGCCGTCGCAAGCTGCGGTGATCAGCAGCGGCACCGCGAGCGCCGGCGATCCGCAGCAGGGGCTAAGCGCACCCTTCACCGCAGCGCATGTCGACCGCGTCATCCATGAGGGCGAGCAGGTCCGGATCGGTAACACCATTTTGCAGGCCGTCGAGACGCCCGGGCACACGCCCGGAGCGCTGACCTGGCACTGGGGCAGTTGCGAGGCGGGTGTGTGCCGCCAGATCGTCTATGCCGACAGCCTCACCCCGAAGAGCAACGACAAATACCGGTTCAGCGATCACCCGGCCTATCTCGCCGCCTATCGCGCGAGCATCGCCAAGGTCGCCGCTCTCGACTGCGACATCCTCCTTTCGCCCCATCCGTCCGCGAGTCACATGGTCTCCCGCTTCGGCGATGCGAATGTCGAGGACCGCAACGCCTGCCGAAGCTACGCGGCGGACATCACCAAGCAGCTGGATGAGCGGCTGGCGAAGGAAGCCGCCGGCCAACAAGACCCAAAACCGTGAGCTTTCGGGTCACCGTCGCCTGCACCCGCGCGCAAGGCGAAGCGATTGCCGACGGGGACGACCTCCTGACCGATGCGGTGCTGGTCGCTGATGAGCCCGATCCCGCGAAGCCTGACGAATGGCTGATCCATGCCTATTTCGAACATGCGCCGACTTCGGACGAGCTGAGCACGCTGCGCGGCCTCGGCTCGGGCATACCTCGAATCGAGGAGCTGGGCGAAGCGGACTGGGTGATGATGAGCCAGGAGGGCCTGCAGCCGATCCGTGCGGGTCGCTTCTACGTCCACACGCCGATGTACCGCAGCGTTCCGCCGGGGACGATTCCGTTCGAGATCGACGCCAGCCTCGCCTTCGGCACCGGCCAGCACGCGACGACCAGCGGCTGCCTCGAAGCGATTGACAAGCTCGAACGCGAAGGCGCGCGCTTCACGAACGTCGCAGACATTGGCACCGGGACCGGCCTCCTCGCATTCGCGGCGCTCGCCCTCTGGTCCGAGGCGAAGTGCGTCGCGACGGATATCGACGACATCGCCATCGAGGTCGCGCGGGACAATGCAGCGGTCAACAAGGTGAAGCTGGGTCACGGTTCCAGTGAGCTTCTTCTCGCCGTCGCGCACGGAATGGATTCACCGCTGCTCGCCGCCCGGGCGCCCTTCGACCTCATCGTCGCCAATATCCTCGCGGGCCCGCTGATCGCGCTTGCACCGGATTTTGCAAAAGCGCTGGCGTCCGGCGGAGCCATCATCCTCGCCGGCCTACTCGATAGTCAGGCGGACGCGGTGATTGCTGCTCACGAGCAGCGGGATCTGAGCTTGTGCGACCGTGGCTCCGGCGAATGGCCGATACTGGTTCTTACCTCCTGATTCCGGCGGCGTAGCCGCATTGAAAAAATTGATTCACACGAAGGTATGAAGAAGAAAGGAAAGCCGCGAAGAGAAGGCCGCGACTCCTTCGTGCCTTAGTTCTTTTCTTCGTGTCTTCGTGCGCAAAATCTTGCGGCTGGCGCGGCAGGAATGAAGAGGCTTGCGAAGCAGCGGTGCGGCTGCAACAGCTTTGCCATGAAGCTCCTCCTCGCTGCTCTCCTGCTCGCAAGCTCTGCGGCCGCCGCGGCACCCCTTAGCCATCACGCCAAGGCGCATGCCACGCATGCGGTCAAGCCCGCTGCCGAGCCGTCTACGGACAAAGCCAAGGACGAAGGCAAGCACGAGCGCGACGTCTTCTTCCATCCGAGCGAAGTGCGCTCGACCGGATCGGTCGTCGTCGGCGGGCAGCCGATCGCCTACGATTCCATCGCCGGAACGCTCGTCGTCCATGCGAAGGACTGGGAGGACACCGACGCGACCGAGGCCGACGCCTCGTCCGACAAGTCGGACAAGGACAAGAACCAGCCCAAGCCCGAAGCGTCGATGTTCTACACCGCCTATTTCAAGCAGGGCGCGCCCTCGGCATCGCGCCCGATCACCTTCCTGTTCAACGGCGGCCCCGGCTCATCGACGATCTGGCTTCACATGGGCGCGTTCGGGCCGGTGCGGGTTCAGACCGCTGACGCCAAGCACAATCCGCCCGCGCCATATTCCACCGTCAACAACGACCAGAGCCTGCTCGACGCATCCGATCTCGTCTTCATCGACGCGCCCGGGACCGGGTTCAGCCGGATTGCCGGCAAGGACAAGGAGAAGAGCTTCTACGGTGTCGACCAGGACATCGACGCCTTCACCAGGTTCATCACCCAGTTCCTGACCAAATACGGCCGCTGGAACTCGCCCAAATATGTGTTCGGCGAAAGCTACGGGACGATGCGCGGCGCTGGACTCGCGCTCGCGCTCCAGAAGGAGGACGTCGACCTCAACGGGGTGATCCTGCTGTCGGACATTCTGAACTGGGACCTGATGCCCGACGACCCGCAGGTGAACCCCAGCATCGACATGCCCTATGTCGTCGCGCTTCCGACCTATGCGGCGACCGCCTGGTATTTCAACAAGGCCGCGACCCATCCCGCCGACCTTCGCGCCTACCTCAACGAGGTCGAGCATTTCGCGACGACCGAATATCTGCAGGCGCTGATCAAGGGGAACGCGCTGCCGGACGCGGAGCGCCAGCGGATCGCGCAACAACTTTCGGCTTACACCGGCCTCTCGGTTCCGTACCTGCTCAAGACCAACCTGCGCATCGAATATGGCGCGTTCCAGAAGGAGCTGATGGGCGACCAGGAGCTGACGACGGGAACGCTCGATACGCGCTTCCTCGGCGCGACTCTCGATCCACTAAGCAAGGTCGCGACCTACGATCCGCAGGGCTCGGCGCTCGGTGCAGCCTACGTCGCCGCGTGGCACGATTATTACCGCAACCGCCTCCACTACGCGCCCGACATCGCCTTCAAGGAAGGCATCCCGGTCTATGAAAAGTGGGACTACAAGCACGAACCGCCCGGCGCCGATCATCCGCTTATCGCGCTTCCCAACGTGCTTCCCGACCTCGCGTCAGCGATGAAGCAGAACCCGACGCTGAAGGTGATGGTCAACGGCGGCTATTTCGACGTCTCGACGCCCTATTTCGAAGGCTGGACCGAGATGCATCACATGCCGATCCCGCCCGCGCTTCAGGGTAATATCGAGTATCATTACTACCAGTCCGGCCACATGGTGTACGTCCACCCGCCGACGCTGGTGGAGCTGCACGACAACGTCGTCGACTTCATCCGGCGGACTAGTGGAGTGCAGTAGCGAGGGATTTCGTGAAGCTCTTGTACTTACTGTTGTGGGCAGTCGCGCCAGCGGTTCAGCCCAATGACGTGCCCATGGCGCAAACCGAAATGCTTGGCGTCGACGTTCCGGACGAATTTCAGGTCGGAAATCACCGACGGAATGACCAGGCCGAGATAATGGAACTCGTCCAGCCGCCCGAAACGGTCGACAACTGGTCCAAGCTTATCACCAGCTTGATGTTCTTCAACGCGGCGAGCAACGGCCTCGATAGCTTCTACACTGCGTGGCGCGCTAAGATGCGCAGCGCCTGTGTAGGTATGACGGATTCGTTCACGCGTGGTAGCGTCGATGGCCGCCCGGCATTGGAAGCCAAGTTATCGTGTCCAAGAAACCCAGAAACGGGCAAGGCTGAAAACCTTGACGCAATTCTCGTTCAGGGGAATGCGAACATGATGATGACGCAGGTGGCATTTCGACGTCCCCTGACGTCCGCCGACCTCGCCTTGATTCAACGGGTGCGCGGGTCGCTTAAGGTCTGCGATCAAAGAACGCTGGCCGAATGTTCTGCGAGAGCAGCAAGCGGATTTCTCAAGGCGAACTAAACCGCCCTAGGCCTCCGCGACGATCTGCGCCCATTCCTCCTCGCCGATTACCCGGATGCCGAGTTCTTCGGCTTTCTTTAGCTTTGACCCCGCGCCCGGCCCCGCGACGACCAGGTCGGTCTTGGCGCTGACGGAACCCGCCGCACGGGCGCCGAGGCGTTCGGCCTGGGCCTTGGCTTCGTCGCGGCTCATGGTTTCGAGGCTGCCGGTGAAGACGATGGTCTTGCCGCTCCATTCGGTCTGCTTCGCGTCGCTGACGAACGGCAGCGGCGAGACTTCCGAAAGAAGGTCGTCGAGCACCTGTTGATTGTGCTTCTCATGGAAGAAATCGTGCACCGCTTCAGCGACGACAGGGCCGACGCCCTGGACCGACGACAGCTCCTCCTGACCACCTTCGGACAATGCGACGCGCCGAAGCTCCTCGATCGTGCCGAAGCATTTGAGCAGGTCCTTCGCCGTGACGATGCCGACATGGCGAATGCCGAGGCCGAACAGGAAGCGCGGCCCGTCGGGCTGACGCTTGGCCTCGATCGCGGCGAGGAGATTGTCGACCGACTTCTCCTTCCACCCCTCGCGGCCAAGCAGCTCGGCACGGTGATTGCGCAGGCGGAAGATGTCGGCGGGCGAGTTGAGCCAGCCAAGCTCGATGAACTCGGCGATGCTCTTTTCACCCAGCCCCTCGATGTCGAGCGCGCCGCGCGACACGAAATGCCGCAGCCGCTCGAATCTCTGCGCCGGGCAGATGAGCCCGCCTGTGCAGCGGACATCGACCTCGCCTTCCTCGGCAACGGCTTCGGAATCGCACATCGGGCAGCGCGTCGGGAATTCGTAAGCGGGGCGCAGCTCGTCGCGCGTCAAATTCTCGACAACCTGGGGAATGACATCGCCGGCGCGCTGGATGCGGACTCGGTCGCCGATGCGCAGGCCCAGCCGCGCGATCTCGTCGCGGTTGTGGAGCGTGACGTTGGCGACGATCACGCCGCCGACGCCGACCGGCGTGAGCCGCCCAACCGGCGTGAGCTTGCCCGTCCGCCCGACCTGGATGTCGATCGCTTCGAGCGTGGTTTCGGCTTTTTCCGCCGGGAATTTGTGCGCAAGGCCCCAGCGCGGGGCGCGCGCGACGAAGCCGAGCCGCTCCTGATAATCGAGCCGGTCGACCTTGTAGACGACGCCGTCGATGTCGAACGGAAGGTCCGCCCGCGCCTTCTCGATCGCGCGATAATGGGCGAGCATTTCCTCGGGCGAGTTGCAGCGCACGAGCAGGTCGGTGACCGGGATTCCGAAGCCCTCGATCCGCTTCATCGCTTCATATTGCGTATCGGCGAGGGGTTCGGAAACTTCGCCCCATCCGTGCGCGAGAAAGCGCAGCGGGCGCGACGCGGTGATGTTTGGGTCCTTCTGGCGAAGCGAACCGGCAGCCGAGTTGCGTGGATTGGCGAAGACCTTCCCCCCGCTCGCTTCCTGCCGTTCGTTCAGCGCCTCGAAGTCGTCCTTCGACATGTACACTTCGCCGCGGACTTCGAGCACGGCGGGGATGCCTCCCCTCCCTGGAAGGGAGGGGTCGGGGGTGGGTGCGGAGCGCAGCTCCGCGCCGGGCATCGAGCCCGCCGCCTCGCTACCCACCCCTAGCCCCTCCCTAGTCAGGGAGGGAAATAAAGTCGGTGGAATGTCCCTGATAGTTCGCACGTTGGCGGTAACGTCCTCACCAACCGCGCCGTCACCGCGCGTCGCGGCCAGCACCAGCTCGCCCTTCTCGTAGCGAAGCGAGCAGCTCAACCCGTCGATCTTCGGCTCGGCGGTAAAAGCTACGAACGCATCCGCCGGGAGTGCAAGGAAGCGCTTCACCCTTGCGACGAACTCGCCGACCTCGTCCGCGGAAAACGCATTCTCCAGGCTAAGCATCGGCCGTGCGTGGGCGACCTTGGTGAGCGCACTCGTCGGTGCCGCACCCAGCCGTTTCGACGGCGAATCCGGTCGCACCAGCTGCGGGAAGCGCTCCTCCAGCTCGCGGTTTTCGCGAACCAGTGCGTCATAGTCCGCGTCGGAAATCTCCGGCGCGTCTTGGTCGTGGTAGAGCTTGTCGTGCCGGGCGATCTCCCTCGCCAGCCGCATCAGCCGGTTGGCGGCGTCGGCTTCGCTGAGATCAGCCAAACAATTCCTCGAGCAGGTTGATGAAGCTCGTCCAGCTCCGCTCGGCGGCGAGCGCGTTGTAGGCGACGCCGGCGATCTGAAGCGAGCTCGCGTGCGGGTTGGTGAAGCCGTGGCCGACGTGGCCGTAGGCGTGGATCTGCCAGTCGGAGCCTGCCTCGGTCAGCTCCTTGCCGAGCGCAACCACCGCTTCGGGCGGCACCATCGGGTCGTCCCAGCCGTGGAAAGCGACGACCTTCGCCTTGATCTTCCCGGGCGGAAGGCCGGGCGGATCGAACAGGCCGTGGAAGCTAACCGCCGCGGCAATGTCCGCGCCGCTCCGCGCCAGGTCGAGCGCGCACTGCCCACCGAAGCAATAGCCGGCGGCGACGATCTGGTTCTCCGCCACCTCGTCCTGATTCCGCGCCAGTTCGAGCACATGCTGCAACCGCCGGCGTAGCGCCGCGCGATCGCTCCTGAGCCGGGTCATTTCGCCGAAACAGACGTCCCTCGGCGCGCCGTGGAATTCCTTGCCGAACAGGTCGGCAACGAAAGCATTGTAGCCGAGCTCGACCAACTGGCGGCCGAAGCCTTTTTCCAGGTCCGTGACACCCATCACGGTCGGGATCAGGATGACCGTCGGCCGCGTCTCACCGTCTCTTCGCCCGATGAACGCGCTTTCGAGCTTCTCGCCCTCGAATTCATGCGGAATTGCGCGTTCCTTGCTCATCACATCTCCTTCAAAAGCTCGGCGAGCTTCGCGACCGTGTTCATGTTGCGGGCGGTGCCGGGCGCCTTCGTCCCAAGCTTGAGCTTCGATCGACCCTGCCCATCGGGATAATGGACATAGATTTCGCGCTTGCCCGGCGCCAGCCGTTCGTTGGCGACATTTTTCGCGGCCTTGATGGCGTCCGCGGCGGGCGCGTCGTCGAAGAAGATGGCGGCGACCCTGTTGCCGGGCTCTTTCTCGAAAGGATTGGCTTTCACCGCCTCGCCCATTTCCTTCGCTGTCCGAACCATCACGTCGACCGGTTTACCCATATGTTCGGTCAGCGCCTTTTCGAGCGCCTTCTTCACTGCTGCTTCCCCTTCGCCGTTGGTGAAGAGTAAATTGCCGCTGGCGATGAAGGTCTTCGGCGACTCAAGGCCAAGCTCGCCCGCGACGCGCTTCAGATCTTCCATTTTCAGCAACCGGCCGCCGATATTCACCGCGCGGAGCAGCGCGACATAAGCGGTCACGCGGCGTCGAGCAGCCGCGACGCCTGCGCCCTCGCCTCCTCGGTGATCGACGCGCCCGACAGCATCCGCGCAATCTCCTCGCGCCGCTCTTCGGCGGTGAGCTTGCGGACGGTCGTCCGGGTGCCGTTCGCACCATGCCCCTTCTCGATCCGGTAGTGATGCGAGGCTCGCGCGGCGACCTGCGGTGAGTGCGTGACGACAAGGACCTGCGAATCTTCCGCTAGCCGGGCGAGCCGTTCGCCGATCGCACTCGCGACCGCGCCGCCGACCCCGCGATCGACCTCGTCGAAGATCATCGTCGCCGCAGTGCCCGCCTCGGCGAGCGCGACTTTCAGCGCGAGGATGAAACGCGACAACTCGCCGCCTGATGCGATTCGAATCAGCGCGCCGAACGGCGCCCCCGGGTTTGTCGAGACCTCGAATTCGACACGGTCAGTCCCGGAAGGGCCGGGCTCAGCGGCTGTGATCGCGGTGCGAAAGCGCGCCGCATCCAGCTTCAGCGGAACAAGCTCATCCGCAACGGCTGCGTCGAGCCGCGCACCAGCCTCCCGTCGCGCTTTGCTCAGTCGCTGCGCAGTCGCGGCATAGACCTCGCGCGCGGCAACGAGCTGCCGGTCGAGCTCTTCGATGCGCTCTCCGCCGGCATCAATCGCTGCCAGCTGAGCCCGCATCTGCGTTCCGAGCGCGGCGAGCGCATCGGCCTCGACCCGGTGCTTGCGGGCAAGCCCCCGAATATCGAACAGGCGCGCTTCGGCCTGTTCGAGCCGCGCAGGGTCGAACGCCAGTGCGTCCGACGCCCGCGCAATCTTGTCCTCGGCCTCGCTCGCCTCGATGAGCGATCGGTCCAGTGCGGCGAGCGCCTCGGCCAGCAGCGGGTGGTCCGCCGCGCCGCGCTCGATCCGCCGCGCCGCCTGCCTCAGCATCGCAAGCGCTCCCTCCGATCCGCCGAGAAGCTCGTCGAGTCCCGTGAGCGATTCGCCGGCCTTCAGACCCGCCTGCATGGCGGCGCGTTCCTCGGCGAGCCTGGTCTCCTCGCCCTCTTCGGGGGCCAGCGCTTCGATTTCCGCCGACGCGTGCGCCAGCCATTCGCGGTCGCGTTCGGCCGTTGCTAGCTCCGCGCGCGCATCCAGCAGCTCGGCTTCGATCCGAACCACTTTGCTCCAGGCTGCCTCGACTTCGCCCGCATCGAGCCGGCCGAAAGCGTCGAGCAGCGCGCGATGGCCCTTGGGATTGAGCAGCCCGCGATCGTCATGCTGGCCGTGGATCTCGACGGCGAGCCCGCCGACGTCGCGAAGCAGTCCCGCGGGAACGCTGGTGCCGCCGAGGAACGCGCGGCTTCCGCCGTCGCTTTTGAGTGTCCGGCGCACGATTAGCGGCTCGCCGGCATCGGTTTCGATCCCCTGCTCGCCCAGCAGCCCTTGCACCGGATGATCCGAGGAAAGCTCGAGCTCCGCCGTTACCGAGGCCGACTCGGCGCCCGAGCGCACCAATCCGGCATCGGCGCGCGCACCTAGCGCCATCCCCAGCGCGTCGAGCAGGATCGATTTACCCGCTCCCGTCTCTCCGGTGAGCACGCCGAGGCCCGACTCAAACTCAAGGTCGAGCCGGTCGATCAGGACGATGTTCTGGATCGAAAGCAGCCTCAGCATAGGCTGCCAGTCAGCGAAACAGGCTCAGCTAAGTCGCCTCGCCCGTCCATCGATTCGATCAGCGCTTGCGGCCCTTTGCCGCTTTGGGAGCTGGCTCGGCGGCCGCGGTCGTGCCGAACGCCTTGCCATGCGTATGATCGCGCTCGGCGGCGAGAAGCCGAAGCGACTGCCGGTACCAGTAGGTCTCCGGGTAATTCTTGCCGAGCACCGCGGCGGCCTTCCACGCCTCGTCCGGAATGCCGAGGGCGAGATAGCATTCGACCAGCCGCTCCAGCGCTTCGGGCGCGTGGCTGCTCGTCTGGAAATTGTCGACGACGTTGCGGAAACGGTAGGTCGCGGCAAGCCACTGGCCGGCACGCTGGTAATAACGGCCGATCTCCATGTCCTTGCCGGCCAGGTGGTCTCTGATCAGGTCCATCTTGAGCCGCGCATCCGCTGCGTAGCGGCTTTCAGGATAGCGCCGGACGAGCTCGCCGAACGCCTCGTTGGCCTGCTGCGTGACCGACTGGTCGCGGCTGATGTCGGTGATCTGCTGATAATAGCTCATCGCCACGATATACTGGGCGTAGGGCGCCTCATCGCTTCCGGGGTGGATGGTCAGGAAGCGCTGCGCCGAGCTGATCGCGTCATTATATTTCTGGGCTAGATAGTAGTTGAAGGCGCTCATCACCTGCGCGTGGCGGGCCCAGCTCGAATAAGGGTGCTGGCGCTCGACCTCATCGAACAGCTTGGCGGCCTGGAGGTAATTGCCACTGTTCATCGTCCGCTGCGCGGCGCCGTAGAGCGAGCTTACGTCCCTTGCCACATAGTTGGTGTCGCCCTTGCCCTTGCCATGGGCGCAGCCGACCAGCGGGACCGCCAGGGCGCAGGCGAGAAGCAGAGCGGACGAACGTGAAACTTTCAGCATGAGGACCTCATTAGCGTCGGCTCCGGGGGAGGCCAAGCTGTGGGATGAACAGTCGTTGATTAACCGCAAGTGTCTCCTGTCGACGACAGGTTCAGGCAGTCTCCGGCTGGGCCGCGTCCTTTTCCTCGGGCTTGAGGAAGCTGTCGGGCTTGACCCCCAGCCAGACCAGGACCGGCGCCGAAATGTAGATCGAGGAATAGGTGCCGATCAGCACTCCAAGAAAGATCGCGATGGCGAGGCCGAAGATGACCTCCGGCCCGATCAGCATCAGCACACCGAGAGCGAGGAGGACGGTCAGCGACGTAACCACCGTTCGCGCCAGCGTCTCGTTGAGCGAGAGGTTGATCAGCGGAAGAATCGCCATCTTCCGATATTTTCGAAGGTCCTCGCGAATTCGGTCGTAGATGACCACCGTATCGTTGAGCGAATAGCCGACGATGGTGAGGAACGCGGCGACGACGTTCAGGTCGACCTGGAGCCGAGTGAAAGCGAAAAAGCCCAAAGTCATGGCGATATCGTGCGCAAGCGTCAGCAAAGCGCCGACCCCGAACTGCCATTCGAACCGGAACCAGATGTAGATGGCGATCCCGAGCATCGCGAGCGCGATGGCGATCGCGCTATTGTCGGCCAGTTCCTCGCTGACCTTTCCGGACACGGTGTCGACCGATTCGATCTTCGCTCCGGGATAGTCCTTCTCGACTTCCTGCTTGACCTTGGTCGCGACGCTGTTGGCGGCAGCGTCTCCGCCCGGAGGCTTGGGCAGCCGGATCTGGAAGGTCTTGGGGCCGCCGAACTGCGTGATGCTCGCTTCGCCCAGATGCATCGAATCGACTTTCGAACGCAGCTGCTCGACGTCGACCTGTTGGGCGAAGCTCACGCGGATCAGCTGGCCGCCCACGAAATCGACGCCAAGGTTGAGGCCGCGATAAACAGTGTAGCTGATCGACGTGACGGTCGCGATCAGCGACAGCACCAGCGCGACGTTACGCCAGCGCATGAAGTCGAGGTTCGTGTTCTCGGGAACGAGCTTCAGGAGCTTCATCTGGCTGATTGCCTCAAATGTGCAGTTCGCGCGGACGCGTGCGGCGGATCCACAGCGCGACCAGCATGCGGGTGAAATAGACGGCGGTGAACACCGACGTGACGACGCCGATCAGCAGCACGACCGCGAAGCCGCGGACTGGGCCAGAGCCGAAATAGGCCATGATTGCCGCCGAGATGACGTGGGTGACGTTCGCGTCGAAAATGGCCCGGAACGCTTCCTTGTAGCCAGTCTCGACCGCGTCCGAGCAGCCGTCTCCGCGCCTGATTTCCTCGCGTATTCGCTCATTGATCAGCACGTTCGCGTCGACCGCGGCGCCAATCGTCAGGATGAAGCCCGCGATTCCCGGCAAGGTCAGGGTGGCGTTGAACATCGCCATGATTCCGAGAATCAGGAAGGCGTTCACGACCAGCGCGATGTTCGCATAGACGCCGAAGCGGCCGTAGGTGACGAGCATGAAGACCACCACCAGCGCGATCGAAACGGCGCTCGCGATCACGCCCTTGTGAATCGAATCCTTGCCGAGGTCGGGGCCGATGCTCCGCTCTTCGATGACATTCAGCTTCACCGGAAGCTTCCCTGATGCGAGGCTGACCGCGAGGTCGTGCGCGCTCTGTACCGTGAAGCTGCCGCTGATCTGGGCGCGTCCACCAAGAATCGGCTCATTGATGTTCGGAGCCGACAGGACCTTGTCGTCGAGGATGATCGCGAACGGCTTGTTGACATTCTCCTGCGTGACCCGCCCGAAGCGCCGGGCGCCGGCGGTGTTGAACGTGATGTCGATGTCCGGCCGTCCATCCTGGTCGAAGCTCTGCTTGGCGTCGACGAGCTGATCGCCCGAGACCATGACCCGGCGCTTGACCGCGATGAAGCCGCTCCCGTCGGCCATTGGAAGCACCTGGCTACCCGCCGGCGCACGGCCCTGCTGAACGTCCTGGGGGTTCGCTGACTGGTCGACGAGCTTGAACTCGAGCCGCGCGGTCTGGCCGATAAGCTTCTTGAGTGCGTCAGGGTTCTCGACTCCGGGGACCTCGACGAGGACCCGGTTGCTGCCCTCGGTAACGACGGTGATTTCCTTCGTTCCGCCTGGATCGATCCGGCGGCGCACGACGTCGCGGGCGACGCTCATCGCGTCCTTCATTGCCTTGATCGTACCGGTCGGCGTCGGGGTGAGGACGACCCGCGTCGAATCGACGACCTGTACGTCCCAGTCACGGTTTCCGGTCAGGGCGACCGGCTTCGTCAGGTCGCGCATCCGCTCGACCGCGGCGTCAATCTTCGTGGGGTCTCGCACGAGGAAGGACAGCCGCCCGCCTTGGGTCGAGATGTCGCCGATGTCGATCGCGGGATCGCGCCGGAGCTCGGTCTGGACCGAGTCTTCCATGCCCTGAAGCCGCTGCTTCTGGGCATCCGCCGCGTCCGCCTCGAGCAGCAAGTGGCTTCCGCCGGCGAGGTCGAGGCCAAGGCTGATTCGATATTGCGGGAGCCACTTGGGCCAGCTGGCTCCCAACGGCGTCCCGGCAATAAGGCTCGGGATCGACAGGAGTACGCCGATGGCGATCACGATCCCGATCAGCCACACTTTCCACTTGGGAAAATCTAGCATCAGTCGTTCGCCGGCTTCGTATTCGGCGTGAGCACCTGCGTGATCGTCGATTTGATCACTCGGACCTTGACGCCCTGGGCGATCTCGACCTCCGCCTCGTCGTCGCTGACCTTGGTCACCCGCCCGCGAATGCCGCCGCCGGTGATGATGTCATCGCCCTTCTTGATTGCCGCGATGGCGGCTTGATGCTCCTTCACCCGGCGCTGCTGCGGACGGATCATCAGGAAATAGAAAATGACGAAAATGAAAATGAACGGAGCGAATTGCAGGATCGCGGCTCCTGCGCCTCCGCTCGGCGCCGTCTGCATGATCATCAACATCGGTTGGCTGGACATCGAAGGCTGACGACTTTCCGCTAAAAATGGAATTGAGCCTTGCCCTAACGACCGTCACAGGGACGGTCTACGGCAAGATGGTCGGGGCGACTGGATTCGAACCAGCGACCTCCACACCCCCAGTGTGATGCGCTACCAGGCTGCGCTACGCCCCGACTGGCCGCGGCATCTAGGCAGCGCTATCCGACAAGGCAAGGCGGGAGGTTTGGCCGGATGGCTCGGCGGCGGCGAAAAGATAAGTCGGGCAAATGGATCGGGCGGCTGCTGACGCTGCTGCTTGCGCTTCCGGCGTTGTATTTGCTGGCTGCCGTCGCCGGATCCCTGATTCCGCTCAACCGCGACTGGACCGAGCCCGATGAGGGCACGACAGTCTATATCGCGGACAATGGAATCCACGCAGACATTATCATGCCCATCAAGGCGCAAGGCCTGGACTGGGCGCCGCTTATCCCGAGGAGCGACTTCGCAGACGTCGACCCGGAATCGGGGTGGATCGCCTTCGGCTCCGGTGAGCGGGAGGTCTATCTGGATACCCCAAATTGGCGGGACATCAGGCCGCGCACGATCTGGTCGGCGCTCGTCGGCGGCAAAAGGGTGATGCACGTCGAATATGTGCGCGATCCTTATTACGCCGTGCGGCAGATCAGGCTCCGTCCCGAGGAATATCGCCGCCTGTGGGCCGCGATCCGTGCCGACTTCGCGCTGGATAGCCGCGGCGGGCCGCAAAGGATCGATCATCCGGGCTACGGGCCCTCGGACGCTTTCTATCGAGCGACCGGCAAGGCGAGCGCGGTCCGCACCTGCAACGCGGTCGCGGCACGCTGGCTAGCCCTTGCGGGAGTAAAGGTCAGCATCTGGCCACCGTTCGTGAACGGCCTCGTCTGGCGCTACCGGCGCTACAGCTCTCTGCGGCTGCTCGCGAACTAAAGAACGTAGCGGCTGAGATCGGCGTTCTTGGCGATTCCGCTGAGCTGCTTCTCGACGAAGGCCGCATCGACGGTGAGACTGTCGCCGCGGCGATCCTCCGCGTCGAAGCTCACATCTTCGAGCAGCTTCTCCATCACGGTCTGCAGCCGGCGAGCGCCGATATTCTCGACCGCTTCGTTTACCTCGGCGGCGATCCTCGCGAGCGCGTCGATGCCGCTGTCGGCGAACTGGATGGTGACACCTTCGGTGCCGAGCAAAGCCTGATATTGCTCGGTCAGGCTGGCGCGGGTTGACGACAGGATGCGGACGAAATCATCCTGCGTCAGCGCCTTCAGCTCGACCCGGATCGGGAGCCGGCCCTGGAGCTCGGGCAACAGGTCAGCGGGCTTGGCGATGTGGAACGCTCCGCTCGCGATGAACAGGATGTGGTCGGTCTTCAGCGGCCCATATTTGGTCGAGACCGTAGTCCCCTCAATCAGTGGCAGGAGGTCGCGCTGGACGCCCTCGCGGCTGATCGAACCGCCGCGCACGTCGCTGACCGCGATCTTGTCGATCTCGTCGATGAACACGATCCCGTTCGCCTCCGCATCCGCGAGAGCCACGCGGTTGATGTCATCGGGATCCACCCGCTTGTCGGCTTCTTCCTCGGTCAACCGGGCGAAGGCGTCGGGCACCTTGAGCTTGCGGCGCTTGCGCGGCTGCTGCCCGCCGAGCTTGCCCATCATCGAACGGAGATCGAACACCTGCGCGCCCATGCCCGGGATTTCGAACGGCATCGCGGGCGCTTCGTCGACCTCGATCTCGACCTCGGCCGTGTCGAGGCTTCCATCGGAGAAGCGCTGCTTGAAACTCTGGCGCGTGGCTTCGCTCGAGCCTTTGCCGGTGAGCGCATCGAGCAGGCGGTCCATCGCCGCTTCTTCGGCTGCGGCCTTCACCTTATTGCGGCGGCGGTCGCGCTCCAGCCGAACCGCTTCCTCGACCAGGTCGCGCGCGATCTGCTCGACGTCGCGGCCGACATAGCCGACCTCGGTGAACTTGGTCGCTTCGACCTTCACGAACGGAGCGTCGGCCAGCTTCGCGAGCCTCCGGCTGATCTCGGTCTTTCCGCAGCCCGTCGGGCCGATCATCAGGATGTTCTTGGGCGTCACTTCGTCGCGAAGCTCGGGCGCGAGCTGCTGTCGGCGCCAACGGTTGCGGAGCGCGACGGCGACCGCTTTCTTTGCGTCGTCCTGGCCGACGATGTGATGGTCGAGCGCCGCGACGATCGCCTTGGGTGTAAGCTTGTCTTTCAGCACTTCGGCTTGCTCCCCGCCCTGGGGAATGGAGGTGTGATAGTTCATTTCGTCAGGCAATGTCGGGACCGCCTTCGGGCACTTCAAGCGGTGCAGCGCAGCGAGGCGTTGAAGCTTTTGTGGTCGGCGATGATGCGCTGGATGGTCGCGGGCACCGGCGTCGTGTCCCACTGATCGAGCTCGAACGTGCCGCCGAGGATGATCCCGTCGGGCCTTGGGAACATGTAGCCGGGCCCGCCGGTGAAGGCGTAACTGACCTCCGGCTGCGGCTCGAGGATCGCCAGCTGCCCGCGCGCCGGATGCAAATCCTGGTCGCCGAACAGGTCGCGGCTACCGAGGCCGGTGCAGTTGAACACGAGGGCTTCCGGCAAGGCCGCGATGTCCGCCGGAGTTGCGAACTTGCGGATCTCGAACTTGCCGCCGGCGATCTGGACGTCGCGGATCATCTGGCGGAGGTAGCGACCGGTCTCGACGTACATCGTGTCGTAGCGAAGCACGTCCGGCCAGGGGAACGGATGCTCGGCGCGGGTGAGCATGCGATTGATGGGCGGAAAATATTCGAGGAGCTTCCGGTCGGGGCTGTCGGTGTCGACATAGGTCGGAAGCCAGCGGATCCCGTAATCGTCGCCAACCATGATCTGGAACCGCCGCCAGCTATAGTCGAGCGCCCGAGTGAACTGCGCCATGAATTCCGGCGTAACCTGCCCCTCGTGGAAGACGGCGTAGGGGTGAAACTGGCCGCCCGCGATGTTCGACGTCGTGTCCGGTGGAAGCGCCGCGGCGTAGATGGTGACGGGAAAGCCCGCCTCCTGCACCAGCCGAGCGGTCGAGAGACCCATTACTCCAGAGCCCATGACCGCGACCGGGCCGCTGTGCCCCTGAAGCCCGAGTTCGGTCGCGAGCTTCGAGGAACCCCAGCTCAGGGTGATCCCGCCGCCGCCGTGGCCGTAATTATGGACCAGCGCCTTCTCGGCCAGCTGCTCGCGGCGGACCACGAAGCCCGGTCGACGGTATGGCCGCAGGCCGGCGACGGTGCGAATCAGCCGGCTGGGATCGGCATCGACCGGCGCGAGCGGCGTGCAGTCCGCGAAGTGCCGAGTACCGACTGTCGCGCAGCCCGACAGCAAGGCGGCCGATCCCGCGGCAAAGGTTCGTCGATCAAGTAGCACGCGGCCAGACTAGCCGCTTCGCGTCAGCCTTCAATCGTCTCGACGGTCAGCCGGTCGTTGGTGAACACGCACACTTCCGATGCGATCTGCATTGCCCGACGCGCGAGAACTTCGGGATCGTCCTCATATTCGACCAGCGCCTTCGCGGCCGACAGCGCATAATTGCCGCCCGACCCGATCGCCGCGATCCCGCCCTCCGGCTCGAGCACGTCGCCGTTGCCGGTCAGGATCAGCATCTGCTCGGCGTCCGCCACGATCATCAGCGCCTCGAGGTTGCGAAGGTACTTGTCGGTCCGCCAGTCCTTGGCGAGTTCCACCGCCGCGCGCAGCAGCTGGCCGTTATATTGCTCGAGCTTCTTCTCCAGCCGCTCGAACAAGGTGAAAGCGTCGGCCGTCGCTCCGGCGAAGCCGCCGATGACCTTGGCGTTTCCATTGGGAAGGTCTGGGCCGATCCGGCGCACCTTCTTCGCATTGGGCTTCATTACCGTATTGCCCATGCTGACCTGACCGTCGCCGGCGATGACGGTCTTCCCGCCCTTCTTCACGCCGAGGATGGTCGTTCCATGCCAGTTTTCCAAAGCATTCTCCTTTGGAAGTGAGGTGGGAAGCAGCCGCCGCCGCTGCAACTAGGACTGCGGCTCGAACCGCCGGTCGGGGATGATCCAGAGGATCGAGATCGCGACGTAGATCGCGACCGAGATGTAGGGCGAAACGAAAACGAGCGGCACGGCGAGCACATAGCCCGCGAAGCTGACCCATTCCTTTGCCCCATGACCAAGCGCCCGCTGCATCCCCGACCCCTCGCCCTCCGCCGCGATCCAACAACTGGTAGGTGATCGCCGAGCCGACGAGGACGAGCCCGAACGACGCGACGGGCCAAGTCGAAACCCCCGCATCGTCGATCCAGCGGATCATCAGCGGGAACAAGGTCAGGCAGAACAAAAGCGAATGGTTGGCCCACAGCACCGCGCCCGTGACCTTGTGCGCGCGCTGCATCATGTGATGATGGTTGTTCCAGAAGATCGCGACGTTGACGAAAGCGAGAAGATAGGCCGCGAGCAGCGGAACCACCGCCAGCGCGGCGCTCAGCGTCGGCTCCGCCGGAAATTTTAGCTCGAGCACCATGATCGTCAGGACGATCGCGACGACTCCGTCGGTCAAAGCATTGAGTCGGCCCGGGCTCATCCTGGTTCCCCCACCGCCGCTGTTAGCGATTGGTAGAGCCGGATTCCACGACCGTCTTGCCGCTCGGCTCAATGTCGTGCTGCCGGCGGACCCACTTGATCAGTTCGTCGAGCTGGACGGCTTGCTCGGTGGCGACGAGGGCGTCGAATTGAGGAAGTCGGTCTTGGTCGGCGGCTTCATCAGCGCTGCGGGCGGCATCGGCCACGCGGGGCACTGCCGCTGTTCGGCCAGCGCCGGGATCGGCTGCGGCGGCTGCACTTTGGACGCGCAGGCGCCCAGCAACAGCGCGAGCGGCGGCAAGGCGCGCTTCATAATCATGTTCGGTCCTTTCATTGATGGAGAGTTGCTCGGCGGTGACCCGCTCGACGTTCGCGTGGTCGGCGGCGCGAGCGGCGTTCGCGGCGGCACGGTAATTGGCGATGGTTCGCGCGAGCGCCGACTGTTCCTGGGTGTAAAGCTGCTCGAAGCGCCCGCTTTCGTTCTTCCAGTGACGAGTCTCGCCTTTCTGGGCGAGCAGCAAAAGCGCGAGCGCGAGCGAGATCGCGATCCCGGCAATGCCCTGCGGATTAAGGAAGCGAAGCAAGGTCATTGGGGCGCACTTTCGGCTTCGAAGCTCGCGCCGTCGCGGTTTGCCTCGACCTTGAACCGGCCGACGGGCCCGCCGGCGAGAAGTCCGACGATCACCACGATCATCGCGGCGATGAACCCGCCGAGCGACCAGCCGAAGATGGCGACGATGGTATGCTCCTCGGCCAGGCTCCAGCCGCCCCACATGAGGAGCGCGATCATGGCGACGGAGCAGACACCGCAGAAAATCCCCGCGGCGGAGGCGAGCAGGCCGTAAATGTAGCGCTGTCCTTCCGCGAATGTGCTTGGTGGTGGGAGTGATTTCATGGAAGTCTCCAGTTTCGAATGTTCACAATGCTCATGCTTCTATGCGCGCGGGTGAGTCATGATTCACCAATTCGGTTCGCTAGCCAACCATAAAGAAACACCTCATTGGCTGGCCGCCGGCAATTATATACTTGACAAATATAATTGCCTGGCCGCCGCTCGGCCAGGCGAAGGTACCGCTCGCCCTGGAGCGCCTCGAGCACTCGGAGGAGAACCGTTTCGCCACTGGGCTTGCCGCGAAGCGTCAGGAAGGTGTCAAGCGCGGCGAGCGTTCGCGGTCCCACTCGCCCGTCCGGAACCAGGTCGGGATAGTCGGTCGCATTGCGATTGAGCGCGGTCAGCGCGCGCTGAAGGAAGGTGATCGCGACCGCCGGTCCCATGTTTACGCCGGTGTCGAACAGCTCCGCGGCGATACGCCCGCTGCGTTTCGCCACCTCGTCCAGGTGCGGGCGGAGCCAATAGAGGCGCCGGTAGATCGCAGCGGCTTCCTCTCGCGGAAGCTCGCGCATCGAGGCGCAATAACCGTTCGCGCGAGCAACCGCTTCGGTGATCCCGAAACAGGTCGGCCCGCCCTTGTCCGCCGGATTGGCGACATAGCCGCCCTCGCGCTCGATCAGCGCATCGATCAATTCGTCCAGGTCAATCGCTTCATTCACCCGCTCTCTCCTCTCGAGTCGCGAGCAACTAACCAACGTGGTGTGTTGTAGGAAAGTATTATGAACCGTTGCTGCGCGCTTGTGCGTTTCACGACCCCCGCTAGGCTGGGCTCATGAAAGCACGATTCCTGCTTGCCGTTGCTGTCGCGCTGCCAGTCTCGGTTCCGGCTTCAGCGGCGCTCACCCGCGCCGAGCGCACCATGATCGCCACCGTCGATTCCGAACAGCAGCGAACGACCGGGCTGCTCCAACGCTGGGTGAACCAGAACAGCGGCACGATGAACAAGGCGGGTGTCGAGGCCGCCCGCGACATGGTCGAGCCGGAATTTCGCCAACTCGGGTTCACGACCCAGTGGATCGACATGAGCGCGGCGGGCCGCGCCGGCCATCTCGTCGCGCGCCATACCGGCAGCAAGCGCGGCAAGCGCCTCCTCCTCATCGCGCACCTCGACACGGTGTTCGAACCGGATTCGCCATTCCAGCACTGGACACCCGACGGCGATCGCGCTCATGGCCCCGGTGCGGGCGACGACAAGGGCGGCATCGCCGTGATCGTCTCCGCGCTTCGCGCTATGCAGGCGGCCGGAACGCTGAAGCGCGCCAACATCACTGTTTTCCTCACGGGCGACGAAGAGGATGCCGGCCGGCCGCTCGCAATCTCGCGCCGCGACCTCATCGCGGAGGGCAAGCGCGCCGACGCGGCGCTCGATTTCGAGGACCTGGCGGTGAAGGACGGGCTCGACATGGGATCGACCGCGCGCCGAAGCGCGGGCAGCTGGACGCTCACGGTCACCGGTCACAGCGCCCATTCGGCGGGCGTTGGAGCGGACAATTACGGCGCGATCTACGATCTCGCGCGGATCATCGACCAGTTCCGCCGCGAGCTCCCCGAGGACAAGCTCACTTACAATGTCGGGCTGATCGGCGGCGGCCAGACCGCGCAGCTCGACCAGGGCAAGATCCGGCTGGAGGCGACCGGCAAGACCAACATCATCGCCGCGACCGCGGTGGCTCGCGGCGACCTTCGAGCAATCAGCAAGGACCAGATCGACCGGGTCGAGGCCAAGATGCGCGCGATCGTCGCCCAGCCGCTGGCCGGGGCGCGCGCGGAAATTGCCTTCGATGAGGACATCTATCCGCCGATGCCGCCGACCCAGGGAAATCGCGCGATCCTCGCCGAGCTCAACGGCGTGAACCGCGACATGGGACTCCCCGAAATGGGCGAACTCGACCCTTCCGAGCGCGGCGCAGGCGACATCAGCTTCGTTGCCGCCGATGTGAACGGTTTAGCCGGGCTTGGTCCGTCCAGCTCCGGCTCTCACACCGCGGCCGAAGCCGTCGACATCCCGTCCATCTTCAAGCAGGCGAAGCGCGCCGCGATCCTCATGAGCCGGCTGGCCGCACAACATCGCCAGAGTCGGAAACAGCAGTAAAGTGCAACTGACTTAGAGTTCGCGGGTTATTCGCTTCTGCGGGCGTGCATGCGTAGGCTGCCCGATTGGCTCGGGAGCTTAAGTGTGGAGGGGGATCAGGATTTGGCGGAACGAACGATCGCCCACGACCCCTTCAAACTCCTCGTACAGTCGATCGTCGACTATGCGATCTACATGCTCGACCACAACGGGTTCGTGACCAGCTGGAACGCGGGCGCGGAGCGGATCAAGGGATTCCAGACCGAAGAGATCGTAGGCAAGAATTTCGCGACCTTCTACACCGAGGAAGATCGCGATGCAGGGATGCCGCAGCGAGTCCTCGATATTGCTCGCAAGGAAGGCAGATTCGAAGGCGAAGGCTGGCGCGTCCGGAAGGACGGCTCGCGCTTCTGGGCGAGCGTGGTCGTCGACCGGATCAACGACGACAAGGGCAAACTGGTCGGCTTCGCCAAGATCACCCGCGACATGACGGAGAAGCGCGAAGCGCAGCAGCGGCTCGACGAGACCCGCGAGCAATTATTCCGCTCGCAGAAGATGGAGGCGCTCGGCCAGCTGACCGGCGGCCTCGCGCACGACTTCAACAACCTCCTGACCGCAATCCTCGGCGCATGCGAGCTCGCGCTCCGCAACATCGACAATCCCGACAAGGTCCGGCGAATGCTCGACGGTGTGCGCGGGTCGGCGCAGCGCGGCGCCAACCTGACGCGGCAGCTGCTCGCCTTTGCCCGCGCCCAGCCGCTCGAGATCAAGCAGATCGACCTCAGGCAATTCTTCTCGGATGTCGCAACGCTCGTCAGGCCGTCGCTTCGAAGCGACATCGAGGTCGTCACCGAGATTTCCGACCAGCTGTGGCCGGTCGATGTCGACGCGGGCGCGCTCGAGCTGGCGCTCCTCAACCTCGCGTTCAATGCACGCGATGCGATGTCGGCCGGGGGCTCGCTGCGGATTAGCGCGCATAATGAAGTTCTTCACGGCGAAGGCGACGGACTCCAGGGAGAGCATGTGGTGCTCCGCGTCGCCGACACCGGGAGCGGCATGCCCCCGGAGGTGATGGAGCGCGTGTTCGAGCCTTTCTTCACCACGAAGAGCTTCGGCGAAGGCACCGGGCTGGGGCTGAGCCAGGTTTTCGGCTTCGCGAAGCAGATCGGCGGAGGAGTGACGGTCGAATCGAAGGTCGACGAAGGGACGACGTTCACTCTCTATTTGCCGGCGAGCCGAGGCGCCACTTCGGAGCAGACGCGGATGAATGGCGCCCGAGCGCTCGGGAAAGTGCTGGTTGTCGAGGACGACACTTTCGTTGCCGAGCTCGCCGCGGGAATGCTGCACGAGCTCGGCTTCGAGGCCACGGTCACGCATAGCGCGAAGGAAGCGCTCGACCGGCTGGCGGGCGGAGAGAAACCAAAGCTGGTCTTTACGGACATCGTCATGCCCGGCGGCATTACGGGCGTTGAGCTTGCTCGCAAGGTGCGCGAGCGATTCCCCGAGCTTCCGATCCTCCTCACCACCGGCTACAGCGAGCAGGTGGGCTCGAGCGGAGGCTTTCCGGTGCTTCAGAAGCCCTATGAGCTCGACGCCCTCGCCGGGGCGCTGAGCAAGCTTCTGAAGCAGGAAATCGCCCTCAGCTGAACGGCTTGGCCGCGGCGTCTTGACGCCAACCCGAATTGGGAGCCTCTTTCCTTCCAGCCGCGCACATGAGCGCGGAATGGAGGGGGACAGCAATGGCAACGACCGTTCAACCGCGCGCGCCAGTCCATCTGTGGATCGTCGGAATCCTGTCGCTCCTGTGGGGCTGCATGGGCGCTTATGACTATGTCATGACCCGAATGCACAACATGGCCTACCTCGCCTCGTCGATGCCCGGCATCGATCCCAATGTCGGCCTCGCCTGGATCGAGGCCATGCCGATGTACGCGCAGATCGGCTGGGGCCTGGGCGTCTGGGGCGGCCTGTTGGGCGCGCTTCTGCTGCTCATTCGCAGCCGCTTCGCGGTGTGGGCCTACGCCGCGTCGATGCTCGGCATCGTGCTCAGTATCGGTTATCAGCTCGCGCTGGCTCCGCCGCTGCCGGGCGCCAACGGGATGATGTTCAAGATCTTCCCCTGGATCATCATCGTGATCGGCGTCTTCATGCTCTGGTACAGCTGGAGCATGGAGAAGAAGGGCGTGCTTCGCTGAGCTGAGTTAAGCTGCATCGCGCGCGGCGTAGATGGCGGGTCGATAGCGCGGTTCGGGGATCGGGAAACCGCGCTCCCTGGCAACCGCGAGCCACCCGTCGATTGCGTCCTGGATGTGCGCCATTGCCTGTTCGGGCGTATCTCCATGCGCCGAGCAGGGGCGCAGGTCCGGCACGTCTGCAATCCAGCAGTCGTCCTCGTCTGACCAATAGACGTTGATGTTGTAATGCGGAGCCTTCACTCGCCCAGATGTAAGCCATAGCGCTCCACAAGTTCAAGGAACTCGCGGACCTGATATCGTTTCGCATCCTTTCCCGCAGGCTGGACGGGAAAGGCGCGAGGGATGTCCGGGTGCGCGTATTGACGATGACTGCCGACGGTACGGTCGAGTTCAAAACCGAAGGCTCGCAGCAGACGCTCGAAGTCGCGGAAGCTGATCGATCGCGATGAGGAAGCGAGCAGTTGTTCGTAGAGTTTGTCTGGCTTGGTCATGCCCGCACCCTACTGCTGGCGTAGGCGAACGGGTTAGGTTTGCGGGGACAACCAGCATGCACCAAGCGAGTGCGAAGGGCATCTGAAAAACTTGTCGGATGATTCATGGCTGCCTCATTCAATTGGCAGCCCTTTATGAATCGCCGATTTGAGTCACATGCAACAGCTAATTGCGGAACATTCAAGGAACGATGTGGATAACTAACGTCGGCCGCCGAAGCGCGTCCGCTGCTGCTTCCCGAACCGGCCCTTCCTCGTGCCCGGCTTTCCCTCGGTCGAATTGCCGAGCGGGCGCGGCGCGACGCGGTCGAAGTCGGGGATTCCGAGGTCGTCTTCCTCGAGGCGGCGGATTTCGTCGCGAAGCCGCGCGGCTTCCTCGAACTCGAGGTCGGCGGCGGCTTTGCGCATTCGTTCCTCGAGGTCGGCGAGATAGGCCTTGAGGTTGTGCCCGACGAGATGGGGCCGTTCCTCGTCGCCGGTGGCGACGACAACGCCGTCGCGCTGCGTGACGTCGGCTAGCAGATCGTGGATCTGGCGCTTGATGCTCTCGGGCGTGATGCCGTGCTCGGCATTATATTCGAGCTGCTTCTCGCGGCGGCGGCCGGTTTCGGCGAGCGCGCGCTCCATCGAGCCCGTAACCGTGTCGGCGTAGAGGATTACCCGACCGTCGACGTTGCGCGCGGCGCGGCCGATGGTCTGGATCAGTGACGTCTCCGACCGGAGGAAGCCCTCCTTGTCGGCGTCGAGGATGGCGACCAGCCCGCACTCGGGAATGTCGAGGCCCTCGCGCAGCAGGTTGATCCCGACCAGCACGTCATAAACGCCGAGGCGCAGCTCGCGGATCAGCTCGATGCGCTCCAGCGTCTCGACGTCGGAATGCATGTAGCGGACCTTGAGCCCCGCCTCGTGCAGATATTCCGTCAGGTCCTCGGCCATGCGCTTGGTCAGTGTGGTGACGAGCGTCCGATAGCCCTTTTTCGCCGTCAGCTTAGCCTCGTTGACGAGGTCGTCGACCTGATCCTCGACCGGCTTGATCTCGACCGGCGGGTCGATGAGGCCGGTCGGGCGGATCACCTGTTCGCTGAACACGCCGCCAGTCTCGTTCATCTCCCACGGGCCGGGGGTCGCCGAGACGAACGTCGTCTGGGGGCGCATCGCGTCCCATTCGTTGAAGCGCAGCGGACGGTTGTCGATGCAGCTCGGCAGGCGGAAGCCATATTCGGCGAGGGTGATCTTCCGCCGGTGGTCGCCGCGCGCCATCGCGCCGATCTGCGGTACCGTCTGGTGGCTCTCGTCGATGAACAAAAGCGCGTTGTCGGGCAGATATTCAAATAACGTCGGCGGCGGCTCCCCGGGCAAGCGGCCGGTGAGGAAACGCGAGTAATTCTCGATGCCGGCGCACGAGCCGGTCGCAGCGATCATCTCGAGGTCGAAATTGGTGCGTTGCTCGAGCCGTTGCACCTCCAGCAAGCGACCTTCCGCGGTCAGCTCCTTCAGCCGCTCGGCTAGCTCATGCTTGATCGCTTCCATCGCCTGCTTGAGCGTCGGTCCGGGCGTCACATAGTGCGAGTTCGCATAGACCTTGATGCTGTCGAGGCTTCCAATGGTTTTCCCGGTGAGCGGGTCGAACTCGCTGATCTCCTCGATTTCGTCGCCGAAGAAGCTGACACGCCACGCCCGGTCCTCATAATGCGACGGGAAGATCTCCAGGCTGTCCCCGCGAACCCGGAAGCTTCCCCGGACGAAGTTCGCGTCGTTACGCCGATACTGGAGCGCGACCAGCTTTCGGATGACCTCGCGCTGGTCGTCGACCTGCCCCTTCTTCAGGCTGAAGGTCATCGCCGAGTAAGTCTCGACCGAGCCGATTCCGTAGAGGCAACTCACCGAAGCGACGATGATCACGTCGTCGCGCTCGAGCAGCGACCGCGTCGCCGAGTGGCGCATGCGGTCGATCGCCTCGTTCACCGAGCTTTCTTTCTCGATGTAGGTATCGGTGCGCGGGACGTAGGCTTCGGGCTGGTAATAGTCGTAGTAGCTGACGAAATATTCGACGGCGTTGTCGGGGAAGAAGCTCTTGAACTCCCCGTAGAGCTGGGCGGCGAGGATCTTGTTCGGGGCAATCACCAGTGCCGGCCGCTGCAGCGTCTCGATGACCTTGGCCATGGTGAAGGTCTTGCCTGAGCCGGTCACCCCGAGGAGCACCTGGCTCGTCTCTCCATTCTCGCCGATTCCTTCGACGAGCTCGCGGATCGCGGTCGGTTGATCGCCCGCGGGCTGGTAGTCAGCGACCAGCTTGAACGCCTTCCCGCCCTCAGCCTTGTCCGGCCGCGCGGGCTTGTGCGGGACGAAGGCTTCGCCCGTGTCCGGTTCGGCAAGGCTGGTGCGGATTTGAATCGCCATCCGAGGCTATATGGTCGCCGGTAGCTGCGGCAACAACGGCGTCATCGGGACGATCCTGATGAACCGCTGATCGAATACTGATATGCTCCAAAAGTCGGTGTTTGGTACTGGCTGAAGACACCGCGATGCCTCGGGGGCGAGTAGCGAATGGCTGATCGGGACGCCGCAATCAGGCTTGCTGACGTAGCGCCCTTCCGGCTCGGGGACTTGCGCGTGCAGCCGGCGACGCGGCAGCTGTTCCGCGGCGATTCCAGCGAAGTGCTCGAGCCGCGCGTGATGCAGGTCCTCGTCGCGCTCGCCCAAGCCAATGGCGCGGTGATCAGCCGCGACGAATTGATCGAGCGCTGCTGGGGCGGCGTGATCGTCGGCGAAAATGCGATCCAGCGAGTCATCTCGCGCCTTCGCCAGGTCGCGGCGACGCTCGGCAACGGCTGCTTCCAGCTCGAGACGATCACCAAGGTCGGCTACCGCATCATCGCTCCGGCCGGCGTTGACGCCCCGCCGCCGCGCGCCGAACCGCTTCAAACCCCCGGTGAAGTCGCAGCGCCGGAGCAGGCTCAATGGAGCCGCCGCCTGGTGCTCGCGGGGTCTGCGGCAACAACGGCTATTGCGGCCGTCAGCCTCTATTTCAAGCTCAAGCCCGAGCCCGCGCAGACCGGCAATAGCGAAGCCCAGGCTTATTATGACAAAGCGATCGCCATCCGCGAGGGCGGAGGGCCCGGGGCGATCGACCAGGCACTTGCTTATTTTCGCGAGGCGACCCGGCTGGCGCCGGACATGGCCAAGGCATGGGGTGGTCTTGCGTACGTCTACGCGGACTCAGCTTATTGGAGTTCGCCCGAGGATTGGCCCGCGGTCGCCGCTCGCTGCCGCTCCGCCGCGCAGCGCGCCCTTCAGCTCGATCCGCAGGATCCCGACGCCCGGGCTGCCCTGGTCTTCCTGGGACCGCTCTATCGCAACTGGGCCAATGCCGAGTCCCAAATTCGCCAGGTGCTTCGAACGGCTCCGAACCACCGCCGAGGCACCGGCTTGATGGCGCAAGTACTGAGCGAAGTCGGCCGTTGGCGCGACGCTATCCCCTTCTACCGGAAGATCACCCGACCCAACGACTTCATCGCTCCGGCGCGCTTCGGGCTCATCCACGCCTTGTGGAACGCGGGCCGCCTCGACGAAGCGGAGGACGCCCTCGACGCGGCCACGGCGCGCTGGCCGAAGCACGGCAGTCTCTGGGAGACGCGGGTCAAGTTCCTCGCCTTCACGGGCAGGCCGGAGCAGGCGCTTGCCCTGATCGCCGACAAATCCAGCCGGCCCGACGACGATAGCGTCTGGCCCGAAGGCATGGCAGCGATCATCAAGGCATCGCAGTCGAGCGACAAGCAGCAGCGCCGCCGTATGATCGAGATGGTGAAGAGCCAAATCCGCAAGGACCTGGGCGATGCGCGATCGGCGATGGAGTATATGCCGACGCTCGGAGCAGTCGATGAGGCATTCGAATTCGCCAACGGCATCTATCTTGGAAAGGGCCCGTGGGCGAAGGCGCTCGTGCGCACAAATCGCTTCGAAGGTTGGGTCACCGCGCCTCTGTTCGGCGTTCTGACCGCCCCGATGCGCGCCGACCGCCGCTTCGGACCGCTAGTCCAGGCAATCGGGCTCGAGGATTATTGGCGGCAGTCGCACACGCAGCCGGACTATCGCGTCTTCCCGTCATAAGCGCACAACAGGGAACGAAGCGCCGAGCTTCGCGTCACGACCGCAGATATGGTTGTTCCGGTCCTCCTCAATCGTGGCGGCGGCGCCTTTGCCGCCGATCCGAAACTGCCGGAGCGAGTCGAGGCTGCCCTGAAGTCGGCCGGAATCGACGCCGAGGTCGAGCTCCTCTCTGGGGGCGAGTGTGCGGTCCGCTGCCGCGCAATCGCGGAAGCCGGGGAGCCACTGCTGATCGTCGGTGGCGGGGATGGGACGATCGGCGGGGCGGCTGCGGCGCTGGTCGGGACCGAAACCCTGCTTGGCATTCTTCCGCTCGGGACCCTCAACCATTTCGCGCGCGACCTCGAAATCCCCGACGATCTCGATGAAGCCGCGAAGCTGATCGCCACGAAGTCTGAACGGCGGGTCGACGTCGGCGAGATGAACGACCGGACCTTCATCAACAACAGCGCGATCGGGCTCTACCCGCTGATGGTCATCGATCGCGACCTGCAACGCCGGAGGCTCGGCCGAAGCAAGCGCCTGGCGATGATCTTTGCCTCCCTCCGGACCCTGTGGCGCTTCGGGCATCGCCGCCTGACGCTCACCGTCAACGACGAGCGAGCCGGGATCGTCGACACGCCGTTGCTGTTTGTCGGAAACAACGATTACCGCATCGATATCGGCGCCCCCGGCCGCCGCGAAAGCCTCGACGACGGGCAGCTGTGCGTACTCCTCATGCGCAAGAAGACCCGGCGAGGGATGATCGCAGCCAGCGTGCGCGCCTTGCTCAACCGTTCGCGCGAGGATGATATGGTGCGCCTCGACGGAGTGGAGCGGCTGCGCGTCGCCAGCAGCCGAAGCCAGCTCGCGGTCTCGCTGGATGGCGAAGTCGTCCGGAGCGAACCGCCGCTCGAATACCGGATTCGCAAGAAAGCGCTGCGCGTCATCGCGCCCTGAATGGAACTACTCTCGCGGCCGCATGGTTCGGACAGGTGGGCAACAGCGCGAGGCTGTCCTTGGCAACTCAGGCTCAGTCAGGATTGTCGGCGAAAAACCGCGCGCGCGGCCTGCGGGCGGCGGGCATCGCCGTCATCCTCCTCGGCGTAGGCGCGGCGCTTCTTCCTGCGGGCAAGAGCATCTCGTCCGATCTAATCGGCGGGCTGCTCGTCGCCGCGGGGATGATCGAGGCGGTCGCCGGAACGCTTCGCCGCGAAGCGCGGCAGTTGGCGGTCGCGGCCGGCTGCGTCACCGCGCTCGCGGGCCTGCTGTTTATCGTTAATCCGACGACCCATTTCTTTCCTGCGGTCACGTTGGTTATCGCCTGGCTTTTCTTGCGGGCTGCAATCCTCGCTCTCGCGATCCGCCTTACCGACGGCGGCGTTCGCGGCTGGACCGCAATTTCGGCCGGGACCGATTTCCTCCTCGGCGTTCTCCTGATGGCGGGCCTTTCGATCAGCACGATCGTCGTCAGCATCTTTGGCCCGACGCCGCCGATGATCGCAAGCTTCGCCTGGTTCGTCGCGGCGAGCTTCGTCGCCAACGGGCTGCTCCTGCTCGAAGTGTCGAGCTGCGAGCGCGAGCTTGCGAGTTCCTAAAGCGCCAACGATAAACGGCTGATGTTCGAGAATGCGCCGAACCTTTCGGTCAATACGGTCGCGGAGATCGTGAAGCTGGCGGTCGCACCGGTGTTCCTGCTCAGCGGCATCGCATCGTTCGTGAATGTCTGCACGTCCCGCCTCTCGCGGATCGTCGACCGCTCGCGCCAAGTCGAACCGATGCTTCTTGCCAGCCAGGGTGAAGAGCATGACCGCTGGCTCGGCGAGCTTCGAGTCATAGACCTCAGGATGCGACTGGTCAGCTGGGCGATCTCGCTGTCGGTCCTCTCGGCGGTGCTGATCTGCACGGTCGTCGTGCTCCTGTTCAGCGCAAGCCTGTCGCGCCTCCACGTCGCGACCGCCATCGCGCTTCTGTTCATCGGATCGATGGTCGCCATCGGAGTCGGATTCGCGATCTTCCTCGTCGAGACGCGGGTCGGCTCGCGCGCGGTGCGGGTGCGGTCGGAGCTTCTCCAGCACACGGTGGACGACGCGCGCTAGGCCGCCTATCGGCTGGCCTCCCAAGTCGAGGAGTCCCCGCAGCAATGAACCGCGCCGAGCCAACCGGAAGCCATGTCCTCGACCGAGTACTCGTGCTCGAGATGGTCCGGGTGACCGAGGCCGCGGCCATCTCCGCGGCGAAGCTCATCGGCCGGGGCGACGAGAAGGCCGCCGATGCAGCCGCCGTCGAGGCGATGCGCGCGGCGCTTAACGAGCTTCCAATGGACGGCACGGTCGTCATCGGCGAGGGCGAGCGCGACGAAGCGCCGATGCTCTACATCGGCGAGAAGGTTGGATCGGCTCAGGACGGCGGCCCGAAGATCGATATCGCGCTCGACCCGCTCGAAGGGACGACGATCACTGCAAAGGCCGGGCCGAACGCGCTCGCGGTGCTCGCGATCGCCGAGAGCGGCTGCCTGCTGAACGCGCCCGACACCTACATGGAGAAGCTCGCGATCGGGCCGGGCTATCCCGAAGGCACGATCGACATCACACGAAGCGTTGGCGACAATGTCCGCGCGCTTGCCAAGGCGAAGGGCGTCGAGCCTCAGGACATCACCGCCTGCGTTCTCGACCGCGACCGGCACCAGGCGATCATCGCGGAGCTGCGTGCGCTCGGGTGCGGCGTCAGACTCATCCCCGACGGCGACGTCGCGGGAGTCATCGCGACCAGCGACCCCGCGACCGGGATCGACCTCTATATTGGCACTGGCGGAGCACCAGAAGGCGTACTTGCAGCGGCCGCGCTCCGCTGCGTCGGCGGGCAGATGCAGGGCCGTCTCGTCTTTCGCAACGATGACGAGATCGCCCGCGCCCACCGTTGGGGCATCGACGATCTCGAGCGCGTCTACAGCCTCAATGATATGGCGAAGGGCGACTGCATCTTCGCCGCGACCGGCGTCACCGACGGCTCGTTGCTCAAGGGCGTGCACCGCGCCTCCGGCGTCGTGACCACAGAAAGCATCGTGATGCGCGCAAGTACCGGCACCATCCGCCGGGTTTCCACAGAATATCGCGACCTGAAGCACCGCGGACTCTAGACCCAGGATTCGCGGAGTCTTACCTTCGCTCCCGTGGGAGCGGCGCTCAGCATCGAAAAGTCAGTGACCGGCCAGCCGTGGCGCTGGCGCCGGCCGCCCGAAGATGGCGCAGGCATGGACGCACTGATCGATGAGCTTCTGCTCGGCCGAGGGGTCGGCCGCGACGATCTCGCCCGCCACCGAGACCCGAAGATCCGCGATTTCCTTCCCGACCCCAGCTGCTTCCAGGACATGGACAAAGGCGCGAAGCGGCTCGCCGACGCGATTCAGTCGGGCGAGACCATCGCCATTTTCGGCGATTACGACGTCGACGGCGCGACCAGCGCGGCGCTGCTGACATTGCTGCTACGGCGGCTCGGCGCGGAGCCGATCGTCTACATCCCCGACCGGCTGATGGAGGGCTACGGTCCTTCGGGCAAAGCTTTGGTCGAACTGAAAGCGCGCGGCGCGGCCCTCGCCATCTGCGTTGACTGCGGAGCGCAAGCATTCGACGCGCTGGAGGAGGCAAAGGCCGCAGGTCTCGATGTCGTCGTCGTCGATCATCACCAGTGCGCGACCCTGCTCCCCGTCGCTTTCGCGCTCATTAACCCCAACCGGCTCGACGAGAGCGCGGACGGTGCGGCGCATGGGCATCTCGCAGCAGTCGGAATGGCCTTCCTCCTCGGCGTCGCGTTGGTCCGCGAGCTTCGCGGACGTGGTTTCTTCGAGACAATCGCGGAGCCGAAAATGCTCGACCTGCTCGACCTCGTCGCGCTGGGCACGGTCGCCGACGTCGCGCGATTGAAGAGCCTGAACCGCGCTTTCGTGACTCAGGGCCTGCGCGTGATGGCCGCCAGGCAGAACATTGGCCTCAGTGCCCTCGCCGAAGCCGCTCGGCTGGTGAAACCGCCGAGCTGCCGCGACCTCGGATTCGCCCTTGGCCCCCGGATCAACGCTGGCGGCCGAGTCGGCAAATCGGACCTCGGAGTCCGGCTCCTCACTTGCACCGACCCCGAGGAGGCGCGCACAATCGCGACCGAGCTCGATCGCCTCAACGAAGAGCGCCGCGCGATCGAAATGCTGGTTTGCGAGCAGGCCGAGCAGCAGGCGCAGGCGCTGAACGGCGCGCCGGTCATCACGGTGATGAGCAGCGGCTGGCACCAGGGCGTGATCGGGATCGTCGCCGGCCGCCTCAAGGAACGGTTCGGCCGCCCCGCCATCGTCATCGCGGAGACCGAGGACGGCACCGGCAAGGGCTCGGGCCGCTCGATCTCGGGCGTGGATCTCGGCGCGGCAGTGCTCGCGGCGAAGGAATGCGGACTGCTCGTCGCCGGCGGAGGCCACGCAATGGCGGCAGGCCTGACACTCGCGCCCGGCGGCCTCGAGCCCTTCCGCGACTTCATCAACGAGCGGCTGGCGAGCGACGTCGAAAAGTCGCGGCGCGAGAAAGCGCTCTTGCTCGACGCGCTGCTCGCGCCGGGTGGAGTCGCGGGCGGCTTGTGCGACGCGCTCGATTCGGCCGGACCCTACGGTGCCGGCTGGCCGAGTCCGCGCGTGGCCGCTGGTCCGGCACGGCTGCTCAAGGTCGGGATTGTCGGCGATGGCCACGTACGCGGAATCGCCGCGGGCGACGACGGCAAGAGCTTCAAATGGATCGCGTTCCGAAGCGCCGCCACCGACCTCGGCCAGTCGTTGCTCTCCTCGCGCGCCGACGCGCGCTGGTGGCTCGCCGGATCGATCAAGCGCGACGAATATAATGGCGGCAACGCGGCCGAGATGCACCTCGAGGACGCCGCGCTTGCTTGACGGTTCCGGACCCCTCGCCTAACCGGCGAGCGCCTTTCCAAGGCCCCATCGTCTAGCGGTCTAGGACGTCGCCCTTTCACGGCGAAAACACGGGTTCGAGTCCCGTTGGGGTCACCAGGACTGACGAACGTCAGTCGTGGGAACTGAGGCGTGTACGCGTTCGTCTAGGGCTCTAACCGCAGGTTACGGGGGCTCGTGAGCAAAGCAGGTTGGCATGATTGGGGCATGACGCGGCGCATAGCGATCGCCGCGGTCTCGACCTTGCTCCTGACCGCCTGCAACCGCGGCGTGCTCGATCCGGCAGGACCCATCGCCGCCCAGGAAAAGCAGATCCTCATCAATTCGACGGCGATCATGCTGGCGATCATCATCCCCACGATGATCGCCACAATCGCTTTCGCCTGGTGGTTCCGCGCCGGGAACAAGAAAGCGAAGTATCGGCCGGACTGGGAATATTCGGGCGCGATCGAAATGGTCGTTTGGGCGATCCCGGCCCTGACCATCATGCTGCTGGGCGGAATCGCCTGGATCGGAAGCCACAACCTCGAGCCCAGCAAGCCGCTCAAATCATCGAAGCCGCCGCTGAACGTGGAAGTCGTTTCGCTCGATTGGAAATGGTTGTTCATCTATCCCGACCAGGGAGTTGCGACGGTGAACCAGCTCGTCGTTCCCGCGGGGACGCCGGTCAGCTTCCGACTGACCTCCGCCACAGTCTGGAACAGCTTCTTCGTCCCCCAGTTGGGCTCGATGATCTACACCATGCCGCGAATGACGACGCAGCTGAATCTCCAGGCCGACAAACCGGGAGTCTATAACGGGCTGTCGTCGCATTTCAGCGGTGACGGCTTTCCCGGAATGCAGTTCCAAGTCCGCGCCGTTCCTGCCGATCAGTTCGCCGCCTGGGCACAAAGCGCTCACTCGTCCGCGTTGAAGCTGGATGGAGCGGGCTATGCGGAACTTTCGAAGCCGAGCAGCTACGTAAAGCCGATCACCTACGGCGCCGTCGCGCCCGGGCTTTACGACGCGATCGTCGCGAATGGAGCGCCGCCCAATCCGGTTCCCCCGCAACAGCACAACAAGCCAATTTCGGAGGCCGGCGCGTGAGTTTTTTCGGAAGGCTCACCTGGGAAGCGATCCCGTTCCACGAGCCGATCCCGCTGATCACCTCTTTGGTCGTCCTGATCGCCATCGCCGCGATCGGCATCTGGATCACCAAGAACAAGTGGTGGCCGTATCTCTGGAACGAATACATCACCTCCACCGATCACAAGAAGATCGGCATCATGTATATCGTGATGGGCCTGGTGATGCTGGTCCGCGGCTTTGCCGATGCGATCATGATGCGCGCCCAGCAGTCGCTCGCGATCGGATCGTCGCAGGGCTATCTGCCGCCCGAACATTACAACCAGATCTTCTCCGCCCACGGAACGATCATGATCTTCTTCGTGGCGATGCCGCTGGTCATCGGCTTCATGAACTTTGTCGTTCCGCTGCAGCTCGGCGTTCGCGACGTCGCCTTCCCTACCCTCAACAATGTCAGCTTCTGGCTAACCGCTTCGGGCGCATTGCTGGTCAACCTCAGCCTCTTCATCGGGGAGTTCGCCCGGACCGGCTGGCTCGCATACCCCCCACTCAGCGAGGCCGCTTTCTCACCGGGAGTGGGTGTCGATTATTATCTCGTCGCGCTTCAGATATCCGGCGTCGGAACGCTTCTGACGGGCGTCAATTTCGTCACGACCATCCTCAAGATCCGCGCTCCGGGAATGAGCTATTTGCGGATGCCGGTCTTTTGCTGGACCGCGCTGGCGTCAAACCTGCTCATCATCGCGGCCTTCCCGGTGCTGACCGCCACCCTCGGGCTGCTGATGCTCGACCGCTATCTCGGTTTCCATTTCTTCACGAATGACGGCGGCGGCAACTCGATGCTCTACATGAACCTCATCTGGGTATGGGGTCATCCGGAGGTCTATATCCTCGTCCTTCCGGCGTTCGGAATTTACTCGGAAGTCGCCGCGACTTTCTCTGGCAAGCCGCTGTTCGGGTACCGCTCGATGGTCTTCGCGACGCTCGCGATCTGCATTATCTCCTTCTGCGTCTGGCTGCACCATTTCTTCACCATGGGCGCGGGTGCCGACGTGAACGCGGTGTTCGGAATCGCCAGCATGATCATCGGCGTTCCGACAGGCGTCAAAATCTACAACTGGCTGTTCACGATGTACGGCGGCCGCGTCCGCTTCACGGTGCCTATCCACTATCTGATCGGCTTCATGCTGACCTTCGTGATCGGCGGCCTTACCGGAATCTTGTTGGCGATTCCGCCGGTCGATTTCATCGTTCACAACAGCCTGTTCCTGATCGCCCACTTCCACCAGGTGATCATCGGCGGCGTCGTGTTCGCGATCATGGCGGGCTACACTTACTGGTTCCCCAAGGCGTTCGGCTTCACCCTCGACGAGCGCCTCGGCAAGGCCGTCTTCTGGTGCTGGTTCATCGGCTTCCACCTCGCCTTCATGCCGCTCTACGTGCTCGGCTTCTGGGGAGCCACCCGGCGCATGCAACACATTCCCGACGCGACCTGGGCGCCGTGGCTGAATGTCGCTTTCGTCGGCGCCGCGATCATCGGGCTGGGGATCGTCCTCACGGTCGTCCAGCTGCTCTATTCGATCAGGACCCGCGACCAGCGCCGGGATGTCACGGGCGACCCGTGGGACGGGCGGACGCTCGAATGGCTGACCTTGTCACCGCCGCCGCATTACAATTTCGCGGTGCTTCCCGACGTCCACGGCGAAGAGGCTTACTGGACGCGCAAGCAGACCGCGATCAAGGAAGAGAAGCTGATCGACGAGCCCAATTATCAGCCGATCGAAATGCCGGTGAACACCCCGACCGGAGTCATCGTCGCCTTCTTCGCCTCGCTCTGCGGCTTCGCCATCATCTGGTATATCTGGTGGCTTGCGATCCTCGGGCTGATCGGCGCGTTCGTCGTCTTCGTCTGGTACGCTTGGCGCGACGAGCATGAGCACATCATCCCGCTCGATGAAGTCATCACCAACGCCCGCGAGCGCCGCCGAGTCCGCCACGAGCTCCTCCAGGATTTGATCAAGAACCAATGACAAGCGGCACCGAAGCTCCGGCCATCGGCCTGACCCACATGGGGTCTGAAGACACCGGCCTCGGCAACCGCGGGCCGCAATCGAAGAGCATAGTCGTCCCCTACGGCTTCTGGCTGTTCGTGCTGTCGGACATGGTGCTGTTCTCGGCACTGTTCGCGACCTACGCTTCGCTGGTGCACGCGACCGACGGCGGACCGGTCGCCAGCCAATTGTTCGACCGCACGACCGTCGCCATCGAGACCCTGGCGCTTCTGGTTTCGAGCTTCATCTGCGGAATCGCGGTCATCGCTGCGAAGCGCCGGAACATGTTCTGGACCCAGACGGCCCTGTTTCTGACAGGCTTCTTCGGTTTCGTCTTCCTGGTTCTCGAGCTCACCGAGTTCGGGCACATGATCAGCATCGGCGCGCCGCCGCAACGGAGCGCATTCCTCTCGTCCTTCTTCACTTTGGTCGGGTGCCACGGGGCTCACGTGACCTGCGGCCTGCTGTGGCTCGGCACGATGATGGCGCAGATCTGGGCAAAGGGATTTCAGCAGCACATCATGCGGCGGCTGTTGTGCTTCAGCATCTTCTGGCACGCCCTCGACATCATCTGGGTCGCCATCTTCACCATCGTCTATCTGATCGGGACATTGCCATGACCGAACTTGAAGCCCCCGAGCACGGCAACGTCCCGCCCGGCGCACCGCACGACTCGATGCTCAGCGAGACGGTAAGCTACGTCGTCGGCCTCGGGCTCGCCCTGCTGCTCACCGGCGTTTCCTTCTGGGTCGCGTCGACGTCGTCCCTGTGGGGACCCGGCGTGGCGACCGGCCTCGTAGTCCTCGCCATCGCGCAGATGGGCGTTCACCTGGTCTTCTTCCTTCACATCACCAGCGGCCCCGACAACACCAACAACGTGCTGGCGCTCGCCTTCGGAGTGTTGATCGTGTTCCTGGTCATGATCGGCACCATCTGGATCATGGGTCACATGAACGCCAATATGGGCGTCAATCCGCAGATGATGAACTTGCAGACCCAGCGCGGCTGATCAAAGCTGCGTCCAGGCGAGACCGATCATCATGAGAAGAGCGACCACGCTCGCCGTCATCGCCAGGGCCGACGACACGCCTTTTCCGCGTGCGTAAACCAGCGCGATCCCGATCTTCACCGCCATGTTGCCGATGATGGTCCCGGCGATCGCGATCGCTGCCAGCAGGGGCGAGATTGCGTCCGGCGAAAGTCCGCCCAGGGTGATGATCGCCGTATCGACGCTCATGCTTCCGACGATCAGCAGAAGCACCGCGATTCCGCTTTGCCCGAACCGGCCTTCGGCCCACGCAGCCGCCACCGCCGCAGCCGCGACGAATGCCGCAAATCCGAGCGCTGGAAGCAACGCGATGGGATTGCCGGGCTGGGCCGGCGCGTCGGACTTCGGCGCCTTGCGATAGAGCCACCAGCCCGCACCCCACGCGACTAGCACCGCGGGCAGCAGGATGATCGAGACCGGCAGAAGCGCGCGCGTCGCGAAGACCGCCATCAGTACCGGCACGCGCAGGTACATGACCGCCGTGGCCAGCGCGATCCCCGCCGGCTCCGCACCAGCCGTCTTCTTTGATCCTAGACGCTGCGAGAGCGCCTGGGTCACCGCCGTGGAGCTGTAGGCGCCGCCGATCAGCGCGGTTGCGATCGTCCCGTGACGCTCGCCGAAAACGCGGTTGGCGACGTAGCCGAGAAAGGAAAAGCCGGTGACAAGCACGACCACCAGCCACAACCGCTGCGGGTCCCATGCGCCAAGCGGACCGTAATGACCGCTCGGAAGAAACGGCAGGATGGCGCCCGCTATCACTGCGTATCGCGCGAGCGCCTTCACATCGTCGGCGTCGAGATGCTCGACGAACCCGTGCAGCTCCTCTCGGAGTGCAAGCAGCGCAACGCCGATGGCCGCGCAGGCGATCGCAAGCGCGGGATTCCCGCTCCCCGCGAGAAAACCGATCGCGACGGTGCTCACCGCTGCAACCGCGCTCGTTGAATCGTGCTGGCTTTCGAGCGCCCGCGCGTAAGCGATCACCAGGATCGCGACCATTCCGACCGCAATCGCCGCGGCGACCACGACCTCGCCCACGGAACCGAGCAGCCCGGCAATCCCGCTGCCGAGCCCGATCATCGTGAAGGTCCGAACGCCGGCGACGCGCGTGCCCGGCTTCTGTTCCTTGAGCTTCCAGCCGCGCTCGATCCCGATCAGCAGGCCCGAGGCGAGCGCCGTCGCGACCGACAGCGCCTGCCAGTACCAGCCGCTTACGACCATGCCTCAGATGGAGAGGCCGGGATCGCCCTCCAGAACCTGCTGCTCCAGCTTCGGTCGCTCGCCCGGCGCCCACAATTTCGCGCTATGCACGATCCGATATCGGATCGGCCCGCCATCGGGTGTGCCCGCCCGGACGATCGGTCGCGGGATACAGACGAACTCGGTCCGCATCTCCTGTCCGTCGAGCCGTACGGTCGCATAGCCATGCCCACCAATATCCACGAACTTGAGGTGCGGTGCTACGTCGGGGTTGGAAAGCGCCCGCGCCTTTCCCCGATCGAGGCTCTTTGCATATTCGAAGCAGGAGCGCACGCCGTGCCTCAACATCATGTTTTGCGTTGACTCGGGCTTCGCTGCGCCCGGCTTGTCGGCCAGGTAGAGCGGCCGGAATTTATCGTCTTTCTTGATCGCATATTCGTTCGCTTCGCCGCCGCCCACGCTCGACATGGACCCGCCGGTAAAGCTCAGGCCCACAGGCTCAAACTTGCCGGGCGGCAATTGCGCCGAAGCATAGCCGGCCCAGAAGCTGTGCAGGTCGCCCGCAACGCTGGCGAAACCGGTGATCTTTGCGTCGCGGACCAAATCATAGATCTCGCTGCGCTCGATCCACGCGCTGCCGAAGTCGCCGCCTCCAACATTGGCGAACCGGCCCGCGGGCCACTTCTGCTTCGTCAGCCCGGCCGGGAGATTCTCAGGATCGGCGCGCTGCTCCAGGGTGGCCTGCGAACTGCCCCAGATCTTCCAGGTGGCGGTCGAGCTGCGCAAACGGTCCTTGAACCACGCTTTCTGCGTCCCTCCGAGAAGAGTCTGCGGCGGTTTGTCCTTGTTCGGATTGGCGACTTTCGCGCCATTGAACTCCAGCTCGGCCGGCGGATTGCCGCCGTTGAACGCGCGCCCGCCGTCGAGCACGTGGAGCAGGTCGTCGGGGAACATCCCGCCATAATCGGCCCAGTCGGCAAGTTTATCGGTAGCTGATTCTTCGAACGGGTTCGGTCCGCGATGGCTGCGCTCGTCGGTAAGCAGGAGATCGAGGTGGCGACCGTAGCGCAGCGCCCGGTAAATGATCAGGCTGTTGATCGCGGCGATATTGTTCGGCTCGAGGCCCAGGCCATCGTCGGCGAACTTCTCGATCTTGACGTTCTTCACTGGAACGGAACCGAACTCCTCCAAGGTTCCGCTCGGCGCTTTCACCCGCGCCGGGATATTCTCGAACCAAACCTGGTTGGCGGCGACCTTTATGGTCTGCCCGGGCTGCTCGAACTTCGGATTTTTGAGGATGCTCTGCCAGCCCTGCCAGGAGAATTCGTGATTGTCCCAGATGCACACGAAGGGCCAGCGCGCACGAGCATCCTGCAGGTCGGGATCGGCGAGATAGCCCTTCCAAACCGCGCGGTATCCTTCGACAGTCGTCGGAAGGTGGAAAGGACCCACCTTCAGCGCGTCCGGAATCCGCGCAACCTCGTAGAGTTTTCGCTCGAAGCGGGGCTTCCCGTCTTCTGGATATTGCACGACCTCATAGATGAAATCGCCAAGGTGGAGGACGAAATCGAGCTGGTCTTCGGGCCGGGCACGCTCATCCTCGAAGATCATTCGGCGATAGCCGTTGAGCTTGCTTTCGTTGACGTCCTGGCAGCTTACGAAAGCGAACTTCACCGGGCGGGGGTCGTCAGGTCGAGGCGCCGTGCGTGTGCGGCCGACCCGGCTTCCATTCCCCTGCGCGTCGGTGAAGCGATACCAATAGGTGCGGGCGGGCTTGAGCTTTCCCACGAGCACCCGCGTCGTCCAGTCGGACGCGGGAGACACGGGAGCCGGCGCAGTCGCCACAACGCGGCGGAACGCCTCATCTTCGGCGACTTCCACGGTCAGCACCTGGCGTCCACCGCCTTCGAACGGCCTCCGGGTCCACAGGATCACGCTGCTTGCATCAGGATCGCCCGAGGCCACGCCTTCGGGATAGAATTGGCTGGCTTCACGCCAGTTGGTGCGCGACGCCTTGGCCGTCCCGCCCCATGCCAGCGAGGCGCCCATCGCCGCCGCAACCTGAACGAACTCGCGGCGACTGAGCGTCATATCCCTACCCCCTTCGCAATCTCTCCGAATGCCAGCTGAGATGCTCGGCCATGAACGTCGAGATGAAATAGTACGAATGGTCGTATCCCGGCTGGACGCGGAGCGTCAGCGGAATGCCGGCCTCGGCGCATGCTCGTTTGAGTAGCTCCGGCCGCAATTCCTTTTCGACGAACGGGTCCGCATCGCCGACATCCACCAGCACCTCAGGCAGGCGCGCGCCGGCTTCGATCAGACCGACCGTGTCATGCTTCCCCCAATTCGAACGATCCTCACCGAGATAGCCGGCAAGCGCCTTCTGTCCCCACGGCACCTGCGATGGAGCAACGATCGGAGCGAACGCGGAAACGGTGCGAAAGCGTCCAGGAAAGTTAAGCGCAATGGTCAGCGCCCCATGCCCACCCATCGAGTGACCAGTGATCCCCTGCCGCTCCATGTCCGCGGGAAACTCGGCCGCGACGAGCGCCGGAAGTTCCTCCGTTACGTAGCTCCACATCCGGAAATTCTTCGCCCACGGCTCTTCGGTCGCATCGACATAGAAGCCCGCGCCCTTGCCGAAATCATATTCCTCGACGTCTGGAACCTCGTCCCCGCGCGGGCTCGTATCGGGGGCGACGAAGATGAGGCCAAGCTCCGCGCAAGCGGCGCGATACTCGCCCTTCTCGGTGACGTTCGCATGCGTGCAGGTGAGGCCCGACAGATACCACACCACCGGCGGCTTCCCGCCCGCCTCCGCCTGCGGCGGAAGGAAGATCGAAAACGTCATGTCGGTGGCGGTCTCACGCGACCCATGTTTCACGACGACTTGCCGCCCGCCATGCGACTTGTTCTCGGAGACGATCTCCACCTAGATTTCGACCTTCGCGGTGGCGGTCGCTTCGTCACCCGTGTTCGGCGTTCCCCGCGGCTCGATCAGGAGAAGCTTGACCTCGCCCTTGCGCGCGACCGGCCGGTGCTCTTCGCCCCGCGGCACCACGAACAATTCGCCGGGCCGAAGTGTCACCGTCCGATCTCGAAGCTCGATGTCGAGCTCGCCGTCGATCACCAGGAAAAAATCGTCAGTGTCGGGATGGCTGTGCCAGACGAACTCGCCTTCGAGGCGGACCACGCAGATGTCGTTGCCGTTATAGGTGGCGACGATCTTCGGCGCCCATTGGTCCGAGAAGCTGTCGAGCTTCTCGTGAAGATTGACGGCGCCCCTGCTCACTTCGCCGGCCGGTGCAACGCGCACAGCTTGTTGCCGTCCGGGTCGCGCACGTATGCGAGATGAACCGCTCCAACACTGCCGTTCCGAAGACCGGGCGGATCTTCACACGTCGCTCCGCCGCTGGCGACCGCGACATCGTGGAACTGCTTCACCTGCTCGGGGGAATCGCACTGGAAGCCGATGGTGCCGCCGTTTGCGGCGCTCGCAGGTTCACCGTTGATCGGCTCAGTGACGCAGAACGTTCCGCCGTTGTGCCGGTAGAACAGCCGCGAATGGCCCGACGGACCGACATTGTGGATCGGCTCGCCCTCAAAGCCGAGAGTCCCAAGAACCTTGTTGTAAAAGGCTTTCGCTTTTTCGAGATCCCGGGTCCCGACCATCACATGACTGAACATTCCAAAGCCTCCCTTAGTAAATCACTACGCTGCGAATGCTCTCGCCCGCATGCATCAGGTCGAAGCCCTTGTTGATGTCACCCAGGCTAAGCGTGTGCGTGATCATCGGGTCGATCGCGATCTTTCCGTCCATGTACCAGTCGACGATCTTCGGCACATCGGTGCGTCCCTTGGCACCGCCGAACGCCGTCCCGCGCCAGTTGCGGCCGGTGACGAGCTGGAACGGGCGAGTCGCGATTTCCTTGCCCGCCTCGGCGACTCCGATAATGATGCTCGTTCCCCACCCGCGGTGGCAGCATTCGAGCGCCGTGCGCATCACCTCGGTGTTGCCGGTCGCGTCGAAGGTATAGTCCGCGCCGCCGTCGGTGATTTCGAGGATTTTCGCGACGATGTCCTCGCGGCTCATGCCCTTGGAATTGAGGAAATCGGTCATCCCGAACTTGCGGCCCCACTCCTCGCGGTCGGGGTTGATGTCGACTCCAACGATCCTGTTGGCGCCGACCATCTTCGCGCCCTGGATGACGTTGAGGCCGATTCCGCCGAGGCCGAACACGACGACGTTCGCGCCCGGCTCGACCTTCGCGGTCTTCACCACCGCGCCGACGCCCGTCGTCACGCCGCAGCCGATGTAGCAGCTCGTCTTGAAAGGAGCGTCTGCCCGGATCTTCGCGACCGCGATCTCGGGCAGCACGGTGAAGTTCGAGAAGGTCGAGCAGCCCATGTAATGGAAGATGGTCTCGCCCTTATAGCTGAAGCGGCTCGTCCCGTCGGGCATCAGGCCCTTGCCCTGCGTCGCGCGGATCGCGGTGCAGAGGTTGGTCTTGCCGCTGAGGCACGACTTACACTGGCGGCATTCGGGCGTGTACAAAGGAATGACATGGTCGCCCGCCTTCACGCTGGTGACGCCCGGCCCGACTTCGCGAACCACGCCAGCGCCCTCATGGCCAAGGATCGACGGGAAGATGCCTTCGCTGTCGAATCCGTCGAGCGTGTAGGCGTCGGTGTGGCAGATGCCGGTCGCCATGATCTCGACCAGCACTTCGCCTTGCTTCGGACCGTCCAAATCCACTTCGACGATTTCGAGCGGCTTCTTCGCCTCGAAGGCGACGGCGGCGCGGGTCTTCATTCTGAGTCTCCGTTGAGGAAATTGCGGATCCACTGGCCGACGCGCGCGCTGTCGTTGGGCTCGTCGAGCGAAGCGATCGCGGCGTCCGGATTGGGCACGGCGTCGTAGCGTTTCTCGATCAGCGCCTTGGCGAAGGCGGGCGAGAATTCCGGGTGGAACTGGAAGCTGATTGCCGGCCGGCCGCTCCAGGCGAGCGCCGCGAACGGGGTGAAGTCCGAAGCGGCGACGACGTCGGTGTTCGGCGGCTGAATCACGACCTGGTCCTGGTGCGACGCCGGAATCGCGATCGTACCGGCGCTATCGATCCACCGCTCGGATCGGACGACATTGTAATGATGTAGCCCCGCGCCCCAGCCCTTGTCCGATTTCTCGACATGGCCACCGAGCGCTTGCGCCATCACCTGGTGCCCGAAGCAGATGCCGATCATCTTGGCGCCGTCCGCCTCGCGGATAAACTGCTCGAGCGGCGCGATCCACGGCAGGTCTTCGTAGACGCCGGCCGGCGATCCGGTGATCATGTAGACGTGGTGCGCTGCAGGCTCGGGAAACTCACCGGCCTGCACGTCGAAGCTTTCGATTTCAAAGCCGGGACCGAGCAGCTCGCCGAACATTGCGGGATAATCGCCGAACTCCTCGGCGAGGTTGCCAGGCGGACGGCCGGTTTCGAGAACTGCGACTTTCATGGGCGCCGCCTTGCCACCTCATGGCCGTTCGGCCAAGACGTGAAGCCATGGGGAGCTGGCTCGAAGGACGCCACGCGCTGGTCACCGGCGGAGGAACCGGCATCGGTGCCTCGGCGGCAACCCACCTTCACTCGGCGGGCGCGCAAGTGTCGCTGCTGGGCCGCCGCCTCGATCCGCTTCAGGAAACAGCCAAGCGCATTTCCGGCCACGCGGTGTCGTGCGACGTCACGAAGCCCGATCAGATCGCCAGGGCATTCGACGAGGCGCGGTCCGTCAGCGGCCCGATCGACATGCTGGTCGTCAACGCCGGGATCGCCGAGAGCGCGCCCTTCCACAAGATGACCCGCGACAGCTGGGACCGGATCATCGCCACCAACCTCACCGCCGCCTTCGACTGCGCGCAGGCCGCGATCGGCGATCTTCTGAAGAGCGAGAACGGCCGGCTGGTCTTCGTCGCCTCGGTCGCCTCGCTCCGCGGAGTCCCCTACGCAGCGCATTACGCCGCGTCGAAGCACGGCCTCCTCGGCCTGATGCGCAGCCTCGCCGCCGAATATGCGAAGACCACGCTCACCGTGAACGCGGTTTGCCCCGGCTATGTCGATACGCCGATGACCGACGAGTCGGTCGCCCGAGTGTCCGAGATCACTGGCCGGAGCGAGCAGGATTCGCGCGGAATCATCACCAACATGAACGCGAGCGGGCGGCTGGTTCACCCCGACGCCGTC
>Ga0207639_10000201_pt1 | contig 45051 bp, 68 predicted proteins | sample KBSCornC32_FD_184299 | JGI IMG/M metagenome (GOLD analysis project Ga0207639, IMG submission 184299) | Corn rhizosphere microbial communities from Kellogg Biological Station, Michigan, USA - KBS Corn C3-2 (SPAdes) (version 2) | ecosystem: Host-associated > Plants > Roots > Rhizosphere > Soil ... | reverse complement strand
ATTCTAGCCGTTTTCTGGTTTGCAAATCGATTCCGCACCCACACCGGCGGCTGTCGATAGGTCGGCATTACAGGACCCTCCGCGCATATTCCGCGATTAAAGCCGCCCTCACACGCGCTCCACGCGGATCAGGGCTCCTGGTACCGGCAAAGCGTCCCCGCAATCGCAGGCGTCGTTTCCGTGCGAACACGGGTATACTTTCGCCGCTATCAGGCTCACCACGCGCCCGTCATCTTCATACACGCCGGCTGTCTTGAGCGCGTCTTTTGTCGATCGCAGGAGTTTGTCAAGATCAGGCCGGGTCGATGGCCGCGCGTCACGCTTGGCGGATTTTGGTCGCGGCATCGTGAAAGTCACGTCGAGAAATACCGCCCCGTGGCACAGAATCGGGTCAGCGCGTTCTTTCATGGGGAACAAGGCCAATACCTCCGCTTGTACCGCCGCGCGCCACGGCTTGACGTTTTTGGACGATTCCACCATCACAGCGCGGTTGGTTCCTTTGAGCACGAATGCCCGCTTCGATCCCTGGGGAGCTGGTAGGCCGTAAACCGTTATCGTCATGGATTTACCTCGAAACGGCGTGAAAGATATTCTAAAACCTGCCAAGGTGACATAGTTTCTCTGTTATTCCAGATCGTGTCGTAAAGAAGAATTTCTAAGTCTTCGCGCGCAATTCGTCTTCGTTCCGGCTTGACGGCTTCGCGATACAAACGTTGGCGCTGCGATTCCGAAAGGCTCACTTCTTTTTTGCCCGCTCCCGCAGCTCGGCGAACTTTGCGCGTTCAGCTTCGCGCTGCGCTTTCTTCTCGGCCGCCGTGGGCATCGGAATTTCGAGTACCGCCTGCTGTTGCTCTTTCGTTGCGTGGACTTCGCCGGATACCACGTCCACCCGCGTGCCGTCGATTTCTCCCTGCTCTGGTGCCTGATCGAAGGCAATCAGCATTTCGCTGTTTTTGTTCGCATTGACCTTGAACGATTCGAGCGAAGCCAGTGCGGTAGGATCGTTGAACCGCACCCGGCATAAAACGTCTGTCACTGACTTCTGTGCCTTCTGCGAGTTCTTGCCTTCTTTTTTCGCTTTCTTCTGAATCTGGAAATCTCCGATTGTCGCGGCGTCCAGTTTCATAGCGTGCGAAGCCAGCTCCGATGAGTTCGGCGTGATCTCGATCCAGTGGCAGCGGAACTGATCGTGCGGCGCTTCCGGGGTCCATTCGCTGGCGCCCGAGATATCCGGCCACTCAAAAAGCTCGATCACTTTCGATGTCAGTTGAAACTTGAAATTGGCGTAGGCTTCTTTCGCGTCCTTCCGGCCTATGCCCTTCATGATGACGTTAACGCACTTCAGCTTGATGCTCATTCGTTTATCGCGCCTCCGCGCGGACTACTTCACAATTACCGATTCCCCACGCGGGGCCAATCGACAGCCGGGTACTCCATGCTTTCCGCTGCCACCGCACACTGAACATGGCTCAAGGGAATTTGCGATGTCATTGTCATTGCACACTGCACACGGCTTTTCGAGTGCTGCCGCAATAGTGGACTTGCTGACATAGCGCACGATCTTTGCGCCGTTCTCCACCACGATGCCTTCGATACCGGCCCGCTTTAGAATTTCCTTCCACTGATTCAGTGGCATTGTGACTGTAACCCGGCAGTACTCATCTGGCACCAGGCTTTCGTCTGTGATCTCGACCGGAGCCGCACCGCCGTTGCCGCGAAGTGTGAAGCTGCCCCGCGCGGATTCAAACTTCCGCGATTCCTTCGGCTTCCACTCGCCGGCTTGGTCCAGAGCCACCATGCACTGCTTTATCAGGTCCTTCAGACGGTCGTAGCGATTCTGCAGGACCATCGCGCGGTTGGTTGCTGCCGCTGCGTCCGCGCGGTTGATTGCTACTCCCTGTTCCAATGCTTTCAGGGGAGCGCGGAGTCCGTCAACGTCACGGAGTTGCTGAGCTACGAATTGCTGGATTCCCGTTTCGATGGCGGCGAGTTCCGCGCGGGCTGCGACTACTTCAGCGTGGTCAGGTATCGCCTCTTCGGTCATGCCGGGAATGTATCGGAGTTGCCCGATAGTGGTTGTGATGTTCTGCGCCGCTTCTTCCCGCGCTTCCAGCAACTCGAAGAGTGTTCCACTGAGGTTCCAGAGTTGATTCGGTTGAGGTGTCATTGTCCCGGCTCCCTGAGTGTCAACTGATCCCCTGCCGCATTCGTGGTGCGCGGTTGCCCGGCATCAGATCGGCGCTTGCGCGTGCCTTCGATCTTCACCAGCCCGCGGACCTCCATACATGCGGTAGCCCATTTGTACATTTCTTCCGCCTCTTCGTCTGAGGCATCTTTCAGTGCCTGTTTAAACGCTGCTGTGTCTGCCATCCTACCTCCGTTGAATTTTGGTGAGTTTTCGTATTGAAAACCCAACGCCGCAAAAAGTCACCTGAGAGCCTTGGTGCACCTCCGCTCGGGCAGAGGCCCTTCATTCACCCGTTTAGACGGTCGGTACGGAAGGGTACGCTGTCACTCCGGCTTGTTATGCGTGATCGAAAGGAGTCTCATGTTCCGGCAATGCCTGGAATGCGTTCCACAGTTCAATCAGCACGATTTTGAAATCCTTCGGATCGCTGATCCCGCGCGGCCACCGTGCCGAGATCGAATCGGCTACCTTGTCGTAGGCTTCGGAGCCGAGCTTTCCGGCCCGCGAGATCATCTTGTCTGCCATCGCTGTGCAGACTTCGGGGAACTTGCTTCGGCTCTTCTGGATCTTCTCCAGATAGGCCAGCATTTCGATAGGAAACGGGGTTGCTTCCGTCTTTCCGGTTTCGACCTTCGTCTCTCCGGGGAAACCATCGTGAATCGGCGCTGAAGGCACTTCCCCGAAGTCTTCAATGTCTTGGGTGAATGAGTCGGAGCAATTCGTCACCACGAGGACAGCGGCCACGAGAGCGCGTTTCTGGCCCATCTTCTGGCACGTATTGATGACGTCGGATATTTCCGGGTTCGGGATGCGGTACTGGGTCTGATCCATCGTCATTTCCCATCCGTCAAACTCTTTCTTGCCGAGCTTCTTCCGGACATTCTTTGCTGTGCCTGCCTGAATCGCGGCCTCAAATGCCGCCCAGTATTCAGCGGGCTTGGCATACTGCCCGGTCGTTTCCTTTTTGTCCAGCGCGAAGTTCGGCTCAAACTTCGTGGTGACGCCGCCGCGCTTCGGCAGGGCCGCGAGTTGTTCCGGGGTGAACTGGGTTTTCGCCTGGTCCTCACCAATCCAGCGGTATCGGTACTTCGATTCCCACGAGTTGCAGGAGCCGATGGCCTCACCCATGAACCGATCGCCGCGCGAGAGCTGGCAGCGGTAGGAGTAGTAGAACAGCGGCTCCCCGCCATGATCCGCGCCGGTCCAGTCTTCGATGATCTTGTCTTCGGCGTAAGTCACCGAGAGACCGAAAATCGAGCAGAGCTTTTCGGCTCCCGGCTTCAGGAGAACTTTCTTTGTCCCGGCGCCCGGGATGGTGCCGTAGTCCTCAGACTCGCGGAGCACGCCGCCGATGAACTGGTTTATCATGCCCTTGCGCTCGATCGCCTGAGCCACGGTCATCAGGGGTAGAAAGTCTTTCGCCGTGACTTCGCGCGGGCCTACAGGCTGGACAACTTCTAATTGCGTTTCGGTGCTCATTTGCTCTCCTGAAAAAGTTGGCGATAACACGCCTTGCATTTGGACTGATACCCGGATGGCCGATTTGATCGGCGATGAAACAGTTGGCGCGGTTTCGCGCGGCCACACGAACGGCATACACCGTCTGTGTCTGGATTGCCGCCAGCACGCCGCACGCGAGTGCGATAGTGGATCAGCATATGGTACGCATGATCCTGACAAATCACCAGATTTGATGGGAGGTTATTGGCCGGATCTTCGTCAACGTGATGCACCTCAGCACCTTTGGGCAGTGGACGCCCCAGCGCTCTTTCTGCGATGACGACATGCTCCGCTTTACCAGCATTCGGGCCACGACGGAAGCCACGATAACGGCCACCAGTGCCGAATTTACACGGCGTGACTTCCATCACATGTACCTCACCTTCCCGGCCAGATTGCGCTCACGGTCGGCAATCATCCGCGTAACACCGTCACAGGTGCAATGCGTCTGCCCGCAGTACCGGCAGAGCCCGCGAACGTCATGCCCACAGTTCCGGCACTCATCGCGGTCAGCCCGCATGGGTGATTTGCAGTTCGGGCAATCCACCCAAACGACTTCAGATTTTACCGGGGTTGCGCCCCCGTCGCCCGGTACGGGGTGGAGCGCATCCAAGGGGTAATGCGTGCGCGAGGTCATCGGGACACCTCCGCGAAATGGCGGGTGCCCCCGAACACAGACCACGCGGCGAGAACTTCGCCGTTCTGGTGGACTGCGCCCTCAAAGCACTTGGATTTGATGTAATCCAACGCCGAATCAAGGGTAGAAAACTCTTCCTGCGAGTAGTACCCAAAGTTAGTCCAGAAAACTTTAAACATTCTGTCAGTCGCCTCCCAGCGACAAGACCAGAATACACTACAACGCTGTAGCGTTGCAATAGCTAAATGCGAAATATCGAATTATTTTGAAAATAATTCAGTGTTAACTATTGGCTATGCTGCTTTGCGCTTAGGCTTGCGGGATGCCAGCAACGCTTCGCACGCCTCAATGATAACCAGAGACAGCGTTACTTTCGGTCCTTTGGTTCCAGCCTTTCGGCGCTCGTCTGCGATATCGTCGGCCAGTTCCCACATACGCTTGTGCGTCTTGCGGTCAAAGTAAACGGTTGCGCGGATTTCGTCTTTTGCTTCGGTTTTTGCCATGGCCACTATTATGCACCATTACAGCGTTGTAAAGCAAAACGGGCCGCTTCCTCCCCCGAGGTTGAGCGGCCCGCATTGTCCTGTCTGCTTTTTGGAGCGTATCAGGCTCCCGGCGCGGATGCAACTGCTGGCTGGCTCTTTTTGCGGAACACGCCCAGCGCGTTGAGGATTGAAACTGTCAGGCTGGCCAGAGCCGCAATACCGCCCACCGTCGGCGGAACGCCCGGTGTTTGCATCAGCGTCGAAGCGGTCGCGATAACGCCATTCGCCACGGCTTGCAGTTTGTCTTTCCCGGCAGCTTCGGCCAGCGAAGCTTCGGCAATCTGGACGCCCGCGAGAACAGACGGCCAGTACTCGACTTCTGCGGAGGTGATTTGATTTACGGTTGTTGAGAGTGTGGACATGGGAGTTACTTTACCACGTTATTAGGATGTGCGGGCAAACTCGCCGTGGTAGATGATGCCGGGCAGTTTTCCGGCAAGGTCATTAGTTACGTCCATCGGATTATTGTACCCCCCACAGAGTAAATATTGAACCGGTCACCCAGTTTCCATTGCCAGCCGTAAAATCAATCCTCGTTATCGCGGAAGTGCTGACCCATATCGTTCCGTTCTCCTGCCAGCCAAGAGAACCGGCTGATGTGTTGATCGGATCGAAACCGATAGAGAGAATCGTCTTGAAAAACGTCGTGTTGGAATAATTCGGAAACTCCACGGTCGCCGTCGCGGCGTAATTAGCCGTAGCGGTTCCGCAGGCCGTATTTTGCAGTGCAGCCTGATTCGCATTGAATGTATTTCCGGCACTGTTGAAACTGTTGTTTATGAACGCGAACTGCTGATGATAGTGACCTCCAGTCGTGTCCGAATTGACCTGAAGTACCGGGGTTGCATTCGTCACCGCCCCGCTGCACCTGGCCGTATAGGTCATGACCAGATTCGTGTAAGAGCCTGAGATTGAAGTGAAAGAAACGGTCGCCGCAGGAGAGCCTAACACCTGTTGAGATATGCGCGTCCATGCTCCTCCACCGCCGCCGGCCGCATCGAACGTAACCTGACCGCTTCCGTCATCCGTCAACGTCATGTTTGTCCCGGCCTTCAGATTGAGGAGCGTTTGAGAGCCGTTGTTTGTTCCGTTGGTCTGGAGCGTGATCGAAGATCCTGTCGCCCCTGTGGCTCCAGTAGCACCCGTCGCGCCTGTTGGCCCTGTAGGGCCAGTTGCGCCCGTGATTCCGGTAGCGCCCGTGGCCCCTGTGGCTCCAGTCGGACCTGTCGCCCCGGTGGCTGTCGGCATACAACTGAGTCCACTCGGCAGCTTGCATCCGAGCAATCCGCTTGCGCCGCTGGATACGTAGACACGCCCGTAGCCACTTCCCGGAGCGCCGGGAGCGATCATCTGAGTGAAGTCTAATGTTCCATTCACAACGGCGGACCAAAGCAGGCCGCCGAATATGACCGCGACAATCCACAGTCCAAAAGCACGTTCTCGTCTCGTCATCGTCTTAGCCTCCCAGTACAACTACTCTGCCATCTGTCGCCACTCCAAACACCAGATCCACAGTGTTTGGCCCGGTGATCTGCACGCTGGACGGGATGATCATATTCCCGCTGCCGTCGTATACCGATACCACCACATTCTCTGTGTTGAGCCCATGCGTCACTGTCAGCGTGGTGACTCCGGTAAACATCTGCGAGTAGGAACTGCCACCGCCGGAGCCTCCCGGCCCGAGGGCTCCCGAGCCGGCGAATGAGCCGCCGCCTGAAGACGAGCCACCACCTAGGCCTAGCCAGAAATCAATCCATGATCCGATCTGCGCGACATCGATGCACGTCACCGTGTACCGGAAATGCCCACCACCCGGCAGGAAGCGATTCGAGACGCCGTTTTCTCCGTAGACCGGGACAATCTCCGCTTGTATCTCCTGGATAAACCAGTCCGCATTCGTAAGAGAGGGCGAGGGATTGTCCATTACGATTGTGAGCACCTGGCCCACGTAGAGGCCCGCGCGCATCGTCGTAAATTGAAATGTCTTGGGGATCACCCCGAAGGCCGCGAGCTGCTGCTGGGCGAGCTGCAAAGCTTCCGGCAATGTTAAAGCCTGATCATCGCTGGAGGTCTGCTGATACTTCCCGGTTCCACTTTCGATCAGCGCACGCTGCGCCACATCGACCGAATTTTCCACGCGGATGTATCCGGCGTCGGATGCCTGATACTGAACTGCCAGCCGGTTGCCCACATCAAGAGGAGTCGCACTCGAGATGATATTGCTACCCGGCGTGTAGACAATCGTGAAGATGGAGCCGCCCGCAGTCTGCCCGCGGACTCCGAACGTGATTACATCAGTGCCGAACGTCGTAACGCCGCCCGAGGTATTGGCGCGGTCCCACGAGAAATTGGCGCACGATTCGCTGACGGCCGTGACGAACCCGGCGCCCACGGGCTTGCTTCGCACGGTGATCTGCGTCGATGTCGGCGGCTCATCCGCATTGACTTCGGGATTTTCCCACGTCGGCAGTGAGAACGTAATCCCGGCCTGCGCCTGAATCGCATTGATGGCATCTGCCAGATTCTGAATCGTCGCCGCAAGGTTTGCGCCGATCAGCACCTGGCCGAACTGCGTATTGTCCAGCGCCGTGACGAAGGTATACGCCGCGACGAGCCCCGAGCCGAACCCGGCAATTCCCTGATTCTGCCACTGCACTGTGTTGTCTGTCGTGAACTCGCCGTACAACTCCACCCATGTCGGCTCCGTCAGTCCCGTTGTCCCCGGCACCGTGCATTTCTGCGCGTAGCCGTTGCCGTCCACGATGATCTGATCCATCACAATCACGGCGCTGGGAGTCCAACCTGACGTGAATCCGAAAGAGATCGTATCTCCCGGTGATGGTTGCCCGGTGAATGTTCCGATGGCGATGTTGGCCGTATTCTGCGTAAGCCAGGCATTTGTGATCTGCGCTATCGGTCGCAGGGTCGTGAATGTCGATTGCCCGGCCCCGTCGAAATATTCTTTCGATTGCACGGCCACGTTGTCAGGGATCTTGATCGCCTGCCAGTTGCGGTAATCGTGCCGTTCCTCTTTGAAGGTGAACTGCTCCCATAACACGTCCGTGGCCGCAAGTGTGAACGGGGACGGAACCGTATTGGGTGGCGTGAAGTAGGCCGAGCCGGTTCCTGGATCTACTCCCCAGACGTACTCCGAAAGCGTAGCCAGCCGCGTAAAAGCATCGCTGATCGATGGAAAATCCGAGATGGCGAAATTGGCTATCGTCGCGCCCGCGTCCACGCTCCCAAGTGTTACCGGAGATCCGGCAGCATAGGCGAACAGAGCGCTGAAAATGAATCCCGCCGTTTTGTTCTCAAACAGCAAATTGGGTAGCCGGATCGTGTCGAAGACCTGATCCAGAGAAACGCATGTGAGAGTGACAACCTTCGTCCCGTCCTGGCCGAACCACTTCACCTCAAGATCGTCAATTGTTCCGCTGAATACCTCAAAGTCGTCGGTTTCCGTGATATCCCAGAGACACACCTGAGAGCCGATTGTCGGCATGTAATCGTCATCTCCATCGATTATCAGCGGGACTTTCGCGGTTCCGCGCTGCCGCACGATCCACGAGATCGATATCGACTCTGAGACGTGCAGGCGATGCGATTGGTCCACCCAGGCATTCGCCGTGGCAGGCTCACCCTCATAGACCATGAGCCATGCTGGAGTGCATCCCACGAATCCCCCGCCGCTCACCAGCGTCAGAGCTGTTTCGGGAGCCACAGCCAGATGAAGCACTGCGCTGCCGGTTGACACGAGAGTGATATCTACGGGACTTCCAGTCCCGAACAGACTGCCGCATCCATAGACGCTGGATTGCACCGCCGTTGCGCCAGGATATTCGTGCAAGGCCACCGCGAGATCTGTGAACGGATGAGCGCCGCCCATCGTGATTGTCACAGTGTTTGGCCCGGCCGCAATTCCGAGAGCGACGAAGATGCCGGCGAACTGCCCCTGAAAAGCGGGGTGAGACAAAACCTCGTTGGTCCACGTGTTGCCGTTGCTGTCGCTCACGGTCACGGGACCAGCTATAGCCGTGCCTGCGTTGAACCAGATATCGAGCACGAGGGCATTGCCCGCTGCATTATCGGCTGAAAGTGCGATTGTCCACGTCGTGAAACCGCCGCCGTCCGTGTGTGAGATCGTAACGCTCTGAACCACGCGGCCTGCGTTCGACAGCGCCACCATGACGCCCTGATTTATCACCGCCGAGTTCGCCCACTCCATGTGCGCGGAATAGTTGCCCGGTGATAGCGCGCGGCTATCGAAGGTTTTCAGTGATGCTTCGGAGGTGAGGGTATTCCAGGCCATGTCTGTTTACCGAGTGGCGGGTGAGAAGTTTGGAGCGCGGGACTTCAAGACGCTGGGTAGTCGTCGCGCGAAGTTCTCAACACTCTGAACGCCGTGCAGATGCAACGCGCCGATTGACAGAGAGTTTGTCGATGAGTTGCTAATCATGCTGGCCGTGAGAAGTTGCGAGACCGGCCCCGATAATCCGCTGGCTGGCACATTCGGAATGATGGTTCCCGCGCCGTCCGGAATGAATAGTTCCGGCCCATTCTCACCCACGATTGAAGGCACGCCCACGGGAGGTCTTCCACCACCCGCGAATCCGAATAAACCTCCTGCAAAACTCTTGATTGCCAGCCAAAATGTATTCAGTTCCACGCTAGCGCTGTTGGCGAGAGTGACGAGAGAATTTCCGAGAATAGAAGCGATCAGCTCTTTGAAGACATCGCCCATCATTTCCTTACCGATTCCGGTCAGCGCCTGTTTGATCTGCTGGCCGATGTTTCCGCCAGTGATCCCGCTTGCGAGTGCGCCACCCAGTTGGCCCGGTACGCCCGCTGCGATGCCCGTAAGTCCCGCGCCGATCTGCGTTCCACGCCGCGCGGTCGCAATGCGCGTAGCGTCTTCCATCTGCTGCTTTCGCAATGCGGCTTTCGCTCGCTCCACTTCGAGGTCCGTTCGGTTCGCTTCGTCATAGAGGAGATTCTGTGTCTGGTAATCCTTCAGCGTCTGGAGCGCATCGATTTTGTGTTGGAGCGCCAGTTCTTCCGATGCCGCGATGTCCTTGACGTACTGGAGTTCTTCGGCCCGTGTGTGGGACAACTGGAGCGCATAGGTCTGCTCAACCTGGAGTTTCGCTATTTCGTCGGCTGATCCCTGCCGCACGCCTCCCGCGCGGATAGATTCCTCATTCGCTTTGTTGCGTGCCGCTGTTTCCGCTACGATCGCGGCCCTGCGATTGCGTTCGTCGTTTTCAAACTCGCGGCTGTATTCCTCCAGTCCGCGGATCAGTTCGTCTTTGTTCTCACGAATCAGCGTCTTTTCTTCCGTGGCCTGTTCACGCTTCGCAATGCGGATTCCTTCGATGACGACGCGGGCCTGCCGCGCGGCTTCCTCTTGTTCGCGTTTCAGTTCCGCGGCTTGCCGCTTGCGTTCCTCTTCGGCCTTGCGTGCGGCTTCCTGCGCTTCGTGCGGCCCGGTGACTTCGTTCGCGTGGCGTCGCGCTTCGTCCGCCTGCGCCGCCAGTGCCTGAGATTCGAGAGAAAGGGTTTCAATCTGCTGTTTGACTGCCGCTATGTCCGTGGGCTTGCCGAATACCTTTGTGATCCAGTTTTCGTTTTGCCCGGCAGATTGAATCAGCGCGCGCTTGCCGGCCGCTTCGGTGAGCTTGTCGAACGATTGCATTTCGAGCACAGCCGCCCGCATCCGTTCACCAGCGGCCCCACCGAACGAATCCCGCATCTTGTCTACATTGATGTCATCCAGCGCGTTGACCAGCCCGCGTGCGGCCTGTTCCGTGGACTTCAACGCCGCAGCGAATTCTTCGGTCTGCTGGTGAGCTTTCGAGAACTTACTGATAACCCGGTCCAGCATCTCGGCAACTGCCAATAGACCGATTACCGGGAAGATTGCCTGGACCGCGCCGCCGATTCCCAGCGTCGTCGCAAGGAACCGTTCCGCGGCACGGATACCGCCGTTCCCGTCGAGCGTGCGGAGGGCACCCGACATGGCCTGTATCTCGGTAACCGTGTGAGCGCTTGCGACTCCGAGCGCTTCCGTGGCTTCGGTCGCTTCAACCAACGGAGGGACAGTGGCCTGCACCGTGCGTCCGAACTGATCTACCAGCCCCGTGCCCTGCTGGAACCCGGCCCCGAGACCCTGCGCTATCCGTTGCCCTGCTGCACGGCTCTGCGCCTCCGCTTGCTGGTACTTCGCAAGTAGAGGCGAACTGTCCGCGTCGATTGTGACGTATACGCTGCCCGCTGATTCACGTGCCATGAGTTAAGCCCTGCCCTCCATGATGAGTTGGATATCCCTTCCAGTGACTCCGCGTGCTGCCGCTTCCAAAGCGCGTTTGCTGCGCTCTGAACGGTCTCTCACGGCCTGTTTGCGTTGCTTGCGTTCTTCGATTGACGGCGGGTTCTGCTTTGCCGCCATTGCCGCGAACACGGCTTTCTGTGTGCGCCAGTCGTCTACCGGAGGCGCGGCCACGTAGCCCGGTTTCAGCATCTCCGGTTTCCATGCTTCGCCGCTGGGAGGTTTCCACCCGACGCCCAGCGCCGCGTTGAGTAAGCCCGCGTGGATGTCCCGGTGCATCGAATCCTCCCGCTCCCGTTCGCGCTCCCACTCCCGCGTAATCGCCTGCGTCTGCCGAGGCGTATAACCCCAGCATTGCCGCGTGGTGAGTCCTAGACCGCTTCGGGAAGTGGCGAAGGCCCAGAACTTGAGCCATTCGGCTGGGGTGAATCTGACGGGGTTGCTGCCGCCGGTTCGGTCGGTGTCGTCGGCAGCCCAAGTTTTCCCGAGAACGCCGCCCAGACTGCATCCATGAGGGGCGTGGATTCCCCGTCCTTCAGCCTGTCGGCCATCTTCAACGGGTCGAGCCCCAACGATTCCCAGTTGCCTTCCCGGTCCATCGTGCCGAGGCCGGCCGCCGCCAGTTTGTACATGGCTTCCGTGTACCGGCCCGACTGAAAGCGTTCGTTCAGCGCTGCGCCGATTGACGTGATGTCGATACCCCACGTGGAAAGCAGATAGAACGCGCCGTTGCCGAAATGCACATGATAAGGCTTCCCCCCGACTTGCACTGTCGGAGGTGCCGCAATCGTATTGGTCTGCATGATGGCTCCTAGAAGGGCACCATCGAACCAGTGATCTTGATCTTGGTGGAGATCATCAGCGCTTTGCCGGTCGGGTCCGAGGTCACAGGAACATCGAGCACGTAGGCGTCAAAGAACCAGCCCTTGCCATCAGGGAAGGTCAGGCGCCAGCCGGTCACAGTCTGCGCGAGGAACATACCGAGGAGCGTATCGCCATCCGTCGCACAGTGGCCCAGCAAGCTGGCTGTGTTGTGGCTGTCGGGGATGTAGAACACGTCGACGCCGATCTCGCCACCAACCTTCAGCGTCGGAATCGACTGATCCCAGTCCACGCCCTGATTGGTCGTATCTGCGGAATCGGTCTTTGTGTTCGTGTTGATTTTCGCCTGGTTGCCGAGCGAGAGATAGGTGATCGGGCTGGAGCCGTTCGACACGGCTAACTGAGTTCCTACTGCTGGAATGCCCGATTCGGTGAGGTTGACTGGATTCAAAGACATTTGCGCTGCTCCTGTGTCCTTCTGTTTCTGTTCCTACTGGTTGAAAAGAGGGGTAAAATAATAACGGGCCGCAACGAAGTTACCCGCTTCGCGCGACCCTAAGCAACGCGACCCCAAGGAGGTCACATGCCTAGACGCTATACTCGCATACCGTGGCAAGACCGATTCATGCGCCTGATATCTCCCGAGCCCAACTCGGGATGCTGGCTCTGGATGGGAGCATACAGAAGCAACTCGGGAAGTAGTGCCGGATATGGCTGTTTTAATGCTGGAGACAAAGAAGATGGAACCTATCATCTGGATGGTGCCCATCGAATCGCCTACGAGCTTTTCGTCGCGCCAATTCCTGAAGGGCTTCATCTTGATCACCTGTGCCGGGTGAGATGCTGCGTAAATCCGAAACACCTTGAGCCAGTTCCGTGCCGAGAAAATCTTCGCCGTGGCGTGGGAGTCGGATCTGCCACTGTTCCCAATTGCCAGTCTGCCGCACAGCGTAAAAACCTTGAATTGATGAAGGCAATCACACACTGCCCGCAGGGCCATGAATATGACGAGGACAATACCTATCGCAACCGTAAAGGAGCCCGCAGTTGCAGGGCGTGCTCCAGAATACGCATCGGGATAAAACTCGGACTGAGAAAATATTGTCATATGGAAAGCGACTCTTGATTCGCGATGCGGAAGTCCATCGACTGGTAAAAGACAGGCCCCCCGGGCGACTGAGGCCCCTGCAAGGCTCCCTGCCGCTGATTCAGGAGCACCGATGGATTCTGCGCTGGCCCCGTGCGCGGCGATTCAAACTGCCCGTTCGATGCGAGGTCTACTCCTTGCATAAACGAAATAACGTCTTCAGCCACGATTCGCGCTTGCTCCGATACCCGGTCGTACACGTCGATCTGAATCAGTGGCCAACTCAGATTTCCGATGCCGCCCTGATTGCCCTGTCGAATCGTTGAAACTCGCTTTACCGTGGCGCACGCGCCCGTCACCAGCAATTTCCCGATTTGATTCTGCAGCAGGGTTTCGTCATACCAGCGGAACGTCGACGGGTCCGAACCTCCGAAGTCGGCCTGCATGGCTGGATCCTGAACGGCCAGCGTGCGGAGCTTCAGTTCTGCCGAGGTGTAAGGCATCAGACTGTCACCGCCTTGAGGAACAGCGCCTGTTCAGCCACGCGGCGCTTCAGCAATCCCGGCGACACTTCGCCAGCAACGATATCCCATCGCGGGAACTGCTGGGCGGCCTCCGCGTACTTCCCGCTGTTCAGGAGCCACAGAAGCGTCGAAGAACGGAGCCTTCCCGCACCCTCATTGAAAGTGAAGCTCACCAGCGCATCGAACTGATTCTGATTCAGCCGCGCGTGGACCATCGAATTGACCGCGTTCTCTGCCGATTCCGCGTCGGAACACAGATCCGCTTCGGCCTGCGCCTGTGTTTCGTATTCGTCTTTGCGCGCGTTCGCGTGCCCGTAGCCAATCGTCCAGATGCCCGCGCCATCCTGATAGGCTTTGAGGCGTAAGCCCTCGAACTGCTCGATAAGCGCGATGCCTTGGGGTGAAGTCTTCATACCGTCGCCACATTGAACTGCACGCGAGTCGTGCGGCATTGACTGTCGGACTCACTCCCGACGACATCGCCGGTTGTCTGGTTGCCCAGTTCATCGGTGATGATGATCCGCCATTCTGTGTGAGTCGCGATCTCAGGATAAAAACCTGCGAGCCACACGTGAGACGAATTATCCGATTCAATCTGCGCTTCCGATTTCTTCTCATTCGCCGTGATCCGGCTGTCTGAGGTCGGAGCGTCCATGCACACGATTCCGACGTAGCCCTCAACGTCTACCCAGCCGTCCGGGTCGGGCTGGCCAGCCCCGATCAGCGCACCTGTCGGAGCCTGAAAGGTTGCGAAGCTGTTCGCGATGCCGGAAGCCAGCACTTCAGGCACTACGGAATCGAAGCTGTAGGATTGGCCCTGATACACCGGCTATCTCAGTCCTTTACTGTTTCTGCCTGCGTGATCGAACATGGTGGCTTATTTCTTCCCTACGCAGTCCGCCATTTTCGGATCGATACGGCAGCCTAACCGCGCCTCGATCCGTGCAATCGCATCGGCTTCACGTTTCTGAGCCTGTTGCACGGCCTGTTGGGCCTGCATGATGACAGAGAGCGTGTCCCGTTGAGCCTGAAAGATTGCCGCCCGGTCCTCTGCCGTGGAGTGCGGAGCGGAGGCGTCCTGGGCGAACAGAGATAGCGCTAGAAGAGAAATCGTCAGTTTCATCAGTTTGAGCAATCCGTTCCAGTTGAGCTGGCGTACATGATGCCGGTTGCGGTATCGACGCAAACCACCTTTTTCCCTGTTGCGGAGCCGGTCGTTTTCAGTGCATCAAACGAAAGAGCCGATGCTGAAAGACTTCCGTAGTCTGCCGCTGCTGTCGCCACGACACTCCACTTGTCCGCAAGTGTGTGACCCGTAGTCGTGGCGAACTTAATCACCGCGCCACTTGAAAGAGCCTGGTTCGCTCCAGTTACCGCCACGCCGGTCGCTCCATCGTCGCACGCTCCGTTTGTGCCCCAACTGAAAGTATCTGGCGTCCCAGTTGCATCAATAACGGCGCAGTAAGTATGCGTAGATCCAGTGTACGTGCCGTTGAAAACACCATCGTTCACTCCCGCCCCGGCGAATGTAGTATTCGCGATGTTACTGGCCGATCCAACATGTATCGTTGGACCCATGAGGCGCAAATCACGCACGGTTCCGGTGCCCCCTGCATAGTCTCCGATTTCAGCGACATTCCCATTCCACTCACCAAGGATGACTCGCTCATAGTTGGGCGTTCCCGGTGTGTACTTCGTGAACTGGGGATTATAGAGGGCTTCGATGGCCTGACCGACTGCGTTGAAAGTCGCGTCTTCCTTTACCCTTCGCACACCACGAGAATCAAACCATTCATAATAAGGATTGGTGGCAGAACCGGCTATCGTTCCACTAATATAAATAGCGAAAATGTCAGTTGCTGGTGTGGCTGTGAAGTCAATGTAAATATTCAATCCGGTTACGGAACCGGCTATCGAACCCACATTGTTTGCCATGTAAACGTCAATTGCGTTTGCGGCAGTAACCGTACCCGTTCCCCGAAGAACCATTGAAATAAATTCTCCGTCCAGCACATCGGTAGTCCCTGAATCATCCTTGGTTATGCCGATATAAGATCCGTATATATCGTAGAAATTTCCGGTTGATGTGACGGGAATCCTCAATTCAACTTCTGATCCATAGGCGTATGTGCTGTTCATTCCCGTGTTTGATATATTCCCATAAATCGCCAAAACTTCGGGAGTGTCAGAATCATCAAAAGCCTCTGACAGGTTCAAATTAAATAAGCCAGCTACCGAGAAAGGAATCAAGCTTCCGCATAACCATGTTGGGCATTCGTTCGGTGCTCCACCATTCGCGTCAGCCGTAGCGCTGAAGTAAGCACCACCAGTTAAAGCCACATTCGCCACCAGAGGATCGCCCGCACAACTCCCCGCCGTTGACCCTGCTACCTGCACAGTGCCAGCGGAGCCAGCGGCGGTACAATTCCTTTGCACCTGAATCTGCGTCCCGTCATAGTAAAACTGGTACGATCCGGCCACCAGCACGTTTGAAACGCCGCTGACTATTCCGTTGATATAGATGTTCTTCGCGCCAAGCCCCGCGATGTTGAGCGTTGTAGGTGCTCCGCTGGTGGTGGTCTGGATGACCAGCGTACCTGTCAGGCCCGTGAGCGACGTTGGAACCGGAACGCCGGGACAGGTTGGCGCCGTTGCGCTTGCCGTAGCAATGCAAATTGTGGAATCGCCGCCCCCGCCGCCGGAAACGATTGCCCATGTTCCGGACTGGCAAGTATAGAGAACGCCTTGCGGCCCGATCAGGCGTCCCGTGTTTGCCGTGCATGGACCGGACGGAGCCGTAGTGCTCGAATTGATCGGACTATTTGCGTACTGAGCTTCGGCCATCCCGCCGAAAAAACCGACAATCCCTACGTAAGAAGCCGCGAAGAGACACAGCGCGGCGACTGCAATCGTTACTTGATACACGAACTTCATTGCTTTATTCATCCTACCGGGTACAGAACATAGAGAATGTCGCCGACGTTTCCGGTAAAGAAAACCTTCGCTGCGGCGTACAGATTGAATGGCTCCGCGTTGTTTCGCGCGTAGAGCTCTCCCGCGCCGGAGACTAACGGAAACCCTTCGGTATCGCAGTCCGCGCCGCCAAGGAAGATAGCCGCGCCTGGATCACCCGCAAGGAACTGATACCAAGTCGCCTGGGCGGTAGCGCCGAGAATGTCGCCGAGATTTTGAAGCGTTCCATCGCAAGTTATTTTTTTGCTTTTGATTCCCATCATTTCCGTTATCCCCCTATCAAACTCCCACCAATCCAGCGCCCGCACTCTGACGCTGAAATTCCTTCCACCATCTGTCACGGAACGACCAGTCGGTATTGGTCTGTTCGATCAGGACGAAAGATCCGGCGTTGTCGTCCAACTCCCGATAGTTGTTCGCGCCATCGCGGAGCGCGTCCACAACTTCTTTTGTGCGCTGCAGGGTGACGTCCAACAGCTTCAGCACGCCGCCCAGTTTCGCTTTGTTGTTCGCCAGCGTGTCGAGTCCGATCGCCGCGACTCGGTAGTAACTGACCGGTTGGTTTGGCAATTGCCTTCCCTGCGATCCGCTGAAGAACATTGAACTCTGAAATCCAGAGCCCCGCTGAATCGTGAACATCATCCCGATTTCCTGATCCGAGAAGATCATCACCGGCGGATCGGTTCCGGGGATGAATTCGGTATCGGGGATCAAAAAACGAACAAAGTCTATAGGCCCCGGGTCAAGCGGATTGTAACTATACGTTTGAGGCATCGGCCCTATTTACGCCTGAAGATCCTGAACGTAGTACTTGGCCGTGATGCGGAGCGTCCCTGTTCCCGTCGTCAGTGGAGCCGCCAGGGAAGCTGTGACCGCTCCCGCGCGCGTTGTGGCCGCCGCTGCATCTTCGGAGGGCGCCAGTGCCGCTCCAATGGTCTGGACTGCGGCATTCAGGCCGGGTGCGAACGTGGTAAACGCCGTCGCCCCGCCATCAAATGCTGTCGTGATACTGCCAGCTCCCGAGTACGCTGTGCCGGGCTTCACATCCCACGCGATGCCCACCGGAACAGTGATAAATCCGTCGCCCGGGTCGGGGATGATTTCAACCGGAACGGTGTCCATCGCAAGGATCTGCGCCGATGTGATGTCAGTAACTTTTTCGAGTAGAATCCACATTTTCAAAACTCCTGTTTCAAACTCAAAAGCGCCGCCCGCTGGAATGAACCAACAGACGGCGCTTGCTTTCGGAGAAAGACTATGCGTTGCCGGTTCCGGTGCTACCGACCCATGATCTTCCGTCGATCTGGGTTCCGCCCAGAACCGACATGGCTTTCATCTCCTGATTCATGGAGGTGAAATCGCCCATCATCGGTTCCACGCCGCCGCCGGGCCGCATGGTGTTGGGGACTTTCTGGAAGAGCTGAGGACCACGGAACCCGCGAAGGTATCCGAGTTCCAGACCGGGGCGCGCCACGGTGCCGGGGTCGAGACTCATCGTCCAGCCGTTCGGCAGCGAAGAGAAGCCAGCTGCGGCCGAGCCGGTATCCCAGTACGGATCGTGAATCCAGTCCACGTTCTGATTGAACCATGCGTTGGTTTCGAGGAACTGAGACGGGAAGCCCTGCGCGTTCGCGCTGCCGCCTTCCACGCTGATCTGGTTGCGGATGGCGTTCTGCAGGTTTCGCGCGGTCGCGATGTTGGCAGATCCGTAGGTGATTTTCACGCGCCCGCCGAACATGATCGGCTGGCCCGTCGCGTCACGCTGGCCGGCGAGAATCTTCGTACCGTCCATGATGCCCTGAGCCGATAGGCCGGGATTGTTTGCGCTGGCGCCGTTCGCCACGAGGATCTGATTGCGATACCCGGACTGGAACAGCGTGGCGTTCAGAACGCCGTCGCCCACGTAGAGCGAGTGAATGAAAATCGCGATGCGACGTTTGATGGTGGTCATCAGATCGCGCGGCACTTCCTGGAATATGCCCAGATTGTCATTGAGCAACGCGCTCCAGTTGATCGAAGCTTTCGACTGGCAGAGGCGCGGCTGATACTCGACTGCCGCCGTGTTGGTTGTCGGGTAGGTCGAGCCGTCCTGCGGAACGGGTCCGCTGTAGGACTGCTGCGGAGCCGGGGCCGCGAGGTCCATGAATTCGGCGGGTTCCACCAGGCCGTCCAGCATGTAACGCTTGACGAACCGTGTATCCGCGAGGTCCACGACCTTACACAGAGATTCGTTGAAGATCTCGAATGCCTGAAACTGGCCGTAGAAAAGGATATCCAGCACGTCCGCGAAGAGTGCCTGATAATCCGTGCGCGACATGGTTTCGCGCAATCCCTGAAGGTTTGCACCCTGCGGATAGAGCCGCGGGAAACCCGCCTCAGACAGCATGGCGATATGCCCATCGCTGGGAGGTGCCATTGCCACGCGGAGCCAGTACGGGTCGACTTCGCCAGAGACGACGCCCGCCACAAGCCGAGCCGCTTCAAAGGCCCGCATACGAGTTGGAGACGTTGCCGGAAGTTTTGCGATGTTGCGCGGACGCCCGAAGCCCAGAACTTCCTGCGACATGTCGCCGTTGATGGTGTCAAAAGATGTGCGGATCATGTGTGCGATGGCTCCTTAAATTGTGTTGGCGATAGAGACGGTCGCCGCGTCGTTTGTGTCGCTGGAAGCGATGGTGGTTTCCGTGGGGTCGAGATAACCCCAGAGAGTGCCGCTTGAATCGGCGCACAGCGTAAAGCCGGTGAGCACATTCGTTGTGGCGTCCCGGGAGCCGCCTACGGCGTAAATCGGATCGCCCGGCTTGATGGCCGCGCCCACGGAGGGAGACAACGAGGACTTCGCCGTGACCGATACCGAGTACCCGCCGTCGAAATAGACGGTTGCGCCGCCCACATTCGCCTGATACGAATCGAGATTGATGCACGGCAGAGCGCCGATGAATTGCGGAGTGCCGGCCAGCGTTTCCGTGGAAGGCAACTGCGCGTTGCGTGTTTTGGTCGGTGTGACCGAGAAGATCTGGTTAATCATTTAAGCTGCCACCCCCACTTGAGCTTTCGCCGCGGCTTCGGACATGCCGAGCTGAACCAGCGCCCGAACGTCCGCTTCCTTGAATTCCTTTTCCCGCGCTTCCCGCGCTGCTTTCGCTTCGGCGGTTTCGGTCATGACGACCGGCGCCGCGCCACCCATGCCACGCACGCGGCCCGTTTCCGGGAGAGTTGCACTGTAGGCTTTCGCCGCCGCGTTCACGGATTCGGTGAGCTTCACCGCGTCGAGATCGCCTGATTCCTTCACTGCGATTTCGCGCGGCGCTTCGGCGGTTCCGATGACGGATTCAGCAACGAACTTGCGCTGGCCTTCGTTCAGCGTGGTTGTAGCCAGCACTGCGCCCGCGAGTTCCAGCGCATCCGCGCGGAGAGCCCGTTTCAACAGGCGCTCATTGATTGCGGTTTGTGCCGCAAGACTTTCCTGCAACTTTTTGATTTCGGCAGCGTCCATGTCGGACACCTCCCCTTCGTTGAATGATTCGAGCAACTTCGTAAATTTGTCGGATTCAGCCAGCGCCATACCGCCGCGCCCGGCCCGCGTCACGTAGTCGACGCTTTCGACGTGATCGATCGATGCGAGTACCGGCTTGCCGTCTTTCGTTTGACCGGATGCCGTACCGCCCGCGCGGATCGAAAGGCCGATGTGCGGGGCGCGTTCTTCGATCTTCTGCGCATAGTCGGCCATCGGCTTTGCTTCGGCGTAAACGCCAGGGCCCTTTGGTCCGTTTTCCATCCATACGCCATCTTTCGTGGTGATGGCCGCCAGGTTGTCCAGATCGCCTTCCGGCCGCGCGGCTTCCTGCGCTGCGGTCGGATGGTTCCAGTACATGAAAGTTTTCGCCTTGAAGACGCCAGCTTCTGCGGCTTTCTTCAGGACTTCAGCCGGGTAGTGAGCCGAGCTTCCGGTACCCGGGGAGATCATCAGAATCGGATAAGTGCTGCGCTGGCCTTCGGTGAGCTTCACTTCGCCAACGAATGCCGCGGCCGCGGATTCGATGAGCTTCACACCCGCCGCGGGTCCGGTTGCCGCTTCCGTCGTTTTCTTTGTGCGCCAGGCCTTCGGCAGTTCGTCTTCCCAGCCCTTGCGCTTTGCAATCGCGATGATGTTCGCCTTGATGGTGGCTGCGCTCGAGTTGCCGGAACCAGCCCGGCCAATCGACCGAACAGCCGCCATAACGTCTTCACGCTTCAGGATCGGGAACGATTTCCCTTTGCCCGCAAAGTCAGACTCGCCGGCGGAATCGCGTTCCGCTTTGGAAACGAAGCGCTCGTAAACCGGGACTTCCGTGTAGAGCTTTGCCGAGATCGCCGCTTCGGACATCGCCGCGTAGTGATCGGCTTCGTCCTGCATCGGTTCGTAAACCATGCGCCCGCGTACTTTCATCGCGTTTGCCGTGTCGATTGTCGCTTTCTTCGCGAATCCGTTCCCGCCCGTCATCGAGTACGGAGCCTGCATGGTTTCGCCGGATGAGCGGTAAACCACATCGCCGGATTCGTCATCGCCGTAATGGTCTAAAACGTACCCATAGCCACCGTCTTTGTGGAGCGCGTCAACGGCATCGGAGAGCACAGACCGCGTGTCGCCCGACATGAGAGCGTCGGCGGATTCCTGCAAGTCTTGCGCGATCAGAATGGTTTCGGCCCGCAACTTCATCTGAAGCGGATGTTAAGGCACAACAGATTGTGTGCGCAAGAATCCGAACCTGAAATATAGTATATTTGTGGAATGGATTTCGCGGGGATTGCGGACATTCTCTGCCAAGGGTTGAAACGTCGGAGCCGTCCGCGCGTGCAGCGGAGCCGGTTCAACGGCCCGTTGCCGGGGTGCCCGATCAAGGAAAAACACGCCTCCGGTAAATGCGTGAAATGTCACGCGGTGCGAATGAAGAACTACCGACGATGGGGAAGGACTACATCAGAATGACCGCAACTGAAGCCGCCGCCGAAACAAAGACATGTTCGAAGTGCGAAGCTACGCTGGACACGACAGGGAACCCGCAATGGTGCAAGAAGTGCCGCGCAAAGAACCAGCGGGAGTACGAGCGCACACGGAAGGAAATGGCCGAGTCCCGAGGGTTCTCCGCCGGGGTTTCCGCCGCCAAAGATTTCCTTGCGCGGGAGTTTGAAGGCAAGATCCGGGGAGCGATGATTTCAGGGAATGAGGCCGCGCGGCTGGTGCGGCTCTGCAACACGTCTGGACTACTTCCCGCCGATTAGCCGGGTAGCCGCCGTGTAGTTGTCTCGGAAGATTTCCGCCACTTCGCCGCGCGTCGAATCGAGGGCTGGCCTCAGATACGGCTGTGCGGGCATACCAGGCCAGTTGGGATCATAGGGTCCGTCGCCAGCCCCCGGTGACGCCTCGCCGCGGATTCCGGTTCCATACTCGACGTAGGCCGCGTGGGGCGCATCGAACACGACATACCCGGTTGCCTTGTCGCCGCTCACTTCGATTTCCACGTGGCCGGATTCGCGCAACTCCCCGGTGTCAACTGCGACGATGGCCTCAGCCGCTTCCAAGATTGTTTCCGCTGATTGCTCCACACTCAGCCTGTTTGCTGTGGCGTAGGTCTTTTGGATGACCGAGAGGTTGAGCGGGACGTAGCGGGCTGAGGCGCGGAAGTTGATGACTTCAGAATAGCCCAACTTGCCGAATGCAGTGTGGGGAAAACCAGATGCGCTCACGGGCAGCGTTGCCACGTGCGGCATTGTCTCCCTGAGATCCATATCCTCCCGCAGCCTTCCATGTGACGCATTCCCACGATTCCGGCATTGCGTGTTCACCATCGTATCCACACAGAGCAATTCGCAATTCCGGGTTTTCGCCGTTCGTTACGGCCCAGTCCCTGACGTCGTGAGCCACGTCGACGCTATCGGCGCTGTACAAGTCCTCCGTGCGCTCCGCTGTGTCGGCGTAAGGTGGATCGAGCAAGACACCCGTAACACCATGCTTGAAGGTCACAGAAGGGCCGAGGATGCGGGTCCAGTCTCCGCAGCAGACTCGCGTGCGCCGCAAGCGTTGCGAAAGTTCCCGCATGTACTGAAGCAATTGCTGGCCGCGCCCCGAATGGATGCCGCGCCCGCGTCCCGGCCCTGATAACAAATGCACCTGCCGAGGCGTTCCAGAGGTGAGGTCGCTTACGCATTCGACCTCCTCCAAAACTCCAACCGTGCCCGCGTCCCCGAGGTGAGGTAGCTGCCGGTTCAGACCTTTGCCCGCGGTCCCGAGGTGAGGTCGTTTACGATGTACGCCCGTGCCCGCGTCCCCGAGGTGAGGTAGCTGCCGGTTCAGACCTTTGCCCGCGGTCCCGAGGTGAGGTAGCTGCTTCGCGCACCACCCCGCACCAATCCAAATACACTGTCCCCATACCCACCATCCCGCAATTTTGGAATCATAATACTCCGGGTCCGTCTTCATCATCTCCCGAAAGTCGGCTTGCGAACACAGCCACAAGTGCCGCGCGTGCTGGTCCGCTTCGTTGACCGGGTTATCGGCGTAGAAGGCCACGCCTTCAGGATCATGCTGGAGCGCCCGCCAGAAGTTCGCGACCATGCAATTGAGGTCGTTTATAGTTTCCGTGTGCGCCGCGTGCGGCCTCTCCAGAAGCACCGCGCCGGAACCAAAGAACGGCTCGATATAGTTCGGCACGTTTCCGAAACGATCCCAGATTAATTCTGAAGCGCGGGATTTACCGCCGAACCACGGAAACGGAGCCTTTAGCACTCTGTGAGTTTACCACGCTACAGCGTTATCAGGCGTGAACAAGTAGAGAACACATGCAATTATGCACTACAATGGAGTTTGCCAAGTAAAAACCGCTCTTGGTTTCGAGGTTATAGACGTGTCCCGAAAACTTCCGCCGCTCGATTTTAAGGATCTTTACAGGTCGCACCTGAAAGGGGAGAGCGTTCTCGCCATCTCCAATCGAATCGGAGTCAGCCGCATCACGATCAACCGTCATTGGAACCTCATGGGGCTCCAGCAACGCGGCGGAAGTGCTGCCCAATTCGTCCGCAACTCCAAACTGACTCCCGAGCAACGGAAGGCTTACGCCGCCGCCGCCAACGCCGCCGCCAAGGGCCGGAAGCACTCCACCAAAGAACGAGCGCAACGCGCCAGGACTCGCGAGTCCATCAGCGGTGATATCCCACTTACGGGAAGCGAGTTTCGAGTTTACGAAGTCATCAAAGACCTTCCCGTCTTCGGTGGAATCAAACGAGAGGTCGCCAAGGGAATTTATAATATCGACTTCGTTATTGACAGTTGGATCGCCGTGGAATGCTTCGGAGGTGGTTGGCTTTGATGCGCTTGTCACGCCGCGCGACATGACAAGCGCATCAAATACCTTCTCAATGCTGGATTCTGCGTCGTAGTTGTCTGGGTTCCCCCCGTCAAAAATTCTGAGTGCCGTCGAATCGGATGGCAGAACGCGCTGAAGCACGTCATCACCAGGTTGCAGGAGGCAGACCGGAACCCAACCGCTCCGCGTGAGTATTGGGTGGTTCGGGGTAACGGAGAGATCTGGAGAGCCGGTAACGCTCAGGACAAAGATGTCACCTTCGTACCGCCGCCTCGTCGCCGCCGAAATGAAATCGGACGATACGAGCGTGCCGCCTAGAAAGCAATTCGGGTGGGCTGTCGGCTGATCGTCGCCACTCGGAAATAAATCTTCCAGTGGGATCTCACCCGCAAGCGCATTCCCGACGCACACGATACAGGCTCCCGGTTCGATTTCCCAACTCTTCATCGTCGCCCCGGCCTCCCGGCCAAAGTGAACGATGCTGGAATTGAAAGCGTCGTTTAACTCTGTGGTCGCGATCATCTTCGCCCGGTTCGCGGTCATGTCCGCAAACTCCGCGCGCACGGCCTTAACCGTTGCATCGAAGTCGGCGCCCTCTTCGTAGGCATCTGCGATTGCGGTAGCGATGCGGTCCACGGTCGTTTTATCGATCTCACCAGTAAGCTTCGTGAACCCGTTCGACTTCAGGTATTCGGCGATGAAAGATTCCGGGTTCGCCGGCGTCGATGCCAGTACTTCCGCCGCGCCCTCCGCTCCGCTCTGGATTGCTGCTCTGATGGCCGTGTCGTATCGCAGGGAGTCTACAGCGGTAACCGGCTGATGGTAGATCACTGGCCCGAGGGTGAGTGTTGCTTCGTCGATAACGCGCTTTCGGGCTTCGGCTTCGGTCTCCGCTTCTTTCAGGTGCGTCAGGTTGCGGAGTGCGTGCGATTGCAGCACGGCTTTCAGTTGTGATCGGAACCGCGAACGCGCGAGTTTCTGAATCACGCGCGATGGCCCGGCTATTGCTTTGTCGCGGCGGATCTGGAGTTTTGGACGTGTCTCTGATTCCAGCAGGGAGATGAGATCGTTGACCGCTTCGATGAGGTCGGCTTCCGGGGTCAATGCGATTCTCCGCACCCAATATGGCCGCAGCCGTTACAGACTGGCAGGCTTTCAAACTCTTCAGAATATTCCGGGCGCGGGCGGCCATGCCGTTCGGATGCTCTTACCTCCAATGCAAACAGCGCATCTCGCAGACCTTCGAGAACGTCGTTGTTTGCCGGATGCCGTATCTGTGCATTCATATATTTGGTGCGGTCCATTAAAGCGCGGATGACCTCTTGCATGTTGGTGCCGGGATGGCTCCCTCTGTTGCCGGGATATTCTTCACCTTCACGTTTCACGAAGGTCAATAATTCTTCCTGATTGCCATCCAGATGAGCTAGGGCATATTGATGGCCGGGATCGATTACTCTCATACCTTGAACACCAGAACATCGGCGGTCGCCTCCCATAAAACAAGCGGTCCTTTCGCTGTGGGCTTGTAAGTCACTCCGCAACGCGGACACTCGAATGGCTCCATGCTATCCATCTTCCCGGTGAGCGATGCGCGGTTGAGCGCCTTCCCGCAGCATCCTTCCGCCTGTGTGCTGTGAATTGGGATTCCGGCCGCCACGGATGCCGCGCTGTTCGGCGCACACGATTTAAGCGTGACACCAGCCCGCAGCGCGATCAGGCCATTCAGCGCCTTTCCTTTCGATGGCGCGGCCATTAGTTCTTCATACTGTGCTTTGGTGACGCCGGGGAGTTCGATGGATGTTCCACTCTTATAGTTCACGGCGAGGGTGTCGTTCTCCCAGCCGATCTGCGCGACGTTACTGGATTCGACCGGTTTCATTCGCATATCACTCCGGTTCTATCTGTGCCATTGAATGCCGGGAACGACTGGAAATACCCGTAATACAGCATATCAAGGACATCCACAAACAGACGGGAATAATCATCGTCGGCCATCATCCGCGTGACATCCAGATTCGGCTTCGGAATGCTGATCGTCTTTGCGCCGGGAATCCAAAGCGCACGCTCCGGGTCCAGCGTTGCGCCCGCAATCGCACCAGCGAATAATCCAAGGAATCCTCTGCGTTTCATGCGGTTACTTTACCACGCTGTTACGCCGCTTTCTTCAGCGATTCTTTGAGCCGGTCCATTGCGCCCGCCAGACGTTCCAGTGCGGCTTCGACCGTGGGTTTCTTTGCGGGCTCCGGTTGCTTCAGTGCTGCCGCTGCTTTCGCGGCCTGCGCCTGCCGCTCCGCTTCGGCATCGGCCTGCAATTCCCGGTTCGGTTCGTACTCTCCATCGGGGTACATCTTCTCTACGATCTCATCGGCCTTATCGATTCCCAGCAACGTAAACAGGTGCTGCACGCCGGTCTTTTGGTCGATGCCTACAACTTGTCCCTGCGTATTCTTCAGCGTCATTGCTTCCACAGTCGCAGTCACCAGAGCCGGGATATCGCCTTCGCGGATTTCAGGGAAGGTTACCGTGACTTCGATTGCGTTCGGCTTCGCGGGTGCTTCGATGTACCGCCAGTCTCCGCGCTTGTTGCGTTCGCGCTTTGCTTCGGAGATTGAGAGCACCTGAAGATTGGTTTCCCGCGCGGCCAATGCTTCGCGGAATTTCGAGTTCGGAGCCTTGGCGGAGTTGCGGAGCGCAGACGTCACGATGACGCACAAATCCTCTCGCCATTCCTCCTGAAGCGATTTGAACGCTAGCTCCGTGGGCCGGTCCAGCGTTGTAGCCGTCGCAAGATTCCCGGTGCTCACGTCCGCCAGGAAGGTTTCCGGCACGTCTTTGACCATGCAGCACATCAGTTTGTATTGCCGCACCTCTTCCGGGTCCCCACCCTCACCCGAGCTTTTGAATGCAGCTAGCGCGGTGCCCGGGCCGGATGCCCAGATCGATCCATTTACGGCCGTGGGGTTTTGGTCGTACCACGAAGAGTTCCCGGTGTTGACCGTTGTTTCCAGTTGGCGCTTAATTCCTTCCAGCGCCTGTTGCCCGCCCTTCGTAGTGATGGTCATCGCGATCTGCGCGAGTGCCGCCTTGACGGCTGCGCACGCTTCCAGAAACTTGCGGGATGCCTTTGCCCAGTCGAGCATCGGATAGATCCGCGGGCATCCGAAAAGCCACTTACCAACCGTGCCGCACTTCCGGTGATAGACCGGGTTATCCCACATGACCGGCTTGCCGTTGATCGTGTCGGGCTTCGCCGTGGGTTCGTAGCCAATTGCCGGGTACCAGCAATCGCCTGTGATCTGTTGGAACTGCCCCGTTTCCGGGTTGAATGTCCGCTGCACCCACATGCGATGGAAGTACCATTCCACATCGCAGTCTTCCGGGTCTGTTACGATCTCCTGCACTTCGGTGGCGTCGATTGTACGCACATCGGTTTCGCCCTTGTCCTTACTCGTGAAGAACACGAAGAACAGGTTCCCGTCGTAGTCTTTGCGCCGCTCCATGTCCGTGAGCGCCACTTGCCCGAGAACTTTCTGATTGCGCTCGAAGAACCGCTTGATTTCGTCGTTCGCATCTTTGTCCGGAGAACTGACCTCAACCCCGCGCCCGAATACGTAAATCGCGCACACGTTGACCAGCCGGCGCACGATGGGATTCTTGATGTAATACAGCCGGGAAATCAGGATGATTTGCTGGATGCCCCAGCGGGAGAATTCCAACCACCCAAACGCGGCCTCCCGGCGCCATTCCCAGTTGTTCAACTCCAGCTCAAAGATTCCGTTTGCGCCCTGCGCATTCATGAACGACTCGCGGGCCTTTACGCCCTGCTCGTGGGCTTTCTTAAGACCTCCCGGTGCCGAGGATTCAGCGAACGTCATCGGCCCCAGCCACGGCCCCGAGCCGCCCATCATGGCCGCTTCCTGCAACTCGCCCGCGAATTCCATGATTTCCCGATTGCGGAAATCCTCTTCGACGAACTTCGTTTTCAGAGTTTCGACCAGCGATCGGACCAACGGACGCAAGTCTTCCCGGCGTTCCGGTACCGGTGGCGAAAGCGTCTGTATCCGATCAGAATCTAAAGCCCGTGTGAGCCGCTGACCGGCGGCGCGGAGGATATCTCTCAGCATTTGTGAGGATTATAACGCGGATGGGGTACAATGCGGGGAAATGGACTGGCAATCTTTCCTTGAGGCCGCAACCAGCAAGACTGCCGCATTGGCCGGAACATTCGGCTTAGGCGGTGGCGTCGGTATTGTCAAGTTCCTGAAACACATGCCAGCTCCGTATCAGGATTCACCATGGACCGGCGCGGTATTTGACTGGCTCCAGGACCTCGTATCGAATCAGCGTATTGGGGAACGGCGCACGCGCGAAGGGCTGGACATTCCGCCGATCCCGAAACCTGAGCCGATACCCGAACCTAAAGCGGCTCCCATCACATTGGCATCCGAAGTGCCAAGTCAGGAGAGTGACGCTCGTAATGTCTGAACACGATCTGGGAGCATCCAGCCGGGACATTCTGATTGAGGTCCGAGGGCTGGTGAAACAGCTTGTCGAGAGCCGAGACGATCACGAAACGCGGATCAGATCCAACGAGCGCGACGTAGCCGCGATTCAGACACAACGCCAGTCGCAGGAAGACTCCACGAAGCGCCTGATTATGTGGGGTATGTTTCTCGCTGCGATGGCCGGGGCCTTCGGCAACGGGATCATGAAGGCTATCTCAGGACACTGAGCAGGATCAGGGTTGCGAAGGTAATCAGCAGGGTTTGCCCGAAGTACTTCGCCAGATCCTTTTCCCTTGATCGGTTGCGGGCCTCTACGGTGTGCAGGGTCATGCTCAAAGTCCCACGCACAGGCTTTCTTCAATGCTCATGTCTGGTTGGCAGCGCGTGTCCCGATCTCTTACGACAGCGTGCATGGCGGGACGGTTCAGTGGAACGGCGAGATATTCCTGAACGCGGGCGGTGACCATTGGCGTGCTTGTAATCATCATCTCGAAACCCACCCGCAGAGGTTCTATACCGCGCTCTTTAAATGCCTTCAGTGCCACCGAGGTATCCGCGCCGTAGGACCGAGCCAGGGTCTTCCACGCATTATCGGGGATGCCTTCAGCGCCAACCCACCGCATGAACTTCACCTGGGACAACGCCTGATTGTTGCGGTCCCGATCCAGCCAGATCACCCGCACGTTCGGGAGCGCTGGCCATTGCGTCAATTGCGGGTCCAGAATCTTCGCGGCCCTTCCTTCGATCAGCGGCAGCAATGTTTCCGTGTTGCGGCTAAATCCGACCTCATCGGGCTCAAACGCGGGATAGTCTCCGAATACCGGGAACCCGCCAGCCTGAAGCATCTGCATCATCAGCGATGAGCCGCAACGTCCATGACCGCACACTAAAACCGTTGGTGTCATGCTGCCTACTTCTTCCTCATCCGCCAAAGCTCCTGACCTTCAGGAGACAGCGGGTCACGAAATCCTTCTTTCTGCATGTCCCGGTACTCGCGGACGGTCATGCGTGGATCAGCACAATTGAGCACGATATCAGAGATTTGTGCTGAGACTGCCTCACTATTGTTGAGCGCCCGCGACAATGCCGCCGGGTTAATTCTGGATTCGTTTTCGATGCGCTCCACGTGCTCGAAACAGCGGGCGATGGTGGCGCCGAGTTCGGTCATGCGGCCTCGCGAATCACGCGCTGGAGTTTCCAGATCAGAGCAGCATCCGGGTTTCCGTCACGTCCGTCATCCTCAAGATCGCCCGCAAACTCTGCGAGAAGGTTTGCCAAGACTTCCATTTCAGTGGCGTTCAGGGTTATCGTAGCCGTTTTCATCTGCTACCCCTGAGCGCCGCCCTGAGACTCTGAAGCGCCACGAACCCGGCGATAAGCCAGACGATTGATTGCCATGTCATGTCTGAGACTTTACCACGCTACAACGCTGTTACGCAATACTGCCGAAAGATAGCGGCTTAGAAAGCGGGCGGAACTTCCAGTTCAACCAGACGAACCGCGCCCCACATGAAACCGAGCCACGCGAGAACCCCGCCGCCGAGCGCGAACGCATCCCATGCGCCGTCTCCCTGAAATGCCGGGTTACCGGCTTCAGGTGGCGCAGTCGCTACGCAGCCGTCTCCGCTCCGATCGTCGCACGCGAAGGCCGTGGAGGTGGCGAGAACAGCCGCCATGAGGGTGATACCGATGAGTCGTTTCATGTTGTCTCTCTTTCAAAGTATGTGGGTTCCAAAATCGTCCCCCCCAAAGTCCATGCCGGGGTGCGCGGCTACGATCTCCCGCGCGGCCTTCAGTTGCCACGGCTCCGCGTCGGGCCGGTAGTGGTGCATCAGATCGGCATACGGCGCCCACCAGGCGTCAGGCGTCTGCACGAGGTCATGAGGTGGTGCGCTTGCCGGGTTCTTGTGGCCATAGACCGCGAGGGAGTACTTGTCGCGGACCTGTGCGGGTGTCTCGCGGCCAGGCCAGCGCGAAAGCTCTGAACACACATACCAGAACTGTTTTGCATTCAGCCGTGCGCGTGAAGCGAATTGGAGGTGCATCAGCCCAGAAGCGCGGCCGCGAATCGGATTGTACGCGCTGTACGGCCTTCCCATCGGCGGCCGGTGATGGTGGTCGTATGTCCCGCGCCCCGCGCTCGACCAATGCAGTTCCGGCGAATCCACGAACGCCATGCTTGCGCTCTGCTCCCCCCATACGCCGCTCCGATGTACCTGGAGGTGTGAATCCCGCAGGCAGAGCCACGGAAGTTGCATGGTGGCGTTTCTGGGGCAGGCGTACACCATGTCTCGGATGGTCGGCAGGAGGTCGCCCGAGAGAACTTCGTCCGCGTCCACGATTGCGACATGCGTGGCACCGAGTTCCCGAGCGCGGTCCAGCAGCCTTTGCCGGTGCCTCATCTCTTCCCAGACGGGTGAGTCTTCATAGAGCACGGATACTCTTCCGGGGTGCTCGTGGCCGATCTCTGAGATGATTTGGCGGGTGTTGTCTGTGGAGCAATGGTCCAAAACGCAAACGGCGTCCATCCACCTGAGCATGGCCCGGAGGGAGAGCCCGAGTATCCAATCCTCATTGCGAACAGGACAGCATCCGACGATCAATTGCGGTCTCTTTCCGCAGCCCATTTTGCGTGCTCCTGTTCAATTCCCGGCATTGTAACTTCGAGCGACTGTTCCACGGCGGGAATCTTCTCGCGGCATTCCTCGCAGACCAATGGAACCCCAAGAGGAATCAGCGGAGAGCTTGTGGGAGAAACCACAACCTCTTCCCCGCATTTCGAGCACGCGTTCCCATAGATCAATCCAGACGGCAGAAACTTTCCGCTACGCTTTGCCTTTGACAATCGGGACACAACCAAAATAGCCGGTAGCATCTAACTCATCCTCCCCATATCCATCTGCCCTCTCATCTGCCGCATGATCGGCTCTACCAGCTTCGGGTCAGGATCGTGCGCCGGTGGTTCCCATCCCTCGAATGCGCGCCACGCCACGAACAAGCCATTAGGGGTCACGTAGAACCGCACCCGGAAACCCTGATCCATCAGAAACTCCGCAGCCTTGCACACTGGCAATCCGCGGGCATCGTGCAGGATCACAATGCAGTCCTCTGTGGCAAGCGAGAGCGCCCCCTTGCAGTCGTTCGTTGGCTGGATGTCTTCATGGTTGCCGTCGATCACGAATGCGCTGTAGCGGCTCTTGCCGCTGCAATCGAGGCGCCGATCGCGAAAGAATATCTCGGCAGTCCGGGGAATTGCGATCACGGAACCGAAAGTGTCACCGAGGTTTTCTTTGAAGCGTTGCTGCTCCGGTGAGCCGTACTTCAGAATCGGGTCCACGCAGAGTACGCAGCCGCCGGTAGCCGCGTTGATTGCTTTCGCGGTCCAGCCGAACCGGGAGCCGATCTCTACGGTTGTTTTGCGGTTGAGGTGCGGGCCGTGCAGGGCGGCGTAGAGGATGGCCAACTCATCGTGGGACCAATATCCGCAGTTCGGGTCAAAGTCCGGATCGCTGGGGATATCGTGCCCGCAGTTTTGCAGGACCGGGCTTGCGAGTTTGAAGCCGCTCATGTCGGGCGGTTGCAGGTTGCTGCGGTAGATGCTCATTTGAGGCCGATCTCCCGATACCATCCGGCTAGATACTTTGCGCGGCGGAACGCTTCGAGGAAGGTCTCGTAAATGATCCCCTGAACCAGCCAGCCTTCGCGGGCTTCTGGAATCGCGCCCACGTATCGGACCTCGATTGTCTCGCTCACATTTCCCTCCGCTTCAGAAACACGTTGTACCCGAAATCCTCAACCACCTCGAAATCCGGCAGCAGCGCCAGCAGTTCCGGCTTGAGAGCCTGACCGTGATACATCTCGACCTCTTCAGCTTCGATCATGATAAAGCGCGTGCGCTTCAGGGCTTCGTGGCCCCCCTTAATCATGTCCTTTTCCGCGCCCTGGATATCCACCCACAACAGGTCTATCGGGATATCCGGCGTCAACTGGTTGCTGACAATGTGGTCCAGCGTCACGGCTACGACCTCAACGGACTTGTCGAATGTGCACCACGGGAAGTGCTCCAGATGTCCGGTCGGTTTATGGATAGAGCTGGAGCCCTTCGCCTGATCTGTTGTGTTGTCGCACAGGTGCAGGGTCGTGGTTCCGTTGAATGATGCGATCGCGGCAGTGATGAGGCGGAAGTCCGCTGCCTCTGCGAAGCGCGATCGGATGACGGCCACGTTTCGCGGGTCCGCCTCCACTGCGATGTAGTGGCGCGGCTTCAGCGCGTGCATCCACATCCACTCGTCGCAGTGATGCGCCCCGAGATCGATGATTACCGGGTGCTCCACGCCCCCAAGTGCGCGGATTACCGCCGCCTGTTCCCGTTCAGTTGCCATCGATGGTCTTCGCTTCATCAATCTCTTTACATACGCGGGAGAACATGGCTTCCAGCGTATTCGCGATTCTCCCCAGTGCCTGAGTCTGGTGCTCTGCCTGTTCAAGTAGCTTTTGCAATAACGCGGCTTCGTTGCTCATTTCAGGTCTTTCCCATCCGTCCATCCTTCGATAACTCCGTGGTTCACCAACACTGTGCTTTCGTTCGGAAACAAGCCGCCGTATCCGAGGTGGTACGCCGTGTAATCCGGACGCTCTGACAGCCGGTCCATGCCCATCCGGTTGGCTATGATTGACAGTGCCGATTGATCGTGGCGATGCCCCTTTACGCGCGGGTCCGTCGATACGAAGCCGGGGTTTCGGCCCGGTTGCCCGGTTGCCGTGTGCGGGCCGGCGAATATCCCGACGCTGGCGCGCGCCCGCCAGGAGAATAGCATTTCCCGGTTAGGACCGAATGGGCTTGAGAAGTCCAGACCGACACAGTAACTCGAAATTTCTTCCATCTCCAAAGCCGCCTCTCGCGACACTCCGAAAGATTCCAGCATCGCGTCCGAGGTCCACTCTCCCACCTTGAACCCGTTCCGGCACAGGTAGTAACCGTTTCTCTGGATATGCTCAACCAGCGGTTGAATCGGACGAATGGGGAAGAAAGAAGCATCCAGCAGGATGGCTACGTCGGCGCCCTGCTGCCGCGCGTATTCGAGAGCGAACGGCTTCGCGCAATACGGGCCGTAGTCGTACCCGTCAACGATCACGGAACCCGGCGCACCCGGAGGGTAGACATTCACCCATGCCTGGATCTCGTAGCCGGGTGAAGCGGAGTTGAATCGTTCAATAAGCCGAGCCGCCGCGCGGCCATAGTGACCGCCGATTGCAACCGTGCATATGGTGACCTTCACGCGCCCACCGCCATCGCTTTTCTTATGTAGTCTTGCATTGCGTTCATGTCGTCGCGGCAGGCTTCGGCGGTATGCTCAAGGGCCGCGCGGGTGTCTGAGATATCCACTGAGGCGTTGGAGTGTTTTTCAAATTGCTGTTTCGCGTGCAGCGAATCTCCTTGGCTACAATTGCGTGCTTCGCGGTCGTGATACCTCTCCGAAGACGATAGAAAGCAGTCGGCCCGCTCAATCGCCTCTTCCAGTTTCCGCCGCCGCTGCGCGATCTCAATCAGGATTGCTTCCGTCACTAGCGCACCCCCAGCACATTCCCGCCGATCACGGTTATCCTGTATCCCCAGCCCTTCAGGATGTTGTGAACCGTCTCGATTCCGTCCGCTTCCGGGTCGTACTCCACGCATACCATTTCCGGCCGTATCGGCATCTCGGCAAGTAGCGCGGCGTTCCTGCCCTCCACGTCGATGTTCACGAAGTCGAAAGGAAACTCGCTGAAGGTTCCTTCGATGAGTTCGCGCCACCCAATGCCGCCGGGGATCATGATCCGCGTGAACGGGTAGCCGTGCTTTGCAAAGCGGTCGACGTGCCGCTGTTCTGTGCTCGACAGCGCGTCTCCCGTGGAATAGAACGGCATAAGGCGGCACGGTCCCAGCATCAGGGCTGCGTTCACCAGCGTTACGCGGTCGTTGCCTTCGTAGGTCCGCATCAGGCCGGCGAAGGGTAGCGGGGATGGCTCTAAGCAGACTCCAGACCATCCAGCCTGCGATAGCGGCCACGTGTTCGATAGAGCGATTCCGTTGTAGGCTCCGATATCTAAGAATCTGCCGAGTCTTCCGGCGAAGTGTTGCTCGATAAATTCACCCTCGCCGTATTGACTTGTGTCTCTGTTCATTTCGCCTCGTTTTTCAGGAACCATTCGTAAGCCGATGGGAAACCTTCATCCGGTGAAATGTCGGGTTGCACTCCGTAACTTCGCATCCGAGACACATCCATCAGTTTTCTCATCACGCCATCCGGCTTGCTGGAATCGAAGTTTATCGCGCCTGTATATCCGGTCCATTTCGCGATTCCTTCGGCATATTCTTTGATTGTGAAATCCACGCCCGGCCCCACATTCACCAACCCCCGCGCTCCCTTGCGGACCAGCTCAACGATGATCCGCGCACAGTCGTCAACGTGCATCACCTCCCGCCGTGGTGTTCCGGTTCCCCAAAGCGTCACTGATTCCGCGCCGGATACTTTAGCCTCGTGGAACTTGCGGATCATGCCGGGGATGAAGTGCGACGTTTGCGGGTCGAAGTTGTCGCCGGGTCCGTACAGGTTGCACGGCATCACCGCCAGGTATTCCATGCCGTACTGCCGGTGGTAGGCTTCCAGCATCTTGATTCCTGCGATCTTGGCGATTGCGTAGGGCTCGTTTGTCGGCTCCAGCGGGCCGGTCATAAGGTCGCATTCTTTGAGGACCGAGTTCCCGCCAATTGATTGGTAAGCCGGGTAAATGCAACTCGATCCGAGGAACACAATCAGTTTCATACCAGCCAGCCGCGCCGCTTCGATCACGTTGGCCTGAATCATCAGGTTGTCGTAGATCATTGAGCCGGGTTCGTCGATGTTGCGCTGGATGCCTCCCACGCGGGCCGCGCACAGGTAGATCGTTTGTGTGTCGGTCAACGTGCTGGGGTAGATGTGATGCCGCGTGAGGTCCATCGACCGATGCCATGTTTCCGCGTGCGGCAGCAGTCGATGAATCGCCGCGCCAACCATGCCAGCGTGGCCGAGGATTACTTCCCGCATTTCAGCGCCTCCATGTCAGCAGCCACCATTCGCCGCGCAATCGAACTGACGCTGAATTTTGCATCCCAGCCGAGTTCCGCCCGAGCCTTCAGGGGATTAGCCAACAGCCGATGCACTTCTGCGGGCCTTTCGTAGTGCGCGTCATACTTTACGAATTTCTGCCAGTCGAGATCTGCCGCGCCGAACGCAAGGGCGGCGAAGTTGCGCACGGTTTCAGTTACCCCGGTTCCAATCACGAAGTCTCCCGGCTCGTCGCGCTGCAGCATCCGCCACATGGCCTCCACGTATTCGGGAGCCCAGCCCCAATCACGCTGCGCGTCCAGATTCCCCAACGTCACGAAGTCCTGCTCGCCCGCTTTGATCCGCGCCACCGCCATGCTGATCTTTCGCGTCACGAAGGTTTCGCCGCGGCGTGGACTTTCATGATTGAAGAGTATCCCGCAACTCACATGCAGCCCGTAGGATTCCCGGTAGTTGACCGCCAAATGGTGCGCTGCCACCTTCGCGACACCGTAGGGCGATCGCGGGGCGAACGGTGTGGTTTCCGATTGCGGCGCCGGGGAGTTCCCAAACATCTCCGAGCTTGACGCCTGATAGAAACGCGCGGTCGGGCAGCAGTGCCGCATCGCTTCCAGCATCGCGAGAGTTCCGCCTACGATGGAATCCATCGTGTAGGCCGGCTGCTCGAATGACAAGGCGACGTGTGATTGTGCTCCCAGGTTGTAGATTTCATCCGGGTCCACGGTTGCCATGACGCGCTCGATTGAAAGCGGGTCCGTCAGGTCTGCGTAGTGCAGATGGAAGTTTGGATGGTCGATCAGGTGATCCACGCGGGCCGTGTTGAAGCTGGAGCTTCGGCGTTTGATGCCGTGGACCTCGTAGCCTTTCGAGAGTAGGAGGTCCGAGAGGTGTGAGCCGTCCATCCCGGTTACCCCGCTGAGAAGTGCCCGCATTACCACTTCCCCTGCATGGCGAACAGCGCCAAACCGAACCATCCGGCGAAAGCAGCCAGCCGCCACATGTTGACTTCGTTTCCGCGCCGGATATCGCGCTCGTCTGCCGCGTGCAGTTGCCGCGTCACTTCCGCCAACTTTGCGCGGACTTGTGTGATCTCTTCATCGCGCCATGTCATCCACTGCTCCTTTACCGGATCGTCGGGCCGGATGCCCGAAGACTTCAGAAACTTTTGGTCTGTGGTCACTCTGCTATCGCCTCTTCAAGAGCATCGCAAAACGTGGAGTAGTTAGCGGCCTCCCCGGCGGCCATGATTGCCTCGTCCCCATCGCGATGAATCATGTTGAATGAGCCAGCGGGGAATCCGTTGTACTCGACATAGACGCCGCCGGGTTCCAGCGGGAAACCTTCCGCAACTTTCTGTGTCGTCATCTGGCCGTTCACCCACATCACCCATTGCGAGTTGATAACGCGCTTCCACGGTTCCGGCAGTTTTCCGATGCCTGGTATCCCGTCTTTCGCATGCAGATCGCAGATGAGCTTCACCGCGTTTCGATCTTCGTTTTCTCTGACCATGCGGATTATCTTACCACGCTGTAACGCTATTGCGCCACAAATTACGGGATCGGCTGGCACTCCGCAAAGTTGGTGGACTTCAGGCGTTCAAAGATAGCCTTCGATTCCTGCCAGTGCTTCTGAGAGTTCCACTCCTTCATGTGTGGGGCTGGTGGTGCGTTGTAAGATGTGTTGCCGCCGGGGATTCTCTGCGCGTGCGCGTGGTAGTGCGTCAGATCCGGACGCTGGAGGAATACGCCGAGGGATTGCGCATAGAGCTGCAGGGCTTCGTCTCCGAACATGTGGCGGAATTCCGGCCATAGCGGGCCTTTGCCCGCATGCGCACGTCTGCACCACTCGCGCCCCAGCCACGGGCTCCCGGCGATGCGTTCAATGATCCTGCCGAGGTTGTCGGCCCAGGGGTCGCCGGTAGGCTGCATCACGCCCAATGTTGCCGCGTATTTATGCGCGTACTCAAAATACGAAATCCCGACATGGGCCGGATGCGAAAGATAAGCATTCGCAAAATGGCGTGAGCATTCCTCTGCGATCTCATCCCCTGTTTTGTTTGGGTCCGGGAAAGTATCGTCCCCGCCAGCTACGCACCAGTCAACCTCCGGGCAGGATCTCAGGATCTGTCTCGTCAGGAAATTGACCGCATCGGCGTAGCCCCCGTAGGGACGAATGAAAACAGATGCGCCGGCGTTCTGGAGTTCCGCCGCTTCATCGAAGGGCCGCGTAGAATCCCTTTGCAGCGCCACACCGTAGCCCATCTTCGACCAATCCCTCACGACGGGAATAACTTCCGCGACTGGCCTCGCGCTGGGTATGCAAAACCATGCTTTGCTCACGGCCTGTACCACGAGTTCTCTGTATCGTCCTGATACAGAAACTTCCGCCTCTGCTGCTCAACGTCCGACTGATTCGCCATAACGATCTTTATGAGCCGCTTTTTCTGTTTGCGCCGCTGCAACCATAGGTCTATGCCGTGGAACAGCAGCGCTCCACCAGCCACGCCAATAAGCGCAAATATTCCAGTCTCGTTCATTACGTCCCCCATCCGACGCCAAGGCCGGATTCTTCAACATCGTATTCGTAATCCAGTTCTTCCAGCAGCCCGTCGATAGTCACACCGTGGAACTTCTCAAACAGTTCTTTGCCGTCTTCGATGCAAGGTATACCGGGCCGCGCGGCGGTTTTCATGTGGAGGTAGTCCACTAGACGGATAATATTCGTGTCGTCTTTCGGTGAACCGAATTCTCGGACGTGGTGCGTTGTCGCGGGAAATTCGCCGGTGATCTGGCACGGCTTCTGCGCCGCCCACGCCAGCCGGTTGCGGTCGATTACTCTGCCGCGCCGCGGCGGTCCCGGCCTCTTTGCGTTCGGCTTATTTCCGCGCGGTATCGGCTTCGTTGAGCGCTTCAGTGGGGTGCGCCGCTCGATCATGCCGCCATCCGATTCTTTTCACGGGTTCGGGCCGCGCGTAGCGCTATCTCGCGGCGTCTTGCTGGATCAATTTCGCGGCGATTGTGTCTTTGCTCCAGCATCGTCGCCCAACGGCAATTTCCCGGCTCGTAGTTGCCGTCGTTGTTAATCCGCTCAAGGGTCAACCCATCCGGCCTGTGTCCCATATCTGCGAGAAAGTTTTCAAATTTCAGCCACCTATCGCATACCTTAATGCCACGCCCTCCGTAGGCTGGATAGGCTTTTTGCTTTGGATTCCGACAGCGGTTCAGCATTGCCTGCCAGAGAATATACAGCGGAGTATCGGCGTGGCCGTGAACCGTAGCGGCGGCGGCGCGAATCGTCGACGTCAAACACCCGCAATGGGAAGTGTGGCCGGATCTAAGACCACCAGTGGCGACTTCGATTGAACCGCCACAATCGCACAGGCAATTCCAGTACACGTTCCGGCCATCGGTTCGCACCGACTTGGAAATTACCTTCAGAGCGTGAAAGCGCTGGCCGATAAGATCAATCCTCATACGGGCTGCACCATTAGGCGCACCAATTCATCGTGTTCTGGCACGCGAGTCCATTCTTTCGCGCGAGACATGGAAGCCGGTCTGTATGCGTTGGAAGTGTTTGCGGGGTGTATCCTAGCCACCATGCGGGGAACGCCATCGCCTCCGATCGAGGATACTGAAACGCATTTCATTCCACGCAACCACCGTTCGTCTTCGCCGATCGACGTGGCCTCGAATGGCCGTCGCTCCCATGCGGATCTCCACATGCAAAAACTCGTGCCGAGTGCGTATTGGGGGTTTCGATTGCTGTATAGCCACGCTTCGCCGGGGTTCGTTCCCATGTCAATCGGACTCCCGCCAGTCCCATACGGATGGACGCTGCGTTGCGGCTCCCGCCAGAACAGCATCTGATTGAATCCGACTACATCGGCGCCGCTCGATTGCAGGAGTGTGACCTGCTCCGCTATTCGGTTGGGGTGCGAGTAGTCGTCGGAATCGAAGGTGACGATGATATCTGGGCCGTCGCCTGGCGTCCAATAATCTTTCGCGGTGGTGATCGCCATGTTGCGAAGTTCGCCAATCGTGCGGCCCCCGAACTTTCGGTAGACGTGCAGGACGTTGCATTCTTTGTCCAGCAACTCATCTGGGCAGGCTTCTGAGGTGTCGAATATCAGCATCCGCGCTTTAATCCCGGCCCGTTCACAGGATGCGGTCTGCATTTTGAAGCACTGGACCGCCCGCCGCGTCATTTCCGGCCGGTCGGCTGTCAGGCAGATCGCGCAAACGGATGGCTGGCTACTCGGAGATTGGCTCATACGTCGTCTCCCTTGCTGGTTCGCGCAATCGCATGGTTTCTCCAGCCTTGTGGACTGGCTCCGGTTTGTCGCAGGCGTCTGCGATGGCCCGCTCTACCCATTTTCGGAACAGCATCCCGGCTCGAGCTGCCGAAACTTTCGCGGCATTGTAAACCGCCTGTTCTACCGGCACGTTGATATTTGGCACTCTTGCAGGATACTTTAAGCGCGTTAAGGATTGCAATAGAAAATTTTAAATCGCGCTGATGCCGAATTGCCCGAGATCCGGCGCCACGCCCAGCGGCGTCTGGTCGACGTCAATCAAAAGCTCTGTGACGGCCCACACCAGCGCGTCCAGCCTGTCCGGTGACCCTTCGTTGCCCTGTGGGGTCCACCCGCAAAGCTGGTCCTCCAGGGCCCCGAATGTGCCGATGTGATGCACCCGGCCCTGTGTGTATAGGTTTGCCACCGGCTCCGCCCGGATGTACTTCCCCCGGCTGGCCCGCACGCTTCGGACGTTTGCAGCTGGATCCAGTGCGCGGATGTTTGCCGCCACGAGGTCACCGCCGTTGTTGACCTCAGCCACGATGCAATCGGCTCTCCGGGTCCGGTAGGCCGCAACTGCGACTCTAGCCCAGCCCAGCGCGTCCTCACGGCAACTCAGATCGTCTAGGATCAGCACGTGCCAGCCGCGCGTCAGAGCCGCCACAATAATGCCGGTTTCATCGCTGTCGGGGTTATGGGTTACCGCCGGGTCAATCGCTATGACGATTCGTACAATCCCGTCTGAGCGCACGTCTGAGGACTTCCCGCGGGTGGCGTCGATCAGACTCCGGGTCCAGAGTGCACCGGGTACGTCCTCCAGCAATTCGGCCATGAGTTCCTGCCGGCCGATTCTGGTCCCTTCGTACTTGCGGATGATGGCGTCAAAAAATGCGGGTGCCAGGTTGCCCCGATTCTCGTAGCTACTGCCGCGCGTAACTACGGTGTTTTTGTCGGATATGAGGTCTTTGACGAGCTTTACTGGCTTCGGCGTGCTCGTCACCACGGCCCGCGGATCGGCTCCAAGGCGCAAGCCGAACAGGAGATTATCCCAAGCGTCAGGGAAGCGCCAAGCCGCGATCTCGTCGCACCATGCGCCGTCATGCTGGGGACCGCGGAGGCGCTCCGGCTCATCGGCTGAGTACATCGTCGCCAAGGCACCGTTTGGCCACGTCACGCGCCTTTTGGATGGCTCATAGAGTGGCCTGTTATCCGGCGGGCAGCATGCCAATATGCCGGATTCTCCTTCCACCATGACGTCGCGAACGTCGCCGGCGGTCGCTCCTACCAGTGCAATACGGCGATACTGCCCGGTCTCCGCTTTCTCTCTGACCCATTCCGCGCCCGTCCGGGTCTTCCCGAAGCCGCGGCCAGCCTGCACGAGCCAATATCGCCAGTCGGCCCGATCGTCCGCCGCGTGTTCGGTTCCTGGTGCAAGTTGGTTTGGACGAGCTGAGCAGCCGCGCCAGTCCCACAGAATCGCCTGCGCTTCAGAGTCGCTAAGGCTTGCTATTACCGCTTCCCGCTGTGGCCCTGTCAGCGATGCCAGCGATTCGAGCAGCGAGAAGCTCCCGCGGGCTGGTGAATTCATGAGCTATTGGACCGCCTCCGGGTCCAGAGTGTTCGACTGCGCGGAGTTCCGGATAGACAAATTTCGAGAGCTTTCCGAAGCAATGTGCCTGAAGTTCGCGGGAACTGCCTTCATCCAGCGCAATACGGGCCAACCCTTCGATTGGATCACAACCCATTGATTCGAGTTTCGCGCGGACGTTCGCGGACATGATGCACGTCTGGCCTCTTTTTCTTCCGGAACCGGCGGGCTTCGGAGTACCCTTCACAAATGGCATGCTAATCCGTGCAAACTCATGCTATCTGCGTGCAAACTTCGCATGTTTGAGAGTCTACCCCATCTGTGAGGTTTTCGACAAGTGCCAGCGTTTTTACTCTTTGCCTGCGGCGGCGCGTAGCCCCGCGCCTTGCGCCAGAGGTAGGTGCATTTCAGCCACATAGCGGGCCAAAGGTTCGGGAATCCGCGCTATCAGGGCTGAGGCTGCTTTCCGTGCGTTGCTCTTACTGCTGAAACGTGCGCTTGCGCCATCGGCCCGGGCCTCTTTGCTAAACCAGTCACCGCGCCCCATACCGCCCTGTTTTGCTGCGGCGCGTACCGCATCCGATTCCGCCTGATTCGTCAGGTGCCGGGTGTGGCCGTGTCCGTCGCGCTTGTTGACGTGGCCCGCGGTTTTCTGGCCCGCATAGTTCTCCAGCCCGAGACTGATTGCCGTTCCAGCGGTCCAGCCGCGATTGGGGTAATTCCCGGTGCCTTTATTCCCTTCCGTGGCCTCGACCGATGCCGTCTGAAAACTCCTGCCGCTGCCGTCGAACCGAAAGCCGGGCAGCTTCTGCCCGCGATCTCCCTGCGAACTGTCCGCAATCCGAAACCATGAGCCTTGCGGGTGCGCTGTGCCGTCCGGATTCAGTTTCTGGCCCGCTGTGAGCGCGTGAACTGGATTCTGGCTGTGTCCGTTGGTATTGTTCGCCACCGCGAACCACGAGCCATCACCGCCCTTGTACGCCGCTTCCGGCGCCACTCCCATACCGAACCTTCCCCTCCCGGCGCGGATATCCGCCAAGTCTCTGCCGGCGATTACGCGCTTTCCAATCTGCGCACAGTGTCCCCAAAGGTAAAAACTACCGAAAATCGCATCCGGTTCACCGGCGCGGATTCTCTCCGCTTGTGTCAGGGATTTCCACCGCGCCAGAGACATATCCCGCTTTCCCACCCAAGGAACAGCACCCCTGACGTTTTCCTGAATGTAAGGGATTTCCCGGCCCGATGCCGCGCTTGCTTCGCGCTGGATTCTCGATATTGAATCGAACAGGGTGTTATCCGGCCCGTCCAATTCCCATTTTCGCCGTAGGTCCTTTGCCTTCGCGGAGTTCTCTTTGCAGTCGCACGGCACCAGCTTGCCGAGTTCCGTCGATTTCCCCTTCATCACCCCGACGATCAACTGCCACTCGAAAACCTGTTTCGTTCCCTTGCATAGCGGACATTTGGAACGGCTCCACGGCATTGCAAGCCAACTGTAGGCCTGGCAGGGCGAGCTTCCCCAGATGAAATCGGCCCGCGCAAACTGTTCGCCGTGCAACGTTAAAACGTCCTGGATTATGCGCTCCTGCCGATCGTGTGGCTTTCCGTGATGCGGGAGATATTCCAGATCAAAACAGACCGCGCGGCCTCCGAGTTCACACCATGGCGCGGTAGCGCTCCCCGTGCCTGCAAATAATTCCACCGCGAGTGGTCCCGTACCGGAGCCCGTTTGCTTTACCGCTGAGACAGTTTCGACGCTATCCATGACGGCGAGAGGAGCAACTTTCGGACTCCGGTTTGATTTTACGGGAAATCATTGATCTTGTTTCTGGAGGTTCTTTGCCCGCTTGCGGGCCTTCAGGCGCTTCCGTTGGCGTTCGGCCTCCCAGCGGGCTATCCCGCCCGGTGTGATGAGCCAGCGGCGCTGTGCGGCTTCGCGCTGTAGCTTCTGTTCGCGGGTCATCTCTGGATCTCAATCCCGATGCACGCAATCCAGATATCCAGAGTTCCGAAGCACTTCAGAATCGCAGCCTGATATGTGCTCCCGAACGTGGTTCCGTGCTGCCGCTTGAATTTCCAGATCGTGCCGGATAACCGCTCTTTCAGGCCGTATCCGTGCGATAACGTGACCGCGCGGCCAATCGTGCAGGTTTTTTCGTTCCAGCGCGGCCCGTAGGCGCGGAGTTCTTCTCGCTTCTCGCCGGATTCAAAGGCGCGGAAGAATTCCGTTTTCAGGGGAATGAACAGCGGTTTCTCGCTCATTGCGGCTCCTTCATCAGTCCCGATTGCTTCCGTTCGGGTCCGGTTGCTCCTACGCGCTGTTCGATCTCTTCCGGCGTCAATTTCGTAAACCGTGTGAGCCAGCGGCGGTACGCATTCCCGTCGATTTTGCAGATCATCACGGACCACTCGTAATCGGTCATCCAACACGCTCCCGGTATTTTCTCCACTCAGCCATGACGCGCGGCGAACAAAACGCCAGAGAGTTCACATTCCCGGCCCGCAGCATCCTTTGCCGAAAAGCCGATTCTACCCCGCGCAAAACCACTGGCAGCGGTATCCCCGAATCTTTCCATGCTTCCAGAATTCGCCAATCGCCAGGCGAAAAAATAAACCCAGGCGTTCCCCTTTGCTCCACGAAGAACCTTTCCACCAGGCGTTCGTACTTCATTCGTGGCAAGCTCTCCGAGTTGACTACAGTATTGAACATCAACCCCTTCTCTTTCTTCGTAGTTTTATAGCATCACCCTAGATTCGGACGGGCTTCGAGGCGTAAAAGCCCCAAGGTTATTGAGGCGATCACCCTGAGTTCTTTAGAGCCCCAGCGGCGGAACGGGATGGAGTCAATCCCCCGAACTATTCCCGGACTATGAGGAACCGATTGACCGGCCCAGCTTCCGCGCTCCAGGACGCCCCACGCTACCGTTGGGAAGCAACTTCTACGGCACTTCCAAAGTGCGCCGAACGTACTCTCGACCGATAAACGCACTTCTCAAAGCCCTTGGATAATGCCAAGTCATTCAGGTTGTTTTGAGGTGATTGTGTCGCAATCTTCTCAAAAGGCCAGCCCTGAAATCGAACTGACTTGTGTGAATCTTACCGAATCAGGATTTGTTTTGCAAGCGGAAAAATGTTATTCTTTCTTTGTCGCAATCGCCTCCGCGCCTTCGGGCAAACGATCTGCCGCACTCTCCAGGGGTGCGGCTTTCGCTTTCTGGCCTCACAGTTTTGTCTTTTGCTCGAATGCCCTGCGCACCTCAACAAAGAAATCGTTCATTTTTACGTGGTCTACGTTCGACCGGAGCGATACCATCACGCGGCATTCCTGGATCTGGATCAATTCCCGCAGTTCGCGCTTACTCAGTCCGTGCTGGTCGCACATCTTCTGCGCTATTTCTGGAGTCGCCTTTTCCATATACTCCAAAGATCTCTGGAGCCAATCCAGGTCGGACTGCTCTTTCGCCAGAGACTGCGCGTAACCATTGCTCCGCACATGCTTGGCGATTCTAGCCGTTTTCTGGTTTGCAAATCGATTCCGCACCCACACCGGCGGCTGTCGATAGGTCGGCATTACAGGACCCTCCGCGCATATTCCGCGATTAAAGCCGCCCTCACACGCGCTCCACGCGAATCAG
>Ga0207639_10000199_pt1 | contig 45241 bp, 48 predicted proteins | sample KBSCornC32_FD_184299 | JGI IMG/M metagenome (GOLD analysis project Ga0207639, IMG submission 184299) | Corn rhizosphere microbial communities from Kellogg Biological Station, Michigan, USA - KBS Corn C3-2 (SPAdes) (version 2) | ecosystem: Host-associated > Plants > Roots > Rhizosphere > Soil ... | reverse complement strand
CTCGAACAGGAATCCGGCGATGTCCGGAGTACCCGCCGCCGAGAAGACCGTTTTCATGATGATGAGCAGCGGGACGGCGAGCAGAGCGCCCGTCGTTCCCCAGATCCACGCCCAGAAGGACAGCGAAATGAGGATCGACAGCGGGCTGATCGTCAGCCGGTGGCCGACCACCATCGGCGTGAAGAAATTCGCCTCGATGAGGTGGAAGCCGACGAAGATGGTCGGCGGGAGGAGAGCGCCCCAGACGTCCGGGAACGTCATCAGCCCGCCGACGAACAAAAGGAGCGCGGCGACAATCGGCCCCAAATAGGGGATGTAGTTGGCGACCGCGACGATGCCGCCCCACATCACCGGCGACGGCATCCCGAGCAACCACAGCGCGCCTGCCGTCAGCGCGCCAAGCCCGATGTTGATGAGCGTGATCGTACCGAGATAGGTCGAGGTCGCATCGACCACCTGCTGGATCACGCGGGCGGTCGTAAGCGCTCCCTCGAAGCTTCCGCGGCTGACGATCGTGCGCTTTCGCATCGCCGTCCAGCCGGCGAGGAAGAAGAAGATCACCAGAAGCGAGAAGAACAGCTGGATGAGGAGATGCGGCGCCGAGGTGGCGAGCAAGCCCATCAATGAGTTGGGCTGCTCGAGGGTAACGGTTCGCGCGTGGCTGACGTGGTTGATCTCGATCTGGTTGGTGATGCGCCCGACGAACCGGTCGAGGTTCTTGTAAAGATCGAAGATCGGCTCGAGCGCCGAGCGGACCTTTCCGATCTTGGTCGGAACCTGCGCCACCCAGTCGCTCGCGGGGACGATGATCGAGCCGATGGCGAAGATCGCAATCGCGAGGAAGATGAGGACGCAAAGCCCTGCCGCGGCCTTGGAGGGAATCCCGCGCCGCTCGAACCATTCGAGCAGCGGGACGAGGGCGATCGCGATCACCAGCGCAGCGGTAACCGGCATGAAGAATTCGGCCCCGGCGCGAAGTGCGAAAGGGAGAGCAACGATGACGCCTATTCCCGCGATCAGCGTCAGCGATGCAAGGAGGCGGTCTCGCTTGGCCGTGATGGTCTCCGCGAGCGCTCGCGCCTCGTCCGAAATTTCCTCTTCGACCGGGTGTTGCTTGCGGGTCCTCGCATCCATGAGCGCAGCATAGCCCCGCGCCCAATCCGTCGCCAGCGATCATCTTGCTCGACAGTCGCCCGAACTATGCGCGGAAGTTGATGGTGCCCCTGGTCCGACTCGAACGGACACTCCGGTGAAGGAACTCGATTTTGAGTCGAGCGCGTCTACCATTCCGCCACAGGGGCAAGCGCCGGTTAGCTAGCGGCGCGTGCCTAATGCGGCAACCTCAGGCGAAGACTTCTTCGACGTTGGCGCCATAAGGGTCGTCGCCAAATCGGTTCGATCCCTTCGTGCCCGGGAGGCAGAAGAACACCAGCAGTACGATTGAATAGACGAAGAAAATCAGCGCGATGATTCCCACCGCGGCGGCACTACCGACGCTCGGTGCCGATTCGACCGTTGTGGCCGCGGATGCCAACATGCCGAATGCCAGGAAGGCGTAGAGAAGATAAAGAAGCCAAAAAGCCCCGAGCCACCAGCCGGAACGATTGATGTCATGCAGTCGGCGAAACTGAACGGCCAGCATCGGCACGAAGAGCGCGAGCCAGAACAAGCCGATGAAAATCATTCCAATTCCAAACGCGCCCTGCATTATGGCGCTGGCCGGGTTTAAGGCCGAGGCCCCCGCGCCGGCCACCCCAAGCGCGACAAGTCCAGCGATGTAGAGGATCATCGTGAGAAGGAAGAACCACCAGAATTCGGCACGCGAGGCGCGCCCTGAGAAATTCGCGTAGTTCTTGAGCGGGCGGAGCGCCCAGCCGATCGGTGATAGTTTCTGCATCAGTTCCCCCTTTGCAATTCGGTCAAGCTAGCCAATCGCAATACGCTGGCAATCCTCAATTCCGTGGCGCCTGCCTTCGGTAGCTAAGGGCCTCGGCGACGTGGATCCGGCCGACCTGTTCGGCGCCGGCGAGGTCCGCGATGGTGCGGGCGACGCGGAGCACCCGGTGAAAGCCTCGGGCGGACAGGCGCATCGCGGCGGCGGCGTCCGCCAACAGCTTTTTCCCCGGCTCGTCGGGCGTCGCCACTTTATCGAGCAGCTCGCCGTCAGCTTCCGCGTTCGTGCGCGGGCCGTGACCGTTGTAGCGGTCGGCCTGGACTTGGCGCGCCGAGGCGACGCGGCGGGCGACTTCGGCACTTCCTTCGGCAGGCGGTGGCAGCGTCAGGTCGGCGGCGGAGACTCCGGGAACTTCGACGTGGAGGTCGATACGGTCGAGCAAAGGACCGGAGACCCGCGCCTGATAGTCGGCGGCGCAGCGCGGCGCCCGGCTGCAGGCGAGCGCCGGATCGCCCAGATGCCCGCAGCGGCACGGATTCATCGCCGCGACCAGCTGCACCCGCGCCGGGAAGGTGACATGGGTGTTGGCGCGGGCGACGCTGACCGAGCCGGTTTCCAGCGGCTGGCGAAGGGAATCTAAAACCGGCCGCTGGAATTCGGGAAGCTCGTCGAGAAAGAGGACACCGAGATGCGCGAGACTGATCTCACCGGGGCGGACGCGCAGGCCGCCGCCAACCAGCGCGGGCATCGAGGCGCTGTGATGCGGTGAGCGGAAGGGTCGCTGACGGCGGATCTTGCCGCCGCCGAGCTCGCCCGCGACCGAGGCGACCATGGAGACTTCCAGCGCCTCGCTCGGCTGCAGCGGCGGAAGGATTCCGGGGAGGCAGGCGGCAAGGAGCGACTTTCCGGCTCCCGGCGGCCCGCTCATCAGCAGATTGTGCCCGCCCGCGGCCGCGATCTCGAGCGCACGCTTGGCGACTTCCTGGCCCTTGACTTGGGCGAGATCGGGTCCGCCGTCGCGCACCTCCGCCTCGACAGGCAGTGGCGCGGCTACGAGGCTCGTTCCCTTGAGATGGGCGAGAAGCGCGAGCAGATCAGGCGCTGCGATCACGTCGAGCTCACCAGCCCAGCTCGCCTCGCTGCCCTGTGCGGCAGGACAGATCAGGCCTTTGTCGGAAGATGACGCGTGAAGTGCAGCCAGCAAAACGCCGGGCGAGGCTGCTATCCGTCCGTCGAGGCAAAGTTCGCCGACCGCCACATATTGCGACAGTGTCTCGGCGTCAGTCGCTCCAATCGCCGCCAGCAGACACAATGCGATCGGCAGGTCGTAGTGCGAGCCCTCTTTCGGAAGGTCGGCTGGCGAGAGGTTCACCGTGATGACCTTGGGTGGAAGGGCGAGTCCGATCGCGGCAAGCGCCGCCCGCACCCGTTCGCGGCTTTCGGCCACGGCTTTGTCGGCCAATCCGACGATCGTGAATTTCGGAACGCCCGAGGTGAGCTGAACCTGCACTTCGACGGCGCGGGCTTCGAGGCCGAGATACGCGACAGTGGCGACGGTGGCAGCCATCAGGCCCCGCCCCCCGAACGAACAACGCTGGTCAGACTTCCCCCTAGCTCGGCAGAACAAAGCTAGACTGTTCGGACCGCATTTCGCAAGCGCTTGCGGCAAGCGCGGTGTCTCACCACATCAACACGCATGTTCAGCAGGGGTCAGTGGCGTCGCTTTATCGACCATCCAGTGGTCGAATGGTCTTTGTTCGCGGTTGGCGTGGTGCTCCTCGTCGTGTCTCCGCTTGTGGGTGCGATACCGGGCCCGGGCGGAATTCTCATTGCCGGAATCGGCCTGGCGCTGGTTCTCAAGACAAGCATGTGGGCGAAGCGGCGTTACGTCAGGTTCAAGCGCTGGCAGCCCAAGGCCGGGCGCTGGACAGACTGGGCCTTGCGCAGGGAAAGCGCGAAGCGGCGCGATGCTCTTCGCGACCCGTCGAAACCTGGCCCGCGCAATTGACTTCCCCCGCCCTCTCCACTATCGGCGCGCACGACAGCGGCTGCCTTCGAGGGCAGCCCTTTTTCTTTGAATTCGAACTTAAAGGCATGAGTGATGAAGCGCACCTTCCAGCCGAGCAATCTGGTCCGCAAGCGGCGTCACGGCTTTCGCAGCCGGATGGCGACCGTCGGCGGCCGCAAGGTGCTGAACGCCCGCCGCGCACGCGGCCGCAAGAAGCTCAGCGCCTAATCACGCTCAGCAAGCGCGCCGATTTTGTCGCGGCGAATGCCGGCCGGCGCGCCACGACTCCCGGTTTTGTCCTGCTCGTCCGCGATCGCGAGGATTCCAGCCCGCTGATGCGCGTCGGTTTCACCGTCACCAAGAAGATCGGCGGTGCGGTGATCCGCAACCGGATGAAACGCCGCTTCCGAGCGCTCGCCCGCGAGTTGGTGCCGGCTAAGGGCGTGCCCGGCGCCGATCATGTCATGATTGGACGCGCGAAGGGCGTCGAGCGCGATTTCGGCCTCCTCCGCTCGGAGCTCGCCGACGCTCTCGACAGGCTTCGCAAGTCATGATCGGCCGCCTGATGATCCTGATCGCCAAGGGCTGGCAGAAAGGCCCGTCACAGATTTTGCCGCCTAGCTGCCGCTACCAGCCGAGCTGCTCGGCCTATGCGATCACCGCAATCGAGCGCTATGGCGCGGCGCACGGCGGCTGGATGGCGTTGAAGCGCATCGGCCGCTGCCACCCATGGGGCGGCCAAGGCCACGACCCCGTACCCTAGAGGATCGAGACCCAAGTGAACGACAACAAGAATTTGATCCTCGCGGTGGTGCTGAGCGCGCTCGTCCTGCTCGGCTGGACCTGGGCCGCCAACAAATATTTTCCGGCCTCCAATCCGCAGACCACGAAGGTCGAGGCTGGAAAGCAAAAGCCTTTGCCGCAGCCGAGCGCGGAGCCGGCGCCCGCATCAAGTCCAAGGGTCCTGAAGAGTATTTCGGCCGCCATCGGCTCGTCTCCGCGGGTGGCGATCCGGACGCCTTCGCTTCAGGGGTCGATCAACCTCAAGGGCGCCCAGCTCGACGACCTGCTATTGGTCAACGAGAGGCAGACGCTCGCCAAGGATTCACCGCCGGTGAGGCTCCTGTCCCCGCTCGGCGCCCCCAACGCTTACATCGCCGAGTTTGGCTGGACCGCTCAGGGCGCCCAAGTCCCCGGTCTCGATACTGTCTGGACCGCCGACAATGAGCAGCTCGTCCCCGGCCATCCGGTCACACTGAGCACTCAGATGCCGGACGGCACGCGCTACCAGCTCAAGATCGCCGTGGATGACGGTTATCTCTTCAGCGTCCAGCAAAGTGTCCTGAACGCCGCCGGCCAGCCGATCGTCGTACGGCCGATCGGGCTCGTCAGCCGCTCCGGAGAATCGGCTGACAAATCGAGCTGGACCAACCACGTCGGTCCGATCGGCGTGTTCGACGGCAAGGCGAATTACGACGTCAACTGGAAAGACCTCGACAAGAACGGCAGCCAGCCTTTCAACAATGTCGAGGGATGGCTCGGCTTCACCGATAAATATTGGCTGACCGCTCTCGCCCCGAGCTCATCCGTGTCAGCGGATTTCCGTCGCAGCCCGAGCGGTGGTTACCAGGCCGATTATGCCGGTGCTCCGGCGACGGTTGCGCCCGGACAGACCTTCTCGACTCAGACTCGGCTGTTCGCGGGCGCGAAGGAAAAGTCCTGGCTCGACCGCTACGAAAACGCGGGCATCCCGAAGCTTACCAAGGCGATCGACTGGGGCTGGTTCGAATTCTTCATGCGGCCGATCTTCGACGTGCTGATGTTCCTGTTCCATACGCTGGGCAATTTCGGACTCGCGATCATCGCCCTCACCTTCATCGTTCGGGCGATCATGTTCCCGATCGCGCAAAAGCAGTTCCAGTCGATGGCGGCGATGCGCAAGCTCCAACCGAAGATGAAGGCCATCCAGGAACGCTTCAAGGACGACAAGCAGCGTCAGCAGCAGGAAATCCTGAGGCTTTACCAGGAAGAGAAGGTGAATCCGGCGGCGGGATGCCTTCCGATCGTGCTGCAGATCCCCGTCTTCTACGCGCTTTACAAGGTGCTCGTGGTCAGCGTCGAAATGCGCCACCAGCCGTTCATCCTGTGGATCAAGGACTTGTCCGCGGCCGACCCGCTGACTCCGGTCAACCTGTTCGGTCTCCTGCACTTCACGCCGCCCGCGATGCTGGCAATCGGAGTCCTGCCGATCCTCGTTGGCCTCACCCAGTTCCTGTCGATGAAGCTCAACCCGCAACCGATGGACCCGACCCAGGCGCAGATGTTCGCGATCATGCCCTGGTTCCTGGTCTTCATCATGGCGCCGTTCGCGGCCGGGCTTCAGCTCTACTGGATCACCAACAACCTGTTGACCATGGCGCAGCAATGGTGGCTGTACCGCCGGTTCGGTCTTCACCTCAGCGACACGCATCCGGTCCACACATGAGCGACGCAGCGGACAGGGAGCTCGAGGAGCGCGCGCGGAAGCTGTTCGCCGGCCCGATCGAGTTCCTGAAGTCCGCGCCGGAGCTCAAGTTCCTGCCCGACCCCACCGCGCCGGAAATCGCGTTCGCCGGCCGGTCGAACGTGGGCAAGAGCTCGCTCCTTAACGCGCTTACCAACCGCAAGTCGCTGGCCCGCACCTCGAACACCCCCGGACGGACCCAGGAGTTGAACATTTTCGACGTCGGCCAGCCCCTACAGCTGAGGCTTGTCGATATGCCCGGTTACGGTTTCGCGGAGGCGCCCAAGGATTTGGTGAGGCGGTGGCGTCATCTCGTGAATGACTATCTTCGTGGCCGGTCGGTGCTGAAGCGGGCGCTGGTATTGGTCGATTCGCGCCACGGCCTCAAGGAAGTGGACCGGGACGTGATGCGGATGCTCGATGACGCCGCGGTCAGTTACCATCTCGTCCTGACCAAGGGCGACAAGGTGAAACCGAGCGCGCTTGGCGCGCTTTATGAAGCGACAATGATCGACGCGGCGAAGCACCCGGCAGCTCACCCACGCATCTTCACGACCTCGAGCGAAACGGGTAGCGGCATCGCCGAATTGCGAACGGCAATTCTCGAAGCCGCGGCATCCTAGGGAGAAGGGCTTGCTCAAGCTGATTATCGGTAATCGCGCTTATTCGAGCTGGTCGATGCGCGGCTGGCTCGCGGTCAAGCAATCGGGCGAGCAGTTCGAGGAATATGTCGTGCCCCTGTTCGATGACGAATGGGAGAAAAGGCGCGAGGGCGACGAGTTCGCGCCGTCCCTCGGCAAGGTCCCGATCCTGTGGGACGGCGAGTGCGTCGTCTGGGACAGCCTGGCCATCATCGAATTTCTCTCAGATCGCTACGGAAGCGCCTTCTACTGGCCCGAAGAAGAGACGGCGCGAGCGGTAGCGCGTTCGATGTCGGCGGAAATGCATTCGGGCTTTGCAAACCTCCGGCGCGAGTTGCCAATGAACGTTCGCAAGAGCTTCCCGTCGCGGGAGCTGAGCGAACCCGTAAAGGAAGAGATCGACCGCATCCTCCAGCTTTGGGCCCAGGCCCGGGCGCGCTGGGGCGGCACCGGCGAATTTCTGTTCGGCGACTGGTGCGCGGCGGATATGATGTACGCACCCGTTGTCACCCGCTTCATCACCCACGGCGTCAAGGTTCCCAATTTCGCGGGCGTCTACATGAAGGCCGTGCTTTCCCACCCGCATGTCGCGGAATGGATCGACGAAGCCCAGGACGAACCCTGGGTGATCGAGCAGTACGAAGCGGCCTGAGGCGATGAAGAAGCAGAACGCTATGGGCTCCGGCCTGGCCGTCGGAATTGCAGTCGGAGTGGCAATCGGCGTCGCGATGCATAACATCGGCGTCGGGATTGCGATCGGTGTAGCGCTGGGTCTGGCGTTCGGGTCCGCCGCCGCCAACCATTCGGGTCCGGATCAGTAGGCCGTGCCATCCTTGCGGACATAGCGCCCGTCGGCAGTGAACATCATGTCGATGTCCGAATAGCCGCCGCCGCTGCTGGCCCCTGCACCGACGACGATGAATACGCAGTTCCGGTCGCTCTGATTCTTCAGGTGGTGGCCGTTGGCGCTGCCCTTGGGCCAGGCGGCGCAATCGCCGGGCTTCAGAACGGTCTCCCCGTCATCCTCGGCCAGCACCGCCTCCCCTTCGAGCATTACGAGGAACTCGTCCTCGCCATCGTGCCAGTGGCGTTGCGACGACCATGCGCCCGGTTTCAGCGTGACGTGACTCACACCGAATTCCGTAAGGCCGCTCGCCGGGGCGAGGCGGCGGTACCAGCGACCCTGAACGTCCTGGTCGAAGGGCGACGGGTAGCCGGTGCGGCTGACCTGTTCGATGGATTCGAGAGCGATCTTGGGCATGCGCCCCCCTTAAACGACCGTAGCGGCGCTTAGAAGGTGCCCTTCACCGACAGCGTGAAGATCGGGCCGACGAGCTCGTCGTGGTTCTCGATGAACGCAATCGGCGTACGGTCGCGGAAGCCCTCGTAAACCTTGCGGAACTCGAGGTGACGGCCGTTGAAGATGTTGGCGACCGAGAAGCGGACGGTGGTCCCGAACACGTCCTTGTCTTCGACATAGGCTCCGACGAGCCAGGGGATATCGAGCGTCTGGTCGATCTCGGTCAGGTAATAATTGCTGACGTAATGCTGGTACTGGACATAGGCGCTCCAGGCCAATTGCGTGTGCGGGATGTCGTGGCGGACCTGGATATTGCCCCAGCGATCCTCGATTCCGCTGATCGGCCGCTTGTTGCCCGTCAGCGGGTCGCGAACCGACGTCCATTCTCCACCGAAGGTCGCGTCGACCTTGGCGCCCGTCCAGCCGATCGGATCGAGGAGGATCGTGCTCGTGCTCTGGAAGCCGACGCGATCGGCGCGCGGAAGGTTGCCGACGCCCTGCTCAGCGTCGTCGATCGGGATGAAGTCGACGATGTCGCTGACTCGGTAATAGTGAAGCGTCAGGTCGGTCTTGCCCCAGCGGCCGAGGTCGTGGGCGAATTCGGTCTCGACCTCCCAGCTTTGCGGCGGGACGAGCTGGCCGTTGCCCGCATTCTCTCGTCCGGTGCTGAGCTGTGGTTGGGCGAGGAAGTCGAAGAAGCTGATCTGCCCGACGCGGCGGCGCAGTTTCAGGCTGATGTCCCAGGTCTTGTCCGGATGCCAGCCGAGGATGATGCTGCCCTTGGGCCTGAAGAATTTGCGCGCAGGATCTTCGTCCGTGGTTCGGTCGAGGTTCGAGATTTCACCGCCCGCGGCGACCTGTAGATCGAGCTTCGACGAGAGCGGCCGGCTGAATGTTGCGAGTGCTTCGTAACGCCGCTCGACAACCTTTCCGCTGCCTTCGGGAAACGGGATTTCCACGAACGTGCCGTGCGGATCGAGGTCGAACAGCCGTCCTTTCTGATCGAGAGAGTTGAACGCTCGCTCGAGAGAAATCTGCCAGTCGTTCTTGCCGCTCCTCCAGCCATATTCCGCGCGCGTTACCGTCTCGCCGGAATGCGAATCGCGGCTGAAGCGTGATCCCTCGCTGTCCTCGCCGGTGGTGATGAAGCGAAGGATGTCGGTGGTGACTCGCGGTTCATGCTCCCAGTGCCGGAGCCCGATTAGCTTCAGGCGGCCCGGCCCCAGCGCAGACTCATAGTCGCCATTGACGTCACCCATGTAGCCGGCAAGCCTGGTGACGTCGGTCCGGCTGCGAAGCTCACCGTCAGCCTCCACGCGGCTGTCCCTCAGGTGCTGGGGATTCCAGTACGGCGTATAGCCGAGGATGAGGTTGCCGACCGACGATCCGGGACCGTCGATCCCGAACTTGGCCTGCATGTTCGCTTCCTCATATTGCGAGTGATAAACCTCGTGGCGGGTTTCGATGAGATTGCGGTCGCGATCGAGGATGACGATCGGCCCGCCGATCCCGCCCCTTCCGTAGCTGTTCCTGACGGAGAAGGTGTAGTCGATCGGCCCTTCCTTGCCCGAATAGCTGGCCGATCCGCCGAGCAGCTCGGGCTTGGTGAAGTGCGCCCTGGCGTTGGCAAGATATTCGAACTGACCCGCGCTTTTCTTGCCCGCGGCGAGGATGACATTGGCGACCTGCCCCGTCAGGCCAGCGATCCCGAGGCTCGCGGCGTCGACGATCTCGATCCGGTCGACGCTCGAGGCGGGCGTGTGCTGAAGCTGGTCTACGGCCCCCGTCTTGTTCGCGACGCGCTGACCATTGATCAGGACGTTCTCCGAGGCCTGACCCAGGCCGCGGACACTGGTGTCGATGGTCTGGATGTTGAATCCCGGGACCTGCACGAGCATGTCGTAGGCGGTCTTTGGAGCGAACCGCGTGAAGTCGGCCAGCGTGTAGACGCGCTTCTGGGGGGCGACAGCCTTTGACTGCGGGGCCGCTGAATAGGTCTGCGCGGCGGCCGCCGAGACCAGGCTCGTACCGGAAAGAAGGCCGAGAAAGACACTAGTCCGCACGAGCATCGACGAATCCTCTACTTCGCACGCAAGCTCGTGCTACATTTGTAGCGTGCTACATTTGTAGCGCACACACAAGTCCCTTTCGATGAAATGGTGGCCGGAAGCGACCAACCGTGTTGTCTATGTAAGACAGCGCAGCATCGGGGTAACCCCGGCCTCTGCTTGCCAGACGCCGATTCCTCGCTACGGCTCAGCCATGGCCGACCCTATCGATCCCGTCGCCCTCGCCTCCGACTTGATTCGCTGCCAGAGCGTGACGCCAGCCCGGGGCGAAGTTTTCGATGTACTGGAGGCCGCGCTTACGCGCCTCGGTTTCACGATCCATCGCTGGGTGATGGGCGAGCCGCCCGACGGCCCCACCGAGAATATGGTCGCCATCCGGGGCGAAAGCTCGCCACACTTCGGTTTCGCCGGGCATCTCGACGTCGTCCCCGCCGGCGACGGCTGGGACGGCGATCCGTTTGCTGGAGAAATCCGCGACGGAGTGTTGGTCGGCCGCGGGGCGAACGACATGAAGAGCGCCATCGCAGCGTTCGTTTCAGCAATCTCCCGCATCAAACAGAGCGCCGGCACGCTCTCGCTGCTCATCACCGGCGACGAGGAAGGCTATTCGACCTACGGCACCCCGCGGATCATCGACTGGCTGAACGAGCGCGAGATACGACCCGACATGATCCTGATCGGCGAGCCGACCTCGGTCGCACGGCTTGGCGATACGGTGAAGATCGGGCGGCGCGGATCGGTCAACATGTGGATCGAGGTGCCGGGGGTTCAAGGTCACGTCGCCTACCCCGAGCGCGGCGAGAATCCGGTGCCACCGCTAGCGCGTGTCATCGCGGCGCTCGACGCCATTCATCTCGACGACGGGAGCGAACAGTTCCCGCCCTCAAACCTCGAGTTCACCTCGATCACCACGCCAACCCACGCCAGCAATGTCATCCCGGGCAATGCGACGGCCCAGCTCAACATCCGTTTCAATAACCTCCAGCGCGGGGCCGATCTCGTGAAGTTGGTGGAGGAAATCGCCGAGCGGGAGGCGCCGGGTGCAAAGGTGAAGGCGCGAATCTCGGGCGAGGCGTTCCTCACCCCGCCGGGCCAGCTCTACGACGTCGTTGTCGCCGCAATCGAGGAGGAAACGGGCATCACTCCGGACCTCTCGACCAGCGGCGGAACATCCGACGGCCGGTTTCTCATCCAGCTCTGCCCTGTCGTGGATTTCGGCCTTCCGAACGCCACCATGCACAAGGTCGGCGAGTGCGCGTCCATCGAGGATATCGCGCAGCTTTCGCGGATCTATGAGCGGGTCGTTCGGAAGGTTCTCGCTTAGGCGACCGACTTCGACACGCGGCCGCGGCTGACTGCGGTCCAGGCGAGGAATTCGTCCTCGAACATCGGCGGCGCAAAGACATAGCCCTGAACAGTGTCGCATCCCATGGTTCGGAGAATGTCCGCCTGGGCGACCGTTTCCACGGCTTCGGCCACCACTTCGCAGTCGACTCCCTTGATCAGCTGAATGACGGCCTGAACGACGACGCGCGCCTTCTCGCTCGTTTCGATATCCACGATCAGGGATGGATCGAGCTTTACGCGGTCGAGGGGCATCGAGCGGAGGCGGGCGATATTCGAATAGCCCGTGCCGAAATCATCGATCGCGATACGCGCTCCATCGCGACGGAGCGCAGCAATCTCGTCGAGCACTGCAGCGCTCACTTCCATCGCGGCGCTTTCCGTGAATTCGAGCTCGATCATATTCAGCGGAACTTCGGAATCGGCGAACGTCTGTCGAAGCCGGTGAAAGAATTCGGGCCGATCGAGCTGACGCGGGCTGATGTTGAATGAGACGCCCTCCGAGTGGCCGTCTCCATGCCAGGCGCCGAGGGTGGCGGCGACCTCCGCGGTCACCCAATCGCCGATCTCGGCGACCAGCCCGGTTCGCTCTGCGATCGGAATGAATGTGCCGGGCAGGCGCACACCCTCGCGCGGATGGTTCCAGCGCAACAGCGCCTCCGCCCCGCACAGCTCGCCGGTGACGAGGCTCATCTGCGGCTGGAACGCGAGCGCGAATTCGCCGCGCTGAACCGCAGCCGTCAGCGCCTTCTCCGTGTCGATCCGCTGCTGGTGCTCCGCGGCAAGTTCAGAGTTGAACAGGCAGTGCTGGCCGCCGCCCGTCTCTTTCGCGTGATACATCGCGATGTCGGCGGCGCGCATGAGCGACTCGACGCTCGTTCCATGCATTGGCGACATGGCGATCCCGACCGACGCGCCAATATCGACGCTGTGCGAACAAAGCTCGAATGATTCCGAAATCGCCAGGACGATCCGCCGAGCGACGCGCTCGATCTCTTCGGTCGTGGCGACCTCGGGGAAGAACATCGTGAATTCGTCGCCGGCGAGTCGGGCGAGAAGCGGCCGTCCGCAGGCGCTTCCGTTATGCTCGGCGTTGACGACCACCCTGAGGCGATTGGCGACCATGATCAGCAGCTGGTCGCCGCGGGCGTGACCGAGGCTGTCGTTGACCATCTTGAAGCGGTCGAGATCGATGAACAGCATCGCCGACTTCGAGTCGCCGAGCGCTTCCGCCAGCATCTTGTCCGCCTCTGAGCGGAAGTGAAGCCGGTTCGGCAGCGATGTCACCGGATCGTACATGCCGAGCGCATGGGCATTCTCGATCGAGGCGCGGACTTCGGTGAAGAGCGTGTCGACTGCCGTGGCGAGCTTCGGAAGTGTCCGACGCAGCGATTCCGGCGCCGGTGAAACCAGGTCCCCCTCCTCGATCGCCAACAACCGATCGGCAAGCGCCCCCAGCGCCCTCGCATTCTCGCTATTCGGGCGTTCCGAGGCGATGTAGCTGATCAGCAGGCAGAAGCCGCCAGCACCAAGCGCGGCGAGAATCTTCTGGTCGAACTCCGTCAGGTAGAGGAGTGCGCCGAGCGAAAAGAGGAAAGATGCGAAGCCGGCGGCACACGACAGGATCGTGTTGCTCAGCTTCTCGGCAGTGCCTGCTTTCATCTCGCCTCGCGCGACGGCGTGCCCGCCTACGTCCACGCGCTACGCGAGCAGGGTTAATAAACCGTGCGCGCCCGCGACCGTCTCAGGACGATGTAGAGACTGCCCCCGCCCCCGTGCCTCCGATGGGCCGGACGGACGGCGGCAATCTCGGCGGCGTGCCGTGATGCTGCGAGCCAGTCGTGAACTGCCGCGCGGATCGCGCCTCGGAGAATTGGCGGCTCTCCGGCGCGCTGATGTCCGGTAATGAGCAGAAGGACGCGGTCGCCGCGGCCAATGGCCTGGTCGAGCGCTCGATCGATAGCACGCCATGCTCCGTCGAGAGTCATGCCGTGAAGATCGACGGTTCGGTCCGGATCGAGAGTGCCGCTGCCGAGACGACGGTCCCAGGTGCCGTCGAGCGTCGTGCCGGGTTTGCGCTGTTCCGGACGGGGCGTCGCCCGGGCCAATGGGCGCACCGCTACGGGCTTGGAGGCAGGGCTTTGTGGAGCTATCTCAGCGAGTTCTGGATCATTCTTGTCGCGAGACAGCGGGCGGATCGTGGAAGCGACGCGCGCCCAGAGCGCGGACTCTTCAGGGCTGAGCGAGCGCACGGGCAGCCGCGCCCTTGGGCAGAAGCAAATAGGCGACACCGTTCGCCGCCATTCCGCCCGCGGTCTGTGTCGCCTCCGGCCCGGAGCCCCAGAATGTATCGAACCGGTTGGCGCCCTTGATCGCGCCCCCCACATCTTGCGCTACCCACAAGCCGTAGGCCTCGGGTCGGTCGACCGCGAGATAGACCGGCGCTCCAAGCGGAACGAATTTCGGATCGGCCGCCACCGAGCCCTGCGGAGTCAGCGGAACGTTGAGCGCGCCGACCGGGCCCGGTCCGTTCAAAATCTTGAAGAAGATGTAGGACGCGTTCTCCCGCATCAGCTCGCGGCCCTGGTCGGGGTTGGCGCGGATCCACGCCTTGATGCTCTGCATGCTCGCCCCGCCCGGCGGCAGGATTCCACGGTCGCGCAACAGCTTGCCGATGGCGGTGTAAGGAAGGCCGTTCTGGTCGGCATAGGCGATGCGGATGCTCGTCCCGTCGGGGAAGCTTACTCGCCCTGAACCCTGAATTTCGACGAAGAAAAGGTCGACGGGATCGGCGGCCCAAGCAATCTCGAGCCCCTTGTTGACGAGCGCGCCATCCTCGATCTGGGCGCGGGTGTAATATGGGCCACAGATCCCGGTCTGGTCGACCCTGCCCCGCCCCGTCGTACCGTCGGGCCGGGTGCAGCGGACAAGATCGGGCGGAACGCCATAGATTGGCGTGTATCCGGGCTGCGGCGTGCGCGATCCCTGGATTTCCGGCTCGTAATAGCCAGTCGCGAAGGCTTTGCCGTTGGCGACGCGAACCCAGTCGAAGCGGTCGCGGAAAAAGGCCGTCGCTTGTTCGGGCGCAACGGTCGAGGCCTCGGCGCATAGCGGTGCCCAGTCCTGCGGCTGTGCGAGGCCAGATTGGTCCTGTCGGCGGACTAGCACCGGACAGCTGGTACGGAACGCTGTCAGCGCGCGCTGCGACCAGGCATCATAAATGGTTGCGGCTGGCGGCACGACGGCCACCCCGGCCGCCCGCGCGTCGGCAGGAGGCGGTGGAACCACAGGTACCGGAACGGGGGTAGGCGTCGGAGTTGGAATCGGCGCCGGAGTCACCGGCGGCGCAACCGGTCGAGCGGCGCAGGCGGCAAGCAGCAGTGCAGAGGCGACCGCGAATGCGCGTGAGGCGAAGCTCACGCTTCCTCGTCGGTCTCGATCAGCAGCCAGTTGGGATCGCGCGAAGCGAGATCGCGGCGGAAAGTCCACAGGTCGCGAGTCTGGACCGCATCGCTTAGCGATCCCGCGACCACTTGGCCCTCCGAATTGCGGGTCACCGCGGCAATGTCCGCCTCGAAACGGACGGTCACGAGCGCGACAGTGCGCTCAAGGTTGGCTTCCGAAATGACGGCCTGCTCGATCGTCACGAGCCGATTGTCCAGGGACAGCTTGTCCTTGTTACGTTGCTCGACCGCAGTCGCGAAGGTCTCATAGACGTGCGCGTCGACGTGCGGTTTCAGCGTATCGAGGTCGCCCTTCCAGAAGGATTCGAGGATCAGCCGGTAAGCCGATTTCGCGCCCTCGAGGAAGCGGGCGACATCGAAACTGGGATCGGCGGCGAGCATCGCCCGAACGCCCGGCCCCGCGAGCGGCACGTAAGCGAGATCGTCCGGATTTTCCGTGGCCGGCTGAGGTGCGAGCGGCTGCGTTACGCGAGGTTCGACCCGCGCCGGGTCAGCCGGCTTCAGGATGGGTTGCTGCTCGTGGCCGGTCCGCTCGCCGAGCACGCTATAGAGGCGAAGCCCGATGAACAAGGCGACCAGCGCAAGGATGACAATGACTGCCAAGTCGTAAGTCCTATTCGTCTTTCACGGTTAACATAGTGCGGGACGCGTAAAGATTCCAACACCGCCAACGCACGAGGGCGGCATTGCGCCCCATAAATGCGACTGCTAGGCGCTCCAGCCTGAAGTGCCGCCTCTCGCGGCGGCTCCCGACAGGGCACAACACTTTGCAAGGACAGCATTAATGGCGGACCAGGAACCGGCCTCGGGTGGGAACGGCTCGGGCCAGAACGGCGGCGAACCCCAGGTTTCGATTCTCGCTCAATATACGAAGGACCTTTCGGTCGAGAATCCGAGTGCTCCGCAGGTCTTCTCCTGGCAGGTCCAGCCGAGCCTCGACGTGCAGTTCGGAATCACCGTCAATCCGGCCGCCGAGGACGTCAACGAAGTCGTCCTGAAGATCGACGTCACGGCGCGGTCGGAAAATGGCGTCCATTTCGTGATCGAGCTCAGCTACGCGGGCCTGTTCGGGCTTCGCAACCTGCCGCCCGACGCGCTCCAGCCGTTCCTCCTGATCGAGGCGCCGCGGCTGCTCTTCGCCTTCGCTCGCCAGATCATCGCCGAAGCGGTCACCAACACCGGCTTCCCGCCGCTCCTTCTCGATCCGATCGACTTCGCGGGAGCCTATCTCGCGCAGCTCCAGGCCCAGCAGGAGCAGTCCGGAGGCACTCCGCAAGCAGCCGAACCGGCGGAGGAAGAGCCCGGCCAGTCCTGATCTTGCCGGGGCCTGGGGGGCATTGAAGCGATGAACCTCGCCCGTTCGCTAGGATCCGTTGGCGGACTGACGCTCGTCAGCCGGATTCTCGGCCTCGCTCGCGACATGCTGTTCGCGCAGTTCGTGGGCGCAAACTTCGCCTCTGACGCCTTCACGATCGCGTGGCGGATGCCGAACATGTTTCGAGCGCTCTTCGCCGAGGGCGCGTTCTCCGCGGCCTTCATCCCGATGTTCAACAAGAAGGTCGCGGACCCTCAAGGTCCCGGCCTCTCCGCGGGCGTAGATTTTGCGCAGGATGCGCTGTCCGTCCTGCTTCCCGCGTTGATCGTGATGACGCTGATTCTCGAGGCGTTCGCGTGGCCGGCGACCTACATCATCTCCGGCGGGTTCAATGGCGTGAGCGCGGACAAGTTCGACTTCGCCGTCCTGCTGTCGCGGATCACCTTCCCCTATCTGATGCTCATATCCCTGGCGTCGCTCGCCGGGGGAATTCTGAACTCGCTCCACAAATTCTGGGTCGCGGCGGCGGCGCCCATCCTCCTCAACGTCGCGCAGATCGTGGCCCTGGTTTTCTTCCACACGCATGAGCCGCTGATGACTGCGCAGAACCAGGCGATCGCGGTCACGATCGGCGGCGCGCTGCAGCTCCTCTGGCTGATCCAGGCCTGCTGGACCAACGGCATCCACTTCCGAATCCGGATGCCGCGCCTTTCACCCGATGTGAAGCGGCTGATGAAGCTCATCGCTCCGGCGGCGGCGGGCGCCGGCGCGGTCCAGTTCAACCTGCTGGTCTCGAGCGCGCTCGCGACAGGCCTCCTCCCGCACGGCTCGGTTTCGTACATCTACTATGCCGACCGCCTTAACCAGCTGCCGCTCGGGCTCATCGGCATTGGCCTCGGCACCGTGCTGCTGCCGACCATCTCGCACCAGCTCGGCCGAGGCGCCGACGGCGAAGCGATGACGACCCAGAACCGCGGGCTGGAGCTGGCGCTGTTCTTCACGCTGCCCGCGACGGTCGCGCTGGTGATTTGCGGCGTGCCCATCATCACCGGCCTATTCCAGCACGGTCAGTTCGATGCGGGCGACGCGCTGAAGACCGGTCAAGCGCTCGCGGCATTCTCGATCGGGCTTCCCTCCTACATTCTCGTGAAGGTGCTGACCCCCGGCTATTACGCGCGGCACGACACCAAGACGCCGATGCGCTTCGCAATGATCTCGATCGCGGTGAACCTGGGGCTGAACCTGGCGCTGATCCTGCCGCTGAAGCATGTCGGGCCGCCGCTCGCCACTGCCCTCGCTTCGACCGTCAACGTCTGGATGCTCTATCATACGCTCAAGAAGCGCGGCCATTTCGAGGCCGACGCGCGGCTTCGCCGCCGAGTGCCGCGGCTCGCGCTTGCAGCCATCCTCATGGGTGTATCGCTATATTTCGTGACACCTCTCATCGAGCCGTACATGACGGGCTCTATCCTCCGCCGTGCCGGTGGACTTCTCGCACTCGTCTCTGCGGGCGGGGCGGTCTACGCGATTGCATGTCTGCTGACCGGCGGCTTCGTGCTCGGCGATTTGAAATTGATGATGAGGCGTGCTTCGCGGACATGACGAACCAGGGCAAGACACGTGTGGTTTCCGGCATCCAGCCGACCGGCAATCTCCATCTCGGCAACCTGCTTGGCGCGATCCTGCGCTGGGTCCGGATGCAGGAGGAGGCGGAGTGCCTGTTTTTCCTCGCCGACCTGCACGCGCTGACGGTCGATCTCGACCCGACGGAGCTTCGCTCGAACGTGCGTGAGATGGCGGCGGCGCTAATCGCCAGCGGGATCGATCCGAAGAAGTCGACGCTCTTCCGGCAAAGCGCGGTACCGGCCCATTCGGAGCTGACCTGGATCCTCAACGGGACGGCCCGAATGGGCTGGCTCAACCGCATGACCCAATGGAAGGACAAGGCCGGCAAGAACCGCGAGGGTGCTTCCGTTGCCTTGTTCGACTACCCTGTGCTGCAGGCTGCCGACATCCTCCTTTACAAGGCCACCCACGTGCCGGTGGGCGAGGACCAGAAGCAGCACGTCGAGCTGACCCGCGACATCGCCATCAAGTTCAACAATGATTTCGACGTCGATCTGTTCGTTGTGCCGGAGCCGTTCATCGGCGGCGGGACGACGGCGCGAATCATGTCGCTTCGGGACGGCAAGGTGAAGATGTCCAAGTCCGATCCCTCGGAGATGAGCCGCGTGCATCTGACCGACAGCGACGATGAGATCGCTCAGAAGATCAGGAAGGCGAAGACCGACCCGGAGCCCCTGCCCGACAATGCAGATGCGCTCGAGGGTCGGCCCGAAGCCAAGAACCTCGTCGGGATCTACGCGGCCGTCACCGGCCAGCCCATCGAGCAGACGCTCGCCGCGTTCGCGGGCCAGGGATTTGGCGCGTTCAAGCCGGCGCTGGCGGAAGTGCTCGTCACGCTGATTGCGCCAATTCGTACGCGGCTCGACGAACTCCGTCGCGATCCCGCGGAGCTCGATCGGATTCTTGCCGAAGGGGCTGTTCGGGCCGCCGAGCTTGGCGCGCCGACGCTCGCCAAGGCCAAAGCCGCCGTCGGCCTTACGCAATAGCCCTGCCAATGGACACCGACAGCCGCACCCCGGCGCGACCGCTGCCGCTGTCACAGCGGCTGGCCCAGATCGTCGAGGAGCCCGGACCCGACCGCCTCACTTTCTCCGAGCTGGCGACTCAGCTCCACGCCCGCGCCTGGGGCGGTCTGCTGGTGATCTTCGCGGCGATCAACGTCATACCGCTGCCACCGGGGGCAAGCATCTTCTTTGCGGTCCCGCTGATCATCGTAACGGCGCAAATGGCGTTCGGCCGTGCGAGTCCCTGGTTCCCGGCGCGGATCGACCGTCGCGGCGTCACGAAGGAAGAACTGCGCCGCCTGATCGCGAAAATGGAATGGATCGAAGTCCGCGTCGAACGCATGTTCAAGCCGCGTCTCGCTACGCTTACAGGCCCGACGGCTACGCGGCTGATCGGCATCGTCTGCTTCATCCTGGCGCTGATGACGATGTTGCCGATCGTCCATGTCGCGCCCGCGGCGGTGATCGTGCTCTTCGGGCTGGCCCTCATTTATCGCGATGGGGCGCTGATTATCGCGGCTGCTGTGACAACCCTGGTGGGCGCCGCAATCGCGATCTTCCTCATTTCTTCGGGCGCTGTCGCGATCAGCTACGTCGCTCGGCGGTTCGGGTTCTAGCGTCCCGAAATTATCGGGCCCGCCGGAGGGCATCCGGCGGGCCCTTGACCTTTCCGGTGTTTCGGGGCGACCGGAAAGGGCACCTACCCGCTGACCGCGGCCACGTCCGGCGGACGTGCCTCGAAGCGATCAGCCCTCCAACTGTCTCGTCAGCAGCCGGATGTCCGCATCGAGCTCCGCATCGCTCGCACGCAATTTTTCGATCTGGCGAACCGCGTGGATCACCGTCGTGTGGTCTCGGCCGCCAAATCGACGCCCGATGTCCGGAAGCGACTTGGGCGTCAGCTGCTTCGACAAATACATGGCTACCTGCCGCGGCCGAGCCACCTCGCGAGCGCGGCGCGCCGAGGTCATTTCGGCCTTGCGGATCCGATAATGCTCCGCGACCTGGGTCTGGATTTCGTCGATCGAAATTCGGCGTTGATTGGCACGAAGGACATTCGCCAGCACTTCCTCGACGAAAGCGATGTCGATCTCGCGCCCCGTCATCATCGCATAAGCGCCGATGCGGTTGAGCGCGCCTTCGAGCTCACGGATCGAGGATGTCACGCGCCGGGCGAGGAAGTCGATCACCGGGCGTGCCATCTGGACACCCGGAAGCACTTCGAGCTTCGCGCAAATGATGTTGAACCTGAGCTCGTAATCCGCGGCGTTAATGTCCGCGACGAGACCCCAGGACAAGCGCGAGAGGATTCGCGGCGCAATTCCGTCAAGGTCCTGCGGCGCTCGGTCCGAGGTGATCACCAACCGCCGTCCGGCGGTGATGATCTCGTTCATCGTGTGGAAAAACTCTTCCTGGGTCGAATCCTTGCCCGCGATGAACTGCACGTCGTCGATCAGCAGCAGGTCGGCGTTGCGGAGCCGCTGCTTGAACCCGATCGTGTCATTCTCTTTCAGCGCTCGGATGAACTCGACCATGAACTTCTCGGCCGACATCGAGACGACTCGCGAGCCCCGATGGTTGGCGAGGAACGCGTGGCCGATGGCGTGAAGCAGGTGGGTCTTGCCGCGACCCGTGCCGCCATGGATGAACAGCGGATTGAAGCTCACCGTCGGCGAAGTCGCGAGCGTGCGGGCGGCCGTTGCCGCGACCTCGTTCGCCTTGCCGACGACGAAGGTGTCGAAGCGATAGCGCGGGTCGAAGTTCGGAGCGTTGGGATCGCGCTCAGCCGGCGGCGGAGTCTCGTCGAGGATAAGCAGCGGCGCCGGACGAGGCGCATCCGCGGCGGCGATGACCCGGACGTCGCGAACGATCGGAAGCACCGTCTTCCATGCGAGCGTCAGGCGCTCGCCGAAATGCGAGCGCACCCAGTCAGCCATGAACTGGCTCGGCATGACGAGGTCGAGCGCTCCGGTATCCGGCTCGAATGCGCCGAGGTCGGCCGGCTTCAGCCAGCCGTCGAAGGTTCGTGCACCAAGGTCGCGGCGAAGTCCGTTCCTGATCGACTCCCAGGCTGCCTCCAGCGGTGCCGATACCGGCGCCTCGCTAAGCTCGGCCGACGAATTCGCCCCTCCAGCGTGCACTGCTCCCGCGCCTCCTTTGTCCACCCCCGTTTGCAGAGACAAAGCTGCCCGTTGCGCGTGACATGAGTCGCGCGCGGTGGGCTTTTTTTCTCTCTTGCCCCCGGCGCGGATTCGCGCCCGGAAAGGCCTTTGTGAAAGTGTCGAGGGCTGCTTGCAAGTGCCGTTTTTTCACGAAAGTGAAATAAAGGCTCTTGACATAGGAAACGGGCCGAAACTGCAGAGGAATGGCGAAAAACCGCGATTTTCATGGTTATCTTCGCGTTAACGAATCATGCGAATCGCGGGAATTGCTACATTTTTTTGATGGTCTCAAAACAAAACCGGCCGCCGGTAGCCCGACGACCGGTTACGGTCGGTCTTTGAGGGCCGATTTCAGCCGAGCGAGGCAACCCGCTTGGACAGGCGCGAAATTTTCCGCGCCGCAGTGTTCTTATGGATCACTCCACGCGCGACGCCCCGTGCCATTTCGGGCTGCATTTTCTTCAGCGCTTCGGCGGCATCGGCCTTCTTCCCCGTCGCGATGGCCGACTCGACCGACTTGATGAAGGTCCGGATGCGGCTGATTCGCGAATGGTTGATCTCCGCGCGGTTCGAATTGCGGCGGATGCGCTTTTTGGCCTGCGGCGTGTTCGCCATTCTATTCCTCTTGGATCAATGAAAAAACGGCGCGGGCCGCAGCCTCGCACCGAAGTGCCGGGTCCCCTACCCGTTCACGCTCCGGAGGTCAACGCTGGCAGCGGGGGCAATAGAAGGTGGAACGACCACCCTGGACGATCCGCCTGACCGGGCCACCGCACCGGCACGGCCTGCCCTCGCGATCGTAGACAGCGAAGCTCTTCGGGAAATAACCGAGTTCGCCGTCCGGAGAGGCAAAATCTCGCAGCGTTGAGCCGCCCACGGCGATCGCCTCCTTCAGCACATCGTGGATCGCCGGAACCAGCCGCTTCAGCCGTTCGAGCGAAATGCTCCCGCCTGCCCGCGCCGGATGGATTCCGGCACGGTAGAGAGCCTCGCAAACGTAGATGTTCCCGAGGCCAGCGACGATGCGCTGATCGAGCAGCAAAAGCTTGATCGCTGCATTCCGGCCTGCAAGCCGACGTTTCAGCTCGGGCGCGTCGAGATCGAACGGCTCGGGCCCAAGGGCTTTGAACGGGGGCCACTCCCCGAGATCACTCGTCGGGACGAGATCAAGCGAACCAAAACGCCTCGCGTCATTCAGGGCAAGCCGTCGCCCTTCATCCGTCTCGATGATGAAATGGTCGTGCTTGGCCATCTCCGTCGGATCGATCCGCCAGTGGCCGGACATACCGAGATGGAAGACCAGGCTGTCAGCACGATCCGTATCGATCACGCCATATTTGGCACGCCGATGCAGACCGACGACGCGAGCCCCGGTCAGCCGTTGGCCGAGGTCGACGGGAAGGGCTCGCCGGAGATCGGGCCTTCGCGCCTCCACCCGAGCGATCCGCCGCCCGTCGAGCACGCGCGCAAGGCCGCGAACGGTGGTCTCGACTTCGGGAAGTTCGGGCATGAGCCGCGATATGGCGGAGCGCGGCCAAGCCCGCTAGAGCCGCGCCCCGATGACAGACAAGGTCAATTTCGGCGACGAGCTCGTCAGCCCCGAGGAAAAGACGCGCCGCGTTGGCGAAGTCTTCAGCTCGGTCGCGCGCCGCTACGACATCATGAACGACCTGATGTCGGGCGGAATGCACCGGTTGTGGAAGGACCGCTTCGTCAGTCGCGTGAAGCCGCGCCAAGGCGAGGAAATCCTCGATATGGCCGGGGGTACCGGCGACGTCGCCTTCCGGATGGCGCGGCGGGGGGCTCGGGTGACCGTCTCCGACATCAACGCCGATATGCTCAGGGTTGGCGAAGAGCGGGCCGAGGCCCGCAGCCTGAATGGGCTCACGTGGAAAGTGGAGAATGCCGAGGCGCTGAGCTTTGCCAGCGCGAGCTTCGACGCCTACACGATCGTCTTTGGGATCCGGAACGTGACCGACATTCCGGCGGCGCTTCGGGAAGCGCATCGCGTGCTGACACGCGGCGGGCGTTTCTACTGCATGGAATTTTCATCGAGCGACTGGCCTGGCTTCTCAAAACTCTATGACGCGTGGGCGTCGAACGCCATTCCGCGGATCGGCAAGGCCATCGCGGATGACGAAGACAGCTATCGTTACCTCGTCGAGAGCATCCGCCACTTTCCGCGCCCCAACGCGTTCAAGGCGATGGTGGCGGACGCCGGCTTCGTCCGGGCGGCCGCTGAGTCGATGCTCGGAGGCCTCGTTACTATCCACTCGGGCTGGAAGATTTGATGCTTCGCATCGAGCTCATCAGCTCCTGGCGGAGCTTCTTCGGTTGACGACTTCAGTCACCCATTTGTGGCGTCTGTTGAAGTGGGGGCGGACGCTGGCTCGCCACGGCGCTCTTCGCGGCATCGAGGAAGACCCGTTGACGCCGCCGCCGGTTCGCCGTCTGGCGAAGATCGCGCGATTTGGCGCCCGGATTCCGCCAACGCCTGAATATGCGTCCGCGCTCGTCGCGATCGGGCCCGCCGCGATCAAGCTCGGCCAGGCGCTATCCACGCGGCCTGACCTTGTTGGGCAGGCGGCTGCGGAGAATCTATCGAAGCTCCAGGACGATCTGCCGCCGGCCCCTTTCGCGGCGATCAAGCGGATCATCGAGAGCTCGTTCGGCGCTCCGCTCGAAAGCCTCTATTCCGAGTTCGACGAGGCCCCGATCGGTGCCGCCTCAATCGCCCAGGTCCACCGTGCGGTGACGACCGAGGGCCGCGACGTCGCGGTTAAGGTGCTTCGCCCGGGTATCGAGGAGGAATTCGCCAAGGCCATCGACACCTATGAATGGGCCGCGGCTCATGTCGAGAATTTTGGCGGAGAAGCCGCGCGGCTCCGGCCACGTCTCGTCGTCGCTCAGTTCAAGCAATGGACGGCGCGAGAACTGGACCTTCAGCGCGAGGCAGCGTCCGCCTCGGAGCTTCGCGAGAATATGATCGCCGAGCCCGGCTATTACGTGCCGGAGATCGACTGGCGCCGCACAGCGCGCCGCGTCCTGACACTCGAGTGGCTAGACGGGATCAAGCTCAACGACCGCGACGCGCTCATCGAGGCCGGGCAGGACTGCCACGCGCTTGCAATGACTTTGGTCCGCGCCTTCCTTCGCCAGGCGGTCGTGGACGGTTTCTTCCACGCCGATCTCCATCACGGCAATTTGTTCGCTCTTCCAGACGGGCGGATCGCCGCGATCGATTTTGGAATCATGGGGCGGATCGACCGGCGGGCGCGAGTCTGGCTTGCCGAGATTCTCTACGGTCTGATCACCGGCGATTACCGCCGCGTCGCCGAAATCCACTTCGAGGCTCAATACGTCCCTCCGCACCACAGCGTGGAGGAGTTCGCGACCGCGCTTCGCGCCGCGGGCGAGCCGATCCGCGGTCTTCCGGTCAAGGACATTTCGGTCGGCCGGATGCTGGAGAGCCTGTTCTCGATCACCCGCGACTTCGACATGCCGACCCAGCCGCATTTGCTGCTGCTCCAGAAGACGATGGTGATGAACGAGGGCGTCGCGACCGCGCTCGATCCCGACATCAACATGTGGGAGACCGCCGAGCCCTTCCTGAAGGAATGGATCCGCTCGGAGCTTGGACCGGAAGCCTATTACGCCGACCGGATCATCGAGCTGATCCGCGCGGCCAAGAAGATTCCCGAGCTAATCCAGCGGCTCGACGAATATTATCCTCCCAGAGGCGCGGCGCCGCCTCCCCCGCCTCTCCCCGACGTCGCGGTGATCGAGCAGGGCAATTGGCTCGGGTACGTTCTTGCAGGGCTCATCGGCGCCGCGTTCGGCGCACTGCTGCTGTTTGTGCTAGGCTGAGCTCATGGCAAAGGTGCTCCTCATCGTCGGCGGCGGGATCGCGGCCTACAAGTCCCTGGAGCTCGTGCGGCTGCTGAAAAAGGCCGGGCACGAAGTCACGCCGGTCCTGACGAAAGGCGGCGAGCATTTCGTCACGGCGATGAGCCTCGGCACGCTGGCTGAAAGCCAGGTCCATACGTCGCTTTGGGAACTGAAGGACGAGGTCGAGATCGGGCACATCCAGTTGAGCCGCGCCGCCGACTTGGTGCTGGTCTGCCCGGCAACCGCGGACCTTCTGGCAAAAATGGCCGCGGGGATTGCTGACGACCTGGCAACGACGCTGCTGCTCGCCACGGACAAGCCGGTGGTGGTGGCGCCAGCCATGAACGTCAGAATGTGGCTTCATGCCGCGACGCAGCGCAACGTCGCTCGGTTGAAGGCCGACGGCATTCGGGTGATCGAACCCGCGGAGGGCGAAATGGCGTGCGGTGAGTTCGGTCCGGGACGACTGCCCGAGCCAGAGGCGATCGTGGACCACCTCGCCGACCTTCTGAAGTGACGCTCGAAGGCAAGCACATCCTCGTCACTGCCGGGCCGACGCACGAGCCTATCGACCCGGTACGGGTCATCGCCAACCGATCGTCGGGTCGCCAGGGTTTCGCGATCGCGGCAGCTGCTGCCGAGGCCGGTGCGCGCGTGACGCTGATCGCAGGACCGGTCGCGCTTGAAACGCCATCGGACGTCCATCGCATCGACGTGGAAACCGCTGAGCAGATGGCGGATGCCGTGTTCGCTTCGCTCCCCGCTGATGCGGCAGTCCTCGTCGCGGCCGTGGCCGACTGGCGGGTCGAGCCTTCTGTTACCAAGCTAAAGAAAGAGTCCGGCCCGCCGGAGCCGAAATGGCTCCGGACGCGCGATATCCTCGCCGAGCTTTCCGCCAGCAATCAGCGCCCGCGCCTGCTCGTCGGCTTCGCCGCCGAAACGGACTCCGTCGTCCGGAATGCAATCGCCAAGCGTGATGCCAAGGGTGCGGACTGGATCGTCGCGAACGATGTTTCCGGCGAGGTCATGGGTGGCAGCCGCAATCGTGTGCACCTCATCACCGCAGACGGCGTTGAAGACTGGCCTGAGGCCTCCAAGGAGGAGGTCGCCGAACGGCTGATCGACTGCGTGGCGGTCGCCCTCGGCTAGAATCGACTCCGCGGCGGCAGTGAGGTAATTTTCGCGCTCTCAACTGCGGAGGCGAGCATGTACCGCTTTCTTGCCGTGCCGTTGCTCTTCGCGACGATCGCTGCAGCACCGCCCCAACCCGTCGTTCAAGTTGCAACGGGCGACTGGAGCCAGTTGCCCGCGCTGGAGCACAGGAACGATAATCACCTCGGATCGAACGGAATGGCGCGGATCTTCCAGCTCGCTGCCCAGCGCAAATGCGCGATTCCGGGATATACCTACCGTAAGCTTGATCTGCGTGTGTCGTTTGCGGTTCAGTACAATCCCGATGGAAGCCCCGCGCGGATCGTCGTGCCTGCCCTGAATTGTCCGGAAGCGGAATCGATCATTGCCAGCTCGGTGCTGGCCATGGTCAAGGCCCGCGACTTCGCGCCGCGAGGTCCCGCCGCTGATCAGGGATGGTATCGTGGCACGCTGGTCTGGGGATACGAAGCGGACGGCCAGTCAAAGATCTGATCCGCAGGCCCGGCAGCGAGGATCGGCCGGTATGCGTATCGCGCGCCAGTTGAGCGCTTCGCCATCGAACAGGTGCAGTTGGCCGGCTTGATCCGCTCCGATGCCGACAATCGCCTCGATTGCGATTAGCGTCGCGAAGCTACCTACTGTCGCGGTCAGCGCGCCCAGGACGCCCAGCTCAGAGCAATTGTCGCAGTCATCTGCATCAAAGGCATCGCCGACAAAGCAGCGATAGCAGGGTCGTGCGCGAAACAGCCCGACCTGGCCTTGGAACTGGACAGCCGCCGCCGACAGCAGAGGAATGCCGAGTTCGACGCAGGTATCGCTCACGGCGAGGCGGGTCGCGAAATTGTCGCTTCCATCGATGACGAGGTCGTGGCCGCGCAGTAATTCCTGAGCGTTCGCGAGGGCGATACGCTTCTGCCTGGGTTCGACATCGACGAAGTGATTGAGGCGGCGGACGAAGTTCGCGGCGAGTTCGGCCTTGGATTTTCCTGCATCGACCTCCCCGAAGAGCGGTTGCCGGTGAAGATTGGCGGGTTCGACCGTGTCAGAATCGATGATCGTGAGCTTGCCGACACCCGCGCCGGTGAGCGCCGGGATCACCGCGCTCCCAATCCCGCCCGCGCCCACAACCGCGATCTTCGCGGCTTTAAGCTTGCGCTGACCGGGCCCGCCGACTTGTGGAAGGACAATGTGCCGAGCGTAGCGCTCGAGTTCTTCGTCGGAGAGGCTCACCGCCCCGTCGAGCCGAAGCCTCCGGCTCCCCGGCTGGTCTCGCTAAGCTCCGCAACCTCGCGGAAATTCGCCTTCAGCACTGGCGCCGGAACGAGCTGCGCGATGCGCTCGCCGCGACGGACTTCGAACGGGTCGCTGCCCAGATTGGCGAGGATCACCTTCACCTCGCCACGATAATCGTGATCGATTGTGCCGGGCGTGTTGAGGCAGGTGATTCCGTGCTTGAGCGCAAGTCCGGAGCGCGGACGGACCTGCACTTCGTAACCTTCTGGAATGGCGATCGCGAAACCGGTCGCGACCGCGTGGCGCTGTCCGGGAGCGAGGGTCAAATCTTCAGCGGCGACCACGTCGAGGCCGGCTGCACCCTCGGTCGCATAGGCCGGCGCGGGCAGGCCTTCGCCATGCGGCAGTCGGCTGAGCTCGATCTCGATCACTTCGCCTTCTTCTTCCGGCTGAACTTCTTTTTCGCTGGCCCCTTGGCGGCCCGCTCATCGATCAGTCGAACGGCTTCGTCCAGCGTGACGTCCTTGGGCTCCGTTCCCTTCGGCAGTGTCGCGTTGGTCGTGCCATCGGTCACGTATGGGCCGTAGCGGCCCGCCATTACCTTGATCTCGCCGCCATTCGCCGGGTGCTTCCCAAGAACTGCAACCGGCTCGCGAGAGGCGCCACCGCGCTGCCGCCCGCCGCCAGATGCCGCGTCGGCAAGCTTCGCGACAGCGGCGTTCATGCCCGTTTCGAACACCTCGGCGGTCGATCCGAGCTTCGCATATTTGCCGTCGTGCGCGAGGTACGGACCATAGCGCCCGATCGAAGCCGTGATCGGTTTGCCGGTCTCCGGATGTGGCCCGATCTCGCGGGGTAGCGACAGCAGCCGTTCGGCCACCTCGGTCGTCACATCGTCCACCGGCACATCCTTCGGGATCGATGCGCGTTTGTCGCCGCGCTCGACATAGGGCCCGAACCGCCCGGTTTTGAGCAAGATGTCATTGCCGAGTTCCTGCGGCCCTTCGCTTTGTGCCTGGTCGCCGCCCTGGCCGAACTTCTGCGTATATTTGCAGTCCGGATAGTTGGAGCAGGCGACAAAAGCGCCAAACTTCCCGCCACGCAGCGACAGGCGCCCGTTCCCGCATTGCGGACAGACGCGGGGATCGCTTCCGTCGGCGCGCGGCGGATAGAGCCAGGGCGCGAGGAACTCGTCGAGGGCCTGGGTGATCTCCGAGGGCTTCTGGTCCATGACCTCGCCGGCCTTCGGCTTGAAGTCGTGCCAGAAGGCGTCGAGCAATTTCTGCCAGTCGAGCCGGCCACCGGAAACGTCGTCCAGCTCTTCTTCCAGCTCGGCGGTGTAGTCGTAACTGACATAGCGATCGAAGAAGCGCTCGAGGAAGGCCGTCACGAGACGCCCGCTCTCTTCGGGAATGAAGCGGCCCTTGTCGACTCGGACGTATTCACGATCCTTCAGGGTTTGGAGCGTCGAAGCGTAGGTCGAAGGTCGCCCGATCCCCAGCTCCTCGAGCCGCTTGACCAGGCTCGCCTCCGAATAACGGGGCGGCGGCTGGGTGAAATGCTGAGTCGCCTCGACACCCGTCTTGAGCGGAGCATCGCCATTGCGGAGCGCGGGCATGCGAGCACCCTCTTCGTCCTGTGGATCGTCGCGACCTTCGTCGTAGAGCGTCATGAAACCCGGGAAGAGCACGACCTGGCCGCTCGCCCGGAGCACCGCCTTGCCCGTTCCGTCGGTCAGTTCGACCGTCGTCCGCTCCAGCCGCGCCGACGCCATCTGACTCGCGAGCGCTCGATTGTAGACCAGTTCGTACAGTCGCGCGTGATCTCCGGAGGCCGCCCGAGACCGGTCGAAATCGGTAGGCCGGATCGCCTCGTGCGCTTCCTGCGCGTTCTTGATCTTGCTCGTGTACTGGCGCGGCCGGTCGGGCACGAAACCAGCATCGTAGCGGTGGGCGATCGTACGCCGGGCAGCGCTGACTGCCTCCGGAGCCATGTCGATTCCGTCGGTCCGCATGTAGGTGATCAGACCATCCTCATAGAGCGACTGCGCAACCCGCATCGTGTGGCTCGCCGAGAAACCGAGCTTGCGCGCCGCTTCCTGCTGAAGCGTCGAGGTCGTGAACGGTGGCGGCGGATTCTTCGAGAATGGTTTGGTCTCGACGGATGAAGCCGTGAAGCGGCCGGCCTCGACGGCGGCCTTGGCGGCATCCGCCTCGCCTCGGTTGCCGATGGTCAACCGTTCGATCTTCTTCCCGTCGAGCTGCGCCAGCCGCGCGGTGAAGCTTTGCCCGTCAGCCTCGAACGTCGCGCTGACCGCCCAATATTCCTGTGGGCGGAAAACCTCGATCTCGCGCTCGCGGTCGACGATCAGCCGAAGCGCGACCGATTGCACTCGCCCGGCAGACTTGGCTCCCGGCAACTTTCGCCAAAGGATCGGTGAAAGCGTGAAGCCGACGAGATAATCGAGCGCGCGCCGCGCCCGGTAGGCGTCGATCAAATCCTCATCGAGGCCGCGCGGCTTCTGCATCGCCTCGGTCACCGCCGAATTGGTGATGGCGTTGAAGGTGACTCGCTGAACGTTGTCCGGAAGCGCCTTCTTCTGCCGAAGGACTTCCTGCACGTGCCAGCTGATCGCCTCCCCTTCCCGGTCGGGGTCGGTCGCGAGAATAAGAGTGTCAGCCTTCTTCGCTTCGTCCGCGATGGCTTTCAGCTGCTTCGACCGGTCCGGAGAGACCTGCCACTGCATGTGGAAGCCGTGGTCAGGATCGACCGATCCGTCCTTCGGCGGCAGGTCGCGCACATGGCCGAACGAGGCGAGCACGCGATGCCCGCTCCCAAGATATTTCTCGATGGTTTTCGCCTTGGCGGGCGATTCGACGACGACGAGCTTCAAGATTTCCCCTCACGCATACGCGTAAAGGTGGGGACCGCGCTTAACTCTCGTCAAGCCGTCCTGAGGCTCACCTTGTTCCCAGCGTGGCGATCAAGCCGCCCCGCTAAGTCCAGCTCCAGAAGCGCCATCTGCACCGAGCCCGAAGGAGCGCCCGAGAGCCGGATGATCTCGTCGACAGGCACGGGAGAAGGTCCGAGAAGCTGCTCGACCAACCCAAGCGCATCTTCGCCGTTCATCTCCTCGCGAGGCTCAAAGTGTGCGGGCGGGGATCTCACGGTCGATTGATAGGGCCGGACTGCCTCCACCACGTCGGCGACATTCTGGACCAGGGTCGCGCCGTCGCGGATCAGCTGGTTGCAACCCTGCGCTCGTGGATCGAGCGGCGAGCCGGGAACCGCCATGACCTCGCGGCCAGCTTCGGCTGCCAGTCTTGCGGTGATGAGCGAACCGGAGCGTGGCGCAGCCTCCACCACCACGGTCCCGGCGCTTAACCCGGCAATGATTCTGTTCCGGTACGGGAAATGGCGGGCACGAGGCTCAGTGCCGGGCGGCATTTCGGCGAGGACCAGCCCGCGCTCGTAGATCGCTTTCTGCCGAGGCTCGTTTTCGGGCGGATAGAAAATGTCGATGCCGCCAGCGATCACTCCGACGGTGCCGGTTTCGAGCGCTCCGTCGTGCGCCGCGCTGTCGATTCCTCGGGCAAGTCCGGAGACCACAACCAATTCCTCCTGCCCGAGGTCGTGTGCCAGTCCGCGCGCAAGGCGGCACGCGGCCGCCGAGGCATTTCGCGCGCCAACCATGGCCACGGCTTGCTTGTCGAGAAGCCCGACGTCGCCCTTCGCGATGATCAGCGGCGGCGCGTCCTCGAGCTCGGCCAGGAGGCGCGGATAGAGACCTTGGCCGAGCGCCAGGAACCGCGCGCCGAATTTCTCGACCCGCGCGATCTCGCGTTCGGCATCGTCGCGACTTCGTAGGGCCGGTGCCTTTCCGCCACCGTGTCGCGCAAGGTCGGGCACCGCCGCCAGCGCGGCAGACGGTGTTCCAAAGCGGGCGATCAGCTGCCGGTACGTGACGGGCCCGATTCCGGGCGTCCTCAGCAACCTCAGGCGGTCGGTGAGGTCTTCGATCCTATTCGTGGCTCGGTCCCTTTCGTGAGGCGAAGGATGTTCTCGCGGTGCTTCCACAGCACGAGAATTGCGAAACCGAGCAGCATTGAGACGTAGGAGGAATGAAGCGCCAAAGCGACGATTGGCGCCGTGATCACCGCGGTCATTCCGGCAAGCGACGAGATTCGGAGCGTCAGCAGTAGGAAAATCCAGACCGCGGCATAAACCAGCGCCGCCGGCCACAGCAGTCCGATCAGAATGCCAAGAAGGGTCGCCACCCCCTTGCCGCCCCGAAAGCGAAGCCAGACGGGATAGAGATGCCCAACGAAGGCGCCCGCCGCGGCAAAGGCCTGAGAGTCGAACCCGAACAATAAACGAGCGACGACGATCGCGGCGGTTGCCTTCAGGCAATCGAGCACCAGCGTCAGCGCCGCAAGCCATTTGCTTCCAGTGCGCAAGACATTAGTCGCGCCGATGTTTCCGGAGCCGATCTTGCGCACGTCGCCCTTGCCGGCGAGCCGCGTCAGGATCAGTCCGAACGGGATCGACCCGAACAAATAGCCGAGCGCCAAAGCGAAAAGCATCTCGCGGGTCATGGGGGGGTGGTAGCAAACCGGAACGGCTGCGCAACTTGCGGCTGTGCCCGCTCCACGCCACAGAGCGCTCGTGGACCCGAACGCGCCCATCTTGTTCTTCGATTCCGGCGTCGGCGGATTGTCGGTCCTCGAGCCCACGCGAAAACTGCTTCCGAACGCGCCGATCGTCTACGCCGCGGACAGTGCCGGATTTCCCTATGGCAAGAAGAGCGACGCGGAATTGGCGAGCCGAATTCCGGCGCTGCTCGGACGGCTCGTCGAGCGATTCCATCCGCGCCTCGCGGTGATCGCCTGCAACACGGCAAGCACAATCGCGCTCGATCATGTCCGCTCGGCGCTTGACCTTCCGGTGGTCGGCACGGTCCCGGCGATCAAACCCGCCGCCGAGCTTTCGAAGACCCGCGTCATTGGAGTCCTCGGCACCCAGGCGACGGTGCGCCAGCCATACGTCGACGATCTAGCCGCGAAGTTCGCTGCTGACTGTAGGCTGGTGCGGCACGGATCGCCCGAGCTGGTCGATCTTGCCGAGGCAAAGCTTGCTGGCGAGGAGGTTAGCATCGAGGCAGTCCGGGCAGCGACTCAGCCGATGTTCGACGCGCCCAGCGGCGACCGGATCGACACCGTCGTCCTTGCCTGCACCCATTTCCCACTGCTTCAAGACGAACTGCGCGCAGCTTTTCCCGACGTGACCTATGTCGATGGCGGGTCAGGAATTGCCCGCCGCATCGCTCATCTCACGAAAGATCAACCGTGGCCGGCCTTTCCTCCCGAGGGGATCGCGGTCTTTACTGACGTGTCGCGGCGGCCGCTCGAAAGCGCCCTCACCCGACTTGGCTTCGGTCAAATCCTTACGCTCTAGGTTGTTGCGAGTCGTTCGCAATGGAATTGGGAGAGAGCGGGAGCTAAAGCGCGGCCTAGAGCAGGCGCCTTGGACTACGACAGCATTTTCAGATCCGCGATCGCTCGCCTTCACGATGAGGGCCGCTATCGCGTGTTCATCGATATCCTGAGGACCAAGGGCAGCTTCCCCAACGCGCACTGCTTTGGCGGCAACGGCCCCAAGCCGATCACCGTCTGGTGCTCGAACGATTATCTCTGCATGGGCCAGCATCCGACGGTCGTCGAGGCGATGGAGAAAGCGCTTCACGAAGTCGGCGCGGGATCCGGCGGCACCCGCAACATCAGCGGCAACACCCATTATCACACCGAGCTCGAGGCCGAGCTCGCCAGCCTTCATGGCAAGGAAGGCGCGCTGCTCTTCACGTCGGGCTACGTCTCGAACGAAGCCGCCCTGTCGACGCTCGGCAAGCTGCTTCCCGGCTGCATCATCTTCTCCGACGAACTCAACCACGCCTCAATGATTGCCGGGATCAAGAGCAGCGGCTGCGAGAAGCAGGTTTTCAGGCACAACGACCTCGAGCATCTGGAAGAGCTGCTCGCGGCGACCGACCCGGATACGCCGAAGCTGATTGCGTTCGAGAGCGTCTATTCGATGGACGCCGACATCGCGCCGATCGAAGCGATCTGCGACCTCGCGGACAAATATGGCGCCATCACCTACCTCGACGAGGTCCACGCCGTCGGCATGTACGGCGAGAGTGGCGGCGGCATCTCCGAGCGCGAGGCTGTCGCCGACCGGCTGACAATTATCGAGGGCACGCTCGGCAAGGCATTCGGCGTGATGGGCGGCTACATCGCGGCCGACAAGACGGTCATCGACTGCATCCGCTCCTACGCGCCGGGCTTCATCTTCACGACGAGCTTGTCGCCCGTGCTGGTCGCCGGGGCACTCGCGAGCGTTCGTCACCTCAAGCAGTCGAACGAGGAGCGCATTGCTCAGCAGGAAAGCGCGGCGATGCTGAAAGCGAAGTTCGCAGCGGCCGGCCTGCCGGTGATGCCGAGCGTCACGCACATCGTTCCACTGCTGATCGGCTCGCCGGTGCTGGCCAAGCGCATCAGCGACATATTGCTCGCCGAGTACGGCCTCTATGTTCAGCCGATCAATTTCCCGACCGTCCCGCGCGGCACCGAGCGCCTCCGCTTCACCCCTGGCCCGCAGCACACGGCGGAGATGATGGACGAGCTGGTCGACGCGCTGGTCGAAATCTTCGGCCGCGAGGAAATCCGGCTCGCAGCCTGACACTGGCGAATCCCGCGCTCCTGCCTTAGTCAGGCAATATGCGCATTGCACTCGCCGCCGATCATGCCGGTTATCTCTTGAAGGATGAGCTTGTCCGCTGGCTCCAGGAACTGGGCCACGAGGTGAGCGATCTTGGCACCAACGGCCCGGAGAGCGTCGATTATCCCGAATATGGAGCCCGCGTCGCGAATGCCGTTGCGAGTGGCCAAGCAGAGCGGGGAATCGCGGTATGCGGCTCCGGCATCGGCATTTCGATCGCTGTGAACCGCAATCCCAAGTGCCGCTGCGCCCGCGTCGACGACCCGCTCTCGGCCCAACTTTCACGCGAGCACAATGACGCCAACGTCCTCGCGCTCGGCGGCCGCCTGATCGGCAGCGACATGGCAAAGGCCTGCGTCCAGGCCTTTCTCGACACTGGATTCGCCGGCGGGCGCCACCAGCGCCGAGTCGACGAGCTTTCCCACGAATTGCAGGATTCCGATTGATGGCCACAGCCGCCGACCTCGACCAGCGCCAGGGCTACCGCGTTCCACAGGGTTTCTTCACCAGCCGCCTCAGCGAAGTCGATCCCGCTGTCGAGGAAGGCATCCGCGCCGAGCTTCGCCGCGAGCAAACCCAGATCGAGCTGATCGCCTCGGAGAATATCGTCAGCAAGGCGGTGCTCGAAGCGCAAGGCTCGGTGCTCACCAACAAATATGCCGAGGGCTATCCCGGCCGTCGCTACTACCAGGGCTGCGCTCCGTCGGACACGGTCGAGACGCTTGCGATCGAGCGGGCGAAGAGGCTGTTCGACTGCGGCTTCGCAAACGTCCAGCCGCATTCCGGCGCCCAAGCCAACGGCGCGGTGATGCTGGCGCTCCTCAAGCCTGGCGACACGATCATGGGCCTGAGCCTCGCTGCTGGCGGGCACCTCACCCACGGCGCTCCGCCGGCGCAGTCGGGCAAGTGGTTCAACGCCGTCCAATATGGCGTTCGGCAGGACGACCATCTCGTCGACTTCGACGAAGTCGAGCGCCTTGCGAAGGAACACCGCCCGAAGCTGATCATTGCCGGAGGCTCCGCTTATCCGCGCCATTTCGACTTCGCGCGCTTTCGCCAGATCTGCGATGAGGTCGGGGCGATCTTCATGGTGGACATGGCTCACTTCGCTGGCTTGGTGGCCGCTGGTGAGCACCCGACGCCATTCGGGCATGCCCACGTGGTCACCACCACAACCCACAAGACGCTGCGGGGCCCTCGTGGCGGTATGGTCCTGACCGACGACGAGGATATCGCGAAGAAGATCAACTCGGCGGTGTTCCCGGGACTTCAGGGCGGCCCTCTGATGCACGTGATCGCGGCCAAGGCCGTCGCGTTCGGCGAGGCGCTGCAGCCCGAGTTCAAGGCCTATGCGAAGGCGGTGATCGCTAACGCGCAAACGCTGGCCAATCGGCTAAAAGACCGCGGCGCCGATCTCGTAGCCGGCGGTACGGACACGCACGTCGCGCTGGTCGATCTTCGCCCCCTCGGCCTTACCGGCAAGGACGCCGACGAGAGCCTCGAGCGGTCTGGAATCACCTGCAACAAGAATGGCGTTCCATTCGACCCGCTTCCTCCGGTGAAGACCAGCGGCATCCGGGTCGGCTCTCCCGCCGGCACTACCCGCGGCTTTGGCGAGGCCGAGTTCAGCGCGATCGGCGATATGGTTGCCGATGTACTCGATGGCCTCACCAGGAACGGGATCGAGAATAACGGCGACGTCGAGGCGCAAGTGAACGAGCGCGTTCGCGACCTTTGCGCCCGCTTCCCGATCTACCAGGGATAGGGAATGCGCTGCCCGTTCTGCGCGCACGAAGACAGCCAGGTTAAGGACAGCCGCCCGAGCGAGGACGGCGCGGCCATCCGCCGGCGCCGCCAGTGCGAAGCCTGCGGTGCCCGCTTCACCACCTTCGAGCGGGTCCAGCTACGCGAGCTCACGGTCGTCAAGAAAACCGGCGAGCGCGAGCCGTTCGACCGCGACAAGCTGGTCCGGGCAATCGGTCACGCGACCCGCAAGCGCGACATCGCCGGCGACAAGATCGATCGCATGGTCACGGGCATTCAACGCCGGTTGGAGACTCAGGGCGATGAGGTGAAGAGTGCCGAGATCGGCGAAGCGGTGATGGATGGCCTCAAGGCGCTCGACCATGTCGCTTACATTCGCTTCGCGAGCATCTACAAGGATTTCAGCGAGCCCGGCCATTTCACCGAGATTGCCGAGAGCGTCGAGAAGGAAGCGCCACCCGCGCCCGCGCGCGACAAATTGCTCTGATGCCGCCCGTCATCGTCCTCGTTCGTCCTCAGCTGGGGCAGAATATCGGCAAGGCAGCGCGTGCCATGCTCAATTTCGGACTCACCGAGATGCGATTGGTCGCGCCTCGCGACGGCTGGCCCAATCCCGACGCGGGGCCGGCCGCGAGCGGCGCGGACGTCGTGCTTGAGCAGGCGCAGCTGTTCGAAACGGTCGAGGAGGCGATCGCCGATTGCTCTCAGGTGTTCGCCTCGACTGTGCGCAGGCGCGATCTCGTGATGCCCGTGCTCGGCCCCCAGCAAATGGCCGACCAGATCCATGCCTCCAGCGAGCGATGCGCTATTCTCTTTGGAGCGGAGCGGTCCGGTCTGGAGACAGAGGAAGTCGCCCTCGCAGGCGCCATCGTCACCGTTCCGATCAACCCCGAATTCGGCTCGCTCAACCTCGCCCAGGCGGTGATCCTGCTAGCCTACGAATGGTCGCGGCGAGCCGGGCTGGCGCAGCCTCCTGCGAAAGAGCTGGAACCGGTAGCGCCCCACGGCGAGCTCGACGGGCTGATCCGCCATCTCGATGAAGAGCTCGAGCGCAAGGGCTATTTTCACCCGCCATCCCGAACCCAGGCCACCAAAAATACGATTCGGACGATCTTCACCAAAACGGGATGGTCATCGCGCGAGGTGAAAGCGGTTCGTGGAATCATTCGGGCGTTGGTCGAACCCGCGCGCCGCCGATGATTGGAAGCGAAGCCAGGTTGTGGCATGGTTGATGTGGAATAGGACAGGAGTCCAACATGTTGTTGGACGGCCTTCAATCCGGGCACTCGGTCTAGCGGACAGAAGCCACACTGAGCGATCAGCGAGCGCTCAACCTTCGTAGTAAAAGCTGAAATCGCCGCGATACCAGCCTTCGGGATTCACATTTCGTCCGGGCCGGAAATCCCCGTGCTGGATCGACTGGACGAGCGTTCCGCCAAGCCAGGACTCCGCTTCGGGGCAATTCAGCTGCGGAAGGAGCAGGCGCGCCAGCTTCCCGTCGGGACCGAACTGGGCAGCGAAGGAAATCGATAGGTCGATATGATTGGCATATTGGCCTGGCAGCTTGCACCTGTTCTGCCGGCCGATTTCATAGATCTTCGACATGATCGCCGAGCTCAGATGGTTGTAATCGCCATGTTCCAGAGCGGGCAGCTTGCTCCAGTCTCCGGTCGCGACCTGAACCGTCGGAGTCGGCGGAGTTGCCGCAATCAATGCCAAAAGAAGCGGGGCAGCGAAAATGTTTTTCATACCGGCCTCCAGCCTGGCGGTCTTGAAAGTAAACCTAGGCCGCGTCCAATTCCATGTAAATCAAGCGATTGAGGGGCCGCGGCATCCCTGAATGCTGTTCTGACCAACGGTCGAGTGCTATAAGCCGGTCGACGCGAACGGGGGCTTTTCGCGGCGAGATGCGCGCGTCTTCCCGAGCGTACTGTTTCCTTTCGATTTCTCGCGAGGAGACGAACGATGATCGTGACTTTGCTGTTGCTTGCATTTCAGGCCGTCGCTCCACCAGCGGCCGCGGCCGACCCCGATGCCGACAAGATTATCTGCAAGCTCGAGACCCAGGCAAACAGCCGTATCCCCTCCAGAGTCTGTCTGCCCAAATCCGAATGGGATCGGATTGAGAAAGAGAATTCTGGCGACATGGCGAGCAGCAGGAACGGACGCGCGGGAGGCCTGTCCGGAACCATCGTGAACGGGCCGTCGCTAGGCGAGGGAGGCCTGGTGACGGGTTACCCGTCGGCAGGAAACGTCCCGGGGCTTGCGGTTCGCCCACCCAGATAGACTTGACCAAAGTCGCGTTGCTCGATGCCCACTGAGCCTTTAAGCTCGTGGCTGGGATGGCTGCGTCAATTTTGATCGCCAGCCGGAGGGAAATTCGATGTTCGTCACTTTGTTGCTGCTTTCAGCGGCCCAGTCGGCCCAGCCAAACCCGGCACCGGCGTCAAATCAGAAGCCTGCGATCAAGATGGAATGCCGGAACATCACCGAGCCCGGCTCGAGGATTCCGGAGCGGGTGTGCAAGTCCCCGGATGAATGGGCTCAGTTGGCGAAAGAGACCCAGGACGATTTGAACAGCGCGCGGACCCGGCGCGGCGCCGGCGCGATCAACCCGGAATAGCCCGGACTTGACCTGAAGCTCTCGAGCGGCCATCTGCGCCGCTCGCAATTGATCCCGCATGCCCGGTGAAGCGGCGATCGCGCCAGTCGAATGGATTGGCGGTGCGGTAGCGACAGGAACTGAAAGCAAGTTGGAGAATGTGACGTGACGAAGCGCACCAGCGCCAAATACAAGCTCGACCGCCGCATGGGCGAGAACGTCTTCGGACGTCCCAAGAGCCCGGTCAACCGCCGCGAATATGGCCCCGGCCAGCACGGCCAGCGCCGCAAGGGCAAGCTCAGCGATTATGGCATCCAGCTTCGCGCCAAGCAGAAGCTGAAGGGCTATTACGGCGACATCACCGAGAAGCAGTTCAAGAAGAACTACACTCAGGCGACCGCGATGAAGGGCGACGCTTCGCAGAACCTCATCGGCCTGCTCGAGCGCCGTCTCGACATGGTCGTTTATCGCGCGAAGTTTGCGCCGACGATCTGGGCCGCCCGCCAGCTGGTCAGCCACGGCCACATCCGCGTCAACGGCGTGAAGTGCAATATAGCCTCGCGCAAGGTGGACGTGAACGACGTGGTCGAGCTCGGTTCCAAGGCCCAGGAGATGGCGCTGGTGATTGAGGCCCAGAGCCTCGCCGAACGCGACATCCCCGATTACGTGGTTCCGGACGGCACCTCGAAGGTCACGTTCACCCGCGTGCCGAAGCTCGACGAAGTGCCCTATCCGGTGCGGATGGAGCCGAACCTCGTGATCGAGTTCTACTCCCGCTAATCTGCAGAGCTGGCCGGCGTTCTCAGCATTTCGTTTGGGCGATCGTCGCGATTACAGGCAGTTCGGTTGGTTGCAGCCCACCGTCCGCGCGTTTCGCGAACTCGTCCAATCGTCCTGATTCTGTTTCGCCATACCATCCCATTCGGCCTGGGTCCTGCAGACGCGGAACGGGATTCTTGACCCCGCCTCGGTAATCAGTCGACAGACGACCTTGTCGCCATCGTCCTTCGGCGATTGTTGCTTTGGAGTGTCGACCGTCGGCGCCGTGGACAGCGCCAGCAAGAGAGCGAGACTCAGTACACCACCCATCTCCGGCCTCCTGGCACTTTGCTTTCGGTGTGCCTGATAATTACGCCAATGCCCGCGCGCCCTCAATGCCCGATAGCCGAGTCCAGGAATTCGCCGATCCGCGTCAGCATCTCGGTCCGGGCGTTGCTGTCGGACAGCTGATGGTCAAGACCCTTGAAGGTCAGGAGGTCGGCCGTCTTGCCCTTTGCGTGGAGCGCATCGAGCATCTTGTCGCTGTGCGCAATGCCGACCGTCCCGTCGAGGTCGCCGTGGACGAGCAAGACCGGTGCCTTGATGGCATCGGCGTGACGGGCGGGTGAGCCCGCCTCCAGGTTCGGGCCGGTCCCAACCTGGTTGGCGACCAGCTTCCAGTTGACGAAGTTCTCCGCCTGAGTCTTGAGGAGCGCCAGGTCGGTCACCGGCGCAATCGCGACCACGGCTTTGTACAGGTCGGGATAGACGACCGCTGACTGAAGCGCGGCATAACCGCCGTAAGACCAGCCGAGGATTGCGATGCGCTTGGGATCGGCGATTCCCTGATTGGAGAGGTAGTGAGCTGACGCCGCCACGTCGGCCATCGCCTTTTCCCAATCCTTGAACCCGTTCGCGCCTTCCCATTGCTCGCCATAGCCAGTCGAGCCCCGGAAATTTGGCTGAATCACGGCGTAGCCCCGTGCCGCGAGGAATTGGGCGAGCCAGTCGAATCCCCACTCGTCGCGCGCGCCAGGGCCTCCATGCGGAAGAACCACCGCCGGGAGGTTCTTGCCCGCGCTTCCCGGCGGAAGCGTCAAATAACCCGGAATCTCGACCCCGTCGCTCGCTGGAATGCGAACCGGCCGAACCTCCGCCAACGACCGCCCTTCAAGCTCAGGACGGACCGGCGCAATCTCGTCGAGATGCTTCGTCGTCTTGTCGAACAGGTAGAAAGTGCCGGGATTGGTGTCGCTGCTGGCGAGAACGACAATCTTGTTCCCGTCGCCGCTCGCCCCTTCGAAGGTCACGGCGGGATGTCCCGCAAGCGCGCCACTCAATGCGGCGGAAAGCTTTTGGAATTCGGGATCGAAATAGACAACCTCGCGGCCTTCGGTCGCATAGGTATAGCCGATGATGCGCTGACCGCGGCCGATCCGAACCACATTGTCGATGTCCACCTGCGGATTGGAGGCAACCAGCGTCGACGCGCCGCTGCCGTCCAGTTTGTAGCGATACAGCGCGTCGCGGCCATTCAGCTTCTGGAGAACGAAAGCAGAGTCGGACTGTGCTTCGACGGCGATCGGAATATCACCGCTTTTCGTTCGCACGTCATATTGCGCAAGCGGCTCCCAATCTTTCGATCCAGTTTTTCGGAACTTGAAATGGATAAGGCCGGTCAAGTCCTGATCGGCCGTTTCCTCACTGGTCATGACCCGAACATTACCCAGCCCATCGGTGAGGTAGTCGTTCGCTTCGCGCCGGGGCAGTTCGACCGCCACCGACTTCAAGGTCGCCAGGTCTACCCGATCAACTCCCATTCCCTCGCGAGTATCGCCGAGATGCGAGCCGGGACGAACGTTCTCGCCGATATAGGTCCGCTCCATGAGGACCGAGCCAGGGCTTTGCGGAAGCCAGTCGAGGATATCGCCGTCATACTGGCGACCGACGGGAAGATAATAATTGGCGGCCTGACCGAGCTCCTTCACCTTGCCGCCATCGAGCGGCACCGCCACCACGCGACTGAAGCCAGCAATGTCGCCGCCAACCCTGGTCTCCCCTCCGAATTTGCATACGAGCTCGGTGTCCGATCCAAACTCGCACCAATATAAGGTCTCCGGGTCTCCGTCGGACTTGGCGACGTCTTTGATCCCCTTGGTCGCGAGATCGACGACGCGAAGTACCGAAGTTCGGCTCGGGACCGCCGCGATGTACAGCAATTCCTTACCGCTCGGCGAAATCGCCACGGACCGAACCCCCTGAAGGGCTCCAAAAGCTTTGGCATCGTCTGCCAGAGAATGGTCGGCGGCGGCAGCCGAAGACGGCGACACGAGCGCAGCCGCGCTCGCCAGCAACCCAATGAAACGCAACATGATCCCCCCTGCCCTCGGCGCGTCCAATTCAGCATGGTATGACCCGCAATTGCAAGCGGCCCCTCAGTCCTCCGTGAAAGAGAAAACGTCCTTCTCCATCGTCATGCCGACATTCCAGCGTCGCGATCTCGTTTGCGACGCCGTGCGAGCGCTTTGCGCGCTGAAATATGACGGTGTGTACGAAGTCATTGTCGTCATCGATGGATCTACTGACGGTACAGCGGCGGCTCTCTCACAGCTTTCATCGCCCTTTCGAGTCATCGAGCAGGAAAATCGCGGGGCCGCACGCGCGCGCAATCGCGGCGCAGCCGAGGCAAAAGGCGAAATCCTGCTGTTCCTCGACGACGATATGATCGCCGAGCCCAACCTGCTGACCGAGCACGCCCGCTCCTACGCAGATGGCGCCGACGCGGTGCTTGGCGATTTCCCGGTCGAAAAGGAGTCGCGGCCTGGTTTCCTTTCAGATTCGATCGCCGAAAAGAAGGCGTGGGCACGCAGGACCCCGATCTCCGCCTATGATGTCTTCACTGGCCACCTCTCCGTGAGGCGTAGCGTTTTTCAGGAGCTTGGCGGGTTCGACGAGCGCTTCACGAGCGGCGGTAAGTACGGAAACGAGGATATCGACTTCGGCCTCGCGCTCGTCGCCCGCTACGACGTCCGGCACAATCCGCGTGCCATCTGCCATCAGCGCAGCATCGTCGGACCGCGAGAATATATGCGGCGTGCGCGAAGCACCGCGAATGCCGACCTCGAATTTGCCGCGAAGCACCCGCAGCTCGGCCGGGAGTTGTTCGAGCGGCGGGGCGCATCGCTGATCAGCAAACGCCTCCGCCTCCTGAGCCAAGTCCCCCTCTTTCCTCGCGTCTTCGCGGAAGTCGCGACCATCGTGGCCGAGATAGGTCTCCGCACACCGATGCGCTCGAGCGGAAAGCTCACGCGCCTGTTCAACTCCGCATATTTGCTGACCTACTGGTCGGCCGTGCGGAAAAAGGGCGGAAGTTCGCGCTTGTAGCGCCGGAAGTGGTTCAACGGTATCAAGCCCGGCCCCAGGCATCGTGGACGTTGGCATCGCGTGAACTCGTACGCATTCGGGATCAGGTCAGGCATCGAGCGCCGCGTCCGCAGCGCGGCAAGGCGGCTGCATGGCTTCGCGCAGAGCGCCCCGCGCCCTGTTATCCTCATGTATCACCGGGTCGCTGAAGAATCCTTCGATCCGTGGGGGGCGACTGTCACCTCCGCTCGGCTCGCCGAGCAGCTCGCGTGGATGATTTGCGATCGCAAAATCCTCCCGCTCGCCGAATTCGCCGCGAGGAAGCTGGAAGGGACCTTGCCGGACAACGCGATCGCTCTGACCTTTGACGATGGCTACAGCTGCAATGCGGAGGTCGCGGCCCCGATGTTGGAGCGCTTTCGGGCCACTGCGACCTTCTTTCTGACTATCGACGCTATCGAGAAATCCCGCGCCTTCTGGTGGGATGAGCTCGAGGAGATCGTGCTTGGCCACAATGGACCCACCCTTGCGCTCGACGGCGAGCAGGTTTCTCTCAGTGAGAGGCGTGGCGACGACCGACGATGGCGGCCGAACTCGGCACCGCGGACGCCGCGGCAGCGGGCCTATTACGAGCTTCAGCGCAAGCTCGTCACGAGAAAGCCCGCCGAGATCGAACGGGCGATGGCAGAGCTGCGGAGCCAGACGAGCGCAGCCACCCCCGCGAAGCGACCGATGGCTTCGGAAGATGTGCGACGCATCGCCGGTTCCCTCATCGACTTCGGCTCCCATTCGCTGACCCATCCGTGGCTCACGAGCCTTTCCGCGGCGGAAAAGGCGGCCGAGATTCGAAAGAGCGCGGAAGCATGCGCGGCACTGACGGGCTCAAGGCCAAGGACATTCGCTTATCCTTTCGGAGACTTCGACGAGGAGTCGCGGCGGCTGGCTGAGGAGGCCGGATACGATTGCGCCTGCTCAACGGACTCGGCTGCAGTCGGTTCGGACAGCCCCCAATTCGCGCTTCCACGAGTCCAGGTCGGCAATTGGTCGGCTCGACGCCTCCAAAGGGCGCTCCGCGAGCTATGAGCGAGGCGCTTGCCGGGCTCTGGGCGGCCGTTTGGAGGCGCATCGCGCCGCGCGCGAATCTGCCTGCAAGCGGCCTGAATGTCCGGGCGTACGCGAGCGACGCTCCAATGCGGGCGATGATGGACTGGAAGCCCGACTGGAAGACGCAAGCCATCGCGGCAATTCTCGCTCATCGTGCTGGTACCTTGATCGACGTCGGCGCCAATGTCGGCCAGACCCTCCTCGATTTCCTGAACGCACCGCAGCGCTCCACCTATGTGGGCTTCGAGCCGAACCTGACCTGCTACCAGCATCTCGCGGCGTTCATTTCCGGGAACCACCTCGACCAGTGCCGTGTGATCCCGGCCGGGCTCGCCGATAAGAACGGGATTGCGGACCTTTATCGCCTCGGTGGAGACGTTGATTCCGGAGGAACTACCCTCAGGGACCTACGCCCGCGCGATCAGGTCAAGGCAGACGCCTGCTGCATCTTCAGGCTGGACGATCTCGGCGATCTGACCGCGGGAGCAGGCATAGCGCTGATCAAGATCGACACCGAGGGCAGCGAGCTCGACGTCTTGCGCGGAATGGAGGCGACCATTCGCGCGAGTCAGCCCTGGATTCTGTGCGAGGTTCTCCATCGAGACGAATTGGCGGAAGCCGGGCCGTATCGCCGAAGGTGCGCCGAGCTGATGCGATTGTTGGCCGAGCTCAGCTACCGAGTGCAGCGCGTCTTGCATGACGACGGACGCATCGAGAGGTTGGAAGACGTCAGCGAATTTCCGGATCAAGTCTGGACCGACGAGAGCATTCGCTTGTGCGACTATCTCTTCATGCCCGCGTCCGATCTGTCACTGACCGATAAAGTCTTGCTCGGATGAACCCACGGATCGCCATCCTGATTCCCTATTTCGGCGATTGGCCGGTCTGGATGAACTTCTTCATCGAGAGCTGTCGCTGGAACGGGGACATCGACTGGATTCTGTTCAACGACTGCGCGCCACCGGAGAACCGTCCGCCGAACGTACACCACGAACGGATTTCGTTCGTCGATTATCGGGAGCAGCTTTCCGACGCGCTAGGCGTGAAGGTCGGCGCCGAGGACCCATACAAGCTGTGCGACCTCCGCCCCGCGCTCGGCTACGTCCATGCCGCGATGCTGGCCAAGTACGACTTCGTGGGCTTCGGCGATCTCGACGTCATCTACGGCGACATCCGCAGTTTCTACGACGACGATCTGCTTTCGGACTACGACCTGTTTTCAACGCACGCGGACCGGATAAGCGGTCACCTTTCTCTCATGCGGAACCGCGA